>Ga0315280_10003290_pt1 | contig 24993 bp, 25 predicted proteins | sample YL17G06_40_MG_FD_203697 | JGI IMG/M metagenome (GOLD analysis project Ga0315280, IMG submission 203697) | Sediment microbial communities from Yellowstone Lake, YNP, Wyoming, USA - YL17G06_40 | ecosystem: Environmental > Aquatic > Freshwater > Lake > Sediment | place: USA: Wyoming | collected...
CCTTCACGTTGGCCACTATGCTTTTGGGAGCGCTTATCGTGCCCTTTGAGGGCGACTTGATGTAATAGATTCCGTCATTCTGCCTAGCCGGATGATCCTGAGGCGTGTACAGCGCGTCGAAATTCCAGAAGGCTAGCTCCACAAGCGTGCCCGTCATCTCCCTGAAGCCCATAGTGACCAGCTTCTGTCGAACCTCGTCTAGGAAAACCAGGTATGGGTGCCTCTTGCCCGGCCACACCTTGGCCACCGAAGCTTCAATATTGTACTTCTGAAGCTTGACATTTCGCCACTTGCCGCTGACAATGAGCTCCTGAGTCAATTGAGTCACTTCATCAAACAGACGCTTTTTTCCACTGCCTATTTCTTCTGATCCCAATGTAGTGATTTCGATGATCTTTTTGTTTTTCGTTTCAATGTCTAAAAGCTGCCTTTTTCTCAGTTCCTGTGCCGCCTTCGCCATAGGCTCTGATCCCAGATCCTCGACGATACATTGACCCTTCGCCTTCAGAAGCTCCAGTAGGCGCTCGTCTATTCCCAGTTGAGGTGGCTCTGCTAAGTATGTTTTGATGGTATTTTTCTCTTCGTCGATAGTGGCCCAGTTCTTTCGTATGAGCCACCCCAGCGTGACTGGGATTGCACCTGACGGGATTCCCACTTCTTGTGAAATATCTGATATCGACAATTCATGGTCAGCCTTGCTCAGAAGCGTATTGAGAGTGCCTCTTTCGGGCAGAAAGCTCTTGTTTGCCCAGGATTTCCCTTCTGCGTTGAGTTTCGCGATCGTCTGTTTCTTTTCGTAGATCCTAGCCAGTCCGCTATCTTGGAGAACCATAGCGGCGCGCATTATTGCAGCGTTAGAGAGTTTGCTTTCGCTGGCTAGTTCCTCTAGTGTTGCCTTTCCTTGTAGCATTTTCAAAGCCGAAAGCACTGCATGCTCGGTCTTCCTAAGCTCAACCATGTATCTTCCCTTCGTGAATGTCACAACTCGGGTTCGGTAGTGTAGTTGTGAGAGTTTTAATAAAAGTATGCACACGTCTTGCTGGCTCACATGGGAGAGAATATGGCTTCTTTATGGAAATTGGCAGGGCATCACATTACCCTTCCACCGAAACAAGCATGTGCGGCGTATTTATGGCTTGTTCTCCACAGAAGCGGAGCCCAGAGTCATGTTCACGCAATGCTTAATACACGATCAATGAATTTGTATAGACAAAACGTACGAGCACTGAAGGAGAAGTGTTCTGGTGACAGACAAAGACGAAAACGAGATGGTTGTCACACCCTGGGAAGTCAGAGGCAAAGTTGACTACGAACGCCTCATACAAGAGTTCGGAACTCAGCCACTGACAGATGAGCTTCTCCAGAGACTGGCAAAGCATACGGATGGTCTTCATCTTCAGCTTGCGCGCAGGCTTTTCTATTCGCATCGGGACTTGGATACGGTTCTGGATTTGTATGAGAAGGGCAAGAAGTTTGTTCTCTACACGGGCCGTGGCCCTTCAGGCCCAGTGCATATAGGGCATTTGGTTCCGTGGATATTCACCAAGCACCTGCAAGACAAGTTTAGGACTAGGCTTTATTTTCAGATGACCGACGACGAAAAATTCCTCGTGAACGACGAGAACCAGCTTGAGGACATGAGTCGGTTTGGGTATGACAATGCTCTAGACCTCGTGGCGCTAGGCTTCAAGCCTGAGGACACGTTCATCATCTACGACGTGGCGGACATTGACTTACTCTATGACATTGCGCTTCAGGTGGCGAAGCGGATCACCTACTCAACCGCCCGAGCCGCGTTTGGTTTTCAAGACAGCACGAATCTGGGTTGGGTTTTCTGGCCAGCCGTTCAGGCAGTGCCCTGCTTCATCCACAAAAAGCTCACAGGCGAAAACGTGCCCGCGCTAATACCTGCAGCCATAGACCAAGACCCGTTCTGGAGGGTCACACGCGACATAGCACAGAAGCTTGGTTACCACAAGCCGGCACAGATCCACTGCCGCTTCCTACCTGGCCTCGGCACAGGCGGAAAAATGAGCGCCTCAGAACCTGAAACCTCAATATTCACCATAGACAAGCCCGAGGACGTAAAAAGAAAAGTGTGGCACGCCTTCACAGGCGGAAGACCCACGCTGGCAGAGCAGAAAAAGCTAGGCGCAAACCCAGACGTATGTTCGGTGTACCAGTATTTCTTGATGCTGTTCGAGGAAGACGACAAGAAACTTGCCGAACGAGAAAAACAATGCAGAGCTGGAGAAGTCATATGCGGAGACTGCAAGAAAGAACTCACCGAAAGAATCAACAAATTCCTCGCCGAGCATCAGAGAAAACGCGAAAAAGCAAGGAGCACAGTGGATAGGTTCCACATCAAGCGTTGAAGTGAATGCTGGATGTCCGAGAAGACAGATGTTAATGTTCAGTCTGCTTGTAGGCTTCTTCACCCGATGCACACGGTGTTGGTTTCCTGTGTCGGGAAAGAAGGAAAGCCAAACATCATAACTCTGGCGTGGGCAATGCCGACATCGATCAACCCGCCACTGGTAGCCATAAGCCTAAGACCAACCAGACACTCATACAAGCTAATCAAAGAGACAAAAGAGTTCGTAGTCAACATCCCCACGATAGACATAGTGAATGCTACTCTTTTCTGCGGAAGAAGAAGCGGCAAAAGCCGCGACAAATTCAAAGAAACCAAACTAACACCTATGCCAGCAAAAAAGGTGAAGTCGCCGATCATCAATGAGTGCGTGGCCCACTTGGAGTGCAAACTCCACAGCCAGCACAAAACAGGAGACCACATCATCCTCGTCGGCCAGATAATCCAAGCATACGCAAACAAAGAAGCCTTCACAGAAACCTACAACCTAAGAAAAGCAAAACTGATCTTCCACTCAGGCGCAGACGAATTCGCCGTTCTAAGCCCCAAGATATACAAACCGAAGCTCTAGCAAACTGTTCAGACTTGTTGTCAAACCTTTTTAACCATGAACCCTCTAACGCTAACAAAAGAAAACGTGATTCTGATGGGCGAGTTTGACGCATCAGCAATGGAGAAGTTCAGACAGTCCGGCAGGATTCTCCGTGAGGTTCGCGAGGAGATCAAGCGTTTCGTTCACGAGGGCATGCCTATCATTGACGTGTGCGAGAAGGCCGAAGGCCTCATACGCGAGAAAGGTGGCAAGCCAGCGTTCCCCTGCAACGTCTCAATAAACGAGATAGCCGCGCATTACACCTCTCCTCCAAGCGACGTGAATACGATTCCCGAAAAATCCATAGTCAAAGTGGACATAGGCGCCCATGTAGACGGCTACGTGACTGACACGGCCGTCAGCGTTTGCTTTAACCCTGAGTATGCGGCGCTTGTTGAGGCAGCAGAAAGGGCTTTGAAAGCGGCGATAGGCGTCATTTTGCCTGACATGTCCACTTCCAAGCTGGGTTCAGTCATCGAGAAAACGATCAAATCCAGAGGCTTCAAGCCCATTTCGAACCTGACAGGCCACTCAGTCGGACGCTACCTTGTCCACGCCGGCACGTCATTACCCAACACGTCACACGTATTTTCTTCAAAACTCAAACTGGGCGGAGTATACGCCATTGAGCCTTTCGTGACGTTCGAAGATGCCGAAGGCAAAGTTGAAGATGGCTCTCTGACCGCCATTTTTCGTTTTGTCAAATCACGCTCAGTCAAGAACCCTCATGCGAAGCAGCTTCTAAGGCATATTGAGGGAGATTTGAAGACGTTGCCTTTTGCCGAGCGTTGGTTGCAGGGCGTGGTGCCTGCTGAGCATTACCGCGAAGCTTTCCGAGAACTGCTTGCATCGAAAGCGTTGATGGGATATCCAGTGTTCATTGAGGCTAGCAGAAAACCCGTGGCTCAGGCTGAGCACACGGTCATGATAGTTGAAGACGGTTGCGTCGTGCTGACCTAAGTGGGGAAAGTATCTCTTTCCTTGTCCTTGACTTCCCTGTATATGGCAGTTATCAGTGTTTTGCCTTTGCATTTGTCGCAAGCTTCGCCTTCCTTGAAGATGTAATCACCACGCTGGAAGGCTCGGCTGTTCTTGTAGCCGCATGCTTTGCACTCCACGACAGTCACGATCGGAGGAGATTCGATTCTTGCGCGTACGATTCTTCTTCTCAACTGTAGCAGTATGTAGATTGATAGAATCAAACCGACGGCTCCGAGTATCAGTAGATAAAGTGCGAGGTCTTTGCTGGCTGGAATTTCAGGGTGACCGAGGATGTAGTTGGCTGACATGATGGCCGTCAACGAAAGCGCCACGACTACTAGGATTATCAACAAGGCACGGGCTGGAACCTTTTGCGCTTCTATGTTTTCTTGCATTCTGTTTTCACACTCCTCCTAAGCTATTCCTATGGTGTTGCCTATGCCTGCGATGATCAGTTTGTCTCCTTCCTTCGTCCTTTCCAACACGACTTGCTTGATGCGTTCGATGGCCTTGTCCGCAGCGTCAAAGATTTCCTTCCGCATAGGCGAAACTGCGTCGCCTATGTCTTCTTTGATGATTACGGCGTTTACGGGGATGTGGTACTTGACGAGTTCTTCTTCGATTTTGAACTGGTCCACGCCTGGCCCGCCTATCGCGGCGCCAGTGCCCTCGGAAACCTCGCCCACGGGCTCGCCTTCCAGCTTCATGGCTGCGTCGATCATGATGACGTTGGCGATCTTGCCATTGTTTTCTTCGATGATTGTTTTGATGGCGTCGCCGGGTTTGCCGACGTTTCCACCTGGGCCTTCGGCCTTTATCACGAAGGCTGTTCGGCCTTCAAATGGCACAGTGGCGACTGTGCAGTCTTTGGCAACCTTTCGTTTCTCGTAACCTATGGAGAGCTTGGCGGCCACGAGTGCGCCGGCTCCGTCGCCGATGGGTTGGCCGTAGGCGAAGGCTTTCAGCGCGCTGGCGTAGGCCTCTGCTTCTCGCATGATTAGCGGCAGAATCATCTGAATCTGCATGATAATGTACAGGCTGAGAGTCTTCTTGCCCAGTAGGTAGAAGTGTCTGATCACTTTGTAGATGTAGTTCAGTGCCATCTCTGCCTCCAACGTGTTTTCAAGGTTGTTTCTCTGCGTCTCGTCAGCGGCAGGAGCCATGGTTTTGACTTCGTCTTTCATGCGTTCGTCTCGCACGTCGAGTATGTGTTCAAGCTTCCATACTATGCCTGCGGGGTCTAAGTTCTGTGGCGTGATGGTGAAGTAGTCCAATAGTCTGTCCACCCGAGTGGCGGGGTCGGTCTGTGGCTTGCCGATCTCCTTGATAGTTTCCACGGTGATTTTTCGGCCTTCGTCTTTGATGTATTTCAGCCTGTAGAGTGAGCCTTGAACCTCTCTGATCATGATGTACATCTGGATTCTCTGGCCGTAGAACAGGAAGATGCCGAAGACCACGTAGAAAAGCACGCTCAAAATGGTCTGGATGTCAGTGGGAATCTGCAACAGCTGGAAATTGAATGTCGTAATAAACGCGACAATGTCCATAACACATTCGCCTTTCGGTAGACTATCAAACACTTAGTTATAAGTTTTAGGCAATTCCAGCCCAAAATGAGGGGTTAATAAGGGCGTGTTTGGGTGGGGCTGCCAGCTTTCCTGGGTTCACGTGGCCGAAGACCACACTACAGCCGGGAACGGAACGCGGTTTAACTTCTGAGTTCGGTACGGGATCAGGTGGGACCCGCGCCCTATGACCGGCAAACCCCAAACTACACGCGCGAATTGCCTTCATTAACCTTTCGCTCCACGATACGCGGAGCTTTCTCCATAATCAAGTTTCGAACGGAACAACGCATATATTTCAATGTTCGCACTTACGTAATGGTTCTAGACGGTGGGGTCGTAGTCTAGGCAGGTATGACGACGGGCTCCAGAACCGAGCCCACCACATTAGAGGTGGAGCCCAGTACTTTAGAGCCGACCCAAAAAGGGAATGACGAAGCTCTGGAGCAGTCATACGGCGGAGAAACCCGTAGGTCCTCGGTTCAAATCCGAGCGGCCCCACCAAAAGCCCTCTGTTGCGCAAATAAGCAATCTCCCCGCGGCATGATGTATTTAGCGCTTGATCTCCGCAAGACGGTTTCCGAACGACGTAGGTCGAATCAGATTCTAGTTTTTTGGTTTGGCTCAAACATCGATAAGACGGATTCAGAAACGCCCAAAAACGCTTACGCCTAATATATCTGGTTTCCTTGTATTGATGAGGAAAAGGGTGAGTCAGGTTGGAGTTCTATGAAGCTGTTGAAAAGAGAAGAACAGTGAGAGAGTTTCAGTCAAAACCTGTAGAAGAAGAAAAGCTTTTGAGAGTATTGGCAGCGGGATTGAAGGCGCCATCTCATAATCATCTGAGAGAATGGGAGTTTATTCTCATAAAGGATTTTGAACAAAGAAAAAGAGTCGTGGACCTGGGTGTGACAGCCAAGGATTACAGCAAGAAAGAAATGGAAAAAGCAACCAAACCAATGACTGAATGGGAAAAACCAGCATATGTTGCAGCGTTACCTGTCCAAAGAAGGATGCTGATGAGCTCGCCGGAACTGCTCATAGTTTGCTTTAGGATGACGAAGCCTCTCAAAGAATGCAAAACACTCTATGAGCTGAACAACTTTGCTTCTGTTTGGGCATGCATAGAAAACATTCTACTTGCGATGGCAGCAGAGGGATTGTATGGAGTCACTTTCATACCGCACGAGACAATATTGCTCAAAAAGATACTAGACATACCCGATGACTATGAAGTTGCGGTCCTCGTTCCTATCGGATATCCACAAAATTGCTCTGTGAAACAGAGAACGTTGTCGCTACAAGAGAAGACACATTGCAATGAATGGTAAACAGATTGGCTAATGACGTATATCTACGTTGCATCAAAATGCACCTCCTGTAAAGCTCTAACGTAAGTCTAAACCTATACGGCCCACCAAAAGCTCCTTCTGCACAAGTAGGCCCGTCATGTTGGTTGTGCGGGAAAATGCTTTCGAAATAGATCAGACTTGTCTCGCTTCAGTCATGGGTGAAGATTGTCTGTCGTCACTCGGTTAGGACTGGCTAGAATCGGCCTGGCTTTTCTCTTGTGTAGATTTCAATCACATAGTTGTCTGGGTCGCAGAATGACACAGCATAATATCCTGGCTCAAATTGAGGATGCTCTTCACATGGGAACAGGGCTTCGAACCCGTTCTTCTTCATTTCTCCCTCGATACCATAGACGGCTTTCTTGTCCTGAACGAGGATTGCCAAGTGGTCTGTCACGACGAATTCTTCTCCAGTCGGAGCCTTGCGCTTGACCCGTGGTTCACGCAACTCACCTATCCAGACCGAGAAATTCTGGTTAGAGAATCCTACTCCATCTTCAGAATCCATTATGACCTTGAAGCCAAGTCCTCCGAACAAGGCGCTGTAGAACTTCTTCGACTTTGCCAAGCTGGAGACTTCGATTCCAACATGACCGACAGTAGCTCGAGTTTGCTTGTCTGAAACCATAACGTCACGCCACGACAACTGCTCTGTTTTCTCAGCTAAATAGCTTTTTCGTGTCAGTGAAGCTCGCACGTGCGATCATTGCAGCCAGAGGTGGGGGCTGAGAAAGACCTAAACGCGATGGCCAGCTCTGCAAGAAACCCATCGGCGACCGATGTCTCTGGCCGTGCATGCGGTTTTTTTTGATGAGGCGGGATTGCAGAGTCTGAAGATAAGTCTGAATCTATTCGTCTCACCACGAACATCTGCTCAGACTATGGAAATGGTTGAATTGTGAGGACGTTGGGTGTGCTTTTCTATCTTGCGAAGAGCTTTGCCACGGTTTTCATTCCTGTGCCTATTTGGCTTCTGCCCTGGTGTTCAACGTGGTCCATTGCGACTGCGTAGCCCAGCACGAGAAGAGGATCAAAGCCTTGTTTGACGATTTCGACGCAGTATTCGTCTCGGATTGTCGCCCAGTTCAGGTGGACCTTGGCTATGGTTGTCTTGTCTGGAGCCACAATGTCGTACGTGTGATGAACGACGTTGCCCTTTATCCTCGCTATCTCGTGGCCTTCAGCATCTTCCATCCACCATTCGCTGCCGAACAGTTTCAGAATCTTCTTCTTGATTCTGGCTTTGACCTGTCCATCCTTGTCCTTGATGGCGTACTCGTGATGGACCGTGAGCAGCTTCCCATCAATATCGCCCATGCGAGAACCGGAGTTGTCTTCGAACCAGAAGTGAGGACCCAGACTGACGAATTCCTGCTTGATGAAACCCACTTGTTCGCCGAACCTATTCTTGAGAACATAAGTATTTCTGACCGACAATAGTCGTTGATCGACTGTGAATTCCCTGTTCTCCAGCATGCTCATCTGAGTGCACCCAACATCGAATCTTGGCAAGGGTCAATTATGTTTTGTTAACTTGGAATACCGATTTTGGCTTAATGTTGTGGCTTTGGAGTCGTGCTTTTGTGTGGTTTGGAGTGGATGCTTTGCGATTCGCGGGATCTGAGCGTGGGTGAAGCTTGCCTGGCTTTCAAGCGTCTTCGGAGTTCCTAGCGCTTTTCATCCACTTCTTGACGGTTTTGCAGAAGACGCTGGACTCATCTACTTCAACGATAGAGGCTTCTCGACCTGGCTTGTCGAAGAGTTCCTTGAACTGTTCGGGGCTGATTGTGGTTGCTTTGAATCCGTCTCTGCACACTATAGTTCCGTTGCGGGTCTTTTCGTCGTCTATTTCCCCGAGAAGGCTTGCTTGAGACTGTTTCTTGAACCAGTTTAGGCGTTCGTGCCATATCTTGAGCGAGTAGCTGGAAAAGAGAATCAGCCCGCGGTCTTTCGTTATTCTTGTGGCCTCTGCGACTAACTGTTTCTGATTTGCTCCGAATGCGGAGATGCCGTTCTGGATGCAGAACACAGCGTCGAAGGTATTGGAGCGGAAAGCCATGCTGGATGCGTCCATAAGAGTCAGCCTGCAGTTATGGTGAGGCTTCAGGTAGGATCTAGCGAGTTCGAGGCTTTCGGGCGAGATATCGTTGCCCACGATCGTTGAAACGAATGGAGCCACAGCCTTCATGGCTCTGCCGTATCCGCATCCTAGCTCGAGCACCAAGCCAGCGCCTTGAACGTGGGAGATGACGAACTGAATTTCCGCGTTCAGGTATTGTCTTATTCTTGGTGGTGCTATCTGGTAGCATTTGAGCAGTTTGCTGGATGAAAGCCTGTGGCGGTAGTAGGAGTCCCCCTGCATAAAACAGACTCGGGATCCTTTGCTTAAATGTGTTTGATTGGAGAAATGCTTATCATGGTTGTGGCCTTATTTGAGGTCGGCTGTGGGAGAGGGCTAGGTTGAAGGTTGTCGATAACGTTGTGGATTTGATTGGTGAGACGCCTTTGATTCGGTTGGCGTTCAAGGGTGTTGAGGCCAGCTTGTACGCTAAGCTTGAGTATCTGAATCCCGGCGGCAGCGTGAAGGATCGGATTGCAAAGCAGATGATCGAGGAGGCTGAGAAGCGCGGTCTTATCAGGCCGGGATGCACGATTGTGGAGGCCACGAGTGGCAACACGGGAATCGGTCTCAGCATGGTGGGCACTGCAAAAGGCTACAAAGTGGTGATCGTCATGCCTGGAACAGCTTCGCCTGAAAGACGCAGCATAATCAGACACTATGGTGCTCAAGTGGTTTTGACGCCTCAGGAGGATTTCGTGGAAGGCGCTATGGCCAAAGCCAGAGAACTGGCCAAGCAGCCGGGTTGGTGGATGCCGTCGCAGTTTGAAAACCAAGACAATGTTGCCGCTCACCGAGAACACACAGGCAAGGAGATTCTTAAGCAAGTTCCGAACGGGTGGGTGGACATTTTCTTCGCGGGAATTGGCACTGGAGGCACGCTTATGGGTGTGGGTCAAGCCTTGAAAGCCGTCAACCCAAAATGCAGAATCATTGCCGTCGAGCCAGTAGGCCCAAAAAGCCATGTACCTGAGACGGTGACGAACCACCTTTCGATTATAGATCATCAGGTTGAAGGAATAGGTGACGGTTTCATTCCGCAGATCGTGGACACGCGCATGATTGATGGTTGGGCGCAGGTCTGTGATGAGGACGCGATAGAGATGGCTTGCTGTTTGACCAGACAGTGGGCGCTGTTTGCCGGAATATCGTCGGGAGCTAACGTGCATGCAGCCTTGCAGGCGGCCGAGAAGCTCGGCAAAGGCAAAACCGTTGTGACAATCCTGCCCGACAGCGCGGACCGATACTACACTACAGGCCTGTTCAGGGAATCGTGCTGTGAAAAAGCGTTAAGCGAATAACCTTTTCGTCCATCCAGCATGGCATGTTCGCAAGAAAGCATATCTCTGTTCCAGTCGCTGTGAGAATTCCAGCGGCTAGCATGCGAGTTTGACGGTTTTCAGTTTGCCGCCGCATTTTGGGCATCGTTCCGTGGCTTTTCTGTATGCTTTGTTGCAGCGGTTACAGATGTAGAGCGTTTCCACAGCGAACCCAGTCACTACTCAAGCGGCTTCACGTTATAATCTTTCGCCGCGATGACGCTGAAACCATTCAGTGACCGAAACAGGCTTTCGCCACTTCAGAAGGCTACGTGGCTGTTTTTCTGTGTTGACGGCTGTTGAATGCGGACCTGTGTGCCTCAAAGCAGTCTTGGCCTCCTTTTATATATAGGTTCGACCGTGGCTGTGTTCGTTTTTGGAGGAAACGCTTTTACTTTCCCTTTTGACTATTGTTCAGTGTTTGGGTGTGGTGTTTGGGTTGGTGAAGTGGGAGTACCAGGTGGTTCCGATTAAGACGGCGATTCATACGGATCATTTCAAGACTGATAGTAAGCCGACTATTGATGATGTTCAGAATGACTTGAACGAGATGGGCCGGGAAGGCTGGGAGCTTGTAGGCATCCAAGACATCAGTCTAGCAGACGGAAGAAGATTCACCGTAGCCTACCTTAAGAAACAAGCCAAATAGTAGGCTTATCGAGGCAAGCTACAGAACACAAGACAAGACGCTTTGACAGCGCTTCCTTCAAACTCCTCCGATCTGAGTAAAGGCCGTTTGCCGAGTGCCGCCCACCACCTTATGTTTGTTGAAATCTAGCCTGCGTCCTGAAAACAAGACAATCTGGATAAGTTTTGGCCCCAAACCCAAAGAGCAGTCAGGGTAAACCTAGAAGTGCAGAATCTGGAACAGAAACCAATATGCTACTATCTCAAGCGCAAACACTAGCACGCCTATGGTCGCTGCTTGATCTGCTTTCGAATGTTCGTTTTCATGCCATATCAACCAAGCAATGATTGCAGAGATCGGTGAGGTCAAGAATATCAGAATTGCTTCTCCTAATGAAAGTCCTTTCCCGCGAATTCCTGCCTCATTGGTTTCGACTTCGAAAGCAGGCATTTTTAACTCGTTCAATTCACTCTCGAGCTGCTTTACACGTTTTTCAAGTGATGTCTGCTTATCTTCTGGTCCCTTTTCCCTTTCGTAGATAGCTGCGATTGCCTCTTCCCTTGTTTTTCCTTGACTCATTAGCTCGTCTATTTGATAGTTCAACGCAGCCTTGGGATTTCTATACTTATGTGAATAGACTTCTAGAAGTTTTTCGTAGGTATCCATTGGTGACATAGTTATGCTGTTATTCACTCTGGCCCTGAAATATAAGAGTCTTGCGATAGAGCATGCTTCTTGCGAAGTGGGGAAAGAAAAGCGCACGCTAACGCATAATGGGCGCTACACTCGCGTGCAATTTCAAAATGCTTATATTCAAAGCTGTTCTACTTCCAAATGGTATATCAAAACAGTAGAAAAGCTCACTATTAGTGGGGACTTCTGGAGATATCGCTGTTTGTCGCTCTTTGGCTAGTCACTTTTTGTGGGCTACGTATATGTCGGCTTCTATCATCTTTGAATTCTTGTAGTAGTGGTGTACGAAGTACAGGTTTCCTTCGTTGTCCAGTGTGGGTTCGCCTGCAAACTGTGAAACTATCGGCTCAGGTGTTGACCAGTTGCCGTTGGCTTTGACTGATCTATAGATGGCTGGCGAACCCATGTACGTTCTCAGGAACCAGAGTTCGTTGCCATCTTGGCTTATGAAAGGCCAGCCTTCGTTTTCCGCCGTGTTGACGGCCTCCACGTTCACGGGCTCCTGCCACTCGCCACTCATCTTTCTCGTAACCCAGATGTCCAGTTGGCCTTCTCCTCCGGCTCTGGCAGAATGAAAGTAGAGCTCGTTTCCGTCTGCGGTGATATGCATTTCGCCCACTTGATAGTCCTTCATGAGCTTGTCGCCCACGTACTGCCAGTTCGTCCACTTGCCGCTCACGAAATCCGCCGTGAACAGGTTCACGCCCGTGTAGCCTTCCCTTGCCGAAGCAAACCACATCACGTTCCCCTGCACAAACTCAGCACCGTCAAGCGCAAGCTTGCCAGAGTCCTGCAACAGCACACGCTCCGCCGCCCCCCACACGCCGTTCTGCTTCTTAGAAACGTAGATGCCAGTCACGCCGTCGAGAAGCTGCTTTTCCACTGGCACAGTCACGTTAGGCGTGAAGAAAAAGTACAGCGTGTTGCCATCGGGCATGACGAAAGGAGAGTCTTCGCCTCCAGCCGTGTTTATCGCCAAACTTAAAGGAACAGGCTGCATCCACTCATCAGAATGCAGAACAGGCGGAAGCTCGTCCGTCTCGGGCGCCATTTTGACTGCACCTGTGGGTATAGCACTTTCTCGTGTGGGCGGAGGTTGCGTGTTCTGCGTGGGCTGCCTGCTGAGGACGGCTACAACGATGAGCGCTACCACGATGCAGACAACCAACAAGAGCACATGCAACTTCGACAAAGCCCTCGACCCAAGCATAAACCACATCTCCGCGTGGGTTCCCTCTTCTGAACGCTTCTGTAAGTTATACTTTACGACTTGAGAATCTGGGCAATCACGCATCTCTAATATGCCCTTAGCGTCAAGGACCATACGTGGCAGAGCCAAAGCCCAGAGCGAGGAGACAACCATGAACCAGTGGCTGAAACGCCTGAGATTCGACCCCACCGCTCCACTTCTCTCTTCAGGAAACGAGGCAATCCGATATTTCTGTCGACGCAACCTTCTGGACCAAGACGCAGGACCAATCGAGAACCTGTGGCACCTGCCCGAAGCCGAAAAACTGCTTGGAAAGCAACTCAGCGACGGCTCGTGGGCATACCCCGGAGGCGGCAAGCCACATCTACGATCACAAGAAGACTACAGTCAACTGGAAACCTTCAGAATGGTTGGTGAGCTTGTCGAGAAATACGGTTTGGACAGACGGCATTCTGGAATCAAAAGGGCAGCTGACTATCTATTCTCCAAGCAAACAGAAGAAGGAGACTTCCGAGGAATCTACGGACACCAGTACTCCCCTAACTACTCAGCGGCTATCATGGAACTCCTGATCAAAGCAGGCTACGACGATGATCCGCACATAGACAGAGGCTTTCAGTGGCTCGTTTCGATGAGACAAGATGACGGTGGCTGGGCGGTCCCGCTGAGGACAGCAGGCGTCAAGCTCGACGCGATAACGGCGGAGAAAACGATCACGCCTGATAGGTCAAAGCCCTCATCACATTGGGCTACCGGCGTGGTTCTCAGAGCCTTCGCAGCCCACGAAAAGCAGCGAAAAAAAGACATAGCCCGAAGTGCAGGCCAGCTCCTAGCGTCACGATTCTTCAAGAAAGACACCTACCCAGACAGACAGGCCGTCGATTTCTGGACACGATTCTCCTATCCATTCTGGTTCACGGACCTCCTGTCCTCACTCGACTCACTCTCCCTGATAGGCTTCAGCTCAGACGACCCACACGTCAGCAAAGGAATCGAATGGCTCGTTGACAAACAACACTCTGACGGAACGTGGCGTCTAAAACTGCTGAAAACCAAAGACAAACACCTGAGTCACTGGATAGCTCTGACAATTTGCAGAGTGCTCAAACGGTTCTATGACTGATTCTGATTTGATATTCGCGAGCCTATCTTCTCGTGTGGCTTCATGAAGCCTGAACGATCTTTGGCATGGTCTTCCTGACGCTTTCTTGCCTAGAAGGCCGTCGATAATCTCCGGTGCCTCTGCGAACGCCCTGTTATTGACTGTGTTGGAGTGAGCTGGTTTTCGTTTTTTCGGGAGCATGTTTATATATTACCGTTTGGTAATTACCTTTCGGTAATAGAAGGCGTGGCGCGTTGAAGCTGAAAATTCAGCTGGTGCGAGACGGAGAAATCGTGTTCGAAGTTCCTCTTTCGCCAGCCGACTGGCCACATGGCGAACTGGAAAACGAGTTCAAAAACACCGAAGAAAGCTTCCAAAGACTCTCAAAAATGTTCGACGCCCTCTCCCACGAAACCCGACTTAGAATGATGCAACACGTCATGGAAGAAGAAAGCCAAACCATGAGCTTCGCCGACTTCATGCGCGACCTAAGCCTCAACCCGAAAACCGTGTGGGAAAACTCGCGAAAACTCAGCGAAGGCGGATTCCTCGAAAAAACCGGAAGAGGCCAGTACAGCTGCTCCGAATTCGGCCAAAACGCCTTCATCATGATGAGCCTCGCACTCCGCCGACTCATCGAATCACTCGAAGAAATGGAGGATCTGTAAACGGAGGTGAGAACGATTGGCATTCAATAATGACTTTGAAAGAATGTTCAGAGACCTTGAAATCCTTGACCGAAAGCTCATGCAGACTTTCCAGAAAGAACTGGACACAATTCTCGAAGCAGTCAAGAACGGAAAAATGAAAGGCGACTGGCAAGTCAAAGAAATCAACGAACCAGGCACCAAGGGCTTCATAGTGCAAGGCCGCTTTGGCTCAGAAGACAGGCTTGAGCCGCTGGAACCACTGAAACCCCTCAGGCCACGACCCCTGCCAGAAACACCATTCCAACTGCCCAAAGAAACACAGGACGAAACACGCGAACCCCTAACCGACATCTTCAACGAACAAGACGCCACAAAAATCTACGTGGAACTACCCGGCGAAGAAAAGGACGACATCAAACTTGAAACCCAAGAAGGCCAAATCAAAATCAAAACCCGAAGCTTCTACAAGATAATTGACCTGCCCGCAACACCGCTAGCACTGGAAGCAATGACTTCAACATACAAGAACGGCGTACTACAGATAACAATCCCGAAAAAGGCAAAGCTTCGCGACAAGGATTCTCGAAACGCCCGAATGGTGTAGACTGGGCTTCACAGCCTCAGTCTGCGGCCTTTCGGCTGCACTTTCTCATCAAACTCTTTGGCCAATTCTTCAAGCAGCGTCCTCTGTTGCTGAGTGAGCTTTTCAGGAACAGCTACATCCACGCGGACCAGCAGGTCACCGTAACCGTAGCCCCTGAACCTCGGCATGCCCTTGCCTTTCAACTTGACTATCTCTCCTGGCTGCGTGCCAGGGCGAATCTTGACGCTGGTGTTTCCGTCGAGGGTGGGCGCTTGGATCTCGGCGCCTAGAGCCGCTTGCGGAAACCCGATTTTCAGGTTGACCAGTAGGTCGTCGTCGCGTCGTTTGAAGTACCTGTGCGGTGTTATGTGGATTACGACGTAGAGATCGCCAGGCTCGCCTTGGTTGGGTGGCGTTTCGCCTTCGCCGTGTAGCCTCAGCTGGTAGCCCTCATCGATGCCTGCTGGAACCTTGACCGTGATCCTCCTCTCCCTCTCCACAAGTCCGCGGCCACGGCACGTTCTGCACGGCGAGTCAATGATCACGCCTTTTCCATCGCACGTGGAGCATGGCATCACGCGCACAAACGTACCAAAGCCGCTTCTGCTCACGTTCTGCACCTTACCTGTTCCTCCACACTTCGGGCACGCACGAGACGAAGTTCCAGGTGCCGCGCCAGACCCGTGGCAGACGTCACATTTCTCAATTCGGGGAACCAGAATTTCCTTCTCTGCACCTCTTGCAGCCTCCTCTAGCGTTATCTCAAGATCATAGACCAGATCCCGACCCACCGGCGTTCTGTCACCAAAGCCGCGGTCGCCGAAGAAGACATCGAAGATGCTTCCAAAGCCGAAACCCATGTCTTTCAGTATGGTTTCGAAGTCGGCGCCTCTGAATATGTCTTCCCTAGTGTATCGTTGATCGAAGCCAGTGTGGCCTAGCGTGTCGTACTGCTGGCGTTTCTGGTCGTCTGAAAGAACAGCATAAGCCTCAGAAATCTCCTTGAACTTCTCCTCAGCACTGGGATCCTTGTTTCGGTCAGGGTGGTACTGCAGGGCAAGCTTGCGGTAGGCGTCCTTGATCTCGTCCTTTTGGGCGGTTTTGGACACGCCCAGAACCTCGTAATAGTCCCGCTTGCTTGCCATACGCCAACCGTCAAATCGGTGATGTGTTGCTAATCAGAAGCGTCTTCTGCTATTTCACCTTGTAGTCTTCTGAATCAACCACCTTGTCGTCTTCGCTCGGAGGTGGTGACTGACCCTCAGGACCCGGGCCTTCTGGTCCAGCCTGGCCCTTCTGCTTGGCGTACTCGGACGCAGCCTGCTGATAAACAGCCGTTCCCACTTCCTGAAGAACTTTCGTAAGCTCGTCAGACTTGGCCTTGATCTTCTCCAAATCGTTCGTGGCGATTGCGTCCTTTAGAGCGGTGACTGCGGCATCAATCTTGCTGGTCTGATCTGGCGTAAGCTTCCCAGCCAAATCCTTCTTGGTCTTCTCCGCCGTGTACATAAGACTGTCAGCGTTGTTCCTCAGTTCGGCCTCTTCACGTTTCTTCTTGTCCTGTTCGCCGAATTGTTCAGCGTCCTTGACCATTCTTTCCTTCTCTTCTTTGGACAGCTTGGTGGATGCTGTGATAGTGATCTTTGCCTCTCTGCCAGTGCCCAAGTCCTTGGCAGTCACGTTTAAGATACCGTTCGCGTCGATATCGAATGTCACCTCAATCTGAGGCACACCTCTTGGCGCAGGTGGAAGGTTTTCAAGGTTGAACATGCCCAATGAGACGTTGTCCGGGGCCATGGCTCGTTCTCCCTGCAGCACGTGGATGGTCACTGCTGTTTGAAAGTCGGCGGCTGTGGTGAACACTTGGCTTCTCTTCGTGGGGATAGTGGTGTTTTTGTCGATGATTCTCGATGACACGTGGCCGAGCGTCTCCACGCCCAGCGAAAGCGGCGTCACGTCAAGTAATAGTAGATCCTTGACTTCTCCTGTTATCACGGCTGCCTGTATGGCTGCGCCTATGGCCACGCATTCCATTGGGTCCACGCCTCTTTCAGCCGGCTTGCCCATGATCTGCTCCACAAACCGCTGCACATAAGGCATCCTCGTCATGCCGCCAATAAGGATAATTTTGTCAATGTCCTTCGGCGCCAATTTCGCGTCTTCAAGAGCCTTGATGAGGGTTCTTTGAGTTTTCTGAACGATAGGCTGAGCCAGTTCCTCAAGTTTCGATCGCGTCAGCGTCAAGTGCAAATGTTTTGGCCCAGAGGCGTCTGAGTATAGGAAGGGCAGATCAATATCGGTCGTCAACAGCGTCGATAGCTCTATTTTCGCTTTCTCAGCGGCCTCCTTGAGCCGTGACATGGCGCTGTTGTCGCCGCTCACGTCGACGCCAGTCTGCCTCTTGAACTCGCCCAGCACAAAGTCCATGACTGCCTTATCCAAGTCCGTGCCACCAATCTGAGTGTCGCCACTAGTTGACAGAACCTGAAAGACGCCTTTGCCGAAGTCCATCGCTGTCACGTCATGTGTGCCTCCACCGAAGCTGAAGACGAGAATCTTCATTTCCTTCTCAAGTTTGTCCACGCCGAAGGCGAGGCAGGCAGCAGTAGGCTCGTTTATTATTCTCATGACCTCAAAGCCAGCGATTTCCCCCGCGTCCTTCGTGGCCTGCCGCTGGTTATCGTTAAAGTGGGCTGGAACAGTTATGACCGCCTTGCTTATCGACGAAGCCAAGAAAGTCTCAGCATCTTTCTTTATCTTCTGCAATATGAAGGCAGAGATTTGTTGCGGCGTGTATTCTTTGCCCTGAACTGTGATCTTATAGTCGGTGCCCATCTTCCGCTTTATCTCGTATATTGTTCCTTCAGGGTTCGCGGTGGCCTGCCGCTTTGCAGATTCGCCTATCAGCAATTGCCCTTCCTTAGTAAAGGCAACCACTGACGGAAACATCTTACCGGCCATCGTCGGGCCTTCCGCGCTCGGAATCACCGTGGCGCGTCCGCTCTCAAAAATGGCTGCTGCAGAGTTTGTAGTTCCAAGATCGATTCCAATAACCTTCTCGCCAGGTTTAACATTGCTCATTTGAACACGCTCCTTCTTGTGACTTTGAGGGTTTCACAGAGATCTTTACGGCACCCGGTCTAATCACCTTTTCCCCCATGGAATAACCTTTTCTGACTTCCTCAATAACGGTGCAGTCCTCTGCATCATCTTTTTCGACTTTGGCGACAGCGCTGTGCTTTGAGGGGTCAAAAGGTTTGCCCACGCATTCGATTGGTGAGACTCCCTCGGCTTCGAGGACTTTCTTCAGTTTCTTAAGCGTCATCTCCACGCCTTCCAGCAGAGCCTCCCCGGATTCCTGCAAATCTGAGGAGCGACCGAGACTGACAGCCAGCTCCAACTCGTCAACGACCTCCAACAGCTCCACCACCAAACGCTCATTGCAGTATCGCCTCACTTCATCCAACTGCCTGTCAGACCGCTTCTTCAAGTTCTCAAAATCAGCCTGCGCATACTTCCACCGCGAAAGATACTCCTCGGAACGCTTCTTCTCCTCATCCAGTGCTTGCTGCAGTTCCTCAAGCTGCGGTGCGGTTTGCTGTTCTTTCTCTTCTTCACCCATCTTAGAATCTCCGCAAAACCAAGATTTCTAGCGTGTGCAAACACAAATATATACCTCACCTTTCTGGGCGTTCACTGCTGGCTTGAGCTAGCGATGCCAAAAGCATTTGAGGTCTGCCGGTTCATGCACACATATATATTTTGGAGGCTCAGAATTAGGTGAGGTGGCGCTTTTGCCGATTCCGCTTGTCCAACGCTCAAAAGAGGAAATTGAGGAAAGGATCAAAAGAAAAGTCGAAACGATAAAGGAGGTCGAGGGCGTTCACCAGCTGGACGTGCGCCTGAGCGGCAAAAGAATTGACGTGACGATGCTTCTTTCGTTTGACAGCAACCTAAGCTGGGAGGACGCGCACAAAATCGCGCACGACGTTGAAAGGGAAGTGACACGTGAGTTTCCCGATGCAAGAGTCACAGTCAACACCGAGCCAGCTAATAATGGACAAGAAAGCATCTGGAAGCTTGTGAAGGAGACAGCCGAAGGAACATCTGGCTCAAGAGGCATTCACAACATTCACATTCAGAGAATCGACGACAGACTATGCGTGGACCTTCACTTGGAGGTAAGCGCAAACATGACCGTGAAACAGGCACACGACGTGGCCGACCAAGTTGAGAAAAAGATAAAGGCCGCCAGCAAAGACATCTCAGAAGTCACCGTACACATCGAAACCGCGTCAGAACGCGTGTCCCGAGAGATGGCAGGAGTCCAAACCGAGCTAGACTCATACATCGAACATCTCGCAGAGCGTTTTCCAGAAATCAAAGAGGTTCGCGGAATCAGAGTTAGACGATTCGGTGATACCACGCATCTGGTGCTTCAATGCCGTTTCGACCCCAACCTCAGCATAGAAAAAGCACATCAAATCGCAAGCAAGCTTGAGAAGGAAATAAGAAGCGACTATCCCAACGTGACCAGAATAGATATCCACGAAGAACCAGCCTAGACCGTGCTCTAGTTCGCCAGCAGAGCACGTTTCAGGTATGCTCCATAACGCCTAAATACCGCCTGCAAGACTCTAGGAGCAACAAAATATCCCACGGGTATCAAGAGGATCATGCTTGAGGCGGATTCAAAACAACGGCAAAGGAAAAGACTATCAGCAAACAGAAGGACCACTGGTCTGTTGAGCCTACGGATGTCTACGAGGCGTTTGAGACCAGCGAACAAGGACTGTCCGAGCAGGAAGCTCAACGCCGCCTGAAAGATCACGGCTATAACGAGTTGCCCACGCATGCCTTCAGCACTCTCCAAGTACTTCTGAGGCAGCTTAAGAACCCGATATTCGCCATTCTCATCGCCTGTGCTGTTGTGGCAGGTGTCTTTGCAGAACTCAAACAGGCAATAATCATACTTTCCATGATTGCTCTCAGCGTCATCCTAGGCTTCTATAACGAGTACAAGGCAGAGAAGATCGTTGAGAACCTCAAGCACAACGTGTCAATCAAAGCCGTGGTCACTAGAGACGGCAAGGCCACGCAGATCAACTCCCGACTACTGGTTCCAGGAGACCTAGTCTCAGTCTACGTTGGAGACATTTCTCCAGCAGACATGAGGATAGTCAGGTCGAAGGATCTCCAAACTGATGAGGCAACGTTCACAGGTGAATCTTTTCCTGTCGAGAAAACCTCAGACCGACTTGCTGTTCAGAACCCGATTCCACAGCAATTGACAAACTACCTGTTCATGGGTACCGTGGTAGTGCATGGAAGTGGGCAAGGCATCGTGGTCTCGACAGGAAAGAACACTGAACTAGGATCAATATCTAAGAGCTTGGTTCGCTCTCACCCTGAGACCGAGTTCCAGAAGGGGATCAGAAAATACGGAAACATGCTTATCATGCTCACGGCAGCTCTCACCATTGGCATATTCTCCCTCAATTTTGCGATTGGACATTACTGGCTTGACTCCCTGCTTTTTTCCCTCGCCGTGGCCGTCGGATTAGTTCCTGAACTGATGCCCGCTATAGTCACGATAAGCCTCGCTCAAGGCGCTGGCAAAATGGCCAAAGTCAAAGTGATCGTCAAGCGCCTAGTTTCAATCGAAGACTTCGGAAACATGGACGTTCTTTGCACAGACAAGACAGGAACGCTCACTGAGGGCAAAATCATCCTCAATGATTGCCGCCCTCTGGGGGAAGAGGACGACCCGCGAGTGCTTTCTTACTCGTTGCTATGCAACTCTGCCGCTGTCGGAGAAAAGATTGTTGGCAATCCCATGGATGCAGCTATTTGGGAATATGCCATCGAGAACGATGCTCAAGAAAGCACAAGATCATACGCAAAGGTTGACGAGATCCCATTTGACTACCAACGTCGCGTCATGTCGGTAGTGGTCAAGAAGAATGGTGAACATACTCTCATTAGTAAGGGTGCTCCCGAGTCGATTTTTGCCAGATGCATTTCAGCCGAGATTGGCGGAAGGGGTCAGCCGATGTATGCTGTTCTGCAGGCGATTAACGCCAAATTCTCCAAGCTTTCAGAGCTTGGTTACCGCCTCCTTGCGGTGGCCTTCAAACCTGTAGAGGCCAAGCCCACCTATTCAGTCGAGGACGAAGCAGACCTGACTCTCTTAGGCTTCCTCATATTCACTGATCCACCTAAGAAGGACGCCCATGAGGCGGTTAATAGACTGAAGTCGATGGGTGTCGATATGAAGATATTGACAGGCGACAACGAGCTTGTGGCGGAGACGATTTGTGAAGAACTCAAGGTGCCTGTCAAAAGGATAGTCTGTGGTCCTGACCTTACGCAGATGAGCTGGACCGAGATCAAGGCGGTCGTGGAAGAGGCCACGATTTTCGCACGGATCACGCCTGAGCAGAAGCTTGACATCATCAAAGCTTTGAAGGCCAATGGCCACGTTGTGGGCTACATGGGGGACGGCGTGAACGACGCCCCAGCACTTTACGAGGCCGACGTAGGTCTGTCCGTGGACACAGCCGTGGATGTGGCGAAGGAGGCCGCAGACATCGTGCTGCTGGAAAAGGACCTCCTCGTGCTTGCGGACGGCATAAATGAAGGACGCAAGATCTTCGGCAACACAATAAAGTACATTCTGATGGGAACAAGCTCCAACTTTGGCAACATGTTCAGCGCCGCCGCGGCCTCAATATTCCTTCCGTTTCTGCCAATGCTGCCCATGCAGATACTGTTCATGAACCTGCTCTACGACATTGCCAACATGACCTTGCCCATGGATAACGTTGACGAGGAGTACATTAAATCCCCGAAGCGGTGGGACATAAGCTTCGTGAGGAAGTACACGCTTTTCTTTGGCCCGTTCAGTTCGCTTTATGACTTTCTGACTTACGGTATCATGCTGTTCATATTTGGCGCTTCGACGCCTGCGATGCAGGCATTGTTTCAGAGCGGCTGGTTCGTGGAGTCGTTCTGGACCGAAGTGCTAGTTATGTTTGTGATTAGAACGAGGCGGATTCCTTTCTTCACAAGTCGGCCAGGGAAGTGGCTCACGGTGCTGACGTTGTCCTGCGTGGCTCTGGGCACCATTTTGCCGTTCACGGTCTTCGGCAGTCTCCTAGGGTTTGCACCTCTGCCTCCAGAGTATTGGGTGCTCCTTGTGCTTATGGTGGCCACGTACTTGTTGTTGGTCGACGCGGGCAAAGTTTTCTTCTACAGAATATGCCGTATAAGGGGAAGCGAGTAGTCATGGAAGTTGACCTGTTCACTTGGTGGGCAATAAGCATCAGCGGAGGAAGCGTATTTCTGACTCTTGTAAGCATCTACCTCTACGCTAGCAGCAGAACCACGCGGCGGACACGAGACAACACCAAACCAAAAATTGTCAGCCTTGTTGGGAACTTTGCATTTGTATGGGTTCTTCTCGGTCTACTAGCTTTCTACATAATCTCGATTGACATAGGTTCTGCAGTCATCTTCGCCGTCGGCAACATAATCGTCGAGTTTCTGCTGGTGCTATACTTGATTAAGCACAGGATAACGAAAACCACCAAGAAAGGATAAGCCTGGCTTGTTGTCAGTCAAAACTATGTTGAGATCATCTATTCACGGGCACTCGGGCAATCTGTGTGAGCAAGTTTTTCATAAGGGTATACATTGAGAAAGGGTTGAACAGGAAAGCTAGGTTTTGGACTGGTCTCTTGCTGGTTGTTCTCGCATACACTTTGCCATTTGCTGGTTTTGCTGCCGTCAAAGCATATTTGAATTTGATGCTGACCGTGGCTGCATTTATGTTCACGGTCTATCTAGTGCATAGGGTCACGATTCGAGACGTCAGACCTAAGTATCCAATCGTGTCGCCAGAAGGCCACCCAGATGTCTACACGGGCCGCATGCCCAGACCCATATACGAGGACATGCAACGATACCCAGAATTCTTCAAGAAGAAGCGTCGCAAGAAGCTTGATGAGAAAAAGATCAAAAGAAACACTAGCAGCTGAGCGAGAAAAGAAGAAAAAAGGTGGCGTTTGATTAGTTCTATTTCTCTTTGGCCATGGCGAATACGGCTTTGACGGCGTTTATGACTGCAGCGGGTGCCGCAAAAGCCACGACGTAGCCCATGATGGTTGTTGTCCACTGGAAAAGCAGCACATGGATCTCTCTCAGCGGTTCCCACACGTTCGCGTTGCTGACTACGACGAGCGCGATTGTAGCTATCAGAAATGGCATAATCTCCTTTCCCGTGATGCTAATCAAGCCGATGAGCACGCCCAAGACCAGCATGACCAGCATGACGTAGGCATTGTAGCTGTCCGCGTTCGTGTCTCCATTCCAGCGCATGTAGCCCACAACAAGACCCATGATGAACGCCAAAGCCACAAAGAGAATAAAGGCGTATCTAGCCAATTCCTCCAATTCCATACTAAACCACGAAGCCGAAGGTATCCTAGCTACGACTTTTAAGTCTTATTCCCCCAGACCACTCAGAAAACACTGTCTGAGACCGCGTGCTCGAAGAAGCTTACCCAGCCTTTTCAAGATCTAACAATCTATACAGCTCAAAAAATGCTGGAAAGCCTTTATTACTCGCTATTTCCGTCTACTCGAATGCTGGTGGGCTAAAGCTTGGTTGCTGCGATTGAGATTGTTGATTTGATTAAGGATTTTGGCAGCATAAGGGCTTTGGATCGTTTGAATCTGAGCGTGGAGACTGGGCAGACTTTCGGTCTGATTGGACCTAACGGCGCTGGCAAAACCACGACGTTGCGTATCGTCTCAACTTTGCTTTTGCCTACGTCAGGCATCGTTAAGGTTGCTGGGCTGGACGTGACGCGACAGGCGAGCGAGGTGCGCAAGGTCATCACTTATCTCCCAGAAGAGGCTGGGGCTTATCGCAATCTTTCAGGGCGAGAGTATCTGGAGTTTATGGCTAGGTTTCGTGCCGAGAGCCGTGAGGAGACGCAGAGAGTGGTGAAGGAGGCCGCTGAAATTTGTGGCCTCGGAGACAGGCTGAAGTCCAAGGCTAAGACTTACAGTAAGGGCATGAAGCGGCGACTGCTCGTGGCCAGAGCGTTGATGACTAAGCCTAAGCTTGCCATACTGGACGAGCCCACGAGCGGTTTGGATGTGATGCATTCTTATCACGTTAGAGAGATAATCAAGCGCTACGTGAAAGATCATGGCGTGACCGTGTTGCTTTCGAGCCACAACATGCTTGAAGTCGAGCACATCTGTGATAAGGTGGCTTTGGTCAACAAGGGCAAGGTTGTGGCAGAAGGCGAACCGCAAGAACTAAAGCAGAGCTATGATAGCGCAAATCTGGAGGAGGTTTTCGCGAAGGTGGTTGGCTTTGCTTAAGGGCTTCGGAAACATCCTGGTCAAAGAGCTCAAGGAGCTCATGAGAGATCCCAAGATACTGTTGGGCATGATAATTGTGCCACTCATAATGTTCCCAGTTCTCGGCGCGGTAATGAGCTTCTCGATAGAGTCCGCCACGGAACAAGTCCGGAAAGCCACAGTCGTGGTTCTCGACAATGACAAAGGCAACTACTCAGCCATTTTCATTGCCAACCTCACTTCAACGATGAGAATCTTCGTTGTAAACGAGACAGACCCAGCGAAAGCCGTTTCAGAAGGCCTCCTGCAGAAGTACAACACAAGCCAGCTTGTCGTCATACCTGAGGGTTTCAGCGTAAACATGACGCAGCATCTCCACGGTGAGCTGGGTGTGACTACATATGTGAAGGTCTACAGCGTTTTCTCAGGCGCTGGCATGCTGGAGGGCAT
>Ga0315280_10003292_pt1 | contig 24988 bp, 20 predicted proteins | sample YL17G06_40_MG_FD_203697 | JGI IMG/M metagenome (GOLD analysis project Ga0315280, IMG submission 203697) | Sediment microbial communities from Yellowstone Lake, YNP, Wyoming, USA - YL17G06_40 | ecosystem: Environmental > Aquatic > Freshwater > Lake > Sediment | place: USA: Wyoming | collected...
TCTGATTTCCTCCCGCAGACCCCCCAAGCCTTCCTGCTGGAACTGACTGATCCAGTTGTAGACGCTGCGTGGCGCGTCTCCGAGCAACTCGGCGACCTCGTACGGGCTTTGCCCATCAACGGCGAGCAGGACAGCGTGAAGCCGATGGTCATACCGCGCTTCATCGCTGCGACGGATTTCGTTGCGCAAGATCTGTTTGGTTCTTTCTGGATTCCTGAACTCGATTCTCCTCATTGTCATTGCCTCCCAAGAGCCGTTCCTTTAGGCAATGACATGATAGCTCAAAACTCAATCATGTGCAATGAATTATGACGTTACATATAGCAGGAGAGGTAAGTCAGATTATGGCAGTTGCGGCACCCGAACTGCCGTTCTCCCGGCGAAAGGTATAGCTTTCCAACTCTCCGGCTACATGTCCCCAGCGGGCAAACAAACCAGCATCTCCTGCCTCCAAAGTAAGGGGTGGTGACCTGAAGCATCATGCGTAATTCAGTGGATCTCCTGACTGCGGAAAGGAACAAGAAAGGCGGACAAAAGGATGCGTGAGACTCGTTATATCGATTTGGTATCCGCAAGACCCCACCGCTCTCTTTTTGTAGCTGCGCCTCCGGCTCCGAAATCCTCCCATATCAAGGCACTCCAATGCAGATGAAGGTTTCCCGGTTTTCCTCAATCAGTTGTCATAGCACTAGAAGCACGAATCTCATCAACTATTTCATAAAGTCAGGCTTGTCGGTGGTCGATTGCCTCTAAAGGCAAAATTCAACAGTCCATGATTTTAGGCGCTTCGGGGTTTTGAGTGGGTACCCACTACATCTTGTGGTTGTGCCTGAAAAAGCAACGTCAAGATCAGAGAGCGCCCAGTCATAGGCCCTGTGGGAGCTGTGGGAATCGCGAAGCGATTTCCAAGAGCCTGTGGAATTCCGCAGGAATTCCAAGCGATTGTGGATCCCGTCTTGTGGGAACCACATGAGCGGCAGGCTCGGCAGCTTCCATGGGGCTTGGCACCGAGCGAGGATGCAATCTTTGCTTAACCACAACATATTGGGGTCACCCACTCAAAACCCGGAAGGACCTGATTTTATTTGGTTGGAGGCGTCGCCGACAACGCTTCTCGGTACTTTCTGGAGCGACACCGCTTTCTCACGGTGCAACAGATTAGAGGAGGCGATTATGCAGTTAGGGAGAGTTCCAGCTCTATTGCTCTGGCTGGTTGCATTCACCTGCATGGGCTTCGGACAGGTCCCTGACTATGAATATGGGAAACCTGAAGAACTAAAGGGCGTGAAAAAGATATACGTCTTCACTGATCGAGAACTGGAGTTGCATGACAACATAGTAAAGAACATTCTCAAAAAGCTACCCCACCTTATCGTTACCGAACAACCGGAACAAGCTGACGTTATCCTCGTCTTTGCGGCGCGAAGTACGTCCCTCTTCGCCGGGTTGTCGGGAGAAAGCACAGTGCAAAATGACACGATATATTCATCAAGCAGCGCTAACTACACAACCGTCACCGAAGGACATGGGAATGTCATCAGACTGGTCAGCCAAAACCCGATTCGGTTTCGTTTGCTGATGGAGTTTAGGGATACGCGGTCCTTGTGGTGGCTGGAAAGGCGCACGTCGACGAATTTCGCACGAGCCTTCGTCAAGGCGTACGAGGCTGCAAACAACCTCGGCAAAAAGTAACGGAACACCTACCGCGTCATGGGCCCATAGAGGAAAATGGCAAAGGCAATGAGGTCCGGTGGCACGATGCTATGGGTATCTCAGTATCTTATTTTTTTGGTAGCAGTCCACAAGGAGGGAGTGTCCGATGAGAAGGCCTGTCGCTTTTCTGTTGATTCTTTCGCTTCTTGCGCCTTCCGCCGCCATGGCGGGTTTGGGCAGCAAAAAAGCTGCCTATCAGGGAGGAACTACGAAGGAAAAGGACTTTCCCGGGGCCAAGGAGGCCGTCGAGGGTATCCTCAATGTAAACGATGAAAACGACCTCAAGTTCGAGTATACCCTCAACAAGACAAAGAGGATTTATGCAATTCCGTACAAGCTGTTTATCGATATCGAATATGGACAGAAGGCAGGCCGTCGCGTTGGGGCATCAATTGCAACAGCCGTTCTAATCAGCCCTGTCGGACTGTTCCTGTTGTTTTCGAAAAAGCGGAACCACTTCGTCACCATCGGATACATGGATGATGCCAGGAAAGAACAGGTAGCGGTCTTTGAATTGGGTAAAGACATCGTTCGGACAACACTCGCCATTCTTGAAGCTCGTTCGGGCAAAAAGATCGTCTATCAGGACGACGAAGCCAAAAGATCAGGAAAGAGCGACTGAATCCAGGTCGCTGATCAAAGTCATAGCCTGGCATTCAAAGGACGAATGGCAAAAAGGGCACAAGCTATGGCGATGAATTGGATTCGAGGACTTCGCAGAATTGCTTGGGTACTAACGCTGCCCTCGGTCGCCGTGGGTGTGTTCACCTTTAAGGGATACCTGGTGGAAAGTAGGTATTCTCCGAAACAGATCCCTTCTCCCCCTGCTTCCGCGTCCACAACTTATCGTGTTTATGCAGTCGGGTCGTCTGGCTACCTTTACGTGCGCCCAGGAGTCCCTGAGGAAACACTTGAGAAGCTTGCCGCCGGGATTTTCCAACAGATTAGCAGCAACGCCAAGCCACAGGTTAATGAACCATGGCTTCGCGAAGTACTGCTTCCGCCGTCCGGACGTCAAGTCTATTTCAACGACGATCTCTACTCGCTGGGCCTGGAACCCTTAGACTCGGTGGCCCTGGAGGATTCGTACCTCGACTCGCTGCAACGGGTCGAAAGTAGAGTGCAATTGAAGTTCTATAGGGTCGATGAAGTTCGGCGATTCGATCCAAGAAAGTCCCTCAGTCTGGGAATAGGCACTCTGGTTGGCTGGATTCTGGTTTCGCAGGGCTCCATTTCAATGGCTGCCTGGATTATCAAAGGCTTTCATGGCGTTTCTGAAAACGATTAAGATGAAAATCTCTACCCATTGTCGAAACGGTTTCAACTCTTACAGGCAGCCCGCGCTAAGGACCCAATATTGTGGCCCCCACAGATGGAACTAATTCGCCGGCCGGGTGCCGACCGGGCCTGGACGGAAGCTCGGCAGCACACATTGTTCATTTGCTGAACGGAGATTTCTGACCACGCCGGCTACCCATGGGTTGCCTGCACCATGCTCCCGGCACTATCCGCTGGAGCAGGTTTCGAGGTACAGAGGTGCGGCTTTCGCAGTGACGGGGGCGTTGGTCCTGGTAATTCTAGGTATGCAGGGTACTTTATCATCGGCGGCGTCACATAATCGTTCTAACCTGAACAACGACACTTTACCGGACCGCAACGCTGCAGAGGCGCCGACCTACTCGCCGACATGCTCTACCTGAAAGTGCGGCACAGCCGCGAAGTCGTTGGCGTTGCGCGCCAGGGGGACGGCTGCCATCGCGGCAGCTATGACACCAATCACGATATCGGCGACGCGTCAGCTCGGCAGGCCATGGCCGGGGAACTCGGCTGCAGATACGCCGTTCAAGTTTCTGATTTGACATCTTGCGGGATAGCCTCAGCCCTCGGGGCATGATACATTCTAGTTCGGGCTGGGGGGACTGACGACGCCAAGGGGCTGCATCAAAAAGAGATGATCTCAATTATGAAGGCAGGAAGAGGTCTTAGCCTTGATTTATCCCGTGTCTTTTTTGCTCTAAGGGTTTTATGGTAATGAGGAGCTGACACAGCCATGCAAACGACGCCGGAACAAATTGATCTCTGGCGCAAGTCGCCTTCTGAAAAACAGCGGCTGGAATTTAAGGAGGCGAAGAGCCAGTTCGATACCCGCAAGCTGTACGAATACTGCGTCGCCCTGGCCAACGAAGGCGGCGGCAGTCTGGTTCTCGGCGTGGCTGACAAGCCTCCCCGGCCAGTAGTCGGCACACAGGCATTCCGAAATCCAGTTGCCATGGCGGAGAAGCTTTTCCAGGCGGTCGGTTTTCGAGTCGACATCGAAGAGGTTATGCATCCGGATGGGCGAATCTTGGTGTTTCACATCCCATCACGGCCCCGCGGAACTGCGTATCACCTCGATGGAGCATATCTCATGCGGTCCGGCGAAGCTCTCGTTCCGATGAGCGAAGACCAACTGCGGCGCATTTTCGCCGAAGGCGAGCCGGATTGGCTTGAGGAGCATTCGAAGACCGGGTTGCACGCGCAGCAAGTCGTGGAGACGCTGGATACTCAAGCTTTCTTCGAGTTGCTCAAACTGCCCTATCCCACAAATCGCAAGAGCGTGATTGACAGGCTATTGCAGGAGCGTTTGATCGACGAAGCAGACGAGTCTTATGCGATTCGGAGGCTCGGCGCCTTGCTGATCGCGAAACGTCTCGCTGATTTCCCGGATCTCGCGCGAAAAGCGGCACGCGTAGTGGTATACAGCGGCACATCGAAACTTGAAACCCGGCTTGACCAGGTCGGAGGCAAAGGGTATGCGGCCGGCTTTCAAGGACTCGTTCATTTCGTAATGGCTCAGTTGCCTCAGAATGAGGTTATCGAGGACGCCCTGCGAAAAGAGGTAAAGTTGGTCCCCGAGGTTGTGATCCGTGAGTTGGTTGCCAATGCTCTTATCCACCAAGATTTTGCGGTCGGCGGATCCTCCGTGATGATCGAGGTTTACAGCAATCGAGTCGAGATCTCCAATCCCGGTGAACCGGTGGTGCCGGTCGAACGGTTCATCGATGGCTATCAATCTCGCAACGAACGCCTAGCGGATCTCATGCGGCGAATGGGCATTTGTGAAGAAAAGAGCAGCGGCATCGACCGCGTTGTAAACGCCGCGGAGGTATTCCAATTGCCTGCCCCGGATTTCCGAGCTGGACACCGGCGAACGGTGGTTACCATCTTTGGTCCAAGGGCATTCGAGGATATGAACCGCGAAGATCGCGTGCGGGCATGTTATCAGCATTGTGCACTGAAGTGGGTAATCTCCGAGCGGATGACCAACCAATCCTTGCGTGAGCGATTCCATCTGCCGGAGAGCAAGGCAGCGATTGCTTCCCAGGTGATCGCGGCGACCATCGAGAACGGCTTGATCAAGCTCGACGAACAGGTCGGTGCGTCCAGGAAGTTTGCCAGATACCTGCCGTTTTGGGCGTGAACTCTTATTTAAGGCGAAACCGGAATCCCCTGGCAGAAGGTAAGATAAATGAAACAATATCAACCGTTTGCTTATTTAAGCGTTTCCCATGCCGGCGATATTGTTGCGGGGATCCGGGTCGAAAGTGTCGATTGCGGGCTCATAGAATCATCCACCCGCTGCTTTGTGCTCTCCGGAATGGTGGTGCACGAGTTGCGCTGGCACGCATGCCTGGAACATCTGATCGAATTCAGGAGACGTCTCAAAGCGCGCGCTTCGTCCTCGGACTCTTATGGGATTGTGCGGCTGTAAATGGAAAAGGGAGCCTTTCTACTCCCCGGAGGAATCCTACTAGGCAGACGAGCCGGAGTTCAGATTCCGACATTATGGTATCGCCCCAGGGAATGGGAGGTCAACGAAATTGAGAGATCGCGACCAGAGCCGGCTGCAACAAGAGCGGCAGGGTAATGAGGAAGAATAGCTAATGAGCCTTCGTTTCTTGCATACCAGCGACTGGCAGTTGGGGATGACGCGGCACTTCCTCGCGGAGGGTGCTCAGGAGAGGTACAGTCAGGCACGGTTTGATGCCATTCGAGCGCTGGGGCGAATCGCCGCGGAAGAGCACTGCCACTTTGTGCTGGTGTGCGGCGATGCCTTTGAGTCGAACCAGGTGGACAGAAAGACGGTCTCCCGGGCGCTGGAAGCCCTCAAGGACGTGCCTGTTCCGGTATATCCCCTGAACGCGGCCTCCGTCTACCGTTCGAGCATCTTTATCGAGCGGAAGCCGGATCATGTCCATGTCATTGAGAATGCGAATCCCATCCAGGTCTCCGATGGCATCCAGGTTGTTGGGGCAACGTGGATGTCGAAGCGGCCCGCGGCTAATCCGATCGGCGAGGCATTGAACGCCCTACCGCCGGCAGACGGGTTCATACGTATTTGCGCGGGGCACGGGGCCGCTGACGTGCTGACGCCTGACTCGGACGCCCCCGGAATCATCGAAGTTGCTGCAATGGAATGCGCTATCAACAAAGGCAAGGTTCACTTCGTGGCGCTTGGAGATCGTCATTCCGTTACCAGAGTCGGAACCAGTGAACGCATTTGGTACTCCGGGACACCGGAATCCACCGACTTCGCCGAAACGAATTCAGGATTTGCCCTCATTGTCGATGTCGGAGATGAACAGGTGGCCATCAAGGAGGTCAAGGTCGGGCAGTGGCGGTTCACAGAGCGCACACGCGTCGATCTAAATACCGGCGACGACGTGGAGAGGCTTCGCCAGTGGCTGGAAAAGGTCGAGAACAAAGAACGCACGGTCGTCCGATTGCACCTGGTAGGTTCACTTTCCTTATCGTCGCATGAATTGCTTCATAGCCATCTTGATGCGGCAGAAGATGTATTTGGCGCTCTCGAGGCGCGGGAAGACGATCTCGTTGTTATGCCTGACGACTCGGATTTCGCCGACCTTGGGTTCTCAGGCTTTGCCGGTCAAACGACAGACCGGCTGCGAAGCAAGATCGCCGAGGGCGGTGATGAAGCTGCCGCGGCACGCGATGCCCTTACGCTCCTTCTTCGGTTGGCAAGGAGGACGGCATGAGATTCCTCCGTCTTCGAGTGGCCAACTACCGCGGCATTGAAACCCGCGAGGTGAATTTCGGTCCTCTGGGCATCACTCTCGTGCAAGGGCCGAATGAGGCCGGGAAAACCAGCCTCGGCGAGGCGATCGGCATTCTCTTTGAATACTTCGATTCCAGCAAACATCGCAGCGTTGAGGCCATCCGGCCTGTCCATCGGGATGAGGGCCCAGAAATAGAATTGGAAGCGGAGAGCGGGCCGTACGCGTTTACCTACTTCAAGCGGTTCCACAAAAAACCGGAGACCAAGCTTACCGTCTCCCGGCCGAAGCCGGAGAACCTCACTGGGCGTGAGGCTCATGAACGAGCCGAGGCCATCCTGCGCGAGACCCTCGACATTGATTTATGGAAGGCGTTGAACATCCAGCAGGGCGAGGCGATTCAACAACCCGACCTGGGGAAACAGAGATCACTGTCCGCGGCACTGGATCAGGCGGCAGGAGGCCGCTCGGCCGATCCCCAGCAGGAAGGACTCTTTGACAAGATCAGGGCGGAATATGGCCTGTATTTCACCCCGGGCGGGGCCGAAAAGAAAGATCTCCAGGAAGCGCGCAAGCTTCAGACGGTGATTCAGGCCGAGATTGTCACGATCGAGGATCAGATTCAGGCGCTCGAGCAGGACATCGAAAAATCGGCAACTCTCCAGCGGGAGCTGGGAGTTCTGAAGACACAGGAAGACGAACAGGCGAGGGCTGTCACCGCCTCCATTGCCGCCCTTGATGAGATAACCAAACTTGAAAACGACCTCGGGGCAGCTCGGCTGAAGCTGGAATCGGCCGAAAAGTCAGAGCAGGTAGCACAGCGAGACAAAGGAACACGCCAGAGCCTTATTGACGTGGTCGCCAAGGCCGCCAAAGACCATGGCCAACTCCAAGAATCCTGCGGGATGCAGCTCCCTTCCCTTAACCAGGCAGAGGAGGCATTCAAGAGAGCGCAGGAGATCTTCGCGAAGGCCGACCAGACAAGAAAAAAAGCGGACAACCTTGCCGCTCTGCGGCGAGCGGATTTTGACCACTACAATAACAAGCTGCATCTCGAACAGCTCAGAGAACGTAAGAAACGAATCGATGCGGCAGGCAAGGATGCCGCTCAAGCAGAGGAGGTCCTTGCACAAAACAAAGTGAGCTCTCGCGTCTTGAACGCGATCCAAGAGGCGGAACAAGCATTGCTGAGTGCAAAGGCGCAAATGGAGATCGCCGCTCCCAGCGTTCATCTGCGCAGTCTCGCCAAGAACAAACTGGAAATTGACGGCGCTCCCACTGTCCTTAGCAAGGATGAAGTCCGCACGATGTCTGTTGCTGAGAGGTTAGAGTTGATCATCCCATCAGCACTCGCGATCGACGTTGTGGCGGGTACAAGCACTGAAAAGCTCTCCAAAAAAGTGGCGGAAGCGCGGGATAGTTTGGAGAGCGCATGCCGAAAAGCCGGAGTTGACAACCCCGAGGAAGCAAGAAAGGCATTTGAGCAGCGCCGTGAGGCGGAGCGGATTGTTAAAAGCAAGGGCGAGATTGAAAAAGAGAATTTGCGCGACCTGACTTATGAGCAGTTTGAGAAGAAGCTAATAGGTCTTGCAAAAACGGTGCCCGACTACCTTACCAAGCGCGTCGAAAAGCCGGAGATAAGCTCGGACCTGGAGTCGGCAAAGAAAGACCGGGCGAATGCCGAAGATGCTCAACGGAAGGCAAACCTGGAATGGGAAGAGGCGCGGGAGTCGTCGGATTCCGCTCGCAACGTGCGCGACAGCTTGAACGCAACATATCAGAAAGCACGTGTACAGCTGGAGATGCTTGCCCAGGACCTCAGCCGCGCACGTGAGCAGCTCAACCGGGCAGTGGAAGCTGCTCCAGACGAAGAGCTCGAATCGAATCTTGCGGAAGCTACCAGAGTCGTCTCCTTGGAAAAATCTAACGTGGAGTCCGCTGAAGCATCTTTGAAGGCTAGGAATCCCGAACGGGTCAAGGCGTCGGCTGAAGTCGCAAAAGGGTCTCTGGGCACGACGCAGAGTCGCCGCGCCACAGCTCAGACAGAACTAACGGAGGTGCAGACCAGACTGAAAATCCATGGCGAGGAGGGGCTCCACGAAAAGCTGAATGCGGCCCAGAGCCGGTTTGAGCATTTGGAGAAGGACAACCGGGCGCTATTTCGCCGCGCCGCGGCGGCCAGGCTCCTCTTTGAAACGATGCGCGACGAGCGTGACAAGGCGCGGCGGGCTTATGTGGCCCCACTCAAGGAAAAGATCGAGCATCTCGGCCGCCTGGTCTTCGACGTCTCGTTCCAGGTGGACGTAAACGAGGAGCTGCAGATCGCCAGCCGCACGACCAACGGTATCACTGTACCATTCGGCTCCCTGAGCGGCGGCACCAGGGAGCAGCTTTCCCTGCTCTTTCGGCTGGCCTGCTCGATGATCGTCGCCAAAGATGGCGGCACCCCCCTCATTCTGGACGACGCATTGGGATATACGGACCCGGAGAGGCTTCGATCAATGGGAATCGCCCTCGCCCGGGCCGCCAGGGAATGCCAGATCATCATCTTCACCTGTATCCCTGAACGGTACAGCAATATCGGCGAAGCAACGTTGGTCTCCATGATCTGACAGTTGCCCGAGGAATTCCGGAGGCCTGAAATGACAAAGGGATTCAGACCCAAATTCACGATCACCAACGGACCCGACAAAGCGCTACGTGCTGATGGAGGGCACCCCCGGATGACCGGCTGTGACAAGCTACGACACGGAGCTATGACAAGCTGTGACGCCGAGCTGTGACATCCAATGCTTGCGACAATCTTGCGACACAACTTACGACAAGCTCACGACTCCACTTACGACATGCGCATTGGGTATTGTAGCTGGGAAATCGAGCTTGACGCCCCTGCCTGCCGGCAGGCAGGGCTTCTGGTCCGTCGGAAACGACCCGCTCTTTGATAACTCGTCGAATTACGAAGGCTTAAGGACTGACGACCGGATGGAGAAAGGTTATGAAGAGGGTTGCACACGGGGGCCAATCAAATCCATCACTGGCAACCCTCCCAAAAACTCAGTTTTCGCAAGATCCCAAAACTGTGCCTATCTCTGTGCCCCACACATCTCAAAAACCCCCGTTACGATGCTGTGGGCATTGTCGCTGGCAATGACTTGCTTTGGGTACCAGCAATATCGTCGAGCTGAGAAGTAACGTGGCTAGATGGAGAGGATCCGGCTTTCGCTTCGCGGTTGCGGCCGGGATGTCGGTCGTGGGCTTCATCATCGGCGGGGTCACATAATAGTTCTAACCTGAACAACGAGACTTTGCCGGGGCGCCAGCCTGCTCGCCGACATGCTCCACCTGAAAGTGCGGCACACCCACGAGGTCGTTGGCGTTGCACGCCAGTAGGGTAGCTGCCATCGCGGCAGCTACGACACCAATCACGATATCTGCAACGCGTCAGCTCGGCGAGCCCTGGCCGGGGAACTCGGCTGCAGATACGCCGTTCAAGTTCCTGATTTGACATCATGCGGGATAGCCCGAGCCCCCGGGGCATGATACATTTTCGTTAGCTCCGCTGTCGCAGGCGGGACTTTCTGATTAGGGGCACATCGTGGAGAAATCTTCCTTCCTCACCTCTCGCCCTTGGCGACACTTGCTCTTTCTCTTGTTCCTCGCCGCCCTTACCGCTGCGGCGCCCCGCCGCGCCGGTTGGTACGAGCAGAATGCTCAAAAAGAATCGGATGCCTTGCCGGCTTCCGAGTTCGCGCGCCTGATTCAGGAGCTCTCCGAGGCAGACGGCTACTTCCGCTCGGACAACTTCACGTCGAATGAAACGTCCTACCTGCATGTGATCGACAAGCTCCATGAGCTCGAAGTCAGCGGCGGCGCATACGTAGGCGTTGGACCGGAGCAGAATTTCACGTATATAGCCAAGATCCGGCCGCGGATCGCCTTTATCGTCGACATCCGCCGGCAGGCGGCAATTCAGCACCTGCTTTATAAAGCGATTTTCCACCAGGCTGAAACACGCGCCCAGTTCCTGGCCGACCTCCTGTGCCGGCCGCTTGCAGGGGATAAGCAGCCGACGCGATCCGCTTCCATTTCCGAGCTGGTGGACTATTTCTCGCACGTACCCGCGTCGAACGATGTCTTTGTCCGGAACCTTGCGCGGGTGAAAAAAACTATCCAGGAAGACTTCCACTTCCCTCTGAACGATCGCGATCGGGCGCGCCTGGAGTACGTCTATGCGGCCTTCCGCGACAACGGCCTCGGCATATCATTTCAGTCGAGCAGCTTCGGCAGGTCCGGTTATGGCGGGTTCCCGACGCTGGGCGATCTTGTGCTTGAGACCGATCTGCAGGGCCGGCCCGGAAACTTCCTCGCCAGCGACGATGACTACCGCTTCGTGCGCCGCCTGCACGAGTTGAACCGGATCATTCCCGTCACCGGTGATTTTGCAGGGCCGAAGGCGCTCGCTTCCGTGGGCGCATACCTTAAGGAGAAGGGCTATACCGTCAGCGCGTTCTATACGTCGAACGTCGAGCAGTTCCTGTTCCAAAACGGAGTCTTCGGCAATTTCGTGGCGAACGTCCGCAAGCTGCCGATCGACGACAAGAGCGTCCTTATCCGGGCCGTCAGCCGAATGAGGCAGACGGAACACCCGGCTCACCAGCCGGGGCACCGAACCACGACGCTCTTGCAGAAGATCTCCGTCTTCCTGCGTGATCAGGACACGTACCTGTACCCGAGCTACTGGGACCTGGTAACGACCCATTACATTGCCGGTCAAAAGCGCTGGTCTCCCCTTGGAAATTGAGGGGCGGAGACGAACGGAACCAGGCTAGGCGTATGACCGTCTGTCGCCCCGCCAGGGCTCCTCGTCTCCCATCGGCTAACCGGGGGCTGCGCTTCGCTTGCCCCCGGCTATTCTCTGGCCGCCCCTTCGGGGCGAGAGCTCAAGTGAATGCTAAGCGCCGTCCATAGAAAACTCGCGCCGGAGGCGCGGAAGAGAGTAGCCCCGGGCCAGCGAAGCGCAGCCCGGGGTTTATCGAAATGCAATCGCAAGCCCTGGAAGGGCGGCAGACGGATTCGACCTTAACTTCGTGCCATCCGGGGCGATCACTCAGAGTCGGTCAGGGGATTCGACGCCGCTGTCGACCTTACTTCTTCAAGAAGCGGGCAAAAAAGTCATCCGCAGCATTGAACGTCTTCAGCCATCTCTGGAACACAAGGAAGTCGTGCACCTCATCCGGGAAGACCATCAGCTCGTAATGCACATTGCGTACCCGCAGCAAGTTGACGAGGCCGACGGTTTGCCAGAAAGCGACGTTGCGGTCGTCGTCGCCCTGGACCAGCAAGACCGGGGACGTCCACTTGTCGATCGTTGAGATTGAGGACGCCTTGAAGGCAGTGTTTTCGAGATCAAGAGAATTGCCCCACAGGTGCACTCCTGCGATGTCGACTCCGGCTGCAAACATGTCGGAGTTTCTCGAAAGGCCCATCGCGGTCATGAGCCCGCCGTAAGAAAGGCCGTACAACCCGATGCGCTTGGGATCGACGTCGGGACGTGATTGCAGATATCGGCCCGCAGCAACAAGGTCCTGATACTCTGCCGAGCCACTGCGGCCGCTGTTCGGCGCCATTCTGAATTCCCGGCCGTAGCCGATTCCGGATCGGTAGTTCACGGACATCACCACGTACCCCTTGTTGGCGAAGTATTGGTTCATCGCGTAGGCCATGTGGTAGAAGTACATGTACTGGTAACCGAGCAGCATTTGGCGTCCCGGTCCGCCATGCGTGAAGATGATTGCCGGGCGGCGCTCGCCGGGCTTGATGTCCTTCGGCACGAACAACTGGTTGTGGAATTTCAATCCATCTTCGGCAGTAAGAATGACTTGCTCGGGAACGACCTGCGCGTCGAACGGAAACTCGGCAGGCAGCTTGCGCGAAATGATATTCGCCTTGCCACCGTTGGCGGGTACCACGGCAACGGACATGGGTTGCTTCGCATCGGCATAAAAGCATGCCACTTTGTCGCCCGAAGCCAGCACCGCGGGCGTGGTCTCGATCCCGGACCCCTGCGTAAGTTGGACGGGCGTGCCGCCGCTCGTGGAGGTCTTCCACAGATGGCGCCGGTCAATGTCGCCGACGTTGGTGCTGTAATAGAGATAGGCGCCATCGCTGGACAGGCCGATAAATTCGGCCTCGCCTTCGCCGGGCGTGAGATTGACGGGAGTCACATTCTCGCCGCCGACAGCAGGGAGCGAGTAGTAATGCCGCCAGTTGTTGCGCTCGAGTTGAAACAGCAGGCTCTTCCCCTGCCAGTCGATGCTGTTGTTTGGGCCAAAGGTAGGATCATTCAGCAGATGGCGCCAGACTTCGTGCGCCTGACCCGTCTCGACGTCGGCGACCCAGATTTCAAGAGTATGGCCGCCCGGAAAGGTCGCCTGCTGAAAGCCTGCTCCGGACGCCATCTTCTGTCCTCCCTGAGCTGCCTGGCCCTGTCTTCCCGGCGCCGGCTGTGTGCCGCCCCTGCCTACGCTTACACCTCGTCCCTGCACCGCTGCCTGCTGCTGGGCTGTGGCAGCGGCCTGGGCGAACGTTGCGCCCGGCCTGCGAATGAACGCGATCTGTTTCCCGTCCGGCGACCAGGTTGGACTTGTGTCCCTGTCGGTGGAGGGCGAGAGGTAGGTAAGCTGCCTCTTCTCGTGATCATAGACTGCAATCAGGCTGTGATCCTGCCGATTGCTTACAAAGGCGACTTTCCTGCTGTCCGGCGACCACCTGGGACCTCCGTTTCTACCCCAGGCTTTGATCAACGGCTCATCGCTGACGGCCCCGCCGGGCTTTCCCGTAAGATTCACCGGCGCTTCGTAGATCTGGCCGTCGCGAACAAAAAGCACCCACTTGCCGTTTGGCGAAAGCGCCGGGCCGGTCCCGTCCGCAAGCTTCGTTGGTTTCCCTCTGCGCGTGCCGGCTGCCCAGATTTCCTGGTGGCCGCCCGACGGCTCGCTCGACGGATTTGCAATCCAACCTTCGCGGTTCGTCCCCTGCCCGCGCACGAAAACGATTACGGACCCATCATCGGAAATCCTGAGCCCCGTCAGCTCCTTGCCATCGTCCTGCTTAAAGTCGGTAACACACACCGGCTTGAAGTTGGGAGCCGCCGCCGTGTATACGTTGCGTAAGCCCCGCTCCGCTTCAAACCAGGCGATGCGGTCAGCCTTCTTTGCCGACACCAGCTCGGACGGAAAGGCGTAACTCAAGACTTGCTCGATGGTGAATGATTTTTGCGCAGAAGCAAAAGAGGCACTGAGCAACACGACAACGACGACGGCAAGCCCCGCCATCGCGAATCGATGACTCTTCATGGCAACCCTCCGAGATATCTTCAGCTCACCGGTTGCCCGGCAGCCGACGAAAAAAGTCATGGCAGTTTTGACCGATGATACGCGCTGAGGCCAGGGAACGCCACCAAAAACCCGCTCCGCAGTCAGAGGTCGCGGCGGCGAAAATTCAGGTATGCCAGGGCAAAGCCGGCCGCTGCGATGCACACCAGGATCAAAGCATGCCGCGTGGCATCGGAGGACCCTGTGATCAGATTCAATGAGCTGTAATAGTGAAAGGGAGAATACTCCGCCACTGGTCTAAGAGGCTGCCAAACCTGTGCGATCAGGTCCGTCATGTAACATGCCATTGCCGCCAAGGCTGTGATCGCGCCGGCCACGCTCCGACGACGCGCGGCCGACGCCACGGCGAGGGCAATTCCGCCCCAGCACAAAAGCAGGGCCCCGAGATTCAAGGTCAGTTCCGGAACAACCTGGAAGGTTGCGCGCGCAAGATCTCTGGGAACCAGTGCCGCGAGCCGGCCAAAAGTGTTCAATTCCTCCAGCGACCTGGCCGCAAATGCGAGCAGGATTTGAAAGCCGGCTAGCAAAGCGGCCACGGCCAGAACCAGCGCGCGCGCACGCCGTGCCGAGTGAAGGAAGAGAGCCAGCCCCGCTTTCATGCATTCTCCTCACGGTAGTAACGGATGAGCACCTCCTCCAAGCGCGGCTCGGCGACATCGACATCGAGTACCGGCAGGCCAGCAAGGCACGCAACCAGCGGCCCCAGCGTTCCCTGCACCTGGAGATGCCAGGCGCGCGGCTTCACTTCGAGGATTTCGAACTCCGGTGGAAGCCCATGGGGTTGCGTCGCAACGTCGGTGCTGAAAGTGATGCGCACCTTGCGCCGCGCCATCTTATGCAGATCTTCGACCGATGCGAGCAGGGCGAGCTCTCCCCTGCGTATCAAGCCGATGCGCTCGCAAACCCGTTCCACCTCCGAAAGAACATGCGAGGACATGAACACCGTGCATCCTTTGCGTTTCAGCTGGAACAGCAAGTCGTAGAGCGACTCCTGCATCAGAGGATCCAGCCCCTCGGTCGGCTCGTCGAGAATGAGAAGCGGCGGGTCCCTCTGCAATGCCTGCAGCAGGCAAAGCTTCCGCTTCATGCCGGTGCTATATTCCCGCAGCTTGCGGCACAAATCGGCGTCAGGAAGGTCCAACCGTTCCTGCAGTTCACGCCGATATTCACGAGAAACCGGCCGGCGCTGCAGGCGGCCAAGCAATTCGAGCACGTCGCGGCCCGTCATGTCGCCATAGAAGTCCACTTCGCCTGGCAGATAGCCGACCAGGGCTCGCACTTCCAGCCCGTCACGCTGGCAGTCGTGCCCGAGGACCGTAGCAATGCCCGAGTTCGGCCGCAGCAGATCCAGAAGCATGCGGATAGTGGTGGTCTTGCCGGCGCCATTGAGCCCAAGAAAGCCGAAAATTTCACCCTGATGTACTTCAAGTACAAGATCCTTAACGGCAGTCAGCCGTCCGTACCGCTTGGTCAGTCCTTGGATCGATATCGCCGGTGGTGCAGCCGTCATTGGCATCTGTCTTTCCTAAACGCCAGGGCGCAGAGGCTCCGAAAAATGCGGTGTTTGTTAGCGTCTTCCCATCCTTGCGCCTGGGCGGCAAAGATGACGTGCACTTCGATTCTTAGAAAGGCGCCGGGGCAAGCGCGCGCAGCCCCTCGGCAATAGCGCATCCAATGTTGGCCATGAGATCGCGCCGTCCGTTTACCGCATACAGGTGAGGCGTCAGCACCCAAAGTTCCTGCTTGACCCTCCGCGGCGGACCGAGCGGCTCAGTCCGCCGCCGTCCGATCTCCGCAAGCAGCATAGGCACGATCTTGTCCGAAAGACGCAGCGCCGTATCGACAACGAACAATCCGATGTCGGGCCGCAACAGCTGCAGGCGATCCGCGAATGCGTTGACTTCGGCGGCAGACAGGTTTTTCGGCGGAGAGGATTTCAGCTCGATATAGATGAGCTTGCCTTCCCCGGCCGCGATGATGTCGAAATCGCCGCCGACACCTCGAGTCTGAAGCTTGACTCCCGATGCCACATCGTAAGCCAACCTCTGCCGCAGCTCGCGCGCGACATACCACTCCAGAATCCCGCCGAAACTCCGGGCAGGCCATAACAAACGATAGCGCCCGCGCGCCAAGCACTCGGCCAAACCCATACTGACGAGTGCGTCGGCATATGCTCGCGCCTGCGAGGATTCTAGATAGCGCGTGGTCTGTCCTGGCGCAAACCCTTCGGCCCTCTGGATCGCACCGCGCAAGAAGAGGCGGAAGGCATAGTGGCCGAGCAGATCGGCCAGTTGATCGGCGGTCTCGCCGGCAAGATCCGGAGGAAATGGCAAGTCAGGTCGGGTCTCCAGAGGATGGAACCCACGACGCCTGAGCATTGCAGGCACTTCGCCAGGCGGAGCCGGGATCACGCGGCGCCTGGGCGGCCGCTCGGTCACTGCCTGTGACTCGATCTCTCGTGCCGAAGGCAACTCGGCCATAATAGTTCCTGTCACGACCCTGCGCAGAGAAGGCCGTCTGAGGTCCAACCGCGGTGGAAATGCGCGTGTCCGGAACGCAAGACACGCTGCCCGCCAAGCTACGATTCCAGCAATTGCTTGAGCTTCGCGAGTTCCTTGTCGGCAAGGCCAACCTGTTTTTCGAAAGCGTCTTTGGCAACCGATGGAGGCTGGGAGAATGTCAGCGTAAATTCGCTGGCACGGCTTCCATGACGCGGCCGGAAGCAGAATTGTACCAGGAAAAATCCGTGAAGTTGATGTGACTCCCGAAAATGTCGAACTCTTTGCTTTTTCGAATCTCACGGCACCAGGCAGTGGTCTACCTACAGAACTTGGTTCTCATCGCTCGCTAACTCAAGGGGAGAAGGGGCAAAGGGGTCAAGGGACAAAGGGGACAGAATCATCTTGGACCCTTTGCCCCTATGCCCCTTGAGCCCTTGAAGAAAAGTGATGCAAACCGATTCAGTCTCAATTTGTTGTGTAATTTCCGCGACCTCAAATTAGGCTCTTCGCATCAGAAGAGCCGGGTCCTGCCGGTAAAACAGCTTTAGCTGCCCATACAGTTCCGGGTGGCGCGCTTCGAGCTCGATCGGCCGCTCAAAGAAGAATTCCGTGGCTACGGCGAAAAACTCGGCCGGGCTGACGGCGCCGTATGCGTCCAGCAGAGTCGGCTCATCGCGCTCCACGCTGTCACAGAGCGCCTGGTATTCGGCGCCGAAAACGCGATCCCAGTCGTCGTACATCGAACTCTCCGGCAGCAGCGGCGCTCCCTCGGGAGCGCCCGACTCGTTGTCCAGTTGATGTGCGAACTCGTGAAATACGACATTGAAGCCGTCATGGATGTCGGAGGCATCGCGCAGGACATCGTCCCACGACAGCACCACATAACCTTGCATCCAGGATTCACCCAGACGCCCCTGCCAACCCTCGACCACAGTCCCGTCCGGCTGCGTGTCAGTCACGTTGGCGATATAGGCGTGGGGATAGACAAGTACGGAGCGAAGTCTGGGATAGATGTCGGTCTTGCGGGCGAGGAGGAGGATGCAGCCTTGCGCGGCGATCGTCACCTTGATCTCATCGGTGAGCTCGAGACCGCCACAGCCCTCGAAACGCTTCTCGGAGAGAAAAACCTGAACGAGCCGCTGAAGCCTGCGTCGCTGCTCCGACGGAAGCAGGTGATAGTAGGGCACGTTTCGCTCTACAATCACCAGCCACTCCCGGGGCAGCGGCTTCTTCATCAGCTGCCGCCGGCGCCACTCCCTGAATCCGAACATCAAATCCTCTCATTTCTGATCCGCGTGCCACCTTGCAATCGGATGCGATCAGAATAGTCCCAAGGAAAGAACTTGCCACAGATTTCATTGATTCCGCCAATATTTTTGATTACTCACAGGCTTGACCGGTGCTAGCCTGTTTCGTGAAAGCGGCGTGACCTGCATTTCCTGGCGATTTCTAGCAATTCGGACAGTGGTGCGCGCCCCTTGGAGCGATGCCGTCGCATATCAAAAACGAACCTCAAAGACCCCGAAGACCTCAAAGAACCAAGAGCTAAGGGGGCTTTGGCTGCGCCGGAGGCGATTCCGCAGCTACGCTGTGGAATCCACTCCTGGCACGGGCATCGGGGACAGGCGCATGGGGGATGGGTGCGACAGGGAAGCCCGGTGCTCTCACCGTACGCTCCAGGCTCTAGGATAGCCTCTTCTGCACGCTTGTCCCCGGTGCCCGTGCCAGGAGTGGCAGCCAAAGCCTGTTTCCGACGTACCATCCATCGCAGTCCTGTGTAATCAGAGAATCTTTGTGGTCTTGGAGGTCTTTGAGGTTCCAAGGGCATTTGGATGATTGCCATGCAGTGCCTGAATCGTTGTGGCGATTTCATTTCCGCTTGACTTGGCAGAACTACTAGTACTAGATAGTTAGCATATGGTGCCGCTGAAAGAGATCCGGAGAGATATGAGGTGCATTGCCAATCGGATCCTGCTTTCCGCGATCGCATTTTTTCTTGCTTCGCTGGCGTTGGCCTGTCGCGCCAAACCGCAACCAGTCATCGGGCCTGTCGGCCCCCCCATCTCTGAAGAGCTGATCCAGGCCTACGTTTCTCAGGGCGACGAGTCATCCCAAGCAATGCATCTCTATGCCTGGCGCCGCGCGGAAGCGGCTTACACGCAAGCCTTTCATCTGGCCGCACGGAAAGAAATCCGCGACAAGCTCGCGCTCATCAAACTCCTGCGCATGACCCGGGAGATTGACGAGGACATCGCCTGTCCGACCATGCGAGAGGACATCGCCTTCATCTGCCAGGATACGGCCGACGCTCGCGGGCAGGCTCTCTGCGATCTGGCCACGGCGTACGGCATGACACCGGTGGCCGCGGTAGAGCAAATGAAACGAGTTGATCCCTCGGTCCTTCAAGTGGACACGTCGCCGTTGGACGCTTATTTCTTTATGCTCTATGCAAGGACGTTCGGCTCCGATCCCAAGAATGACGACCTCAAGAAGCGCCTGCCTGAAAAGTATAAGGACACTCCGCTTTTCGCATATCTGAACTTCGGTAGCCCTAAAGCCCCGTTGGCGCGCATCATCGAGCAGTCCCCCGACTTTGCCGAGGCGTTTGAGTTTTCTGCTGAGAGTGATTTTCAAAGGAACCTCGTCAAACCGGCCAGAACAGGTTTTTCCAAGGCGCTGTCCTTGATCCCGGACTATACGCGGGCGATTAACGGCCTGGCGAATATTTATTTCTTCACCCTCGAGGATTACGAGAGCGCGCTCAAGACCTATGAGGCCGCACTCCAATGGGACCCGCAAAACACCGCGGCTCTGTTCGGCCAGGGAGCGGCTCTGCACAACCTCGATCGATACCAGGACTCCAACAAAGCACTGGACTTAATGCTCGCCAGCGACCTCAGCCGCAACGGGCGGGTCGGCGCCAACAGCATCCAATACTATCGGGGCGAAGCTTATTACTACAAAGCCTACAATTACGACTCAATGAAGGATCCTGCGCGGGCGCGGGAATTGATCGATTTGGCCAAGCACGAATTGCCTCTAGAAGGGGAGATCAACTACCTGTCGGGTCTCCTCTACTTCAACGCAGGCCAGCTTGTTGCAGCCAAAGCGGACTTTCAAAAAGTTCTCCGGTCGGGGAAGAACTGCTACGCATATTATTACCTCGGCATGATCGACCTGAAACGAGGAGGGCCCACCACAGCCGCTATGTTTCTGTCTTCCAGCAGCTGCCTTGAGACCAGCCTCAGCAGCTACCAAGCCAGAATCCGCTCTCTATCGCGTCTCGATATCGAACCGAGCGAGAAACAAGCTCTCCAGTTGAGGATGGAAATGAAACTCATCGGCTACCGAGACTCTTCCGCAGGACTCATCCAGCACATGATCGGATGGATCAGAGAGTCGTCGATTGAACTCAATTGGAAGCAGACTTTCATGGACTCGATGAACAATCTCCTTGCCAAAGTGCAGTCCATCAGCGTCAAGTAACCGAAAATACGGTGACAGTATCTCATGCGTGATTCGCGCACCCAAGTGCATGAAAAAGCGCACGGGCTGAAGCCCGTGCCCACTTGAGATCTCTGAGGGTAACATACAGTGGGGACGGGCTTTAGCCCGTCCGCTGCACCGTCTATTTTCAAAGCAGGCAACGCTGTCCACGCGCTCTGGAACGCACAGTCAGTTGAGGATTCTTCATAGCTTGGGACAGCGAAGCCTGTCACCGTATTTTTATGACTCGCGCAATGCGATGACCGGGTCGATCCGAGTTGCCCTTCGGGCGGGCAGCAACGCCGCGGCAGAGCAAACCACCCCCAAGACCAAAAGCGCCGCAAGGTATGAGATGGGGTCGGCCGCGCTGATGCCGTAAAGGAAGCCGCTCATGAGGCGAGTCGCCGCACGTGAAAAACCAAGTTGCCCGTGTAGTTCTGGCGCATGGGCAGGTACATGAATGCCTTGGGTGCATTCCTTGCGTCCGGTCCTCTTCGGGCAGAAATCCGCGGCCGCGTTGGCGCCGATGCCCAGCGCGATGCACAGCACGGCAGCCAGCCAGTCGGGGTCAAAATTGGAGCTGAAACGAAATGAAACGAGTGGGCAGAGCGCCCTTCGAGCTTGAAGGCGGCAACCCCATTACACTGGCGGAACTGAGACTGACGGCTGTAGAATTCGATTCCATGATCAACTTGCGTCCATCACGAGAGAACCAGACTCGCGGAGTTGAAGGCCCGGCAATCCGCGAACGAATCCTGGCGATCGTTGGGAGCATTGTAATTGCATGACCCATCAACATCAGGAACTGGCGGCAGGACGTTGGAACGAGCTGCGTTTTTCCCCAATTTAACGCGAGGAATCCAGCATAATGTGCCAGATGAGAATTGTTATTTTCTTAGTTTCGTGCGTTTTTCTGGCCTCGGCCTGGTTGAATGTCAATTCTCAAGAAGTGACTCCCCCGGCCTCGCCAGGTGAGAAACCAGTTGTACGGATCGAGGAAGACACCAAGACAGGGCTGGAGCTGTGGCAAACCTCGCTCGGACGTTTATGGATACCCAGCCCCGGACAGGATGTCATCAAGCATCTTCAGTGGGAACAGGTGGTGCAGAAGGTATATCACCATCCACTTGTCCGTGTGCGTCCGGGAGACGTGGTGATCGATTGCGGCGCGCATATCGGCGCGTTCACGCGTGTCGCGCTGAACGCAGGCGCGCGCATGGTGGTCGCCATCGAACCGGAACAAGCGAACCTGCTGGCTTTCCAGAAGAACTTTGCGCAGGAGATAAAGGCAGGCAAGGTTAAGCTGGTCCCAAAAGGTGTCTGGGATACAACCGGGAAACTTTCGCTTCACCTTTCCACCGTCGGAGACTCGCACAGCATGGTCATTCCCCAGAACGCCGGCAAAGACGAAACGGTTGAAGTGACGACGCTCGATGCTCTACTGGAAAGCCTGAAGCTGGCGCGCGTGGATTTCATCAAGATGGACATCGAGGGCGCCGAGCCAAAAGCGCTGCGAGGAGCCCGAAAGGTGCTTATGCGGTTTCAACCGCGCCTGGCGATCTCCAGCTATCACCAGAAGGGAGACCCCGCCGAGATTTGTTCCGTCGTGTGGCAAGCGCGTGCCGATTACCTTGTGGTATCGAAAGACCTCCTTAAATGGCAAGATGGAACGGCTGTTCCTAAGGTGTTGTTTTTTTACCGCTGACGAAGCGCTGAACGTCGAGCTGTTCGTGCTGATAGGCGCCGACGTGCCCCGCACAGGTGGTTGGGCCAGGCGAAGTGTAGATCCCGGCTTTGAGTCCCTTCGAGTGGATGTAGTCCGTGAGCGCCTTCATGTCGGGAAAGCGCTTGTTGGGATTGACCCTGTCCTGCGCATCCCGGGGCTCGCCGCTCAAGGTCGGATCTTTGGATCCGGGCTTTACCGCCCAGCAGTCATCAATGTTCACATACATGTAACCGTGGTTGATCATGCCGCTGCTGACCATAGCGTCGGCTGCGTCCCGCATGATTTTATCGGTGACGTGGTTCTCCCACACGTACCAGCTGTTCCATCCCATGTGGGGAGTGAGCGCCAGGGTTTCACCGCAGACGATCTTCAGATTGCGGCGGGCCGTGCCGAGGGCGTTGGAGGCCTTAAGGGCGACAAGGTAATCGCCCTTTTTTAAAATTACGCCAGTAATCTGGCCCGTCCTCGGATCGAGCTTGAGACCCTTGGGCAGGCTTCCAGCGGCAAAGGTCATCGGCCGATCGCCCGTGGCCGGAATCGTGAAGAAAAACGGTGAACCGGTCCTCACGCCAAATATCCTCGCCCCGTTGATGCGCGGCTTGCGAGACAGCTTGGGTGTGAGAACTACCGCCTCTTCGTTCAGGGATTGAGCCGATCTCGGAGCCGCGTTGGATAGCCCCAATGAAACGAGCAGACCAAGCGCGACCACAGAATAGGAAAAATGAATTGGGAGTCTCATGAAGCCCCTCCTGGATTTGCGATACTGCCCTCTTGCAAACCACAGCTTACTTCGGCAGCACACGGACGGGACGCGCGCCGGTGTTGCGCTGTTCCACACAAGCGTGCCGTTCACCCAGACCTTATCTGGCCAGGCGTTCCCGTCACGACAGCAATGCGCATCCATCACTCCCAGCTAGGCGGCACCCACCCGCATCCGATTTAGGAATATCCCAATCGTCGTCGCCCCGGTGAGTACGCTGTCATTTGAGCGCCCGTTCGATGGCGGCCTCTGCCAGGGGCGCCATGATCCCGTAACCCTTCGCATTGGGGTGGAGATCGTCGGCGCTCAGGTCTTCCCGGAGCAGGCCGGTCGCATCGATCATGGCAGAGAAATAGTCGAGGTAAACGTATCCGCGTGCCGCGGCGTATTTTTTCATCCAATCGTTGAGCGCCAGAATCCGCGTCATTGGCCGTGCGGCCGTCTGGGGCACTGCCGCGCTGTTTGGCTGCACATGATAGGCACTCACGGGAAGCAAGCTTGCCAGAACGACCCGGATGCCGTTTGCCTGAGCAATTTCGCACATGGCCGCCAGATTTTCCTGGATTTCCTCATCCGTCATCGGTCCCGTATTGCCCGCGATGTCGTTGGTGCCGGCGAGAATCACGACCGCTTTTGGTTTGAGATCCACTACGTCGGGATGGAACCTGATGAGCATCTGCGGCGTGGTCTTCCCGCTGATGCCGCGATCCACGTACGGCTTGCCGGGAAAGAAGCCGCCGAAGCGCGGCTGTTGCCAGAGGTCGGTGATGGAGTCCCCCATAAATGCAACACGGGCCTCCCCCTCTGCCGGCGGCGGCAGCGCGCGATTGGCCTCGAAGAAAAAACCGGGGACGCCTCCCTGTTTTCGGCGTTGTGTGGCCAACAGGTGGAGAAAAGCGCCGGAAATAGGGAGGCGTCCCGTTTTTTCTTTCGTGGTCTGAGATTGCTTTTCGCAGCGAAAGCAATACAATAGCCGCTTACTGAAGATGGAAACATCGAACGATCAGTGACAAAGGTGCGCCGACCTCCGCTCTTCGGCTCCCGCCGGCGGACAGTCCTCACAGATCGTCGCAACCGGCGCCAGGATGCCTGGCGCCAGGAGGCAAGCGTGGCCCTCCAGTTGGCTCGAAGAATGGATACGTTAAAGGCCTCAGACGTGAGGGAGATGCTGAAGATCACACAGCGAGGCGAGATCATCTCCTTTGCGGGCGGACTGCCGGCGCTTGAACTGCTCCCTCTAAAACAGCTGGAAGAAGCGACCAGAAAGGTTCTCGAGGACGAGGGGCCACAGGCGCTCCAGTACTCGACGACGGAAGGATATCCGCCGCTCCGGGAAATGCTCGCGCACAGGATGGGCGCCAGGTGCGGCATTCGGGTCACGGCTGACGAAGTCTTGATCACAACCGGTTCTCAGCAGGCTTTGGACCTGACAGGCAAGCTGTTTCTCGATGAAGGGGATACGGTGTTGTGCGAGAGTCCGACCTATGTCGGCGCCATCTCCGCCCTCAACGTCTTCGCACCGCGCTGGGTAGAAATACCGACGGATGAAGAAGGGATGGATGTTGACGCGCTGGAAAGAAGGCTGGAGAACTGCGACCGGATCAAGCTCATATACGTAGTTCCCAATTTTCAGAATCCGACCGGAACAACCTGGTCGCTCGAACGGCGCCGGCGTTTTGCAGAGGTCGCGGCTCGCTATTCAGTGCCAATTGTTGAGGATGACCCATACGGCGAGCTGCGCTTTGAAGGATTCCCTCTGCCTCCGATCAAATCGTTCGACACCAAAGGGCAGGTCATCTATCTCGGCACCTTCTCCAAGATCCTGAGCCCGGGTATGCGCATCGGATGGCTTACTGCCGGCAGCCCCCTTTATGAAAAGTATGTGATTCTGAAGCAGGCGAGCGACCTGCACACTTCGACACTATGCCAGATGCAGGTCGCCGCGTGTCTGAAGATGTTCGACATTGACAGGAATCTCGACCGGATGCGCGCCGTCTACCGCGAGCGCCGCGATGCCATGATTCGAGCACTGGAGCGAGAGATGCCGAAGGGGGTTCGTTTTTCGCGTCCCTCAGGCGGCTTGTTTCTCTGGGTGGAACTGCCGCCTCACCTGGATGCCCGAGAGCTCTTGCGCCGCTCCCTGGAGCTTGACGTCGCTTTCGTCGCAGGAGGCGCGTTCTTTCCCAAGGGGAACAAGGAAAACACGCTGCGTCTCAGCTATTCCAACATGCCTGTGGCGCGCATCGAAGAGGGCATCCGCCGCCTGGCGACGGCGGTGAAAGAGATGCTGCGTGTCAAGCCTGAGGATGGTCGGTTGCCCGGCGTAGGATATGCCCTCAGATCTTGACGCCTTC
>Ga0315280_10003293_pt1 | contig 24986 bp, 17 predicted proteins | sample YL17G06_40_MG_FD_203697 | JGI IMG/M metagenome (GOLD analysis project Ga0315280, IMG submission 203697) | Sediment microbial communities from Yellowstone Lake, YNP, Wyoming, USA - YL17G06_40 | ecosystem: Environmental > Aquatic > Freshwater > Lake > Sediment | place: USA: Wyoming | collected...
AAAGGTATTCTCACATCGGCGTCAGGACATCGCCGGGCGACCTGCTTAGCGGCCTGTATGACCATCGGAATTCGGCCATCTTTTTTCGGGTCGAGCAGCTTTAGCGCCAGTAATTCCTCCAGCGTAGAATAGATGTGCCTGGAAATGGCAGGGATTCCATTGCCGCTGGGTCTATCAACAGGCGCACCGTATGCCTCAGCCTCCAGATTATAAATATCTATGCCGACCACCACAGGACGGTGATTGTACAGGCGAAAAGCTTCTATGTTACCCTGAGCCAGAAGCTGCGGATTTCGTGACACCTCCCACGGATTGCCGTTAATCACCCTGGCTGCGTGCTCATATACAGAAGGAGAGAACTCCATTAGTAATTATCCTTGATAGTGATCTCGGCGCCTTTCTTTTCCGCCGAGACGTACGCGCTGTAAATTGTCGCGATGCAATCTGCCGCCAGGCTGCTATTGCTTTCGACCGGCTCGCCGTAGGCAATGGTTCGGTAGAAGGCCTCCATTTCCTGGGGATAGCCGGTGAACCAATCCTCGTCCGGCGACGGATTTGACCAGCCCTGTTTTGTGCCGATCTTTTCCACGACGTAGACATCCTGCAAGTATTCGTGCACCGGATTGTACGTCTGGATTGCATTACTTGGGTTGATATGGCAGATAGTGCGGTGATTATTCGCGGCGACCTCCAGCCAGTTGTGGACGCCGCCCAGGATAATATCAGAGGCGAATATATCTGCAATCGTGCCGTCGTCAAAAACAACGTGCATTATGGAGAAGTCTTCAATGTCGTGGTAGTCGGCCCTGATGTGTCCCTTATCCTGGAACGCCTTCAGCCTGGTTAGGGCGGCGGTGCGTGCGGATACGGCCTTGGGGCGGATCGGCTTAGACCCCGCGGAGCGGGGACCCTTGCCGGTTCGGGCGTCCCCTTCTACGCGCTTTAGATAAAGCGCCGCCGTCAGCGGATGGCAGCCCTTACCGATCATCGAGCCGCCGCCTGAGAACTTCCAGAATCCGTATGTGGCTGCGTGTGAGCCACTATGCGCCTCCTCGCCGTGCAGCCAGAGGATTTGTGCGCCGGTCTTTTCGATGATTTCCCGCTCCTTCTGAATCGAAGGGGCGTAGACCCAGTTCTCGGCGTAAAGAATCTTGCCCTTGCTTTTTTTCTCGGCTGCCAGCATCCGTTTGACGCTCGCTAAGGCCTGATCGAGAGCTTGCTGCTTAGGGAAGGTATCGCCATTGAAGTCCTCTGAGCCGTCGCCGAAGTATCCGGTGAGCGGCTTTTCTACAATGGCAAACTTGTCCTTTTTAAGTGCCGCTACCGCGATCTGCTCGTGAACGACCGGCGGCGTGCAAACGTGAATCACATCGACCTTGTCGATGAGCTTTTCCAGACTATCGTAGCAGCGGATACCTCGCTCTTTTGCGTAGACTAAAGCCTGCTCGGTATCTATGGCGTAGACGCCCTCGATTTCTATGGTAGTACCAGCGACACGGTTAATGCACTCGAAGTGAAATCTCGCAGCAAAACCCGCTCCGATAATTCCGGTCCGAATGGTTTTCTTTTTCATTTGTGTCATCCTTTCGCCGGAGTTAAGAACCCCGCAATAAACCTGTCCTGAGCTAAGTCGAAGGATTGCAGGGTTAAATATTCATTTGTATTTAGCCCCCAAATTTATTTGGGGGTCATCTTGCTAGCGCAGGTTTCTGGCCAACGATTTGTACTGCTGCCAGATTTCGCAAGGCATACGCTGGCCAAATTGGTCAAAAAATGTCTTTATTTCCTGCAATTCTACCTGCCAGGCCTGCGGATCAATTTCAAACAGCTTCGCGAAATTCTCTTTAGTGATATTTAGCCCTTCAAGCTCTAAATCTTCCATACGTGGAATCAGCCCGACAGGCGTCTGTCGGGCGGCGACTCGGCCATTTACCCTGTCTATTATCCATTTTAGCACCCTTATATTTTCGCCGAATCCGGGCCAGATGAACTTTCCGTTGTCATCCATCCTGAACCAGTTCACCGCGAATATCCTGGGCGGAGCTTTTAGTTTGCTGCCGATGCTCAGCCAGTGCCCGAAATAGTCGCCCATATTGTAGCCGCAAAAAGGAGTCATGGCCATCGGCTCTCTTCGCAGCACGCCTACCTGATGGGCGGCGGCAGCGGTGGTCTCCGAGCCGGTCCTTGCACCTAAGAATACGCCATGCTGCCAATCAAATGCCTCTGTGACCAGAGGTATCAGTTGCGTTCTCCTGCCTCCCAAGAGTATTGCTGAGATTGGCACGCCGTTGGGATTGTCGAATTCCTTCGAGAGCGTGGGCGAATTATATATGGACACGGTGAATCTGGAATTAGGATGTGCCGCTTTGGTGTCCATCGACGTGTTCCAGGATTTACCCTGCCAGTCAACGATATTTTTGGGTACTGGCCCATCCATTCCCTCCCACCACGGCTCATTCGCGTCGACATCCAGAGCGGTATTGGTAAAGAGAGTGGGATAAAAGCTGGCGGCCTTTAACGTCCGCACCATATTGGGATTGGTTTTCATAGATGTCCCCGGCGCGACCCCAAAAAATCCGACCTCCGGATTGATCGCATACAGCCTGCCGTCCGGCCCGATGTTTAGCCAGGCAATATCGTCGCCCAACGTCCACACTTTATAGCCGGGCAGCGTCGATTGGAGCATTGCCAGGTTCGTTTTGCCGCAGGCGCTTGGAAAAGCGGCGGCAATGTAGGTTACATTACCTTGTGGGTCTTCAATGCCCATAATGACCATGTGCTCTGCGAGCCATCCTTCTTTGAAGCCCAGCCAGGACGCGATTCTCAAAGAAAAACATTTCTTGCCAAGTAGCGCGTTTCCGCCGTAGCCGGAGCCTATACTCCAGACAAGATTTTCGTCAGGAAAGTGCATAATGAAACGCTTGTTCGGGTCGAAATCGCCCACGGAATGGATTCCTTTTACAAAGTCATCGCGGGCGTCGATTTTTTCGAGGACTTTTTTGCCCATTCTGGTCATTATTCTCATACTGACGGCTACGTAGCTGACGTCGGTGAGCTGCACACATGCCTTGGCGTAAGGCGAATCGGGATGGCCCATCATATAAGGCAGGACATACATGGTTTTGCCGCGCATACAGCCATCGGTCAGTTTGGTAAGTTTATCTTTGGCCTGTTTCGGTTCCATCCAGTTATTGTTCGGGCCGGACGTCTCCTTGTCAGCCTGGCACACAAAAGTCAATTGCTCGGTTCGGGCGACATCCGTTGGGTGACTCCTGTGCAGGTAGGAATTGGGCCAATTTTTGTGACTAAGCTCGTGGAAGACGTTGTGCTGCTCAATCTTCTCTTTTTTCATTCCTATCTCGATAAGCTTGTGGGCATCCTGTTCAGAGCCATCGCACCAATGAATCCTATCCGGCTTTGTAAGTGCCGCCTGCTGCTCGACCCATTTTTCAAGCGGTGTAGGCATAGTTTTTGTTCTCCCGTTAAGTAGTGCCACGAAGGTCCAGTACCTTGTGGCGCGATATCGCTATGGCAATTGAACTTGTCGGTCCTTGAAAAATTTTAATGCCTGGTCAATCTTGTCGTCCGACACATTTGAACCTGCCCATCGCAGCAGCCACGCCAGGTTGTCGCCGGTCAGGCAGGAATAAGCAGCGGCCATGCGTTCCTGCTCTGTGGTTAGGAAGTCCGCAGCAGCCAGAACTTGAGCGAGGTTTCCTTTATCCGCGCAAAATGCCTGAAAGAAACGGCGGTTTGCCGCCTGGCCATAGCGATTATGGATATAGTGGAAAATGAACATATAGTTGGAACGTTCGAACTGACCGACGGTTTTATTTTCAGACATAAGCCATCGGAAAAAATCGTTGTTGGTTCTGCAGCGAGCACCTTGGAAAGCCCGTTCACCGGCAACTGCACGGATACAATAATCCGCAACGAGCGTGGCAATAGGCTCTGCTATATTCATGCCCTTAACATTGTGATGGGGAGGATGGCCTGTGTAAGCATGTCCCAGCTCATGAAATAATAATCGCCCAACCCCATCAAAATCGTAAGCGGCATAAATGTCGATTCGTACAGCGTCTCCACCTGATGCACCGACTCCGACCGGAGTCCAAGCCCTTATTTCCAACAGCCGTCCTCCGCCTCGCATCTGAATCGGCCCGCCGTAGTTATCGACAAGCCATTTCAATGCGTTTTCCATATTGTCCGCACCGCGTTTGGCTACATCAGGCCATTTCTCCCGAAAGCGAAACACAAAATGCTCGGAACTGTACACGACCGACAGGTCCGACCGAAGTGACTCTTCTGCACCTTCAGGAACCTGGCCTGACAAAACCACATTTCCAAGGATGGCGGAAGATATGCTGTACTTGAAATCGAGATTTGCCTTGCTTTTAGGGCCGAAGTCGTAGTCCAAGGAAAACCATCGCCCCTGGCACTTGGTGAATTTGTCGTTGAAAATCACCTTCCCATCGTAGTCCAATTTTACCCTGGCCTCTCCCGGCGTACGAAGCAAGTAATTGCCTTTGTCATCCAGAATATCAAACCAGATATCCAGAGACTTGCGAAACCACTTACGCGTGTTGATGCGGGCCTGAAATTTGCCACCGAGCGCCAATGTTTGCTCCTGGTCTGGCGCGACCCTTATGCGACGCGGCACGTATTGTGCCCCATTAACAGCAACGCGAACGGCGTACTCTCCAGGCGAAGTGAAAAATGTATATCTTCCGCCATTTGTTGGAATCCAAATAACCGCCGATGCTTCACCTCCTTCAGTACCGCGTCGTTCGACGTTCACTATCGCTCGTGCCTTGCTTACGCGGTAGCCATCAAAGGAAACAACCAGCCTTCCCATTTTCTTGGTATCGATTACCAGATCTCTGGAGGATTGAGTCGTTACTGACTGCCAGAGAAACAGGCCAGGGTGGTTATCGCCTGGGTCCTGTGCAAGAGAGAGAACGCCGGTACAAGTGGGAGTAACCGAAAGACGAATTACTCCCTTGATGAGCCGTCCACAGGGAAGAATTGTTCCAACACCTCGCAGACCTTGGATTTGCTCGACGTTAACAGTCTCACTATCCGGCACATTTTGTTCATCGCCAACCAAATCAACAGGCATAAAATTTAGCTCGGTTCTTCCATCGAGGGGGAATGGACGGCCGTCAGGTGTAACAGGACGCCACTGGATTTCTTTCTCGGCCTGGATGCTAACCGCCGTGTCCTGCTGGACCTTGATGTTAGACAGAGACGCCAACAGCCCTGATGTCTTGGTTGCGCTGCCAGCATAGATGCTCCAATCTCCAATAGGTCCTCGCAGACTAATTCGGCCGGAATTGTCGGTGTTGGCAGAGGTCATGAAAGACCAGGGTTCACAACATGCCAGCACCTTCGCCCCTGGCACGGGCCGTCTCTGGTGGTCGAGGACAGTTACTGTTAGAGTAACAATCTTGGTCTGTTCCTGGTTGGGTAGTTTGTAAATCCAGTGATCGGACGGCGGTGCGAGAGCGGGTCGTATATCCCGCGGTTTGTCCGAAAGGATGACGCGGTCATTACTGTAACTGCTCTGGTTGTCCTCTTGAGCCGGAGCCGTCGGCACTGACAATATCGCACAAATCAGTAAGACTGTTCGCGCAAAGTTTGACATAACCTGACATCTCCTGTATTTTGCTGCTAAAGTCGACAAAAGCAAGTATTCGCCTTTCAAAAGCCGCAGGATTCTAACTGCATGGTCCGGCCAAGTCAACTGCAATTAGCATTCGCCGCCGCGTTAGCACCCGCTGCCGGGGCAGACAGAACATTTTGACTTCGCTGCCGTGGTGACGTACAATCGCAGTTATGAAAAGCAGCAGAATAAGCAGAGTAATACATATATTGACCACACTGCAAGCCGGAAAAAGTTACGCTGTCGGCGAATTGTCGAATATGTTTGGAACGAGCCGTCGGACTATCTTCCGCGACCTGAAAGAATTGCAGGCTATCGGCGTTCCGTATCACTATGACGCCAGGGCAGGGGGCTATGCGATAGACCCTGAGTTTTTTCTGCCGCCGGTCGATTTGAGCCTGCAGGAGGCGTTAAGTCTGCTTCTTTTGGCTCACGAGGCCAGTAAACAAATACAGTTGCCGTTCAAAAGGTCGGCGCTATTGGCTGCCTTGAAAATCGAGAACAACCTGCCTGCCAAGATCAGGCAATACTGCAACAGCGCCTTACGAAATATCTCCGCCAAGGCCGCCGCCCAGGCGCCGATGGACCTGCTCGACCAGACCTTTGCGCAACTGCAAAAAGCCATCCTCAATAGGCGCCGGGTAAGCGTTCGCTACCATTCTCTGTTCGATGGCAAAAATATCGAGCTTGAGCTTTGTCCCTATCATTTGCTTTATAACTGCCGGGCGTGGTACGTGCTGGGCTTCTCCGACCTGCATAAAAGCGTTCGCACTTTTAAGCTCAGCCGGATTAAGGAGCTGGAAACCACAGATAAATGCTTTGCCGGCGATAAATTCGATTTAGCAGACTATCTCGGCAGGGCCTGGTCGATGATTCCGGAAGGTCGAATCTACAACATAAAGCTGCGGTTTCTGCCCAAAGTAGCGGAGAATGTCGCCGAGGTACAATGGCACAGCACGCAGAAAGTCGCCCGTAATCCGGATGGATCGGCTACGGTGGAGTTTCGCGTAGACGGCCTGGGCGAAATAACCTGGTGGATACTCGGCTACGGCGACCAGGTGCAGGTGCTGGCCCCAAAAATTCTTCGAGCCCGAGTCTCAGAGATCGCCCAGAACATGATCAGGCTCAATGGCGACAGTGGTACTTAACCGCAGAGAACGCCCAGAGCACAGAGAAGAAAGAAAATAAATTGAAGTCGAAAGACTCGGCGAGCTCCGCGGTCTCGGTGCCCAGAGAAAGGCCAAGGCAGGAACCTGCCTGCTCTGACTCGAGCCAAACCTCCTACCGTTCAAACGCTTCGCACGCCAATAATATGTTCCGGAAACCCCTCATACGACATCGACCGACTTTCGGGGGCAAGACCAGAATTGATGAAATGTGCCTATCGAGGATATTCGATGGTGAAGACCACTGGTTTGTCGCAAAATGGAATTAGGGGTCGAGGTTTGAAACAAAATGCCCTGATAAAAGAGTTTGCTGCGGGTGGATGCTATCTGAAGCGGCACGGCAGAACGATACCCCTGATTACTGCAATCTTCCAGACACGCTTACCGGGAAACTCGCCGGGTCTGGATCGGCTTGGCACCTTCGGGCTTTGGCGTGAACATATCCTTTGCTGTCAGCTCACACTGCCGCGCCATTCGACGGCAGTACTCAAGATGACCTAATTCGCTGCCCCCATTGTTTGTGCCAAACGAGAATTTTACACCTGCCTTCTTAGCTCTCTTTATGAAGGCCGGGCTGGGGATAAGAAATTGGGCGTTGATTTCTATAGCCACATCATTCTTGACGGCGGCACTGATAACTCTATCCATTCGCTCTTCCGTCCACAGGGCATCGTACTGGGCGGCTATGGTGGCAGGCAGAAAAGTCGGGTTGGCATAGATATCAATCGGCTCATTGTTCAGAATCGACACAATCTCGCCAACGTACATATCCATAAAATCCTCTTTGTTGTCGATCTGGACCTCATCTTGAATCCAGAGCCGTATGCGCTTGCCCCGTTTGTCGGTGAACGTCATAGCGTCCGTGAACACATAATCGAACTTGGCAATCATATCCTTCGAGAAAAGCCCCAGCCATTCGCGTCCTTCTGCCTGCATGCCCTTGTAGACAGGCTGGCCCTCGAGAAGCTTCAGCAACCGCTGCAATCCTTGGTCATCCGTCACTGGAAAGCCAAGTCCACAATTGGCGGCGATGCCGAACGCCACCTGCCGCTGCCTTGCATTGGCAATGGCTTGCTCTAACGTCAAGCCGCCCTTAAGATGCACGTGGTAGTCAACCATGGGGAAATTAGGTCTTGGCAGGGGCCTAACCATAATATTTTTGTAATAGACCGTGCTGCCCGGATCATGTCCCTGTAGGGCAAACGTGCCGCTCGGCAGTTTTTGGTCGGTGCTGCCTGCTACGACCTGTTCCGGCTCGGTATACTCGTTGACGATCCTGTTGTTGACCTTGATAGTAATATGTCTGCCGTCGACGATGATGTGCAGAGTAAACCACTCATCGTCCCTGGCTGGAGAGTCACGAACATCCTTCACGCCGCATAAGCTGGCCGTCTTTCTCCAATCGCTATGCGTATTGTTCACCTGGACCTCGTAACCCTTTGAGGGCCAACCTGCTTGTTGATATTGAGTATGAAAGTATACTCCTGAATTAGAGCCAGGTTTGGTCATCACGTCCGTCCTGAATTCAAAATCGCTGAAAGTTGCATCCTCAACCGGCCCAACATAGAACAAGTGACTTCTTGGCCCGCCAGCCACAATTACGCCGTCGTGCACACTGAATGTTCCGGGGTTCTCGCTGCATTTCCAGCCAGTAAGTGTTTGGCCATCAAATAGGGAAATCCATCCTTGATCGCTCGCTCGTCCCAACGCCAATTGGTCCATCGAAGAAGCCAGACACGTAACCAGAACCGCGGAGACTATCCTTGGCAACATTTCATAACTCCTATGCCGGCCTATGGCCGGAAACTCTAAACTCTAATATCTAAATCCTAAAAATCCGTTGGGATTTAGGATTTAGGATTTCCGGCGAAGTCGGCAAATGCTCTTCGAATCATCTCGAGGTCCTTGCTCAAACCCTGAGCCACATAGAGGACATCCGCATGCTGGATAACCAAGTTGTAGCCAAGCTTAACCCAGTCGATGGCTAGCCCAGTCGGGCCGCAACCCATGAAATGTATGCCACAGATAAGGCCTTTGGAATTTGTACTATCCGCTATTGTTTTCAGAGCTTCGGTGAATTTGCGGTGTTCGTACTGCTCTGGTATTCCGAGCGAACAAGACAAATCATGTGGGCCGACTATTATGCCGTCCAGTTGTGGTGTGGAAAGAATGGCATCCAGATTCTCGACAGCCGGGCAGCTTTCGATGTTGACGAGCAAGAGATTGTTGGCATTGTAATCGCGCAAGTAATCCTTCAATTCAGCTTGAGGCAATTCAGTGCCGATAAGTATGTCATCCAATTTCTTGCCCTTTAGTGGTCTCAGCTTCACAGCCCCTACGACGTCACGGACCTGCTTATCAGTCTCGACGTAAGGTACGACGACTCCTGCTGCTCCGCTGTCAATCGCTCGGGCTGCCTGGCACGGATCTATCGACGGAATACGAACCAGCGGCGCCATATTGCAGGCCGCGTAGACCCTACACATTTGTGACACCGTTTCGGCGTTTAGGGGGATGTGTTCGGTGTCAATAAAAACGAAGTCGATTCCTGTTTTTGCTATGTGTGCCGGCCAGTTCGAAGCCATCGAGGTGATAAGCGTTCCATATACTCTACCGCCCCTGGCGATGGTGTCTCTAATCTGCTTGGCATTCATATCTGGCAATCCCTATTGTCTGGTCAGCGTTGTTCTTATTGACCGCACGAAGCCAATATTCCGCCCGCTCATATCTTCCGACAGGAAGACGCGGGGACGGCACGATATTTTAGCTTGTGGGGGCGGATTATGCAAGCCTGTAACGAAAGTCCGCCAGGACCCCCGACACTGTTCTTGTCTGCGGTATTATCTCTATTTGATAAGCCCACAATAGATTATAATCATGATATGATACATGTCATTTGGATGTGCTATTTCCTCGCGGCTCTGGGTGTGCAATCCACCAAGGCTCAGAGCATTGACTTAAAAGAAGCCGTAATTCTGATCGCCGAGAAACCACATTCTAAGATGGAAGGCGTTGCCGCTCAAATGTTACGGGAGGAAGTACAGAAACGTACGGGATTGAACTGGCAGATCTCAAGCAAATACGATACTGGAAAACCTGCGATTGCTATTGCTACTTGTGCCACAAATGAGCTTGCTGACTTGGAGGTCCCACGCCGCGATGCCGCAAGGCATCCCTTCCGGGGCTGCCAAGAACTGCCCGAATTCAAGCCGGAGGAGTACCGCATTTGTGTGGAGCAACACAAGCGAGGTGAATCCGTGGTTTGGATCATTGGGGCTGACGCCAGAGGAGTACTCTTTGGTGTAGGACGCCTGTTGAGACTGCTGGATTGGGGCCCCTGTAGCGTTTCTTTGGCCAAGACAACAGATATTGCCACCTCGCCGGCTCATCCCATTCGCGGTCATCAACTTGGCTACCGTGCTCGAGCCAATTCCTACGATGCCTGGAATGCCTCCACTTACGAACAATATATCCGTGATCTTGTCGTCTTTGGAACCAATTGCATCGAGAACATCCCCTTTGAGGATGAACAATCAAGTCCACACATGACCATCCCGCGTGACCAGATGAACATACTTCTGAGCAGAATATGCGACCGCTACGATCTTGATTACTGGGTCTGGACGCCGGTCGTATTTGACCTCAATGATCAATCAAAACGCGTGGCGGAACTGAGAAGGCATGAGTCGTTTTATAGGGCTTGCCCAAGGTTAAATGCCGTGTTTGTGCCGGGCGGTGATCCCGGCATGAATCACCCCCAGCTATTACTTCCATTTCTTAACGACGTCGCTGAGCGGCTAATTGCTCAGCATCCTGATGCGCGGGTGTGGCTTTCACTTCAAGGCTTCAGCGATAAGCAAGTTGAGTACGTCTACTCCTATATTAACGAACACAAACCGGATTGGCTGGGCGGATTGGTGGCGGGGCCATCGAGTCCGCCAATTCCGGAGACACGCCAGCGCCTTGCTAAAAAGTATAGATTGCGCCATTATCCCGATGTCACTCACACCGTGCGCTGTCAGTATCCCGTTCCCTGGTGGGATCCGGCGTTCAGTCTGACCTTGGGGCGGGAGTGCCCCAATCCCCGGCCTGTGTACTACGCACTCATCCACGACTGGCTAGCGCCTTATACGGATGGCTTCATTACCTATTCAGACGGGATTCACGATGATGTGAACAAGGTGATTTGGAGCGCCCGCGGCTGGGACCCGCAGGCTGATGTGCGAGAAGTGCTAAGGGATTATGCGCGGGTATTCTTTCGACCCGATCTGGCAAAATCAGCCGCGGACGGCATCCTGGCCCTTGAAAAAAACTGGGAAGGTCCTTTATCAGAAAATGGCGCTGTCGAAAGTACGCTTTGCTACTGGCGTACCCTGGAAGCCAATGCACCGGAGTTGAAGGATAACTGGCGGTGGCAATTGTGTCTGCTTAGGAGCATTTACGATACCTACATACGGCGGCGGCTCCTGTACGAGACGGAACTTGAAAAAGAAGCCAATGCCGCTGTTGCCAGGGCCCCTAAAGTTGGCGCAGACAAGGCTATGGAAGATGCCTGGTCTATCCTATGTCGTGCGGTTACAGGACCGGCTGCGCCTGAATTACGCCAGCGTATTGTGAATCTGTGCGACGCCCTGTTTAAGAGTATCGGACTGCAGACAAGCGTCGGGAAATACCAGGCCAGTGGGCCCGAACGCGGCGCAATTCTGGATTATGTTGATTACCCTTTGAATAACCGCTGGTGGCTGGAGGATGAATTTGAGAAGATTCATGCAATGGATTCCGAGGGCGAAAAGCTAAGGCGGCTGAAAGAAATCTGTACGTGGGAGAATCCGGGGGCAGGCAGCTTTTACGACGATGTGGGCAATGTAGCAAAATCGCCCCATGTCGTACGGGCAGAAGAATGGCGCACAGATCCCCTTATGACCAGAAATCCCAATCCGGGTTATTGGTGGTGGGATGATGGCTTCAGCCGAAAACGGTTGTCTTGGCAGGTCAGCATGGACTGGCCAATCGCCGTAAGATATGAGCAGATTGATCCAAATGCCAACTATGTGGTTCGTATTACAGGCTACGGCGATGCTTTGACGAGGATCAACCAAGTGCGGGTGGAACCGACGTTGTATGGCAAGAGAATTGGTGAGTTCAAAGAGTTTCCCGTACCGCGAGATGCAGTGCAAAGTGGTAGGCTTGTCATCACTTGGGATCAGCCAGACGAAGCGCATCTGAATTGGCGTGAGCAATCCCGGATCACCGAAATCTGGCTTCTGAAGAAAGGCTTCTGCAAAATTGTAGGTTAGGCATACTTTGACAGGAAAAAACGGTTTTTGTTTTTTCCTCGTCAAACAGTAAGCTGCTCTCTGACAAATACTTGGCCTATTATTTAAGAAAATCAAAACCGGATTTTCTTAAATAATATATGCCTAACCTACAATTTTGCAGAACTCATCAAATAACGGAGAGGGCGGGATTCGAACCCGCGGTCCGCCAAAGGCGAACACCGGTTTTCGAAACCGGCTCGATCAGCCACTCCGACACCTCTCCGGATTCAGAGCAAAATCGCAATCGCAAAGGATAATGCATTCAGAGCTTGCCGCTTAGTCTACACCAGGACAGCCGGTGCTGCAAGAGCGGGCTGCATCAGATGAATTTTCAATTGTCAACTTACAATTGTCAACTTACAATTGTGCTGATGTAAAGCATCTGAAAGGGCATAAGATGAAAAGGCACGCTGTAAAGACCGGCTCGACTGAGCTCGCCGAAGTCTGCCCTAAGACGGGCAAAAAGTTTCATGCGGAACGACTAAGGCATTGGCCTGCTGTCCCATTCGGCTGGCTCAGGGCAGGGCTGCTACCTGTAACGGGGCTGCTTGCGCTTGTTTGGTTCTTGCTGCGGGTCGTACCCAAGCCGAGTAGGGCGACATATCCCTGCCAGCGGGTGGCTGTGCCGCTGGCGAGCGGCTTTGTAGTATGGGTCGCCGGGTTGATTGGCTCGACGATAGCATATCGTAGAGCCAGGCATCTGGCGCACCGGTCGCGGTATGTACTGGCAGCGACCTGCGTTGCAGCGGCTATCGCTATAATCTGGGCCTCTGTTTGTGCGACCCAGAGCAATCCGGCTGCGGCGGCTTTTTCGCCAAGCGAGCCGGCCAACAGCCCCATAGGTACAGCCAGGGGGATATATCCCGGTCGCGTCGTGTGGGTCCGTGATGCCAGCGCCGCCAATTGGGATGGCTCCGCCGGCAACTGGTGGGACGACAGCAATACAGACCAGAAGGCAGCGGATGCGATGGTGTCCTCTGCTGTCAAGACCCTGGCGGGTGCCAGCAGCGATTCTGCCGCCTGGGATGCACTGTTTCGGTACTTCAACAAGACCGGAGGCTTTGGCGACGTCGGATACCAGAAGCCGGAGAAGATCGCTATCAAGATCAACGTGAATCAGGACCGCGGAGGCGCTTGGAAGCCGGATGGCGGCTATCCGAGCCCTCAAGTCGTTTATTCGCTTGTGCGTCAACTTATAACGGAAGCGGGCGTGCCCGGCTCTGCGATTACGATATACGATGCCTCGCGGTATATTGGCGACCCCATCTATAACAAGATCAGGAGCAATCCCGACTCCAATTTCCAGAGTGTCACATTCGTGGTGGCGCCTGACATTGCCCGTAATGGCCGAGTCGCCGCAGTTCACGACAGCACCAATCCGCTTCAAACTAAGGCCGGCACTGCTTACCTGCCGCAATGTGTCACCCAGGCTAAGTATATGATCAACCTTGCGCTGCTACGGGCTCACACCTTGTGCGGCATTACATTGTGCGCAAAGAACCATTTCGGCACGACCTATTTCCCCGACGGTGGCTGGACGCCCAGCCCGCTGCACAATTCCAGCAGCCGAAGCAACCCTATGGGCTCCTATAACTGCCTGGTTGATCTAAATGGGCACAAACACGTGGGCGGCAAAACGCTGCTATATATGATTGACGGATTGTACCCTGCCAAAAACCAGACATCCGGCGTCATAAAATTCGCGACCTTTGGCGATGACTGGTTCTCCAGCATACTGGCTTCGCAGGACATGGTGGCAATCGATTCCGTGGGGCTTGACTTTCTGCGAAATGAACAAGCCGGCAATCCCAAGTTCGTCGATGTTGTTGGTAATCCCGACAACTATCTGCACGAGGCAGCGTTGGCGAATAAACCTCCTTCCGGCACGGCATACGACCCCGAGGGCGATGGGAAAATCCTGGAAAGTCTGGGTGTCCACGAGCACTGGAATAACCCGCAAGATAAGAAATACTCTCGCAACCTGGGCAAGGGCACCGGCATTGAGCTGGTGGCTGTCACGCCGGCAGAGACTGCCGAGAAACAGAGTGTCATCGCGCCTGGAGCGAAGTTAGAAAAACTCGCGGGCGGTTTTGAATTTACGGAAGGCCCGGCTGTCGATACCGAAGGAAATGTCTTCTTTACGGATCAGCCAAACAATCGAATTCACAAGTGGTCGGTGGACGGCAAGCTGTCTATCTTTCACGAAAATCCAGGAAGAGCCAACGGGCTTTATTTCGACAAACAGGGCAATCTTCTTGCTTGTGCCGACCTTAATAACGAGCTATGGCTGATCGACATGAAAGGTAATGTCACCGTATTGGTTAAGGACTACAAGGGCAGAAAGTTGAACGGCCCCAACGACCTCTGGATCGCGCCCAACGGGGGCATCTACTTTACCGATCCGCTGTACAAGAGGCCTTATTGGACCCGTGACCCGGCGATGCAGCAGGATGGCCAGCACGTGTACTATTTGACGCCCGACCGCAAAGGGCTTATCCGCGTCACTACCGACCTGGTCCAGCCTAACGGAATTATTGGCACGCCCGACGGCAAGCTGCTTTATGTGGCGGACATCGGGGCAAGAAAGACTTATGTATATCAGACCAATCCTGATGGCACGCTTTCAAACAAAAAGCTCTTTTGCTCGATGGGTTCGGACGGCATGACCATCGACAACGAGGGCAATATCTACCTGACGGGCAAAGGCGTCACCGTCTTCGATCCGGCCGGCGAGCAGATCGAGCATATTGACGTGCCCGCAGGCTGGACCGCGAACGTTACCTTCGGCGGTAAAGACCGACATACACTTTTTATTACAGCACAGACTTGCCTCTACTCGATCCGGATGCGGGCAAAAGGTGTATAGAAAGACTCAATTTTCTGCGAAATGGCACCCCAGATTTAGTGCCTGGAAAAAGAAAGGAGAGAGAAAATGGCTGGAAAATATCGCTTTTCATTTGGACCCTGGAACATCCACGAAGGCGCCGATCCATTTGGGCCGCCGGTCAGGCGTCCGATAGCGTTTGCCAATAAGCTCAAGATGTATAAAAAGCTTGGTTTTGACGGCGTACAGTTTCACGATGACGATGCCGTGCCGAATATGGATGAGCTCAACGCCAACCAGATTGTTAGAAAGGCAAAACAGGTCCGCAAGTTGCTCGAAAACGAGGGTCTGGCTGCGGAATTTGTCGCGCCGCGACTGTGGGAAGATCACCGTACTATTGATGGCGCATATACGTCGAATGACCCGGCCTGTCGCACGTATGCAAAGGAGCGAAGCCGGCGGATGATTGACATCGCTGATGCGCTGGGCACAAAACTCATTGTTCTCTGGCTGGCGCGGGAAGGGACATACGTCCGCGAAGCTAAGGACAGCAAAGTCGCGGTGGAGCAGATTGTAGAGGCTATAAACGATATGCTGGCCTACAATTCGCAAATAAAGATTGCGATTGAGCCAAAGCCGAACGAGCCGATGGACCAGGCGTATATTCCAACTACCGGGCACGCTGTCGCCATCAGCTATCTTACCGATGACCCAAGCCGGGTCGGAGTCAATATAGAAACCGCCCACGTTATCTTGGCAGGGCTTGACCCTTCGGATGAAATGGGCTTTGCCCTTGCCTATGATAAGCTATTTACGGTGCACCTAAACGACCAGAATGGCTTGAAGTTCGATGAAGACAGAACCTTCGGCGCAATCAACTTGCGGAGGGCTTTCAACCAGGTGTGCGTGCTCGATGCGTACGACTATGGCACAAAAGGCGAATTTGTCGGCCTGGACGTAAAGGCTATGCGGACTCAGAAGCAGCAAGTCGCCACCAAACACTTAGCTAACAGCCGGGCAATCTTTCTACGCCTGGTCGAAATCGTTCGGAGTATTGATCAGAACCAGGTCAAGAAGTTGATAGCTCAGCGAGATTATGAAGAATTAGATATGCGGATAATCGACCACCTGATGGGCAAATAGGATCGGCTACGGAGTGCGTTCGCATGGCTGGGGACAGAGACAAGACGGTTTTGAGTTTGGGTGCTCACCCTGATGACGCGGAGTTTTTCTGTGCTGGGACGCTGGCACTATTGCATAAAAAAGGTTGGCAGGTCCATATTGCCACAATGACGCCCGGTGATTGCGGCACGGTTGAATATACCAGGCAGGAAATTAGCCGAATCCGCAGGGCTGAGGCTGCCAAAGGCGCGAGCATTCTGGGCGGCAACTACCACTGCCTCGAATGCGACGATATTTTTATTGTGTATGACAGGCCGGCGTTGCTAAAGGCGATTGAGCTTGTGCGCAAAGTTCGCCCGAGTATTGTGCTTACTTGCAGTCCGGCGGATTATATGGTCGACCACGAAATGGCCAGCAAAATCGCTCAGACTGCCTGCTTTGCCTGCGGCGTTGTAAATGTCGAGACTCCTGGTGTTGAGCCGTTTGAGCCGATACCGTATCTATATTATTTTGACCCTGCGGACGGCAAAGACAAGCTCGGAACGCAGATAAAGCCGAGCACAATTGTTGATGTAACCAGTGTGATGCAGACCAAAGAAAAGATGCTTTGCTGCCACCAGAGCCAGCGAAATTGGCTGCTTAAACATCACGGTATGGACAACTATGTTATCGCGATGAAAAAGTTAGGTGAGAAAAGGGGCGAGCAGATAGGCTCACGCTTTGCCGAGGGCTTCAGACAGCATTTAGGTCACGCCTATCCGCAGGATAATATCCTCAAGGCTGAGCTTGGCGACTTGGTGCACGTAGCATAAGGAGAGCAAGGATGGCGAGAAAAATCAGTATCTTGGCGCTGGACTGGTGGGACTATACCACGCTCGACGACCAAGTTCTTAACGATGCAGCAAAACTCTCAGAAAAAGATATGGCGGGCCTTAGTAGGGAAGGTTTCAGGGTTGTATTTTACGACACTCTGGAGGAGTTTTATCTGGCAGAGGCATTGGAATATGTCACGGCATGGAAGCAAGCGACGGCGGATAATCCCGTTGGTATATGTGGTCCGATTGGGCCGACCGAGCAGCTTCCGCTTGTCGCACGCATCGTGAATGCGATCGAGCTGAATCTTGAAAACGCTCATTTCTGGGGAATGGACGAATGGTATATGGCCGGCAAAGAAGTGCCGCGGACGCACCCGCTGTCTTTTGCCAGAGCGGATATGGAGCTTTGCTTCGGCCGGATTGATCCGAAGTTGAAAATGCCCGTCTCCAATATTCATTTTCCAAAAGCCGACGTCACCGAGTACGTCAAGAGCTGGCAAGGCGTTCGCTGCGCGATTATGCAGGGTGGCCAGGGCGACATAAAGCATTGGGCGTTCAACGACCCCGTTAGGCGCGAAGGAAAATACAAGAACGAACCGCCTAAGCCGGAGGAATATCGCCGGCTTGGAACACGGGTTGTGGACTTGCATCCGGTGACGGTGATGCAAAATGCCCGGACCAGCGGCGGGGGGGTAGTGACCGGCATACCGACCAAGGCGATTACCGTAGGGCCGGTCGAGACCTGGAAGGCAGAGAAGGTCTCCATCTGGCAGGCAGGGATGCACGATAATCCCTTCGGGATGAGATTGACTACCCTTATGATAAGTAAGAAAATCGCCGACAGCTCCGTGCCGATGTCACTTCTGGCGGGACATCGCAACGTCCAGTTTAATTTCTATAGACCTGCCATCGGGACATGCGAGGCGGAGATGCACTGAGCCTGATCCTAAGAAACAAGAGTTTTCAAAATGGAGATTAGGCACATATCATTTAAGGAAATCCGTTTCTTGATTTCCTTAAATAATCGAGCTAAGTAATTATCTATCAAGTAGTTAATGTTTGAAAAGGAAAAATAAGACAACAAATTTTTCCTTTTCAAAGTGTGCCTAATCTCAATTTTGCAAAAGTTCAGTAAGAACATATCGGGGAGTCGACTATTATGTGCATTAGCAAATCTAAGGTCTTAGGCACAGTTTCTTTTCTGGCGACAGTTACGCTGCTGAGCACTTTCGTCGTTGCCGCCGATAAGCCGAGAAATTCTTCAGGCCAAGATACGCTCATTCTCGATGCCCGAAGTCGCGTGGAGACCTCGCAGGACAGCGGGAAATTCGCGGTACTATACAAAAGGTTAGAATGGAATCCCGCAGAGACGGCCATAATTATCTGCGATATGGGGGACAAGCACTGGTGCGAGGGTGCAACCAGCCGAGTCGGGGAGTTGGCGACAGTAATCAACAAAGTTGTCTCTAAAGCGCGGGACAAAGGGGTTCTGATCATCCACGCGCCCAGCGAAACGATGAACTATTACAAAGACCACCCTGCTCGTAAGCACGCCCAGAATGCGCCCAAAGTTACAAACCTGCCCGATGGTATCGGCAACTGGTGTAAGTGGATCGGTAAAGATGAGGAAGAGGCAGGATATCCAATCGATCATTCCGACGGCGGGTGCGACTGTCAGCCCAAGTGCAAAGAAGGTTCTCCCTGGCAAAAGCAGATAAACAGCATCGAGATTGGAGACGAAGATGCTGTCAGTGATTCGGGCGTGGAAATCTGGAATCTGCTGGAGCATCGCGGCATCAAAAACCTTATCCTTATGGGCGTGCACACAAATATGTGCGTGCTCGGTCGGCCATTTGGCCTGCGCAATATGGCCAGGTTCGGCAAAAACGTCGTGCTTATGCGTGACCTGACCGATACTATGTACAACTCTCGCGCCAGGCCCTTCGTTAGCCATTTTACCGGCACCGACCTGGTGGTCGAGCACGTCGAGAGATCTGTTTGCCCGACAATTACGTCAACGGTGTTTACAGACCAACCGGCATTTCGTTTTAGTGCTGACAAACGCCCTCGTGCAGTTCTTATTTCTGCCGAGAGTGAGTACAAGGCTGCCGAAACGCTGCCTGATTTTGCACACCAACTGCAAACGGAATACGGTTTGTCGTGCGAGATACTTCAGGCCGGCACGGATGAAAAAAGTAAGGAGCGCAATTACATCTGCGGCATGGAATCGCTCGTGGATGCTGACCTTGCGGTGGTATTTGCGCGTCGGCGGGCGTTTCCAGCCAAGCAGATGAAGTACTTGCGCGACTATTTAGAAAGCGGCAAGCCGCTCCTTGCGTTGCGAACCGCCAGTCACGCCTTTGATACGCGCGGCAGCACTCCTATAGGTCACGTCGAATGGCGAGAGTTCGACCACGACGTGCTCGGCGGGAACTACTCCGGCCACTACTCCGCCGGACCACCGGCCACCATAACCGCCGCCACTGGCGCGCAAGACCACACAATTCTATCTGGCGTTAAGACGCCCTTTATGAGTAATGGTTCGCTGTATAAAACCAGTCCGCTGGCTGGTTCAGCGCAACTGCTTCTGACAGGCAGCATACCGGACCAGAAGCCCGAGCCGGTCGCCTGGACAAATACGTATAAGGGGGGCCGCATCTTTTATACGTCGCTGGGCCATCCGGATGACTTTGGCAATCCGCAGTTCCGCCGGCTTCTTATAAACGCGGTCTTCTGGGCGATGGATAAGCCGGTGCCGAAGGAAAAGGCCATAAGATAAGCAAGGCATACGCCGACGCGTGCGGATTTTACCAAGAATTTACTTTTGGCTGTCAACCGATGGGCTACGATGAACGTCTATACCCCCAGTAGAACAGGTAGCCTCAATGGATAACACTGACGAAAGCCTAATTGCCGCCTACTGTCAGGGCGATAAGACGGCGTTCGGCGAAATCGTCCGCCGATACGCAGATAGTATGCTTGGATTCTTAACGCGGATGAGCAGAGATCGAGAAGAGGCTCAAGACCTTTTTCAGGAGACCTTCAAGCGTGTCCACGAAAAGGCCCATACGTTTGGCGGCAGCACGTTTAAGAATTGGCTGTTTGCGATCGCAACCAACGTGGCTATCGACGGCTTACGCAGGCGCAAACGCCTGCGCTTGGTATCGCTGAACCAGCCGGTAGATTGCCCCGGCAGCGATGAGGAATTTGGCGCAACTATTGCGGCAGACAATCAGTGCGATCCTTATCAAGAGGCTATAAAAGCCGAACAGGCTGAGAAAGTGCGCCACGCTATCGCGCTACTGCCAGCCAGGCAGCGGGCCACGCTTATCCTGGCTTATTATCAGCAGCTTAGTTACCAGCAGGTGGCGGATGTTTTAGGTTGTTCCATCGGCACGGTGAGGACGCAAATGTTTAGGGCACTTAGAAAGCTGGCAGATAGATTACCTGATATTGGGCAAGGCGTAGAATGAAAGGTCACCTTACAAAAGGGCAGCTTATTCAGTACCAGTTCAAGCTGGTCTCCGATTCTTATCTGGAGGAAATTGCCGGGCATCTTGCTGCTTGCGCGGAATGTCGCCGGAATCTGGAGCAGCTAAGGCATAAGTTTGCCGCCTTGGATTTATTGCGTGAGGACGTAACGGCGTCGCAGGATCTGATTTCACAGGTGATTGAGCAGGCCGCAGAAAAACCCCACGTAAAACGTGGGGCTAAATATTTGGAGGCGGTACAAACATGGTTCAGGAAATCCGCCTGGATTGCTTCTGCTGCGGCGGTGTTCTTGGTGGGCGTATTGTTTTTGGCTGCTTATTTGAGTAGGCACGCACCGGAAAGGCCCACCGACTTGGTGGAGAAGGAGATTGCGCCCGCAGTAGTTATTGAGAGAAAGGTGCCCGTAACAGAAGAGCCGGCGGTGTTGGTTGCGAAGCCGAGCGAGCCGGGGGGATATTTGGCAGGTCTTGGCGGCAGTGTTGCACATGAGGCTGTAATGTCTGAAGATGCTCCTTTTGCCCCGGCAAGTGCAATAGAGTTAGTGACACTGCCCAGGCGCGATAATGTGCAGATAACTATCTACAACTCTGCGGATTTGACGCTTGCACGGGAGAGGCGTAATCTGACATTAAAGAAGGGCTGGAACTGGCTGCAGTTTATGTGGGCAAATACCTTGATTGACCCAACTTCTTTGAGTTTGGAGCCGCTGCAGGAGGCCGACAAGATTGACGTACAGCAGTTGGTGTTTCCAGCGAGGCTGCGGGAGCTTGGCCGCTGGCTCATCCGCTCGGATGTCAGCGGCCGAGTACCTTTCGAGATTACTTATTTTACAAGCGGCCTATCCTGGCGTGCGTTCTATATGGGCACACTTTCCGGCGATGAAAAGACGATGCGATTAGATGGTTATGTCCGCGTCGGCAACAATTCCGGCGAAGATTACGAAAACGCCCAGACCCGTCTTATAGTGGGTAAAGTGCACCTTCTTGACCAAATCGCAGAACTGGCGAAACGCCCATATCCGTATGGTATGCCGATGCCCCTGGGTGGTTTACACGGTTATACAAGTGGTGGCTTTGGCGGGATGAGAGGTGCCGCCATTACAAATGGGGACGCGATGAACAGAAACGGCTACATCTTGTTCTGGGGTGAGGTCAGAGAAGGATTAAGGCGTAAGGAGATCAGAAAAGAGGGCCTTAGCGAGTATTTCCTTTATACAATTGAGGGCACAGAAACCATACCTGATAAATGGGGCAAGCGCCTGCTTTCGTTTGAGGCAAAGGATATTCCCATAAAGAGCCTATATAAATATGATGAGGAGCGCTGGGGCGAGCAGACGATAAGATTCGTTTCATTTAGCAACGACAAAAAGCACAATCTTGGCGATACGCCTATCCCAAACGGCACTGTGAAGATTTATAGCCAGGCTGATGAGCAGGGATATCTGTCGTATGTCGGCGGGACGGATATCAAATATATTCCGCTAGATGAAGAGGTGGAGCTAAATCTCGGCCCAGCTCGATTGGTTAGCGTTGAGCCGATATTGATGGATTTTAAGACCGACAACTACGTTTTTGACGGGAAGAAGAACATTGCCGGCTGGGATGAGGTACGGACTTGGAAGATAGAGGTTACCAACACGCGCACGTTGCCCATCGAGATTGAAATCACCCGTGGTTTTCAGACGGCCTATTGGACGTTGCAGTTGGATGATAAAAATATTTCTTACGAGAAATACGATGCCGCGCACGCCCGGTTCAAGCTGACCCTTGAGCCGAGAGGCAAGCGGGCATTTGAATATATGGTGACAACCTATCATGGAACACGAGAAGAAGTGATGGCAAAAAGGTAGGGTATGCTCTGCATACCAGAAAGAGATTATGAACAGTAAGGGCAAGTCACTCGGTTTTCTGGCAATTTTGGGTATCATCGTACTATTCTCGGATGCTGCGATGTCGCTGATTATTGTTGGGGGCAGCGAGCGAATTGAAGACCGCGGCTGGCCCTCCGGTTGTGTAGAGATAGCGAACCTGGCGACTCGTTTCGGCTGGTGGGAAGGCCCGCCGTTCGGGGGCGGCGAGTATCATTTCTTGTATCGTTGCCAGAATACAGGCCAATTTAACCAGGCGTTGGAGAAATTCGCTGCCATTGAGGCCGGAAGGCTTGAGCTTGTCGTGCATAACGGCCCGAAGAAGGACTTTGTAGTAGATGGCCGGGTCGATTGGACCTTCTTAGCGTGGGTTGCGAAAAACTGGGATTCTCTGAATAATAGTCCTAGGAATTTCTACCGCTTGGCTGATTCTGGTTCGACAAAGCCGGTTCCTGTAGCCAGAAAGACGATGCCCGTACCACGAATTGATCTATACCTCGGTGGGGACAATCCCATCATCTGGAAGGATGTGAAGGTTCCGGCGAACCTCGTGGTTATTGACCGACGGCCGGTGTCGGTTTCCCCACAGTTTGCAGATAATGGCCTGGTGCGCGGCAAGGTATTCGACCTTGAAACCAAGAAGCCGATTGCCGGGGCCAGGGTTTTGTTGCTGGAGCGTGTCCAGAGGACGGAGGCCGGCACGGGCAGAAACGCCGCTTCCAGCAGCCAGGGGTGGAAAACGGTTAAGGACGCAACGACAAACGCCCGCGGCCTTTGCCAGATCGACCAGGTTCCTCTTGGCGTTTATGAGGTCAGCGTATCGGCAGAAGGCTATGTCTCGGTTGACTTGGAGCGATACGACAATACGCCGGCAGAATGTTACGAATTTGAAGTTAGTTTGCTACGACCGTTTTCTATCAGCGGTATCGTGACTGATGCAAAGGGAGCTCCTCTGCAAGGCGTCGGGGTACAGGCCGGCGATTTCGTCGGGGCTGATGGGAATGAGTATCGGCACCAAGCAGACAGTCCAGTGCTAACAGATGTGCAAGGCAGGTTTGAGATTTCCGATCTGCCCAAGGGTTTTGCCAGCATCCGGTGTCGTGCTGAGGGTCTACACCAAGCCGACTCGATATTCGAGATGTATCCAGTTCCCTCCAAGCAAATCAGGCTCACGATGACCGGTACCGGCATTATTCGAGGTAAGGTTGTTGGTACAGATGGGAAAGTTCCAGGCGGTGAGATTCATATTCATATTCGGCCGCCGGGCGAGCAGATCGGCAAATGGGGCGGCTCCGCCAAATGTGAAGAAGATGGTAGCTTTGAGTTCACGGGTGTGCCGCCCGGCGAGTATCTGGTTGGTACGGACTTCACGCTTATGACCGAAGGCGACAGGACAAACGCCAAGGTGGTTTTAGTGGAGGCGGGTAATACTTACGATATTGAAGTCGTGCACGTTGAGCAGAAGCGCAGAAGATAAGAATAGAGGTGGAACCATTTTTTTGGAGATCAAATTATGAACAGCAAAAAAATCATACTAACGGTGCTTGTGCTGCTTGTGTGCAGTGGCTTAGTTCAGGCCAGGATCAAGTTGGTTGCTTTGCCGGAGCGGGCGGCGACGGTGATTCGGCTGGATAATCCGCAGGCGACACTAATCGAAGAAGAACGAGTGCTTACCCTCCAGAAGGGCCTTAATCAGGTGGACTTTTCCTGGAAGGGTGTCAGTATTGATGAGGATTCCATCCGCCTAAAAGTCATAGACCATCCGGATAAGGTCATTCTTTTGAGTGTGAGCTATCCGCCTGGTGAGGCAGCGCTGGTTTGGGACATAAACAGCGTCGGCGACTACGCAGAGGCGGTGCGGATCAGCTATCTACTCAGTAATATCGACCGGCTGATTACCTACAAGGCGGTGGCGGATAAGAAGGAGACCGCTGTTGATTTGCAGAGCTTTTTAGTGCTGCGGAACTTCTCAGGCGAGGATTTTGCCAGGGCAAGGGTGCTACTGGATTATGGGCAGGCGTTCGAGCAGGGCATCTCTCACGAAGAGACCAAGCAGATGCTATTCCTAAAGGCGGATAAAGTGCCCATCACCAAGGTCTGGACGTTCGATGCGGCAAGACTGCCCTGGGACCCGGAGAAGCTTGAGAATAAGAATGTGGGCATTCCGGTAAGCTACCGGATTGTAAATGACCCTAATAGCGGCCTGGGCAAATTCGCGTTATGGGGCGGTAAGGCGAGAATCTTTCAGGATGATGGTCACGGCAGCACCATCTTCTTAGGTGAGGATGGAACGGCTGTTGTGCCGGTCGGGCAGAAGATGGAGCTTTATATCGGCGATAGCAGGGACATCGTAGTTACTCAGCGAAAGATGAAGGACCTGCAGATTCCTGTACAGAAGAACAATGATGATAAGGTTGTTCTTTATGATACCGATGAGGAGATTGTCGCCAAGATTGAGAATTTCAAGGATAGTGCTGCGGTGCTGACGATGATTCAGCACATTCCTGGCGAGTGGGAGATGGAGCAGTGCAATATGAGCTACATTAAGAAGGACGCCAGCACGTTGGAGTTTGAGATAAAGCTGCCTACTCGCACCGAGTCTGGTCCTGCGGTGACGGAGCTTAAGATGCACTATCACAGGCGGAATGTGAGGCCGTGACAAAGCAGGAGACAGAAGACAGGAGACAGAATACGGGAGATATTCAGCCCCCAAATTTATT
>Ga0315280_10003295_pt1 | contig 24980 bp, 26 predicted proteins | sample YL17G06_40_MG_FD_203697 | JGI IMG/M metagenome (GOLD analysis project Ga0315280, IMG submission 203697) | Sediment microbial communities from Yellowstone Lake, YNP, Wyoming, USA - YL17G06_40 | ecosystem: Environmental > Aquatic > Freshwater > Lake > Sediment | place: USA: Wyoming | collected...
AGGGAAAGCGCCTCATCACAAGCAAGATTGAGCACACATCCATTCTCCGAATTGTCGATAAGCTCACCACGCAGGGTTTCGAGAAGACTCAGCTTGATGTTGATCGCCAAGGTTTCGTTGACCCAAGTCCCCTGAAAGCCAACCTGGAGAACGCTCGGCTGATGTCAGTCCAACACGCAAACCAGGAAATAGGCACGTTACAAGATGTGGCAGCAATAGGAGAGATCGCTCGCAACAGTGGGGTTCTCTTTCACTGCGATGCTGTTCAGTCCTTCGCCAAGGAAAAGATCGACGTTCAAGCGATGAAGATAGACTTGCTTTCCATGTCCTCGCATCTGATCCACGGCCCGAAGGGCGTCGGTGCACTTTATGTGAGAGACGGAGTCAAACTCGAGCCGATCCTCGAAGGAGATGGTAGAGAAAAGGGATTGAGGCCTGGAACACCGAACGTGGCAGGCATCGTTGGCTTCGCGAAAGCTGCAGAGCTGTTGACGGACGAGGATGCCTTGAGGATGCGCCGGCTAAGAGATGAGTTGATCGGTTCTCTCTTGGCGGTTCCTGACTCCCGTTTGAATGGACCTAAGGGCGATCGCCGTCTCTGTAACAATGTCAACGTCTCCTTCAGGTTCGTGGAGGGTGAGGCGATTCTGATGCACTTGGATCTGAAAGGGCTCGTGGTGAACACCGGCTCAGCATGTTACAGTCAGAAGCTTGAGCCAAGCCATGTTATCCGAGCCATTGGAGGTACGCTCGAAGAATCCCATAGCTCAACCCGTCTGAGTCTCTCGAAGTGGACGACGAAAGAGGACTTAGCGTACGCGACCGAAACGGTCAAACAAGTCGTGGAGACTCTTAGAGCCCATAGCCCGCTTGCAAGGAGAGCGTATCAGAGGAAGTGATGGCGATGTCTGAAACATTAGCAAAGAAGTTCGGGTACTCCGAGAAAGTGATGGATCATTTCAAGAATCCTAGAAACGTCGGCGTCATGAAGGACGCAGATGTCACATCAAAGGTCGGAAGCGTAGCTTGCGGCGATCTAATCAAACTGTATTTGAAATTCGACCCTGATCGAGATCAGATCAAAGACATAAAGTTCGAGTCATACGGATGCGCCGCCAACATCGCGACAAGCTCCATGATGACAGAGATGGTCAAAGGCAAGACAATCGAGGAGGCAAGGAAGGTCACATTCAAGGACATATCAGAAACCCTCGGCGGCCTCCCCAGAATCAAGCTACACTGCGCAGTGCTCTCAAGACAAGGTCTCGAGACGGCCTTTCTCAAATACGAGGCAAAGAGAGGACGCGTCAAGATGGACGAACCCTTTGTCAACAAGATCCTACGCGGCGTGCTTGACCCAGTTCAAGGAGTAGACATAATCTCTGCCAAGATACTGCAAGGCACAAAGATCGAGGACAAAAAGATCACTTTGGACTTGAAGGCGAAACCGGATAGTGAACTCGCAAAGAACCTAACGGAAGACATTCACGATGCCTTTGAAGGCTTAGATGTCGACCTTGACCTGCGGTTCAAAGAATAGAACCCCCTCCCTAAGCCACACCCGCTATGCGTGATCTACTGTTGGAACTCTACGCGTTTCCCATTCAGCGTCAAGTTTGTCGTCATGCGAACTGAGTCTTTGAGAGTGTTGTGTACGTAGCACATCAATTCTGCTTCTCGAGCTATTTCGCAAATCGCATCTGGGCTGGCAGGGCTTTCGATCGTAATGTCGTAGATGATCTCCTTGAAGGCTCCGCCTACGCGCCTGTCAAAATGTCCTCGAGCTATAGCTTTCATTGAGGTCAAGGGGACGTTTTTCACGATGGCGAGTTTCGCGTACTGTGTCATGAGACATGACGTAGCCCCAGCTACAAAGTAAGACAAGGGTGGAAGCCCTGCGTTCGTCCCTCCTCTTTCAGGTGGCTCGTCGATTGTGAAACGGAAGTTCCCAGATGATACCTCGAACCGTAGCTGTTCAATCAGCTCAACGTCGATTCTATGTGTGCCAATCTTCTCCGCTCCAAGACTTCGACGTTCACTATCCTCCTTCCTCACGACGGCAGCTAAGTCGGGATAGACCCTCAAGGAAATCACACACGAATAGAGAGTGTCGGTGCTGGAGTTGATACCTTTTGAGGGTGTATAAGGACTAGCAATTCCGCAGTGTTGAGGCGTCGTTCCTAGCAGGACGTGTCTAGAACAAAGAACTCATCAAACATCCATACTAATCGAGGCTCGCGTGTAGGGGAGAGACAAATGGGCCAATAATGTCTATGAGAACAAGGGTCGTCGCCGTCGCTTTCTTGTTCAGGTTGAGTCACTTCTTGGATAGGTTCTGTTTCATTTCGGAATATTGTTGGCTGGTTATCTCGCCTTTCGCGTAGCGCTCGTCCAAGATTCTTAATGCATTTTCGCTTCCAGCTGACTCTGCTCCAGGTTTCAGCAAGAGGTACGCGCCAACGATCAACAAACCGATGAACGCAAGCGGGATGAGCATGCCTACGACCATGAATCCCCAACGCATTCCAGTGGGGTAACCCCAACCGTACCCATCAGGTGTGCCCCAGCCGCCCATCATTCCTCCTCCCATCATGGGACCCCACATGAACATCCCCAGCATCGGAACAACGAAGAGGACACCGACAAGCAGCAGGACCAGCAGAAGCGCGATCCCTGAAATAGATTTCTGGGCCATATGACATCGCTCACTTACGACTAGCTCAAATTCGCGGGACAATTATAAGGCTGGATCAAGCAGGAACTGAACATAGCTGGAGCGAAAGTTTCCAATACGTAAGGTATTCGGACGTGGGACTTCTCTTCGGTCAGCTTCTCAACTGTATGTTTTCTCCGTTTTCGCACCGTAAACCTTGACGTTCCACGCCATTCACCAAAGTTGGTGCCCCCCATAGGTTCATATCTGGGCTCAGGTCGAACGCCTGCCGTCCGACACGTGCCGGCAAGTCCTCACAATCGATTGGTGGCCAGATCGTCCATGATGCCCATCGGAGGAAACCGAACGAGACTACTCGCGGCAGTTGTTATCTGCATCTTCCTCGTGATTATCATTGTTCCCGTGCTGGCTCAGGAAGCAACCGCGAAGTACACTTACAACATGACCTTTGATCACGACGGCTTCACCACTGTCGACATACTCTACGACAGTGGCACCGTCGGCCCTGGCGTCTCGTGGGTCGCTATTCCGAAGAATTTCACTGAGACCACCATGCTTGCGCTGAAGGGGACGATTACTTCGGTTAGGCGCGTGGCCTACCAGTCGGGGGGTGAGGGCGGCGCTCACCCATTCTATGACAACCTGACCTTCTCGTACACTTCCAGCGACGAGCCCTTTTCCATGCGCCTCCGTTTCAACATGACAGGTGGCGCAATGATAGTGGAGCCGAACGGATTCTTCTACTCGCCGCAGATTGGAGTGTCTTCATCTGCGAGTGTACGAGCTGTACTGACGTTTCCGGATGGCGTAGAGAGTCTGAACGAAATCCAGCCTACCCCTGTACGAGTCGACACTTATTTCTCCAGACCAGAGGTCATGTTCAGTCTCCCCTCAGAGTCGAGAGTCGCAGTCACATTTACTGTGTCCTGGGCACGGCAGACGAGTCACATCCGAGAAGGAAAAGTGGAGGCTGACGTGCCAAGTCGCTACCTAGACTTAGGAACGAGCATGGTCGAGCTGTACAAGAAGGCTATCCCGCTGATGGATGCCCTCTTCAACGGCACAGTAGATCGAATCTCGATGAAATTCTTCACTCCATCGACCCTCCCGCAGTTGAGTATTGGCGGGTATACGCCGATAGATCCGTCCAGCTTTCAAACGGGCTCCATCTACCTAAACCTCTTCTATTTCCGTGCACAGTCCGGCACGATGGAAACAATCGCAATTCATGAACTCACTCACCAATACGAGACACACATAGGAATCTCGCCAGAACTACTGTGGGTCCAAGAAGGTCTGGCGAACTATGTGGCTATTCAGATGGGCAAACCCTTGGACTACGACATTACACCCACGGCCACGGATCTCGAGACTACTGCAAGTGACCTCAGCGGGAACTACGGCATGATCCAGTACTGGCGGCCCGGAGAAACGGCAGGGTCACTATTCCAGTACTATGCAGCAAGCTACGAAGTCTTCAAGACACTCGGAGACAAGTACGGAGGCCTCTCCCTGTATTCGAGCTTCTTCCGCGAGTTGCCTGATCTCAAAGACGGACTGAAATCTACTAACGTCGCAGTCTACGAGTTGGGCCTAGCGGCTCGGACCAACCTTTCCTCTCAGTTCACCACATGGGGATTCGAACTCGTTGACCTGTCAAGCATAAACGCTAGTATCATCAGACTACGAGCGGAGGCAGAACTGTATGGCCCGTTGCTCCCCTTCCGTGAGCAGGCACTCAGCCACCTTCAGCTGGCACAGGATTCCATGTACTCGTCGCCAGAAGCTGCGGTTGGCCATATCACGATCGCCACATTCTACATCGAGACTGTCCCAATGATCATAGCCGGAGTAGTCCTGGTGCTCATTCTACTTGTCGCGGCGGCCGTAGTTGTAAACAAGCGACGCAAAAGAAAGCAAGCTGGATTAGGGCCCAGTTAGATACCAAGTTCTTCGCGAATCATCTAGGCACGCGCAGATGGTTTTAGGGGGGGGTCTCATGGAGTTTTCGCTTGCTTGGAATTCGTTGTCGAGCCTTCTTTGCGCACGACTTTAATTCGGCAAAAAACGTGATCCCCATCCTTCACTTCGAAGATCTTCCTGATCTCTTCGGGGATGGTTATTCGTCCTCCAGCAATAACTTCCGCAAAGAATGGTATTTCCTCTTCGTGGAGTTCCACAGGCATCTGTTCGGGCACCGTGGCTAGTTCGCATTTGAGCGAGTATTAACGTTTCGGATTTGTCGTCCATGGTGATTGGATCAACGACGGAGTTGCTTTGAAAGGGTCTGTGTGTGTCGCTGATGACGCTAGGGGGCGTGAGCGATACGTATATAACAATATGCGCATCTTGGAATATTGGCGAACGGTGTGCTGGCACCAGCAGAGAAGCAAGTGCTCCGACGACAATCGGAGATCTGCAAGAGTCTTGCAAATCCAAAGCGTCTTGAGATTCTGCACGAACTACGGGACGGCGAGAAGAGCGTGAGCGAGCTGTGCCTGGGGACGGGACTTAGACAGGCGACTGTCTCGCAACACTTGGCCATTATGCGTCACCGAAAGATGGTGATAGAGAGGCGCGAGGGAAACACAGTGCTGTACAGGATCGCGGACAAACGCATCAACAAAGCCTGCGACATCATGCGAGAAGTCCTGATCCACCAAGCAAGCGAAGATTCGAAACTCGTCCAGTTGGTGTCCGCATCAAACCGCTCGTAGGAGACAAAAAGAGAAATGCCAACTTCGAAGGAAGGAGAGAAACGGAATAAGATGGTCATCATTTGCTCCAAGGGCAGCCTAGACATGGCGTATCCGCCCCTGATGCTCGCCACAACAGGCGCAGCCATGGGCATGGAAGTGCATCTGTACTTCACGTTCTGGGGCATCAACATGATATCAAAGAAGACGATCGACTCGTTGAAGATATCGCCCGTTGGGAATCCGGGAATCCCCATGCCAAACATTCTGGGAATGCTTCCGGGGATGACCAGCATGCTGACATCAATGATGCAGAAGAAAATGGAGAAAATCAAGATGCCCAGCATAAGGGAAATGATCAAGACAGCGAAGGAATCTGGCGTCAAGTTCCATGCATGCTCGCCCACACTGGACATGATGGGCCTCAAAAGGGAAGACCTCATTCCGGAGGTAGACGACATAATCGGCGCAGCAACATACCTTGAGCTAGCTTCTGAGGACGCAATCACCTTGTTCGTCTAAGGAGGCAAGGTAGTCATGGCTAGCCCTCAAACCGGCGTGAGGCCAACAACCGTTGTGGATTCACGTGGAACTATGTGCCCTGGCCCGATCACGGACCTCTTCCGAGCCTATCGCAAAGCGAACATTGGAGACGTCATCGAACTTCTGGCAACCGATCCTGCCGCGAAAAGCGATACAGAAGCCTGGACGAAACGAAGCGGAAACGAAATCATCGCAGTCATTGACGAGAAGGACCACATCCGCATTCAGATCCGTGTCGTGAAAAAGGGCAAGTAGCCGAGCAGACTCGGAATGCAAGAATCCACCGTGAACATTGTATTGGTAGGCGGAGGCTCAGGTGGCACGCTGTCTGCCAACCTACTCGCGAAACAACTGAGGGCCGAGATCCAGACCGGCAAAGTCCAAGTGCACTTGGTGTCAGGATCTCAACAGCACATTTTCCAGCCGGGGTACCTGCATGTCGCTTTCGCCGGACAAGATCCAACCGAGATCGTCCGCGAAGAACGCTCCCTAGTGAACGAAAACGTACGGCTGGTTGAGGAACCGGCCGAAAGGATCGATCTGAAGAGCCAAGTCGTGACTCTGGCTTCGGGGAAGGCGCTTCACTACGATTACGTGATCGTCGCTACTGGCAGTACTCCCAATCCCGAAGCAATTCCAGGGTTCAGCGAAGCCGCACTGAACTTCCACACGAGCCCAGAAGAGTCGAGGAGAATCTGGAATATGATTCAGCAATTCGACGGAGGGCATGTGGTGATCGGAATCGCAGGAGTTCCCCACAAGTGCCCGCCGTCCCCAAACGAGGCCGCTTTCCTGATAGATGACTACTTCAGAAAGCGCGGAATCCGCGACAAAGTGAAGTTGACTTTTCTCACGCCATACCCGCGTCCGTACCCTGCTGAACCGATGTCGAGAGTTGTCGAGCCACTTTTCAAGGAACGCGGGATCGAGGTTGTCACCTTCTTCAACGTGGAGTCCGTGGACCCTACCAAGAAGGAGATGTACTCACTCGAAGGCGAGACGCAATCCTATGATCTGCTCATCATGGTTCCACCGCATCGAGGCGCAGATGTCGTCATCAAGTCTGGAATCGGGGATGCCGACGGCTGGATCCCAGCAGACAAGAATACAATGAGGATCACTGGCTACGAGAACGCATATGCAATCGGGGACGCCACAAACATACCTGTCTCAAAGACGGGCGTTACCGCGCACCTTCAGGCAATCACGGCATCAGACAATATCGTTTCAGCATTGCGTCACAGGAAGGAGCTCTACAAGTACAATGGCAGGATCAACTGCCCGTTCGAGATGGGCTCCGGCAAAGCTGCCTTTGTCGTCGGATCATACGACATGCCCGTTAAGGAGATACACCCCTCGCGAATACGTTACGTGATGAAGAAGGCTTTCGCTAGGTTCTACTGGCGAACGCTATCGGGAAGCCTGGATTGGCTATTCGGACTGTACTTCGGTAAGACTCAAACAGTCGAAAGAACCTGAGGCGCTCTTGGCACATCCTGCCTGCGCGAGCGAGACCTATAGTACCTCTTGGGTAGCTTGCTGAGTGTATCTTCTGCAGCCGCTAACGTCTTTTCAACGTCTTCTGCCGTATGCACGGCTGAGACCATGAGCCTCTCTGTCCCGTCTGGGTGGAAGTATATGCCTCTCTCAAGCATATCCTCGCGGAAGTCCTTGAATTTCTCATAGTCGCACTGCAGGCTCTGTCTGTAGGTACTGATCTTCTTGAGTCTCGTGAAGTACAATTGGAACATAGGACCAACGCCTTGGACCACTGCGTCGTGACCGGTCTTGTCGCACGTCTGTTGTAGGCCATCCATCAATTTCTTGGATGTCGAGTTCATGCGCGAGAAGGCTTCGCCATCATTCTTCGACAAGACATCTAGGGTGGCCTTGCACACGGCTAGGCTCAGTGGGTTCGCATTGTAGGTTCCGCCGTAACCAATCTTGCCTGGACCTATCATTCCCATGACATCTCTTCGGCCGGTGACGGCAGCTATTGGCACGCCGTTTCCGAGTGCTTTTGCAAAGCAGGCGAGGTCTGCTGTGACTCCGTAGTATTCCTGAGCGCCTCCTTTCGCGATGCGGAAACCTGTGAGTATCTCATCAAAGATCAGCAGAACATCGAGTTTCTGCGTCAGCTCTCGGACGCCTTTGAGATATCCCTCTGCTGGCGGGATCACGCCTGAGCTTCCGACGACGGGTTCCATGATCACTGCGGCAATGTCGCTTGCGTACTTCTTCAATGTCCTCTCAAGCGCAGAGAGGTTGTTCCAAGGCGCGACGATCACCGTATGCGCGATATCTTCCGGAATGCCTGGGTAGAAGGCGAGTTTGGCCGGTGCAGATTCAAGGCCGGCAACACTCGACGGAGATTCCACGCTGAATAGGACGTAGTCGTGGTGGCCGTGATAGTGTCCTTCGAATTTGAGGATCTTGTCGCGGCCTGTAAACGCGCGGGCAATCCGCACGGCCTCCATTGTCGCTTCTGTGCCGGTGTTGCTGAAGCTAACCATCTCGGCCCCCGGAACCATGCTCGCGATCTTCTTAGCGACCTCGACTTCGAGTTCGGTTGTTGTTCCGAACATCGTTCCTTTCTGGATCTGTTCTCTAATGGCGTTGACGACGGTTGGGTGACAGTGCCCTAGGATGAGGGGTCCGTACGCTAGGAGGTAGTCGACGTATTCGTTCCCGTCGACATCCCAGACTCTCGAGCCCTTTCCTCGCTCGAAAATCACCGGGAACGGTTCGTGTGCATGAATTCTGACGTTTGATGAGGCGCCTGACGGCAGGATCTTCTTTGCCTCTTCGTAGATGGCCTCCGACCTGCGGAGTTCGATGAGAGGCTGCGGTTCAACATCCACGCGTTTGGAGGGCTGCGCCTCTGATTCAGTTCTCTCGGTCTTCGGGTGAGCCTTCTGTAAAGTGACTCCGCTGTCGATCGGAGCGGTCACTTCTCTCTGCAGATTCTTCTCTTCTGTGAAAAGGCTCAAACTTACCACACATCCCTGATCGGATAAATTGTGCGTTTTCTGCACTATTAAATCTTTCAGCGCACTATTTGTGCGCTTTATGTAGAATAGTTCACACAGAAAGGCGCAGTACACGCCCTCCAGCGAAATCCCGGCTCAAACAGCAGGCGTAACACACCCGCCGTCCAGGTGAGAAGCGCACTTGGAGGCTCCATCACCCCATTTTGGGCCTCTCTGCGCCCAATCCGCACACAAGGCGCCCAATCCCGTTCCCAACGACCATATTCGGGGCGTGCGGTACCCCCTATAGGGTGCTCTGTTAACTCGGCGAGTGGCTACACTATGATTAGCCGACTGGCCGTTTGTTGAGCCAAGTTGTCAACCTATAGGGAGGTCTTCAGACACACATCCTCCTGCGTTGTGTCCGGCCCATCCCAGGCTTTGCAAGAAGAAACACTTGGGGGTACCTCAGCTCTCAGGAACGGCATGGGAGCTCGCGGTTCTAGTCCAGCGTCGCCCTAACGAATTCCTCCAGATCCCTTCTCATAGGTTCATGTGTCAAGGGTGCTACGCTTCTGGCGGAATCTCGATCTCTGACGACTGAGCATCTGAGGCTTCGCGTTTCTCCGAAACAACATTGCTGGGTTGAGGTAGTGGACTCGTGTGGGACGGTAGATGTTGACCCAAACAAGAGCGGGAGAATTGACGGGTGGAGTCACTGTGGAGGGCGTCGGATGGTCACAGCGTCAGTGTGGTCTGGCGATCATCTATGCTTGATTGACCTTGGCCTCGACGGATCAGGTTCAGACACACCAAGAATGCCCACGCTGTGATTCATCCGATACTCATGAGGACTGCCCGGCTATGTTCCGATGCTATGCCTGCAGAAATGTTTGGCAGATCAACCTGCAATAGTCAGGCGGCAAGGGCACCAGCGAAGTAGATCAGGTCTCCAAATACCTCTCTAGGGTTGCCGCGCGACATCTTGCACAGAGTGCGATTCTACAATTGGTCAAGAAGCATAACCCATTCTGGCCAAATGACGCCTGATGACGCTACTTGGTCGTGTGTATGATACCATGTACGCGTTTGTGTTATCCAAGCACAGTCTTGTCCCAAAAGCTAATGCTCGTTGGCGGCAGCAGTTCGTACTGCTTGCCTAGTCACGGAAAGGAACCCGACAAGGCATTCGTGACAGAGCTCGCCCAGCGATGAGTGGGCGGAATAGCCAGAGATAGATTATTGTTTGGTTGGCCCCTTTCTCAGGAAGACGAGAAGCCGCTAGGGGTCAGGAGATTGCCAATAATAATCAGGTTCGAACCTGAAGGACGGGTTGTGAAAGCTGAGCCTAGCGAGAATCTGCGTCTTCTTGCCAATGCATCTGGAGTTTTCATTCGTTCGGACTGCAACGGCGACGGAACTTGCGGAAAATGTCGAATTGTTGCCGCAGAAAATGGCGAGAGCCTTGGGGGACTTACTGCTCCAGAGCGGGACTTGCTTACGGAGAGGGAGGTTCGACAAGGATACCGGCTCGCCTGTCAAATTCACGTCAGGGAGAATCTGGTCGTCAGGATTCCCGAGGAGACTGGGCTGAGAATAAGGCAAGTTCAATCAACCGGCCTAGAGAGGAAAATGCGCCTCAACCCGAGCGTCAAGAAGACACACGTCACTATTCCTCAACCGACACTCTCTGATGTCCTCCCGGACTCTGAACGCCTGATGCAAGCGTTACGACATGGTGAACAATATTCGGATCTTCGGATTGATCCTGACCTGTTGCCCGGTCTTCCTAGGCTTCTTAGGGAATGTGAATGGGACGTCACTGCAGTTCTACCAACTCCTGGCCAAGTCTGTGCGCTAGAACGAGGAGACACAACTTCCACAATCTACGGCTATGCGGTTGATATTGGAACCTCAAAGTTAGTCGGAGTTCTGATCGACCTCGTGACCGGCGAGACCGTCAACACACTATTCGTTGAGAACCCACAGCTCGTCTATGGCGAGGACATAATGTCCCGCATGTCCTTTGCCATGAAGGCGCACGAGAACTCGCTCAAACTCAAATCGAGCGTCCTTTCCGCGATCAATCAGCTACTGGAACGATCATGCGCAATGGCTCAGATTACACCGAGTCAGGTCTATGAGTTCGTCATTGTTGGAAACACCGCGATGCATCACTTCCTCCTCGGCATAGAATCACGATATCTTGCTCTATCGCCGTATGTCCCTGCGCTGAAGGAAGCGATTGATCTCCACGCAAAAAACGTGGGAATACTCGCTCATCCTCACGCCAATGTTCACGTGCTTCCATTGATAGCAGGTTACGTCGGCGCAGATGCAGTCGCAGACGTGCTCGCATCAGGTATACGAGAAACCGACGAGCTCTCTCTTCTGCTCGATATCGGTACGAACACTGAACTCTTCGTTGGGAATAGGAGTGATATCGTGTCTTGTTCCTGTGCGTCTGGCCCCGCGTTCGAAGGCGCTCATATCAGACAGGGAATGAAGGCCGTGCATGGCGCAATAGAGCGAGTCAGGATTGAGCCAACGAGCCTGAATGTTGAATACGAGACGGTAGGCGCAGACAAGCCAGTCGGGATCTGCGGATCTGGGATACTGGACGCAGTCGCAGAGCTATTGAAATGTCGCGTGATTGACTCCAAAGGGCGATTTCAGAAGGTCGACAACAAGCGCCTGATCGAGGTCTCAGGTGATCGAGCGTTCGTCTTGGCGTGGGGGAACGAGACATCCACGGGTGATCCGGTCGCGATCACCCAGAGAGACATCGGCGAGGCCCAGCTTGCGAAAGCCGCAATTCATGCGGGCTGCACAATTCTCATGAGCCGCGTCGGAGTGAAGGCATCCGACTTGAAACGTGTCTACGTTGCGGGTAGCTTCGGGAACTATGTGAACCCGGCCAGCGCGAAGCTTCTGGGGTTGATCCCCGAGGTTCCGACAGATATCATCAGCTTTGTCGGCAACACGGCCATCGCAGGCGCTAAGATGTGTCTAAGCTCGACCGAGGCAAGAGTGCAGGCGAAGAGGATCGGTGAAGAAGTCAGGTATGTTGAGCTCGGAGCTGATCCGGGGTTCTCAAAGGAGTTTGCGGCTTCGATGTACCTACCCCATCAGGACCCATCGCTCTATCCTGAGACTCGTGCGCTGCTCGGCTCGAAGTGAGGAGCGGCACTTTTCGTTACCATCGGTAACATTTATATCCGAGCCGTTACTAATGGTAACGCTTGATGTCCCTTGAGGCTCGCCTTCGACACACCCAACCCATCCGAGATAAGACCAGGGGATATCATGAACTACGGCGTGTTTCGAAGGAAGTTCAGAACGGACGAAAACGAATCGGAGCTCCAACTGGCCCAGAGATTCCATGCCGCAAGGATACTCTTCGAGAAAGGCAATGATCACGTCTACGTACAAGTTCCACTCAAGACGGAAGACAGCCGACCCAGATCCTCAGCGAAGATCACTGTAGACATCTGTGGCGTCGCCAACGACGACCTGACACTGGTATTCTGTGTAGCATCTGCGCCCACTGACGAGCTTCTCAAGAAGCTCAGACTGGTCGAAGAAGCGAGTAACGCGCGCGCGCTCATCATGTACCCGTTCTCAGTCGGGTTGCCGCGATTCAAATCGGAACACAAGAAGCTAGACGTAGCGCACGTGCCCTGGCTCGACGAACAGATGGATAGCGCGTTCCGAGAGGTCATCGAAATGGTGGAGCTATTTGCAAACCAGACAAGGGTCAGAATGCTCACGCCGCTCTTAGAGAAAGGATTCAAAAAGAGAGACTACCGACGAGTGATAAACCCGAAATTGCTCTACGAGAATCTCGCTAGCCTTCTTGAGAGTGGAATCATCAACGAATCGGAGGACGAAAGCTACAGGCTCACACAGTTTGGATCAGACCTATTCGGCGAATACTTGGCGTTCTTGGAGCGTGTTAGGCGAGTCATCGAAAGGGAAACCGATGAATCTAGGGGAGGTGAGTCATAGACATGTCAGATTGGGATGATGATTTACCCGAATGGCCTTTCTCAAGGAGAAGACGAGGTACGTCTCCATTCTTCATCCCTGACAAATGGTTCGAACAATTCGATGAGATGTTCGAGCGTATGTTCAAGGAAATGACGAGAGACCTACCGAAGGATGCAATGACAGAGCGGAAACTATCTGATGGCAGCACAGTCCGGCAATACGGTCCCTACATATACGGCTACTCGATGACGATGGGGCCTGACGGTAAGCCGGTCGTTCGAGAATTCGGCAACGTAAAGCCATCACGCAGGCGAGGCATGTTCGGGCTTCCGGAAGCCAAGCTCGAACCGAGCGACACACGCGAACCGCTTGTTGACGTTGTGGAGGACGCGGAGAACGTTAGAGTCGTCGGTGAGCTTCCGGGGGTGGAGAAGAAGGATATCCAGATGAAATGCGCGGAAGATCTACTGACCATTTCAGTTAACACTCCATTACGAAAGTATCACAAAGAGGTCCAACTGCCCACTGCAGTGGATCCCGACACATCCAAAGCTACTTACAACAATGGCGTACTAGAAGTGATACTGCGAAAGACAAAGCCGAAACCTCGCGGCAAGGAAATCAGAATAGAATAGAACCGAGGCGGGTAGGACTAAATCTCGCCCGCTATCACTTTTTTCTCTGGATTCATTTTCTCGAATTTTCGTGGTGTAGACTTGCTGGTGTTTACCGATTCCCGAGCGTTTGGCGGTCGAGACCTATGTTCTGCTGGCATTGCTGTATGCTAAGCGTAAGCGGTTCATTGTCTGCTACTGGACAGGTTTAATACTCCTGTGGCGTTGGCTCAAGCGGATCGACGATGAAGTCTGTCGACCTTTCGGGCAATCTGTTGAGGGTTGATCTGGCTCAAGAGACAACTCGTATAGAGCGCTTGCCAGAGGAACTCATGAAGAAGTATCTGGGCGGGCGAGGTCTTGGTGCCAAAATACTCTTCGACGAGCTCAAGGCCGGCATTGATCCTCTAGGTCGAGAGAACAAGCTGGTCTTCGCGGTTGGCCCGATTACCGGAGCACCCTTTGGCGGCAATAGTCGGTTCACAGTCATGGCGAAGTCTCCCTTGACAGGCGGATGGGGAGAATCAAGCGGCGGAGGCTTCTTTGGCGCCGAGCTAAGGTTCGCAGGCTTCTACGCCGTTGTTATTGAGAACATCGCTGAGAAGCCAGTCTACGTCTGGATCAAAGATGATCACGCTGAGATCCGCAATGCGAGCCATCTTTGGGGCAAGGATCCGATAGAGACTATCGCGACGATAAGACGGGAGACAGGCGAGCAGTCAACCCGCGTTGCTTGCATAGGACTAGGTGCAGAGAATCTCGTCAAATACGCCTGTGTAATCGCGGACGTCCGCTATGCTGCGGGAAGATGCGGCTTAGGTGCAGTGATGGGTTCGAAGAAGCTCAAGGCATTGGCTATACGAGGAACAAAGCCTGTGCCCCTTGCCCATGAGGAGACATTCTTCGATCTGAAGAAGAAACATGCGGAACAATCGTGGGCCGGAGCGGGCAAGCTAATGTACGACTATGGCGAAGACGCCTTTTTGGAACCCCTCAACGAGACGGGCAGGCTTCCGACGAAGGCCTTCCAACAGGGCACCTTCGAGCATGCCAGCGCCCTCAATGCGGAGACGATGAACAAGACAGTGCTGGCCGGGCGCCAGACCTGCTACGCGTGCAGGAACTCATGCTACAGGGTCGTCAAAGGCAGCGAACCATATCCGATCGATACGAAGTGGGGGGGCCCAGAGTACGAGTCCGTCGCCGCCCTTGGGTCACTCTGTCTTGTTGGCAATCTGAATGCGGTATGCAAGGCTAACGAGCTCTGCAACAAGTATACACTCGACACGATCTCGACTGGTGTCGTTGTCGCATTTGCGATGGAGTGCTACGAGAAAGGTCTTCTCACGAACAAAGATACGGGTGGCCTCGAGCTCACTTGGGGGAACCACACGGCAGAACTGCAACTCATCGAGAAGATTGCCAGAAGAGAAGGGATTGGAGATTTGCTGGCGGAAGGCACAGCACGTGCGGCCAAGAAGATTGGACGAGGCGCCGATAAGTTCGTCCTGGCAGTCAAAGGTCAGGAGCTGCCCATGCATGAGCCTAGAGGGAAGAAAGGTCTCGGCCTATCCTACGCGGTCTCAAACAGGGGCGCTTGTCACCTTCAGATGGTGGACCACGACGACTCCTGGGAGATGCCTCAGAACATGGCTCCCGAAGTGGGCTTTGTCAAACCCGCCGACCGATTGGACACGAGTATCGATAAGGTCCGACTTGTCAAAGCAGCAGAGGATTGGAAATCCATGGTCGACTCGTTGACGCTATGTGTGGTAGACAGCTTTCCAGGGGGTCCAACGCCGGAAGTGATCTTCGGGATAGTTAACGCAGTCACAGGTTGGAACATGAAACCGACAGAACTGGTGAAGATCGGCGAGCGTGCAATCAATCTCTGCAGAGCCTTCAACACAAGGGAAGGCTTCTCACGCAAGGACGACACTCTCCCCGAGCGACTATCGGAGCCTTTGCCAGACGGACAATACAAAGGCCAGAAGATCAGCAGAGGAGAGCTCCAATCAATGCTCGACAACTATTACGAACTCCGCGGCTGGGACAAGAGGACCGGAATTCCAAGAGCTGCAAAGCTCAGAGAACTGGACTTGCATTTTGCCGAGCACCAACTGGAAGCGCTCAAGAAACTGCCCTGAGGTCTAGCGTACGACAGCTCAGATTACCAAGCCCAGGCTATCCGAATGTCACGGGTTTGTCCGACACCAAAACTGGAATGAGCGGTGCCTCTGCGCGGAGGATGTGTCGAATGTCTGAGCTGAAGATTGCGGTGGATCTTGACGGGGTCCTTGCTGAGGCGATGATTGTCTGGTGTGATTTGTACAACAAGCGCTACGGCGGGTCTCTCGGACTCGAAGACATCCGTGGTTGGGACGTCTGGAAGATCGTTAAGATCCCACGAGACCAGTTCTTCAGCCTGCTCGACAAGGCTTGGCTGGATTGGGAGAAAATGCCTCCCACAGAGGACAACATTGGAGAACAGGTCAAGCTTCTTCGCGAGTCCGGAACCGTCGATATTGTCACAGGGAGAAGTGCCCATACGGTTAGTCAGGCGAAAGAATGGTTGAAGGCGCATGCAGTTCCGTACGATCGATTCGTTAGAACCGAATCCACGTTGGCAAAGATCAATCTGAACTACGACGTCTTCGTTGATGATTCTCCGGAGCTGATGAAGCTAATCGCTTCAAGATCGACAGCTCTTGGCATACTTTACACGAGGCCTTGGAACCGTGACACGCAGATGCCTACCGTGGTACGCAGGGTAATCACATGGGCCCAGGTTCCCCCAATAGTTCGTGCCGTAAGCACGAGGCCACATGTGAGCTTCTGATTCAATTATGCCTCAAGGTGCAACTCTCAGGAAGCAACAACCAAGGGCGTTCTGGTGAATGGCGGCAATGCCACAGAAAGTGATTCTCTCTTGGAGCGGTGGCAAGGACAGTGCAATAGCTTTCATGGAACTCTCACGCGACCCGCGCTACACGATTACATCCTTGCTGACAACTATTACTGCGGGCTATGAGCGCGTCAGCATGCACGGGGTTCGCGTCTCCTTACTCGAACAACAGGCTAGTTCGCTCCGTGTCCCGCTGGTCAAGGTCACAATCCCCCAGGAATCAAGCAATGCACAGTACGAATCGGCGATGCGTAATGTACTGACACGCGCTCAGACGGACGGAGTGACAGCTGTCGCATTCGGAGATCTCTTCCTAGAGGACATTCGCCAATATCGCGAGGAGAGGCTCTCCCAAGTAGGCATGAAAGCCATATTCCCCGTCTGGAAGAGGGACACGGGTGAGTTAGCCAATAGCTTCCTGAAGGCCGGATTCAAGGCGATTCTTGTGTGCGTGGATTCCAAGGTCCTGGATCGGTCGTTTGTCGGACGAGCCTTTGACGAGTCGCTACTAGCAGACTTGCCTTCTGGCGTCGACCCATGCGGAGAAAACGGTGAGTTTCACACATTCGTTCATGCTGGGCCGATCTTCAATCATTCAATCCTCGTCAAGCCGGGAGAGACAGTGCTGCGGGAGCATCGCTTCTGGTACTGTGATCTACTACCGGCAGAACGAGCACGTGACTTCAACTAGGCAGTTGCCCGCGTCGCTGTACAGACCTTGGTACCTTGATTGACTAGTTCTCTGACTCGGCTAATTAGTGTTGGTCCGATGGCGAACATCAGCACCGCTGTCGTGAGTTCGTGAGCGAGTCCGAAGGGATACGGTGTAGGAGAACCTGCAAGGAATGGCACGTATAGTGACAGCATGGAGATCCACCACTTGATTCCGAGGATCCAGTTTAGAAACACTGACGTGACGATGTCATAGATCGCAGTCAAGAAGAAACCGCCAACTGCGAGTTCAACCCTTGTTATCCTTGCTCGTCTGCTCCAGAATAGACCAGCAAGGAATCCGATGCCTGCCATGGATGCGGAGTCGATGATGGTCCAGTATCCGGCTCCGAAGTAGATGTCGCTGACAAGCATTGACATGAGACCCACAACAAATCCTGTAATCGGGCCTCCGATGATGCCCGCGGTGAGTCCGAAAAAGGCAACGGGTTTTACGTTCGGTGGGCCACCAGCCAACACCATCCTAGAAGCAACACTAAGGGCAGTCAAAGACGCCATAAGAGTCAAAGTTCTCGTGAATGACGTGCTGCTCTTGGCTTTCAATGGGCGACTCGCGACCGCTCGGAAGCCATAAAAGGGATGTAGGCTAATTAACCTAGCCTCGCTTTGGTGGAAGCATGAAGCCGGTCGCTGTGGCGTTGAGCTGTTTCGTCGTAGTTGCTTTGGCGGCTTCGGTTGTCGGCGTTGGCACAGTACAAGCCGTGATACTTAACCAGCAGACAACGGTGAGCGTCAACATAGGAATAAACTACGGAACTGGACCTATTGAATGGCACAACAATACCGCTGTTCCTTCAGGCGAGAATCTTCTGAACGCGACTATGAGAGTTGCCACGGTTGACTTCAAAAGCTACCCTGGCTTAGGCGCATTCGTCACGGGAATAAACGGCAGGAGTCAGGATCCTGCAGCCAGCCTGTATTGGATGTTCTGGGCCTACAATCCGCAGACTCAGCAGTATGAGCTACCTTCGGTCGGCGCGAGCTCCTATCTGCTTACTTCGGATCAGACAGTTCAGTGGTATCTTTCCAGCAGCACGCTAGGGCCGAACACTTCAGTCTCGCTCAACGCTCATCTGGATACTTCAACGGACCCTCCGACGGCGGTGATCTCGGGATCAATCCACCCCACCCCGATGGCTCCTGTGAATGTGACTCTTGAGTACAGTCAGAATCAAGGGGCCAATTACCTAGAGATCGCTCGCATCACGAGCGAGGCTGATGGAACTTTCAGCTACTCTTGGAAACTTCCTGGCGGCGGGATGTTCATGATAAGAGCCGATACTCAGGGCGTGAAGAGTTCTCCAGCCTCAATAGGAGTAAGCAATGGCGTCCCAGGATTCCCCTTAGAGTCGTTGCTCATGGGAAGTGCACTGGGTCTGCTCTTCTTGATCTTGCGGCGCAAAAGGCGCTCTTTCTCGCACAAAGGACAGAGTCTGGCCGGAGAGGCACCAGTCTGAGTGTCTGACCTCACGACTTGGCCGTCGTGCTATTCGCGAGGGTCTCACACCCGCTTCCGGTCTTTGAAGCGTTCTTCCTTCGAGACGTTGCCTCTTTCATGATATCCGCGAGCCTCCCAGTAGCCGTCCTGGTAGGACAGCATGAACTCAATCTTCGTGAGCCACTTGGCGCTCTTCCAAACGTACAGGTGAGGAATCAAGGGCCGAACTGGAAACCCCTGTTCAACTGGAATAGCTTCACCGTTCATTTTGAAAGCAATCATGGAATCCTCAACCATGGCGTCTACGAGCGGCACCGGAGTGGTGTATCCGTCCGCACAATGGAACATCACCCACTCCGCCTCAGGTCTTATCCTGGCATGTCTTGCAAGCTCGCGAAACCGTACACCTTCCCAAGCAACATCTTTGATTGACCACTGAGTCACGCAATGAAAATCTCTCGTCAGCTTCACCTGTGGCAAATGCCGGAGTTCTTCGAAAGATAGGCTGAGCTCGTTCTCGACAAGACCGCTAACCGACAGACGCCACGTCTCAAGTTTCATTCTTGGCACCCCAAGTGCTGAATAGATTGCAAACCGCTTTGCATAGAATTGACCTGGAGCTATCGGAGTCTGAGCTACCATGGTGCCCTTCGACCTTGGGTGAGTGGAAAGGCGACGGAGCGTGTCAGAAAGGCGTTTCGGCTCCCAACTTCCGCCCGTGTCTCCGCACAGTTCACGAACGCATAAGTTTTCACTCTGGAAGCTCCATACAGTAAGACCTGACCGGAGTCACCCGAAATGAAGGCCATTCCTCAGCTGATTGTAGAAGGCGACGTCCTGCCCGAATCATGGGAGAAGAGCCTCCTCCTGCTTCGCGAGCGAGGCATCAAATCACGCAAAGAGTCATACACGAACAAAAGTGGCGTCGACGAGATCCTGGAAGCGTCCATGAAGATAATTGTGAACGAGCCACTGAAGGAGCCAAGGATACACGTCGGCTGCGAAGGCCTGATGAGTCTTACAGGCTACGTCGACGAAGTACTCGACGGAATCAAGGATTCTTGGATCGGACGAGGATGGGACTACACGTACCACCAGCGCCTATTCGAGTACGAGCAGGCAGGACGGAAGACCGATCAGATCAGTCAAATCATCAAGAAACTGAAGCCAACATCTTTCTCCAATAGGGCTCAAGCTGTCACCTGGATGCCTTGGAATGACTACGAGGTTGCCGGCCCACCATGCCTTCAGAGGATCTGGTGCAAGATAGTCGACGATGAATGTCTTGAGATGCACACTAGCTGGCGAAGCAGAGACGCGTACAATGCCGCATTCATGAACATGTACGCTTTGACCCTGCTTCAGAGAATGGTCGCGGACAAGATCGGAGTCAAAGTGGGAAGATACGTTGATGACAGCGACAGCTACCACGTCTACGACAGGAACTTCAAGAGCCTAGAACGCTTTGCGTCCGCCGTAGAGGCTTCGAAGAAGAGTGGCCGGCCGAGTTGGATGCCGAGTGACTCGTTGAAGATCTTCTCAAAGAAGTGACTTGTCTCAACCTCCCTCGGTTGGAGTTCGGGCGACCTGAGTCGCGGCGTCGCTCCCACTCTAAGAAGAAATGGGTATTTCGTTTCGTTACTGCAATCGTCTCGACGGTCAGCTGTTCATCCTTGACCTATGGCTTCTAGGAAGCCTTCTTCGTCCACTCCAGTGATATCTAGCGTCTTGAGGTTGGAAGCAAGACCTGCAACTATTCGGATCTGTGAACTCGATCTTCTCAATTCCTTAGAAAGCCACTTGACGATCTCTCGGTTTGCTTTTCCTTTGACTGGAGGGGCATTAACCCGCATCAGTAGACTTCCATCGGTCTCCAATTGGAGCTTTGTCTCTTTGGCGTTAGCTACGACATGAACGACGATACGGATACCGTTCTCTATCCTCATAATTGACTGCTTCAAGCTACCCAGTCTCCTGTTTTCGACCTTTTGCTGCCGTGTGGACATCGTTCCTACGAAGCGAGATTCTTCACAGCTTCCAACGCAACTCGCAAGGATCGCTGCTCAGCCAGGATCTTGGCTTTCTCAGATTCCGTGAAGGATGCTCCCGGAAGGATGCCAACGATCGCGGATACCATGCCAAAGTGTGCATCGCTCTTTTGAGCTGAGACGGCTATTGCCGAGAGTTCCATTTCGGTGGAGCGACAGTTGTGTGCATGACAGAGTTCAAGGAATATGTCATCGGTGAGTTCAGCATAGAGTGAATCTTTCGTTATGTTCCCGCCTCTGTGATAGGCATCTGTTGCGAGTCGCCGCCCAGCGTCATCCAAAGCTTCCACGACATCCCGACTACACTCCACTCTTGGGTGCCCCTCTACGGTGATCGTGAAGTCCGGGCCGAGCTCTACCCAACGCTTACGGAATTCCTCCATAGCTCCTGAACTCCAGAAATCCAAGCGTAGAATAGACTGGATGACTGCTCCAGTCGCGCCGATTGAGTGCGTCGCGTTGACAATATCGCCCACTTCGATCGCAAGTTTTCCATCACAGTTTATGCCACCTGCTGTACCGACACGGATAACGATCTTGCAAGGCAAGTCAATTGTGGACTTGCCCACTCGATAGCTGGTGCTCGTCAACTCGTCCGAGAGCACCTCGTTCATGATGATCTGAGTCGCGGGAGCACCCATCTGCGTTTCTACAACAAGGACCGGAACTTCTGATGAGGCAAGTCCGATCGCCATGGCTACCCGGCCAAACTCGGGAACCGATCGTAGATCCTTCTCTGAGGCGTGTCGACTGGACAGTCGAGCGGCCGTCTCCGGGAGAAGGACTGGTTTCTTCAATCTCCGTGCGATGCTGTACACGCGCCTCCGGTCCCCAACGGCTAGAACAAGAGGTGGTGCACGGCCTTCGTTCTCTCTGAGGTAGGGAATGCGTTTCCAAACTTTGCGCTGGTCGGCCAAGTACGACATGACTGAGTGACGGCCCAAGAAATGGGAGATATCCGGGTGCTCTTCGCTCAACTGTGACGCCTGCCATTCAATTTGGTCCTCAAGTTGAAATGGATGACGGGCGAATGAACCGGCCCTATTCCAATCGCGGCCAAATCGCGCCTTATATCGACGCAGGGCCTCCAAATGGTTTGGCTTGGAGAGGTTCCCAAACATGCCCAATCTGCGACACTTGACGATCGACGATTATGACGCCATAATTCGCCTGTGGAAAGAAGCTGGCTTAGAGAGCGTGCGCCCACAAGGACGCGACAGTCATGATGCATTCGCCGCACAACTGGCCGCGGGGCAGAGAGTCATTGGTCTTGAAGACGCGGGTCAACTAGTCGGCGCTGCGTTGGTTACGCATGATACGCGCAAGGGTTGGATCAACAGATTAGCTGTCCATCCCGACCATCGTCGGAAGGGATACGGCGCTCAGCTGATTGCTGCTGCAGAACAAGAGCTTCGTGAGATGGGTTTTCAGATCTTCGCGGTCTTGATCGAGGCTGACAACAATGCCTCACAAGAACTGTTCGCTCGAGAAGGATACAAGGCGCATGACATCGTATACATGAGCAAGCGCAACAGCGACGATATCTAACGGCTCGCTCGTACTCTCAATCGCCGCTGAAGCGCCCAAGCTTCTCAGTCCCTGAACGGATGGCATTCACCGATTCCATCAGCTGACTTCTCGTAGCATCATCGAGCGGCAGCTCGATTATCTTCTCGATGCCATCCTTGCCCAGAATGACCGGCAGACCTATTGCAAGATTCCTCAATCCATACTCGCCGTTTGGGACGACTGAGGCAGCCATTACTCGATTTCTGCCAAGCAGAACTGCTTCGGCCATGACTGCGATCACTGCAGCCGGCGCGTAGACCGTTCCGCCCTTCAGATTGATCACATCCGAGCCACTGGTTCTTGTTCTCTCGACTATGCGCTGGATGGCTTTCTCGTCTAGAAGCCTCCTCACCGGTATGCCGGCGATGGTGGTGTAGTCGACCAGTGGTATCATGCAGTCACCGTGCTCGCCGACAACAAGCGCTCTAATGTCTTCGCGTGACACGTCGAGTTCAAGCGCGATATACGATCGATATCTGAGTGTGTCAAGGATCCCTCCCATTCCGAAGATTCTGTTCCGTTCGAAACCTGACTTCATGTACGCTAGGTAAGTCATGACGTCAACCGGGTTTGTCACCAGCATGATCTTGCAGTCAGGCGCGTACCTAACGATGTCAGCCATCAGGCCAGACACAATCTCCGTGTTTCGTTCGAGTAATTCAGTTCTGGACATTCCGGGCTTGCGCGAAACCCCTGCTGCGACGATCACCAAGTCCGATCCTTCGATATCTGAGATCTTCGTCGTGCCATTGATTTTGCCATCGAACTCTATTGCCGGAGACGACTGTATCAGGTCGAGTGCCTCCCCCTCCGCAAGCCCATCCTGAACATCAACCAAAGTGACATCTGCAATTCTCATACGCAGAATATTGAAGGCGCTGACACTGCCAACCCTTCCCGATCCGATTATCGAAATCATGGGAAATCCGCCTCGATTGAGAATGCACCGCACTTACTTCACCGCGAGACACCAGCTTAAAAAGGAGGCCAAATTGCTAGGCCTACACTCCTCCACGCTGGTTTTCCGGTGACCATAGACAGATCGACGACGCAGGATCTGAAAACTCTCTACGAGCCGCTAGCACGACAAAGGCTCAGATGCGTTGCCTGCGCGCGTCGGTGCATAATGAATCCAGGCGAGAGCGGCATCTGCAAAGTCAGGGCAAATACTGACGGAACGCTAGTGCTCAGTAACTATGGTAGAGTTGTGACTGCACATGTTGATACGATCGAGAAGAAACCGATCTATCACTATCGGCCTGGCTCGAAGATTCTGTCATTCGGAACAGTCGGCTGCAATTGGAACTGTGACTTCTGCATCAACTCCGCAATCAGTCAAACAAGTGAAATCACCGGACGGGCGCTCAGCCCTGATGATCTAGTCCGCTTGGCCGAACGACACAGGTGTCAGGGCATTGCGTACTCTTACAATGAGCCTTTGGTGTTTGTCGAGTCTGTCAGAGACACGAGAATAAGCCACAGATCCGCGGCTCACGAATACACCACGGGAATGCCTGCACCATTCCTTTGTAGACGCGATCGCCAACAAGAATCCAGTATTGATTACACTGTTCTTGAACTGTTCGAAAGAAATTCCGCGCAATGGGCCTTAGGAATATCAACTGAAGGATCCAAACGTATGCTCAAGGAGGTCTTGGAGAGGTCACATGTTACGATTCTACTAACGAGCAAGTCCCTGTTCGGCGACAAAGAAGCGTTACCGCACTGGATTGTGCTCACGGGATATAGAAAAGAAGGCTGGCATCTCAACAATCCGCTGGCAAGATCGGGAAGTTCAGTTCTATCTCGTGAGAAATTGGTGGAAACTTGAGTTACCAAGGAATACAATGCATCATCATCGTTCTTGGACTGAAGAGGACCGACGGTTAAGATTCCTCTGGGAATCCCACGTAATCGGTCGCCCACCCAAAAGTGTATTACGATAGTCTGTTACGTGAATTGAATGTGCGCACCCTTCCTTAGGTTCATACCAAGTTCAGCCCATGAGGCTTTAACTATGGCACAGGGCACAGCGCATACAACACATCCCGGCATGGTTTCAGCTACTTTCTCATACACTATGTTATGATCAAAAGTTCCGGTCACAGCGCTCCGGTTCAGATTCTGCCCAAGGCTTGCAGCCGCTTTCTTGATGTGCTCACATCCGCTCTCGATATTGAGAGATAGGAGATCGGACGAAATCTTGGAAACCGTTATCAAGCTCTTGTGATGACAGTTGTCGTCACTCACTTCTACTGCAGTTGTCAAGAAAACCTCTCCTGAAGATTTCGATTTCGAATTTTCCTTTGCGTAGGTCGCCGGTGCTCTTATTCCTTATTCAACAGGAATAACACAGCTACAAGGAAGTACAGGAGTGTCCTTGCAGGAATTTCTGGGGCAAAATATGCGCCAGTGAAAGCCATAACCGCCGCAACTATTGACATCGCCGCTCCTCCACGCCAATCGACACTACGCGCTTTCGCGAACGGAACCAGCGCAAAACCGCTGTTGATACCGTTCAACAGGATAGCAAGCGGAAATACGGTTGCAACAATCCCGTATCCAAGGCTCTGTATCGTCGGAATGAACACCGGCGCCGCCCCCACCCCAAGCATGCCAAAAAGCATGGCAGCAAGGAAGTTTACTGCAATCGCGATGACATTAAGGACCGGCACATGCGTCAGCTCCTTTCTGGGCGTCCCGTTACCAGATCAGGATCCCAAAGAACGCGGTGATGAACTTGGCGCTGACGTAGAGAAAGTATATCCCAAAGATGAGCTTCAGTGTGGCTGGTTTGAAGCG
>Ga0315280_10003296_pt1 | contig 24965 bp, 31 predicted proteins | sample YL17G06_40_MG_FD_203697 | JGI IMG/M metagenome (GOLD analysis project Ga0315280, IMG submission 203697) | Sediment microbial communities from Yellowstone Lake, YNP, Wyoming, USA - YL17G06_40 | ecosystem: Environmental > Aquatic > Freshwater > Lake > Sediment | place: USA: Wyoming | collected...
TAATTCTTGATCAACATCCTTCGCAGATCAGTCTTCCAGCCCTCGGCAACACGTACGCCACGATTTGCATGAATCTCAAGCACAAGTCTGATATCAATGCTATGGCTCAGTGTATGCTGCTCGATAGCGAAAGAGACCTGTTGGGAATGCTCAAGGTGGGTCAGGCAGTTGTGAAGCTTCAGGGCAGGATTGCCAGGCCGTTTCAGATACAGGTGCCAGAGTTTTTTGTTGAAAAGGGCAAGATTACAGATAATTACATCAAGGAACATATGCAGTACATTGCCCCTATGATTCCAGAGGAGGAATTTCCCGCTGGTAATACAATTGTGAACGCAAAAACTGTGGAAAGTTCAGATAATGAGATTGCATTTCTCAAAGACGTTCAAGAGTATCCAGAGAGCGGAATAGCAGCCAGATATAAACGGCTTGGTGTATCAGTTAGACAAGGACAGAAGCTCAAAACAAAGCTACTGGAGCAGGGCCTAATCAAAGAGGAGCAGGAAATCACAAAAATTGGCAGGCTGATGGTCATTAGCCTCACTCAAAAAGGCAATGCTTTTCTGTCTAAAGCCAATTAAGGACGGACAATCGCAGTTTTGTTCTCAGGTAAAAAGTTTAGGATAACGAGAAATCTTCGCCCAGAATGGCTGTATTTGCGAATTTGATCGCTTTCCTAAGCTGGCTCAGCTTGCATAGCCAACCGAAAACTTCTTTACAGAAGAAGTTCTCACAAGAAAAGACAGAGTGCAGTTTACGCGTCAAGTCGATCGGTATGGGCTATCGTATTGTTTATCGTTTTGGGTCTAACATAACATACCGCTGACTAAATCAATCGTTCTCGCTTCGCTCCGGCTATTCGACACATGGCTGCTTTATAAATCTTTCCCACCACTTTCAAATTAAGACAGAACGTAGAGCATTAACGCCTTTGGGATTTTCGCGACGTGTAAACCCTGCATATTCTTTAAGAATCTAAAGAATCTGCCAACCTCTAGACCTGGCTTCCAAAAACTACCCCCTTCTACCACGGCATCGGCGATTATAGAATTCATCAAGCCTATTCCTAAGGATTTCCCCGATTTGGGCCAGAATCCGCCCAGGCCAGTCACCCTTGAATGATTCCTTTGTTAAGAATAGCCCTTCTATGCCGGCATGTCTGTAAACTTCAATTTTATGCCTTGTCCGCTCGTCATACTCACTATTACCATTAACACCGAAGTACTCGATCACCAACCCATAGTCAGGCAAGCGGAAGTCAGCATACCACACCCTAACCTTTCCTCGGTCTATTACTGCCAGTGGATACTCGTACAAGTAGGCAATATTATTCCGCTCCAAAAACCTTGCCAACTGAACCTCCGCGGCGCTCTTGAACTTGTATTGTTGTTCTTCGCCGACTCCGGGGTTTTCTTTACCTTCCATAAGAACAAGAGCAAGGCTTGCTTTTTATTCTTTTCGGTTTTTCAGAGGTTAGGAAAAGGCATACTTCAACCGCTGATGCAGACTGAAAAAGAACAAAAGCTTCGTTTCCGCTCCTACGCTGTTAAAATAGGCAATATAAAACCATAACTCTTGCAATATAAAGAAGATAAAACTTCAATTTCATCTTCATTTCCAAGGACTCTTACCCCATCTCCGCCAATTCCACACAAAAAACCAACCAATACAAAAACGCCAAACCTAAACCACCCAACAAGAAAACAACTCACACACAAAACTCACTCACACACAAAACTCACTCACACACGATAGTGCAACAACAACTTTCCCCAAGCAAACAAAGCCCAAAGAACCGCCTGCCAACTCAACGCAACCACAAGCGCCCGCCGGCCGCACAAAAATTTAAAAAAGGCCGCGAAGCGGCCTATAGTATCTTGCGGCCGGCATATCCTTTATGCCAGCCTTATTCACACCTATCCGATACATTTATTCAAAACCACCAATTGACACTAAACAGCCATCCACTCTGACATACCACTCCACTCGTAAATACCAACCTCAGCCCCTCCGGGATACCACAATCCAAGCCATTATCAAACCACCAAAGCCCTCGCCAAACAGTCTCACCTAAGCTATTCCCTGCAACAAGCCAATCGACTCCTCGCATACCGTGCTCTTCCCAATGGGCCATCAAATCAACACTGCACAGTACTCGCCGGCATTTCATACAGGCATCAAGGCCTTGCCTCATGCAGACAAACTGCCCCCCACGCAGCTTCTATAAAGTCCGCAGCCTACCCCCCACAACAAAACAACATCTGCCTTATTCAAAGATGTCCCATCAAAAAGGACATGTTAGACGAGGTGATCTCGAACGGCTAAACAGCACAGCATGTAATGCGAAGCAGTAATCGTGCCTGTGTCTGTACCTGTGCCCGCCGTGATGTAATAACCTCCCTATAAAATTGACCTGTTGTGATGTAGTAATGTCAAACAACACCAGGATGACAACGAGACAATATGGTAATGTCGTGCTGTACCCGTGTCTGTCCTGGTAATGAGTAATCACCGTAATGGGCCCCTAATCTGGATCTCTCTTAATGAGTCGTATTCAACCCAATCTGAACATCTGCACCAGAATTATCCAAGATGCCTTTATCACCTCGCAGAAGACAACCGGTTATCGTGGCTGCCACCAAGCCCTTCTCCAGCACAATCTGCCTTTTGCCCTCAGCCATAAACTCACAGCCGTTGGCAACAAGCCTGCCACCATTAGACCTTACACACGCTGCACCCGTACCCTTACTATCCCAGCCAGCAAAATGACACGAGGTCAATATCAAGGTGCCTGGACCTTCTTTGACAACCTGCTCCTTGGTCTCGGGCACGTTCCAAAATCCACAATTGGTCAGTTTCACAGGCCCTTGATTTTTCTCTCCCACTTCTATCGTTCCCATAAATTGGCCATTAACAAACTGCACGCCCGCGTGGCCTTGTGTTTGGTCCACACGAACAGCAACCGGACAGATATCTGCCCCTGATTGAGTGATAACTGCGTTGCCTGTTCCATGACCAAAATCATCAAAATGAAAACCTATCTTGGGAAAGATAACAAAAGAATTGCTAATAAATTCCCAGTCAGTTTTACCTATCTTAAAGCCAATTAGGTTTTTCTCCAGATATGCCTTTATGTCTCTCCCTGGATATTTAGGCTCGAGTGCCATACGAGTCCAGAAATTTGGATTAAAATGCACATTTTCAATACGGCCAATATCAGTGCACTGGTCAATATACACACCTACCTTGAGAGGGCATGCAAATACATTTCTTATGATATGCAGCTCATTCCACTTTGTGCCAAAATCAAGGGCCTGATAAGGATTTGTCATTGTAATATCCATAACCTGGCACATCTCGCCATCACCCCGAATAGTCCAGGGATAAGGCACAACATCCGGCAGCATCTGCTCCGGATAATGAATAACAAGATTGCGAATAACAGCATTCGGTTTCAATGTAACCAGAGGTTCGCCATCAGCCTTACCTCTTCCCCCGTAGGCCAAAAGAACAGTGCCAATCGGATGTTCTGAATGTGGCACACCACCAGATGCTCCGCATAAAGTCACCCCAGGGGGCACAACCAAAGAGCCATCCAGCCTATAATGCCCTGCAGTCAAATAGCAGACCGGCCCCTTCGCAACAGCAGCATCCAGCGCAGCCTGCAAGGCCTTTGTGTCATCTGTCTTGCCATCGCCGACAACACCAAAATACTTGGCATTGACGGCCATAGTTTCTGTGGCTATCATACCAGCAGTACGCTTGTTCTCTGAGCTGCTCTTCGTGCCTTCTACCCCAAAGACCAAGGCTACTATGAAGAAACCGATCAGACCGCCAGTCATCCATAATTTTATCTTGTTCATTGCAACTCCTTTTTCTTCAACTGGGATTTCCAAGACCGCCAAATAAACCCTTACCTAACCCCCAGCTCTCGCCTCAGTACCCTCAAGTTAACAACATCTTCTGCACTATATGCCAATAGATTCCTCAATGCCTGACGACTGCCATTAACCGTAAGGTCACAGTCACAACAGTTCAGCCCAGTGGTCTCTATATCATGATATGCTCTGCGTTTCATTTCAACAAAAGGTCTTTATAGTCGGCACAGAATTTCTTTCTCCTGCACTCTCTGCAATGCTCACCTCTCCAGATTTTGTCGAACTGATCCATAATCTTGCCAACGATTCCCCTGTCATCTGTGATAATACCAGCCTCAAAGTTCCTCCTGCTGACACTCTTTGCACCCATGCCTGCGCCAGTGAGATTAGCACTGCCTGTATAGGCCAGCTTCCCATCAATTATCACAGACTTAAAATGAACACGAGGACACAGGATTCGTTCCATGCCCTTTATCAGGTTTCCATATTTATCAAAATCCCTTCTAAAAACTGGCCCAGGCTCTTTTGCGTGAAGCAACCTCACTTCAACCCTCTTCCTCACCAAATCAGACAATACTTCAAGAAAAGGAACCATCTTCCCGTCTTTATCCACATGCAGATCTTTCAAGTCAGCAGTTGCCAACCAGAGAAACTCTTTAGCTCTAGGAATACGTCCACAAATCACCTTCTCATATATTTCTCTGTCTGAAATAAATTCAAGCATAACTGTTCAATCCAGGATCTGTTAGAACGCCCAGACACAATCAAATGGCCAATCTACCTGTATTCGCCCGCCGGTGCAACACCCTTCCAACTAACGCATTTCCCTCCACAGGGGCGCCAAGGCGAAAGGCCTAAATGTTTAGCTGAGCGGTTAGCGAAGCGACTTTTACGCCTTTCGCCGATACAGCGCATCGCCACCCTCGACCGATAGGCTTAAATGGTTAGCTGAGCGGTAGCGAAGCGCCTTTTATGCCTTTCGGTCGTTATACTGATTGCGCCAGCGAAGCCCTGACACCTGAACGAAGTGCAGGTGAATAGCGTGAAAGGTCACCAATTGACGACACGGTGCCTTTGACGCTATTAGGGGCTGAGCAGTAACTTTCCAGCCGACTGGACCCCAGGCGGCTGAGCCAAAAAGCTCAAAAGCATGGCTTCGTCCACGCAGCAACGAAGAAGCACCTTTTGTGCTTTTTGGTCGGTCCTTACTTATCCCGAGCCACGTGGCCAATGGCCGAAAGCCTTATATGGTTAGCTGAGCCTGAACGATAGCGGCGAAGTGCCTTATATGGCTTTCAGGGGCGATCATTTCTTTATTCCGCACGACTGCAACCAGTTGAGACTATATATATCGCACTGTCCCGGGTGTGTTATCCCTCCAAGCTCTTGCTCTGTTCCTCCAACTCCTGTTTTACCTCCTGCATGAATCTGTTGTCCAAATTCCGGATACAAAACCCTATCAACTTGTCAATTATCTTCGCGTTCTCCTCAGCCTGCGCTCGCTCCTCAAGGCTGCTTTTGTTGAACACGTAGGCATTAAGCTCCTCAATGGCATCCTCGGTCTGCTCATGAATCTGCCATTTATCGCGGTTGCACAACGCCAACGTCTGGCCATCACTCTCAGTGAAATCCACAAAGAACCTGCGGCCTTTGTAGAGAACAGTCCAGTCCCTCGATATTGTATTCTGCTCTATTTTCATTTCATTTAACTGCATCTCGCGCGGCACCCCCTTTCAATACTTTTGAGTATGATGGCGATGGTGGTGAATCAGCCTCCTCGCCATCGCATCAGATGCTCTTTGCTCTTTCCCAGACTTCCGGGGCATCCGCATCCCGACATCGCGACCATCTTTCTCCTATTGCCAAAGCCAGAAGAGGCAGGTCCATCAACCTGCCCACCAGCAACTACTCCCCGTTTTTCCCAATCTCTTCCTCAATCAGCATCGACGCCTCTTTTTTAGTCACGGTCTTCGGATATTTTATACCAAGGTCATCCATAAATCTTTTCTGTTTCGACGTCGCCGGCTCGTTATTGTTTGCCTCTTTTTGTTCTTTGATTTCCTGCATCCTTCTGTCTTTACAAATCTCAGACAGCAAAGCTATCGCAACTGTTGAATCATCTGTCTTTTTCTTTATGTCATTAAATACTTCTAAATAGTCAGCTACTTTTTCTTTTGTGCTCTCATCCATTTTCTCATCCACCTCCTTACAATTGTTTAAATATGAGGCAAAAGGCCGAGTATTTTTATCCCGACCCTGCCAATCCTTCTTACCCCTTTTTTCCAACTACTTCCCTGACCTCAACCACAGGACAAAAAGGCCAGTTAATCCTGTCCACCTTCCAGACTTTTGGAGTCAATAGATTAAGTTCAGTTTCTGAGATATAGCCGAATTCTGCATATTCAGGACAGCTCGACAACCGAACATAGCCAAAAAGAATCTGGTCGTTCTTGTAAACCTTGCCGTTGATGATGCTATCCTGCTTGTGGCATTTCTCAGTTATAAACCAATAGCTGCCCTCAAAACTCTCATAAATCTCAATAACTGGTTTTCCTTTGATTGTTACGATTTCTTTCATTTTTTCCTCCTTTGAATTTAGTTTGAGGATTTAACCGCCTCATATTTATTTATATGTGGCGATGAATAAAAATAGCCTCAAACCCGTGAAGCCCTGTCCCTGAACAAAGTGAAGCGAAAAGCCTAAAAGGTTAACCGAATGGATATGAGGTGCCTTTTACGCTTTTAAGGGCTGAGCGGCAAAATTATTTCGCAGTGTCGCTGCATCCTGCCCCTCGGCAATTTCGCCCGATGATGAGGACTCAGAGTTATTCGCTATAAATACTTCTATAATTTCGTCAATAGCATCATTCATAATGCTTCCATAAGTGGCTCCGCATCCGCCGACTAAAATATCAAACCCCTTTGAAAAATGATGTACTATTTCATCTCTGTGGCGGCTGAAAAATTCTTCTGGATTTTTGATTTCTGGATGATTGTCCCTTATTGCCGCAACAAAGTCATCAGCTGTCAACTGCCATTTAAAGACTGCCTCATCTCGACAAAATAAGCCATCTTGTTGTCTTCTATTTACAACCTCAAATTCCCAGCTGCCAATCCAGAAGCTATCGCCTATGGCAAAATCATCTTTTCTTATTGCCTCTTCAAATTCCTGAATTTCCATTTTCATCACCCCCTTCAATATGCTGTTTAAATCAGAGCAGAGCATAACTCGCAGATAAACTCAGCAGTCTCCCTTTTCTCAACTAACAAATGTATGTAGCCAGCTGCTTTCTCCACATCTTCCAGAAACTCCTTCTGTGAGTAAAACTCATCTTTTGGAAAAGGATGCTTTTTCAGATAATCTTTGACAGTATCAACAGCAGGCAGGCATTCCCATATTACGATATTATCCATCACGCTCTCACGAATTATAAATTCATAACGGCTTCCATCTGTTTTTAGCTCCATCAATCTAATTCCCATTTTTCAGCCTTTTTGCTCCTCCTCAGCTTTTTCTTTAATTAACCTATCCACGAAAGCCCTAATTTCTTCTAACTCAGCTCTGCTTAGTTCACACATCATGTCCTGTATTCTATAAGCCATTTTTACCCCTCTCATCAGTTGGCAAGGTGCAGGAGCCATCTCTATCTGTTTGCTCAAGCTCCCTCAACCAAGCACGCTTTTCAGCGTCCTGTCTTATTTTTTCTTGCTCAGCAGCTTTAGCATTTTCTTTTGCCCAAAGCTGATGTTTAACTTTCTCAGCCATCTCAAGCCCTTGCATCCATCTTTCAGCATCCATTTTTTCATTACCTTCTGAAAATAAAATAAGCAGGTTCGTTTCAAGCTTTGTAAAAACCGCCTACTATTTTACGTCAGTTTCTATGCTCTTAACTGCTCTGCTAAAATCTCTGCTCTTTCTACTTCTATAATATCTTTAACTAACCTACCTGCTGTTTCTGCTATCTCTTCTGCCATTTCTCTAACGCCGTCAACAGAAAAATCTTGCGGGAAATTATCTGCCATTAAAACCATATCAGTTGCTAAACCTCTGATTCTTGTTAATTCATTTCTCATTTTTAACCTCGATATTCTTGTCTTCTGCGGCTGGCAAAACTATAACGCTTTCATCAGCTATATTGCTTCTGCAAGTCTGACAGCACCAGTTCCTCTCGCCTGTCTTTAGGTTCTCTATTTTCCTTAAGTTGTCCCTGCCTTTACAAAAACAACAATATGCATACGCCTTATGATGATGTCCGTTAAAATATCTCTCGAAATGAACCTTCGCATAACAGTATTCTAAAAATACTGAGGCGTCATATCTTGTTATAACTCGACTGTCTAAAATCCTCTTTAGCTTCTTGTATTCAGATAAATTAAAATCCCTGCTCTGAATTATGTGCTTTATCGCATCTGCCTGCTTTTGCGATATTTCCTTTGTTTGTTCTTCTTGAAGCTGCACCATTTTTTGAGTACCTCCTTTCAATTTATTTTGAATGTGAGGGAGCTGTGCCGTCTCGAGAGTTAAGCTTTATAGCTTTCCTCTATCTCCTACCCGAAGGAATTACAGGAGATTTGAGAACCTTGGCGTCTCAGTCGGGAAATTAAGTCTTTGTCTATCTCGCTCCCTTTGTCGTCGATGGTAAATTCCATACTATAAGCAAGACATACTTATATATAAACATTGTGGTGCTGGAATATATATTTTCCATTACAACAATACTTATATACCCATATCTCGCTGTGATACCATGCCAACCCTAACAATTTACTTAACTAATGAGCTTTACGACAAAGTTAAAAACTCACCAAGTAAGATAGTCAGAGCTGCTTTGGAAAAATATTTCAAAAATGAAAATAATAAACCCGAAAAAGCCGAGAAGACAGCCAAAGAGTAAAAGAAAAGAGAAACTTCCAACGACAAGTAGAGCTCGCTTTTGCTTGCCTCTCCCTGCTTTTAATTTAATTCTTCTTGCATTACCGATTTTTCCAGACATGGTTAGGTGTTCAGCAGGGAAAGCGACACAAGGAGCGGTGGCTGCCTTCTAATCCTCCCGAGGTAAAAAAAGCCACAGCCATAAAAGCAGACTTGCAGAAGCCTCTTTCAAAACTTTTGTGCATTACCGATTTATTAGGGTGTAGGCTGACCCTCCAACAGTACGAAATGGTAGCGGCAATATATGAACCGTTATGGCACGCTGGGCTAGAAAGTAGCAGAGACATTTATGTCGGCAAACTTGCCTCTGGAGCTAATAAGTGGCGGTAGCATTATAGACGACACATCGACAGCCAATCAATCGAGGGCGGTGATTAATCACTAATGGCAACTCGAAAGTCCTTGCGTGCTGACAGGACCGGCAAAATGTTACTGCTAACTTGACCATTCAAAATATAGAAGTTCAGTATGACTGTCTGGTCGTATGAAGGCGTCGGTTTGCAGAGCAGGTTGAGCAAAACATTTTAGATGAATTCAGCAAAAAGTTAATACTACAACGCTACGAGGACCGATTTTTCGGCTGTTCTCAGCAGATATGGCCTTTTTACGACGTTGGCTGTTCCGACAGCCCCTACGCAGGCAATACCCGGTCGCGACCGACGCGGCGGCCTGTCCGAACGGGCTCGGTCGGTGGCAGTAGGTTATCGCATGGTTAGGCGTCCGATTACCTAACATGTAAGTATTTGTAATTACATAAGTTATGGCCAACCAAGCGATCTTTATAGCGTTGTAGCATTAAACATAGTCCTATAAATCAAAAGGTATAACGCTAAAGTAGTATTATAAAAATAAAAACAACTTTTCACTAACACCGCTAAGCATTCTCCGAAGGAAATCTGGCAGCACCTTCTCCTTAAGGGCGCCACTACATACACCATTTTAGTATTTATATGTTGCCGATCGTAAGCTTGTCCGGACCATAATTTCACCGAAGGCAAAAATCATTGACGTTGCCCACAAGCTCCGATAGGTATTTATTCCACCCAGACACGCTCCGTCCCTGTAGGTTACATTTTAATCAGAAGGGCCTCGTTGGCTTCATTTCGACATTCACAAGGAGCTTTGCTTAAATTGGATAGGACATTGGAGAGGGATGTGATTTGGCCTTTCTGAATATAATCAGCGGATGCGGCAAACGATGGCTTTGGATAAAGTAATTGATGTACCCCAAAGGAGTATCATAAAAAGACATTTCTTTTAAAATAAGGAATCTATGAAATAAGCTTAGAAATTGGCCTTGAAGGCAATTCTGAAGCTCTTTCCTTCCTTTTTCTGAGTTCATATTCGTTAGTTGCAAGCTTTCTCCTGCCATTTTTTTCAATATAACTTGGATGGTTATGAAAAAAAACTAATTTTTTTGCCAGAAACCGAAAATTTTTAATTCAGAAAACAAAAAACCTCATTTTCCACCTGATAATGAGGGTGAAATTCAAATAAATCAGCAATTTTACGTGCTTCCAGGGCTTTTTATAGGTCTGCTCGTTTGGTTATGTTTCCAGTCAATTCTTATAATTTATATAGTGGAAGATTGATCTGGTAAGCGTTGGATTTGCTGGCAACGATAAGGATTATCTTCATATGCAGAATTAAATAAAAAGGAACGAATATGATGATAAAAATTAGGCCAACGCCGCCTTGCAAGAACTGCGTTGGCCACCGACAGCACTGAAAAAGCACAGCCGGCTCCTACCATTGTGGAAAGCCGTCCCCAGACAGTCAAGCACAAAAAACGAAGCTCGGAGCTGGTTGGTAGAAGCTGCGCCAATAACGATTAGTAGAAAGCACAGCAACATTTTTAGGCAGACGACTGCTAAACGGAACCTTAGCGGAGTTGGCTATGGACGGTCAGGAACACTACGGGCAGAAAATTCAGAAAATCCTGCAGCGGCTGGACCAATGGAAGTTGTCGCTACAGGCAGAAATTGAAGACATAAAACGAGAACTTGCAGCAATAATGCCAGGTGCGCAACTCGAGCCTGAAACACAGCCTCTGCCGCCACAACAGACTGTATCCCCTGTAGTGTCTGAGGGGCTTTACTTTCAAATAACGACTGAAGAGGGCTACGATAGCGGCACAGAAGCAAAATACAAAGAAATATGTGCTCGGCTCCGGCCCTCGTGGGGTCCTCGCGTTTGGATAGATTTGATATCTGGAACTTTCTCAGTCCTGTTGAATCGAAGGAGGTGTCCAGTGAACCTAACTGGGCAAAAACTGGAACTGCTATGTTTTCTTCTGCGGAATTTCAACAAGCGTATTAATAAGGCTGAACTGGAAGATAAATTCACTAATCACCCTCAGGTGCTTCATCAGCTACATAAAGTGACTTCTGGCGTGCTCAAACCGTTTATGCTTGTTGACCCAGGGGCCAGTCGAACACTGATGCCACATAGCAAAGATAACAAAAAAGTAAGGTTTACCTTTTGCTTAATCGAGAAGTACAAAAAGACACGATAGTGCTCAAGCAAAGCTTTCTTGTTCACTTGGAAGACCACACCGCTTCAAGTACTCCAGCACTTGAACACATGGTGCCTCAAAATATGAGATTGATTCTTCTATTAATTTGAGGGCAGCTAAAGAAAACAGTTTATAGTTACGGTAGGTTTGCTCAGGATGTTCAACAAAGCCAAGCTCCTTGAGCACTGCCTTGGTGCATTTTTCCAAGTCTTTGCAATTCGATAGGGCCAGTATTATGAACCGGTTTGGCTCAGCATCGGTGAGTTCTAATATAATAGGACAGATATCTTGAGCAATACTGTTTCTCGACCGATAAAGCTCGTTTCTGTTTGGCGTCAGGACGTAGTTTTCACACACAGGTTGCTGAAGTATAAAATCAATGCTCGGCCTGCACCTGCTCAACCCTGGTGTAGGAGATTGCTGTCCGCACCATCTTTTGCTTCGGTGTTGTCTACGCATAATGGCGATCATATCCACAATTGCTGTAGTCACGTTTCTTATTTGATATCCATAGTGTTTCTTGTACTTGCAGGCTACAAATTCTAAATCTACGCTTCCATCAGCTAACAAACCCTGCCAGATTTCACCAAAGTCTCTTTCATAAGTCATTTTATTACAATCTCTTATATGATGACAGACTTTATAAAGTTTTCACTTTTAATTATTTTTTGTTCATTTATCAACTTTTCCAGGGCCGTTAAACTTTACTATGTTGTCAGGCAAAGTTGTAACCCGACTGGTTAGTAGTTTGTAAAGAGGTGTTCGCAAATATTGCTGATATTGGCCCGAGTTAGAAAAGAAAAATAATAGATTAGGAATTATGCGAAGTCAGAAGCGAAATGCTGAAAAATTAATAACAAGAGGCCGGCGGTCATTGCAGCCCCCACCGGCTGAACCGACAGCGTCTTGGGAATCGCAGTCGGCTTCACATCAGTTTCCGAAACCCGCTGCAGATTGTCAAAAATGCCGGGCCGATGCTGCTGGTACTAACACCCAAGCTCCTTAACGGAGGCGAGCAAATGAAAAAAGACAATAACATGTATCCGCTATCAATAAAACAATGGAATCCTTTTGTAGGTTGTAAACACAACTGCATCTACTGCAAACCCTCATTTCAAGCCCAGCTTAAAAGATGGGCCAAAACGGAATGCGAGAAATGCTACAACTTCATCCCCCATCAACACCCAGAGCGATTAATTCAAAAACTGCCAAAAACAAGATACGGTCAATTCATCTTTGTGGGTGCAGCCGGGGATATGACTTTTTGCTCTACCGAATATCTGTTAGAGATACTAACCAGGATAGGCAGCGAGCCAGACAAAACCTTTCTCATTCAATCGAAGGACCCAAAGACATTTAATAGAGTCAAGTTTCCAGATAACGTCATTCTTGGCACAACGCTGGAAACTAACAGAGACAACCTCTACGAGGGGATTTCAAAGGCCCCTAAACCATCAGCTAGATACAAAGACTTCCTTAAAGTGAACCATCCTTTGAAAATGGTTACTATCGAGCCGGTCATAGATTTCGATGTGGACGTGATGGTTAATTGGGTCGCCAAAATTAATCCTTGTATGGTTTGGTTGGGCTACGATTCACGAAGCAGTGGTCTGCCGGAGCCTGAACTTGAAAAAGTTAAGAGTTTGTATTGGGAGTTAGGAACCAGAGGATTCACAGTTATTCTCAAAAAGATAAGAAAAACCTGGTGGGAGGAATCAAAAAGCAGCAATTGAGGTACAAAAAATATGTGGGTAAATAAAAAGGCTGGCGTGCCTGCAACGCTGCGCCAGCCCGAACCGACAGCTTGGTAATTGCGGCCGGCTTTTTCTCATTTTGAAAACCTGCCACAAAATGTCAAGCCAAAAACGCAGCCAAGAAGCGTAAAAGAAATGCCCAAAAGAGACTTAGTGAGGTGCGACAATGGAAATCAAAAATTACAACGATAACGAGCTTTTCGAGAAATGCCCGGGCACATCGACAATTGTTCTTGCAAAAAATGCAGAAACAGTACCGGCGACACAGAAATTGTCTTTTGTCACCAACGAACCAACCGATGGAAGAATAGGTGCTATGACCCCAAAAAACCCCGAAACAAATGGTGAGCTTCAATTTACTGTGGTAGCGAGGGATTTGGTATGCGAAGAAGCCATCAGGCAAAAAGCCGACAGTCGTAAGATTAAAGTCTTTAAAAAAGGCCATGCAAAAAACCGGCTGTACTTTAGCTGCTCACAAAAACACTGGGACCAACTATATCTGCAGATTAAGACCCTCTGCTTTTTCGAACATCCTGTTTCCTGTCCCTCACATATTCGCAAAACCATCCTGCAAAATCTAAAGAGCGCATCAGACAGCAAAATCAACTCGTTCCGTGCCAAAAAAGTCAAAGCTTTGTTTGACACAATTAATAAGAAACCGGATGCAGACTCATCGCAGGTACAGGACTACTCCGCTACTACCCCAGCAGCCCCCTCTGTTAATAGTCCCAAGCCGGTTGCAAGACCAACCGAAAGCATAGGGACAAAAATACGAAAGTATGCTGCTGCCTTTTTGAGCAAACCCGTCAATTGGGTGGTCAACTTTGTAAGGCAAAGGCGATGCCTGGCAGCAGCTCATAGAGTGTGAGATAACTGCCTTTCCAGTCGGCTATGTAAGAAAGGATTAAGAAACCGAGCTAATGTTAAAACAAATATTCGATATCTCCGAAGGTGTTTTAAGATTTGCCATCTACATCAGCATTTTAATTGCTGGGTGCTCTTTGGCTGTTCTTTTTGCATACTTAGCTATTTTGTTCGCATACAGGTTCGGCCAGGCAGCAAAAAATGCAATTGATGTTCTTTTCGGCATTTCACAGGAGTCAATAATATGGCTAACCTTGTTAAAAAATTTCTGACAGACCTATTCCACTGCTCTCCAAGGGCCGCCGCCACACCGGATATTTCACAGCCACCGTCCCCCGACAGCAGCGACATCCCAGCACCAGGCATACAACCGCTCGAACAGCATCACGAGCAGGAATTTGTTGAGGGGATGAACATCGGTCTAAACCGTCAAAAGCGGGCCTTCCTCATTAACGAAACTGAGTTAGCGACTGTTAAAAGGAAACCGAGAGCCCTCGCCGGCTGTGGCTGCTTCATCAGTCGAATCGGGGAAGTTGAAAGACCGGAGCATAACCAAGAAGACAATGTTAAGGCCATTGCCGGTATCTGCGTATTCTGTAAAGAAGATGCCCTTCAGCTCGCTAAAAAAGGTCAGGTGGCATTAGAGCAAGTTGACCTGCTATCTTCTTATTGTAGTTCCTGCAAAAGAACCTGCAGAGTGTGCAATATAAATGCCTGCCAGAGACATATCCTCAACTTTGAGAGTCCTGATGGTTCGACCTTGCATTTATGTCCAGAATGCCAAGTAACAGCAGGAAGGCAAAAACTGGTAAAAGGAATTTTTCAAACTGTAACGTCACTATTCGCAGACGAGAAGCCACAACTGCCACCGGGGAGCACATATGATGAAAGTCAAACATAATACCATTTTTAGTATTACTGTAATCCTTTTATTAGCGTTGCTAACGACACCCATTTTCGCATTGGCTGAGACTCCGGCTAAGCGGCCAGCTCCGCCACTACCTTATCTCACCCCGGAAATATGGTCTTACACCAACGACAAAAACCCTCAACCAAATATGTGGAGTACAGAAATGAACCATCAAAGAGATAGTCCGCAAGAGCCAAAATTCCTATTCGGCAACCGAAAAATTCGCTTTCCAAGCATTGAACCAGATGAAGAGCTGCTGCATCTGGAGGCAGAGCTTCGGCAAAGGCAATTGCTTCACCGCAAAGATATCCAGAATTGGTACCGAATCGCATCCTATGTCAAGGGATACAACCGCGCCTATGCCATCGAAAAGCTCAGAATCGCAATCGAAGCAGACAGAATTGAAGATATGAGGCATTTTGAGGATCCATTCCGTCCGCTCGGCCCTGAAGTTCTTTTGCGGCAAGGAGACTTACATCTATTAGACCAGGTCGTCGATGGTGTAGGGTGGATGGTGCCGAAGGATGCCCTCGTCAGAGGGACTTTTGTCGCCGGTCCACAAGGTGCAGGGAAAACAAGGTTTATAGTATGGATTTGCCTACAGCTGGCAAAAGCCAACCCACCGATGCCCTTTCTCATAATCGATCCGAAAGCCGCCTTATCGCCCTATGCAAAGTACTTGAATGCTGTTGTTGTGGATATATCTGAAATCTCTTTAGACTTATCTCCGCCGGGAAGTATGACCTACCCTCAATGGCTCATAGAATATCTGCCTTACCTGGCAGCAGACCTGGGCTTGATTCAGAGCACAGACCTACTTCTGGATGCAGGCCGTATCGCCCTGGAACTGCGAGACAGATTCATCAAAAAGACAGGTGAACATACTGAGCTCTGTCTCCGTGACATTTATACTTGTCTATCCTCGGTACATGACACAGATCGCGGCCGGCGGGCTGGATATCTTGACGCTGTTCAGACTTCTTTATCCCGGGTTCTCTTAGCCAGTGGGGATTTATTCTCCTGCAGATGCGGTGTGCCGATTTCTTCACTTACTAACACCAATCTGATACTAACCACAGCCAGTTTAACTGACCTTTTGTCCTGCCGGGTTTTTGCAACCTACTTACTGACCTGGCTACAGGCAGATGGCAGGGGGAAAGGAGAAACCAACAAGCTGCTTCGTTTGCTTGTTATCGACGACTCCCAACGATATGTAAGCGCGAGGATAGGACAACCTGATCCTGCTATGACACCTACCTCTATGGCGCAAATATTGGCAGTGCTTCGCAGCTCAGGGACCGGCCTAATGGTTGCCACTCAATTACCAGCACAGGTAGATCCTGGTGTTATCGCCTTGAGTAACCTCATCGTCGTTATCGGGGGCATTCACGATACAGATGGTCAGACCGTCATCGGAAATGCTATGTCGCTGTCGTCTGAGCAACGCAAGGCCTTAGTCAGATTAACATCACGCGAGGCAGTCGGTTTCTGCGGTGCCGGGGCATATCGTCGCCCAGTTCACGGCTGGGTGCCAACTGTTGCAAATCCAGAAGGGCCGTAAATATGAATAACCAGAAAGGTCCAATATTTGTCAATCCTCGTAAGGTGTGGCGCAACCTCTGGGATACCACTGTTCAGATATCACAGCTTGATGAACACCCTGATTGTCTCAACCAACCAGCACCTAAGCCAGATTTGCCCGAGCAGAGCAAACCGATTGCACCCCAAAATCTCGGACAAGATGCAACTGCACTCGGATTGGACTTGATTCCTTATCCATACGACGAAAGCATATTACGGCAGAAAAGATTAGGCCTTTCTTCCCGCAAATTCGAAGATGCCAAACGCAAATTAGAGGAACATCATTGTATCTGGATTTTTCCCATCGGACGCTGGAGATTTCTCGTCGCATTTGAGAACCTGTATCGACTGTTCAATATAAGCCCTTTGCAGGAATTAAATCCACACAGCTTTGCCGTCAATCTTGCCTGTCACTGCCTAAGACAAGACCCTGCGATTGACCGCTTGCAAAAAGAAGGAAAGGTCGGCGACTCGAACGCAGCCGTTGACATCCTTGTGCACTTAAAGGATGGTTTCCGAGAGGTTTACGAAATTACTTTATCCGCAGGTAATATCCCCAGCAATGCGGCAAAGCTTCAAAATATGGGCTTTTCCAGGATCGTTTTTTTATGCCGTGACTACAAAATACAACAGGCTGCCTGGGCAAGCTTACGGGAATCAGGTCTTCCACAAGGTTTTCTATCACGGGTGAGATGTATTTTGTTTAGCACATTATTGAAAAAGTACAGAGCGATTGAGCAGGAAGAGTGACAATGCCAACAATAAAGTGGCGATCGGTAGTTGTTGCGATTTTAGTCCTGATACTTATTGCGCGTGCCCGCCAGATTGCTAAGTATCTTTCTGAGCTCAGGTTTGGGGACATCATCACGTTAGAACCCTTACTGGACTGTTCACCAGAAGCCAAATATCTCGTCACACTTGGCCTTTTCGCATTGGCATTTGTGACAGTTTTTTCCCTTTTAAACAAAAGAAAGTGAGGTAATTATGGAAAGACAAAACCTTCTTAGCCACATTTTAGAAAAAATCAAAGCCAGCCCGAAACACCAAGCCATACTGCATAATAACGGTGTTCTGCTTATCGCGTTACCTCACCGGCTGTTTTTTAATGGTTACTTAATCCGGCGTTCCAAATACTTTAAGACAGTTCTCAAAGAAATTCGCAGGCAACAGCAATATCTGTCTGACAATATTGCGCAACAATGGTGCCAGCTTCAGGAGCATGTCAAGCTCATAGAAAACAGCCGGCAGGAAACTGCCAAGATTCTTAATCACGAGATTGAAAGACACGCCCTAAACCCAGCAATTGAGACTGTTGTTCAGCTCTATGATGAAATAATAAGCCTCAAAAACCTTGCTGAGAGATTAAAGCACGAAGCGAATGATTGTCCGTCTATAGTGCTGTTTCTTAGAGATTTGCAGATAGCTGCCGACATAGCTGAAGATAAACTTGCCTACCTCGGAATAGAAAGACTCACGCCGGCTGAGGGTGACGACCTTGACCCTCGAAAACACCTCGTCTGCCATCCTGTTGATACAGACAAGAAAGAGCTGCACGGAAAAGTCAGTCAATTATTGTCACCCGGCCTGATATATCGCGGCAAGGTGCTGCGACAGGCCAGGGTATCGGTATTTCGTCACAGTAATGACAAAAATATTGAAATTCAGAAAGGAGATTAGCCATGAATAAATTTATCTCGATTGATCAGGGCACCGATTTCTGTAAGGTAGCCCACATCACTAAATCTGGCACAGTGGAAGTAATCCCTAATAAGGATGGTGATTTAAAGACACCAAGTATTGTCTCTTGGGCAAGCGGTAAGCCGGTTGTCGGCAAGGGAGCTTTGCCAGACCTTATCCTGAACCCCAAATATGTGGCACGCCGCACCAAAAGGTATATGGGCAAGAATACCGAAAGCGGTAAACCCATACCCGTCACTCCTGGTCCGGACGGCGACGACAAGACCGCGGTAGATTCAGCCGCAGCAATCCTGGCATACCTGAAGGATTCTGCAGAGACCTACTTGGGTGAAAAGGTTGATGCTGCCGTAATAACAGTACCGGCCAATTCAGATGCTGCTGCCCGAGACAACACAAAGGCAGCAGCTAGGATAGCAGGGCTTACACGGGTTGTCTTGGAAGATGAGCCCGTAGCTGCAGGCACATACTACGAGCTTGAAAAAGGTCGGGATGAAAATGCGGTTGTTGTCGACTTCGGCGGCGGTACCACAGACTTAAACTTCATCGAGAAAGAGGACAAACAGGTAAAGGTAACTTTGACTGAAAATGATGCAGTGTTGGGTGGAGGCAACTATGAGGAAGCGATGCTCGAGTGGGAGTGTAATGAAGCAAAACCTCAGGGCATTGAAATCTCAGCAGAAAAGGACCTTGCAACCTTCTACCAGAACCTCGACCGTACTCGAGAGGCAAAAGAGATGCTCTCGCGAAGAGAAGAGGTTACTCTGGTGGCTGAGGCCAACGGCAAAAGGTTACCAATCAAGTTTACACGCCAGATGCTCAGAGAAGTTGGCCGCCCCTTTGATGAGCGTTTTAGTAACTGCTGCAGGAGGTTACTTGAAAAGATCCGCTCACAGGGAAAAAAGATCGACAGGGTTCTGCTGGTAGGTGGAAGTATCCGTTTGCCGCACGTTCCCGAGATGATCCAAGAAGTTTTTGGTATGGAGCCCTCACGTGATACTGACCCTGATTTTGCTGTTGTAAAGGGTGCGGCACTGTTAGCTGCCAGGCACTTCGGCGACAAGGACCAGGTTCTTAAGGTCGGTGAACATCGTTACTTGGCCCCAGAAATCTGTGTTCAGAAGGTTGCTGCTCACGCCATTTGTGTGGCCGCACGCAGGAAAAAACCAGAAGATGATGGAAAGGAATACAATGTTGCGATTGTGCCTGCCGGGATACCTCTACCCTACGATTTTGAGGGGCGTTTCGCCCCTGTCAAGCCTGGCCAGTCATCTATTATCGTCAAAATCGTCCAAGGTGACCCAGAATCCTTGAGCGATAACTGTCCTATCATAAGGAAGTTCACGGTCCCGATACAGCCCTGCACCGAGGATCTGGAGAGGATTCTCCTAAAAGGCCGTTACACCGAGGAGGCTCTGATTGAAATGACCGTAGTGGATGACCTGCTTAATAAACCCATCAATGTTTCGTTCACTTACAAGGCCGGCCTAAGCGAAGCTGAAATCGATGAAAAACGCGACCAGCTGAGAAGGGATATGGAATGAGGCCAAGACCAACCATCACAGAGTTCCTGGAGCAGTTAAAGCAAAGTTGTAGCGAGTTTTTGCTCGGTCTTAAACAACTTCGTCAGCAATTCGCTCTGCCAGCAGATACTAAAATGCAGCAGGCGCTGAACACTGATTATGCAAATTTAGGGTCAAACTTCTGGCCCTTGGGTCCGTACGATATTGCCATCCTCGAAGATATCTCCGCCAGCATGGGCACTACAGACTTTCAGCCCTCGCGTCTGGAAGGAGGCAAAAAGGGGATAGGACATTTCGTTCGCCTGAGGGCCAGGGTTTCCCCTGAAGACCGCATTGCCATTGTGACATTTACAGAAACTGCAGAAACAGTGCTTCCATTTACACCTATAACCGAAATTGACACTATCGTTAATAAACTAAAGATACTTGAGCCACAAGATGGCACTGATATTCGTGCAGGTCTAAAAGAATGTAAGAAGCTGTTCTTAAGCTCTACAGTCTCAACCATCCGGGAAAAACGCTTCAAACGGGTTTTGGTTTTGACTGATGGACACGGTGGAAAACCCCTTAAGGTCGCAGATGAGCTGAAAAATGAGCTTAATGTCTTAGTCGAAATTATTGGAATTGCAGGTGAGCCATCAGAAGTCAACGAAAAGCTTCTTCGCAAGGTAGCTACAACAGACCCAGATGGCTTTACTCATTATTGGTTTATTCGGGATACCAACACTCTTATTACCCATTATGGCGAACTGGCCACCGGCCTTGTATGGAAAGGAAAAGAGAAATGACAATAGAACAGGCATATAAAGAATTGGGAGTTAGCAGAAGATCAAGCCCTACTAAAATAGAGCAGGCATTTAAAGAAAAAAGCCAAAAGCTCCAACTGCAGATGATCACCGGGCACTCGCTATCAAAAAGACTGCAAGCCTCGGAGCAAATGGTAAAGCTGGCCACAGCACATGAAGTATTACAAAATTCACATCTTAAGCCCACACCAAAATCTAATAGCAGCTGCAGCAAAAAAGCAAGCAGAGCCAGCCAACCATTTCATAATCCCCTCTGGTTTCAGACAACTGGCCAGCCAGTGGCGGATTTTGTTAGTGCCATACCACTATCAAAACCCGTTGTTATTGCCAGCCTCATATTAATAATTCTGATAGCACTCTCAATGGTGTGGTCGTGCGCTACAAGCTGTATAAATGCCTTCGTAAAGGAACAGGCCAAAGTAAGTCCATACGTAAACTCGGATGCTGTTCCAGGATTAGTGACCGACCGCTCCGACCCTTCAACTACCGAAACAACAGAACCTGAAGCTGCTCCATCCAAAGACATTAAGGCACGAATCATAGAAAATTCACCCGATAAAGTCAGACCATATAACAAGGACAAATTTCCAGAACAGGTAAACCTAAAGAAAACATAAACATATTTATAGGAGATTTAAAATGGGAATAACAATAAATTTGGTTATAGCCATACTCGCCATAACTTTCATTGCCATAGACATCGCGACGTTTTTTCTGCTTGTGCGAGCTGCATCAATATTATGGCCGGCAAAATTGCTTCTGGCTTTCGATGCGACCGGCAGACCTCTGACAGAGTACTACCTGCGAGCTACCGAGCGTCTCTGGAACAGATTAACAAAAAGGCAGGTTACAGAAAAACAGAAGCTACTGGTAGGACTATGTCTCCTGCTGTTTATCAGGTTGGTCCTCTCAGTTTTTGGACAGTTAATAAGAGCATGAACCCGGAAGACGGTATGAATAATTTGTGGAACGAGCTTGCTGCCATTAAACCCTATGGGCAAATGGTGCGAGGCAGGTTCGTTCGTATCGGTGACGATGAAGCGTTGGCGGACTGGCAGAACCAACACAAAAATACAGACATATTAACCTCCACTCCCACGTACACTGCCCCACACCGACAATTGCTCTGCTTGGCTCCGCTGTCCTTTGAGATAACCGGCACTGACTTAGAAGAGATACGTAAGAATACTGTATCAGCTTTTTTGTATCTGACTCAGTATCTTAAAATACCTGATGATTGTGTTGAGGTAATCTATAACGCCGGTGTTGACGGTAATAGCTCCGGCGACGGCAGTTATGACGGCTACGGTGGAGATAATCGCAGTGATTGTATTTATAACCCCAGCAAGATGGTGTTAATAATACCGTCGGCTGTGTTTAATTGCAAGCCTACTGCTCATATGCCGGTTATTAACTACAGTTTGGCCAGGGAAATGCTTGCAGCCGGAATTACGCTTATCGACATAGATGTATATCAACGTGACCACTTCTTAAGATTACCAAATTCAATTAACGGCACTAACGGCAGATATGTTATCCCGCTACAGATAAAAGAACTGATGTATTTGGATAGCCGCAGCATTATTGAACTTTCAAGACAACCCAGAGCAGAGGATTCCTTCATCTCACCGCAGAGTGTGCCGCAAGCAACAGAATGGTTTGCCCAAGAGCTTGGAAAAGCTGAAAAAGAGTATCAACGGCAGAATCAACTGCAGAAGGTGTTACTTGAAAAGGGCTGGCAGATTCCACCGTGTATACGCCGTTTATTGTGGGCAGAATTAGACAAAAACAACGCCCTGGAGATGTGTCGGCTTGTAGCGAGATTCTATTCATTTATAAAAGCCAGCGAAGCTGAAATATGGCAACATCTCCATCGCCTGGATAAACGCCACACCATCAATGATTACCAGAGGCTAAAGGCAATTGTTACGTTTGCTGTCGAAAATCCAGGTATGTTTGATTGCAGTCATCCCCTACTCCGGTGTTGTTGCTCCGATCGCAAGTGTTTTATGGCGAAATTGGTTGAGGAATTTGAAAATCCACATTTATTCTAACAGACAAAGGTTAACCATGGATGACTTTGAGCAATTAAGATGAAGTCGTGCAAGTTTGACCTAACATAGCGAAAAGTAAAACATAAACAGCAAGGAGCATTAAAATGAAACCTTTTCTCTTAGCTTTATCTGAAAGTACCACATTTCTATGTCTTGCCGCTATTTTTGTAATCTTGTTTGCGATAATAGCCAAGACCCTTAAAGAGATGTCTTTCTTCCAAAAGAAAACAGCTATAGTTGTGGCATTGTGTGTCTCGCTTCTCTGTATCATTGGTTTGTACCAATCCTTTTTTACCATAGACAAAACCCATGAGGTAGTCCACCAAGGCGACAAAATCGGGATCTTGCCTTTTCTTCTCTTGCCCTACACTGCCTTGGCCTTGGCAATACTTCTGTTACTGCTTCTTCTGTTCGCACTGAAGTTCTTCCAAGGTGACAGAGCCATAAAAAACTTCTGGAAAGAAAAATCCCAAATTAAGACAGAGCGTGGCGATAAACCTAATGAAACAACACTTATTAGAAAAAAATAATGGGAAAGATCCAGAAAAGGTAAGAGGCCTTGTCGATCCGACGACACGCGTAATTTTGCCCGACGGTAACGGTGGCTTTACGCCTTGCCCAGAGTTGCTGACAGAGGAAGAACTTGTTGCTTTTTTGCGCATCCGCGAGGTCAGCAACGCTGCAGATTATCATAATGTTATTGAAAACCTAAAGAGGATGCACGGTTTGCCCAGAATACACATATGCGGAAAGCCTCTTTATCCACTGCAGGCAATCCGGAAATGGATAGAAGAAAAAACTACAAAAAATAAATAATTGCCTTGCGCTCCTTAAGATGTATGGGTAAAATCTGGCTCGGGTTAATCCGAGCCGAACCAGCATCGGAAAGGAGGTCAGTATGAAAGACCTGGTTACGCTCTGGAAAAGACCATCGTATGATGGTGAAACATTTACGTATTATCTGCTCTATACAGATGAGCAGTGCCGGCGAAGGCAGAAATCTTTAAGACACAGCGATGCTCGAAAGGCCGAACGACAAAGAGCCCAGTTTGAACGTGATTTGAGAATGAATGTTGTTGAATCCGGCTCCATGAAGCTTAGCGAGTTTTTGAAGGACAGTTTTAGCCGAACAAGAGGGCAGGTGCGTGAAAGCACATTGTATCAAGCAAGAATTGCGATGGAACATTTCATAGAAGTGATTGGTGATGTCGATTACAGTTGCATAAGGCATAGCCATGGAGAGCTGTTTGTGCAATCTTGCCTCGATACCGGCAACAGTCCGGCAACAGTAGCCAAGAAGATAAGGCATCTGAAAAGAATATTTCAGCTGGCTGTTGAGAGGGGGCAATTAGAAGACAATCCTCTTCGGTGTGTCAAGCAGCCCCGCAGGCCGAGAAGGAAGGTCCGGGTCTTCAGCAAAGATGAATGCTGTCGTCTACTTAGAGCTGCCAAAGCATATCAAGGTTTGCTAAGCGCCAATAAGCGACGTGTTTCTCAACCAATAGAGTGGGAGCTGCTGATTAAAGCTGCGCTTTGCACAGGTATGCGAAGAGGTGAATTGCTTAATACAACCTGGAAGGACATCGACTTTGAAAGAAAAACCATAGATGTAACTCCAAAGAGAGAAACCGTTGAAACCTGGGAGTGGAATATCAAGGACACGGACAGACGCACACTGCCACTCACTGATGAAATGGTTCATCTGTTTGCTGAGCACCAGGCAAGGCAGGCCGAAGGGTACCCGTACGTATTCATTCCTGCACGGCGGTACGATAACATACAGCAACTTAGAAAAGACGGGCAATGGACTATCCAACTGGGTGCCAATCCGATCAACAACTTCGACAGGCAGTTCCGAATCATATTGAAGATGGCAGGGATAGGCGACGGAGAGTTCCATGACCTTAGGCGCACTTGTCTATCGAATTGGTTTGCAAATGGATTACGGGAATATGATGTAACGACCATGGCAGGGCACGCCAGTTTCGAGACTACTCGTCAGTTTTACCTTGCCGTTAGCGGCGATCTTATTGAGCGTACGCGAGAGGCAAGTGGCAAAGCAATGGAGGAAATTTCTGTTGCAAATCTGTTGCAAATGCCTTTTCGCGGTTCTGACAAAAAAGACCACCAACCATAACTGGTGGCTCGCTAAAGCTTTAAGAACTGGGCCCGCAAGGATTCGAACCTTGGACCAATGGATTATGAGTCCACTGCTCTACCGCTGAGCTACGGGCCCTAAGTTACATATTATCATATACCAATTTCACCAACCACTGCAACATTTTTTTGACGACCCGGCTACCTGTAAGGTGAAAGTGTTTAATTTCCAGCGGAAAGGCTTGCGCAGATTAGTTCTTCATCGTTTCTGACGTAAATGTGTTTGTAAGCGAAGGCAGGATGTGACCAGCAGACCCCGCCACGCTGGTCAAGTTGTCCTTGTGTAGGATTGATGACC
>Ga0315280_10003298_pt1 | contig 24947 bp, 16 predicted proteins | sample YL17G06_40_MG_FD_203697 | JGI IMG/M metagenome (GOLD analysis project Ga0315280, IMG submission 203697) | Sediment microbial communities from Yellowstone Lake, YNP, Wyoming, USA - YL17G06_40 | ecosystem: Environmental > Aquatic > Freshwater > Lake > Sediment | place: USA: Wyoming | collected...
TGCAACAGTCGCAAACTCACGCAGCGGTTCCCTGCGCGATCAGCAGTAAGAAGACGAACGCGCAGGCAAGCAGCGCGAGCAGCAGCGGCAGGGCATGCGCGGGTAACCTTCTGCCCATGCTCTCCACCTTCTGCTCATGCTCTCCCCAGATGATCTCAGTCTACCCGCTTCGCAAGAGAGAGAACGCGAGGCCGGCTACGCTCACCCCGCCCGCTCGATCTCGATCCCGTCCACGTAACTCACCACGCTGACGACCTTGCCCTGCAGGATCGTCCAGATGTGCGCGAAGGGCAGGCGGAGCACCTCCCAGCCCCCTTTCGGCCGACAGCGAAAATGCCCCGTCACGAGGATCCTGTCGCCCTCTTCTTGAAAGGTCTCCGGCTCGACCCGGGTGACCTCCCAGTGAGAAGGTAAGCCGCCGAACAGCTCGTCGGCGACGACCGGCCGGGCCGGGTAGCGAACGGTCGACATCACTTCGCGCACAGACCAGCCGTGACGCTCACCGACTCCGGGTTGGTCGAACATGCGCAGGACCGCAGGGGGCGTCCCCAGGCCGAAGGCCAGGTAGCCCTCTCGAAGGACCGCCAGAGGATCCATGCCCATGTCCCACCTCGCCCAACGTCCGACTGCTAAAGGATGCCCCCGGCGTAGAGGGCGAAACGTCGTCTGACTCATCGGCACGCCGGCGCGGATTTCGAGAGCGCCACGCGAGCCGCGAGATCATCCGTTCGGCCGTCGGCGGCCGCGTGGAGTTTCGGGCAGAGCGTGCTTTTGCTATCCTACGCGTCCGTGGGCAATTAGCTCAGGGGGAGAGCGCCTGCTTCACACGCAGGAGGTCGTTGGTTCAAATCCAACATTGCCCACCACTCCTCACCACCGGGCGCGAAGCGGTGTCGCCGGAGGCGTGTCACCGCAGCGGTGTCGGCGAAACGGTCTCGCCGAAATGTATGAATCGAGGGCGCGTAGCGCACCTTTACGCACCAAGAACGGCACACAGTGTGTGAATCGGCAATCATCGGCACACGAAACTCCCAAAGCGCACCTTGAAAGGGTAGAGTGCAGGGTGTAGATTGTCGCGCTGGCCTCAGGGTCAGCGTAGTGCGGGTTCCTCGAGCGGCAATCCCCACATCCGCAGTGAACGCGGGCGTAGCACGGCCTGCCGGGCGCCGCGGATGGGACCGGCGCCGGCGAGTCGGGAACTCAGCACCCGGGCACGACGGCCGTGCATGTGCGCGTAGCAACTTCACGGAGGTGAACAGAGTGGCAGAGTCGACGACAGAAGAAGTGAAACTCATCCCACCCAAACCCGAGCAGGCGGCCAAGGCCTGGATCAAGAGCATCGAGGAATACGAGGCCCTGTACAAGCGGTCGGTCGAGGACCCGGAGGGCTTCTGGGCTGAGCGAGCCGAAGACGCGCTCCACTGGTACAAGAAGTGGGGCAAGGTCCTCGACTGGGACTTCAACAAGCCGTTCATCAAGTGGTTCGAGGGTGGCAAGCTGAATGCCTCCTACAACTGCCTCGACCGTCACATCGAGGCCGGCCGCGGCGACAAGGTGGCCATCATCTTCGAGGCTTCCGACGAGTGGAGCGAGACCTACACCTACAAGCAGCTCCTCGAGCAGGTCACGCGCTTCGCCAACGTCCTGAAGAAGCACGGCGTCAAGAAGGGCGACCGCGTCGCGCTGTACCTGCCGATGATCCCGCAGCTCGCCATCGCGATGCTCGCCTGCGCGCGCATCGGCGCTATCCACATGGTCGTCTTCGGCGGCTTCTCCGCCGAGGCGCTCAAGGCCCGCATCGACAACTGCGGCGCCAAGATGCTGGTCACGTCCGACGTGAGCCTGCGCGGCGCCAAGATGATCCCGCTGAAGGCCAACGCCGACGCGGCCATCGAGGGCGAGACGCCGGTCGAGAAGATGATCGTCGTGAAGCGCGGAGACGGCTCTGCTACGATGAAGGCCGGGCGCGACCTGTGGTGGCACGAAGAGCTCGCCGCGCCGGGCATGGACGCCCATGTTGAGCCTGAGGTGATGGACGCCGAGGATCCCCTCCTCATCCTCTACACCTCCGGCTCCACCGGTGCCCCCAAGGGCGTGCTGCACACGACGGGCGGCTACATGCTCTACGCACACGACACCTTCAAGTACATCTTCGACTACCACGAGGGCGACATCCACTTCTGCAGCGCCGACATCGGCTGGATCACCGGACACACCTACGTGGTCTACGGCCCGCTCGCGGTCGGCGCGACCAGCGTCCTGTTCGAGGGTCTGCCGACCTACCCGAAGGCCGACCGTTACTGGCAGGTCATCGAGAAGCACAACGTGACCATCTTCTACACGGCGCCCACGGTCATCCGTATGCTGATGGGCCAGGGTAACGAGTTCGTCGACAACCATCCCATGCTCTCGCTGCGCCTGCTGGGCTCGGTCGGCGAACCGATCAACCCGATGCCGTGGCTGTGGTACTACGACAAAGTCGGCAAGGGTCGCTGCCCGCTGCTCGACACCTGGTGGCAGACCGAGACCGGCGGCATCCTCATCACACCGCTGGCCGGGGCGAGCACCCTCAAGCCGAGTTCGGCCAACCGCCCGTTCTTCGGCGTGCAGCCGGTCATCAAACGTGACGACGGCAGCGACGCCGACGTCGGCGAAGACGGCCACCTCTGCATCCGGGCGCCGTGGCCGGGCATCATTCGCGGCACGTGGGGCGACACCGACAACGCGCGCCTGAAAGAGGTGTACTTCTCGCGCTTCCCCGGCCTGTACTACACCGGCGACGGTTGCGCCAAAGACGCCGACGGCGACTACTGGCTCAAAGGCCGCATCGACGACGTGCTGAACGTGAGCGGCCACCGCATCGGCACGGCCGACGTCGAGAGCGCGCTGGTCAGCCACCCGAAGGTCGCCGAGGCGGCTGTGGTCGGCTACCCGCACGATATCAAGGGCACCGGCATCTACACCTACGTCACGCTGATGGAAGGTGTCGAGCCGAGCGACGAGCTGCGCAAGGAGCTCGTTGGGCACGTGCGCAAGGTCGTCGGGCCGATCGCCTCGCCCGACAAGATGCAGTTCGCGCCGGCGCTGCCCAAGACGCGCTCCGGCAAGATCATGCGCCGCATCCTGCGCAAGATCGCCTCCGGCAGCGAAGACCTGGGCGACACCTCGACGCTGGCCGATCCGAGTGTGGTCGAGAACCTGCGCCGGGAAGCCCTTTAGGGGGCTTGCCGAGACGGTGGGCCGAGCGGGAGCGAGGCCTACCGGACAAGGCAAGCGCTGTAGGGGCTTGCCGAGACGGTGGGCCGAGCGGGAGCGAGGCCTACCGGACAAGGCAAGCGCTGTAGGGGCTTGCCGAGACGGTGGGCCGAGCGGGAGCGAGGCCTACCGGACAAGGCAAGCGCTGTAGGGGGCTTGCCGAGACGGTGGGCCGAGCGGGAGCGAGGCCTACCGTTTGAACGAGGCGTTGTGACACCGCCGCTGGGGCGGCGGCTCGGAAGGAGCCGCCGCCCCAGCCCTCTCACGCCGTGCCCTTTCACGCCGTACCTTTTCGTCGCCCTCCCCTGTCGCCGCGGCTGAGCACGGCCGGCATACGCTCTGCGCACGGAGGATCCACTTGTCGCGCACGATCTTCACCATGTCGATAAACTCAATGTTCCGCGCTCCCTAGGGTGTACACTCTAGGGTAAGCGCAGGAGAGAGCCCGTGCGGCCGGCAGTGATCGTGAGGCCGACAGCGCTCCCGTGGCCGGCAGTGGTGCTACGGCCGGCGGTGGTCTTGAGGCCGGCCGCTCCGAGCGGCTTGCCGTGCAAGGGAGTAGCTCGCCCGACAGCCGACGGTGAGCACGGGGGGATGGTGAGAGCGACCGTGAAGACGCGCAGCCTCGACAAGCTGTTCGAGCCCCGCAGTATCGCCGTCATCGGCGCGTCCAACACCAAGGGTTCGGTCGGCCACGTCCTCTTTCGCAATCTCATCGCTGCCGAGTACGGGGGAGTCGTCTACCCCGTCAACCGTTCGTCGCCGTCGGTGCACGGCATCCAGGCGTTCCCGGCGATCGCGCGGGTGCCCGGCAAGGTGGACCTGGCGATCATCGCCGTGCCTGCCGAGTCGATCCCCGACCTCATCGGTGAGTGTGCCGCAGCCGGCGTCGGAGCCGTGGTCATCGTCTCGTCCGGGTTCAAAGAGACCGGACCGGCAGGCAAGAAGCTTGAAGACCGAGTGGTGAGCATCGCCAGGTCGAGCGGCATCCGTGTCTTGGGCCCGAACTGCCTGGGCTACCTGCGTCCGATTCACCATCTCAACGCCACCTTCGCCCCCGTCATGCCCGCGCCCGGTCGTATCTGTTTCATCAGTCAGTCGGGCGCCCTCGGCGCCGCGATCCTCGACTGGGCGACCACCAACTCGGTGGGTTTCTCGGCGTTCGTCTCGGTCGGCTCGATGTGCGACGTCGACTTCGGCGACCTCATCGACTACTTCGGCGCCGATGCGCAGACCGATTCGATCATCCTGCACCTCGAGTCGCTGCGTGATGCACGCAAGTTCATGAGAGCCGCGCGCCACTTCGCCAAGACCAAGCCGATCATCGTCGTCAAGTCGGGTCGCAGCGCTCGGTCCGCTCTGGCGGCAGCCTCGCACCACGGCGCCGATGCGGGAGACGACACCCTGTATGCCGCCGCCTTTCGCCGCGCCGGAGTCGTGCGCGTCCACGGGGTCGAAGACCTGTTCGCCGCCAGCGAGGCTCTGTCACGCGTACCCAGTCCGCGCGGCGCCAGGCTGGGCATCGTGACCAACGCGGGAGGGCCGGCGGTGATGGCGGTCGATCGCGTTCAGGAGCTCGGCGGTGACCTGGCCGAGCTGTCCGCCGAGACCGACGACCTCCTCAAGGCCTGCCTGCCGTCGTTCGCGGCGCGCAGCAATCCCGTCGATGTCGGCGACGATGCCGATGTGCAACGGTTCGCCGCAGCGACCGAGGCGTTACTGGCCGACGACACCTGCGACGGTGTCCTCGCCATCCTCGCGCCCCATGCCACGGGATGCCCGACCGAAGCGGCGGCGGCGCTCGTCGAGGCCGGGCGCAAGTTCCCGAGCAAGCCCTTGCTCGCCTCGCTCATGGGGGGCACGCTGGTCGCCGAAGGGTTGCAGAAACTGCACAGCGCGCACATACCCGCTTTCCACACGCCCGAGAACGCCGTGACGGCGTACATGCACCTGCACTCGTACACGAGGAGCATCGCCAACCTGTACGAGACCCCGGCCGACATCCTGCCGCACTTCGAGCCCGACCGCGAGACGGTCAAACGCATCTTCAGCGAGGTCGCGCGCCGGGGGCGCGCGACCCTGACCGAGATCGAAGCGAAGCAAGTCCTCGCGGCCTACGACATCCCGGTCATCGCCACAGTCGCAGCGACGTCGGCCGAGGAGTGCACCGAGGCGGCGCGACAGATCGGGTTCCCCGTCGCGGTCAAGATCCTCAGTCGTGACGTCACTCGCAAAGCCGCCGTCGGCGGCATCGCGTTCGACGTGCGCTCGGCCAACGAGGCCGGAAGGCAGTTCGGCAACGTCACCCGCAACGTCCGTAAGGCCCTCCCCGAGGCCGAGTGTCTCGGCGCCACGGTGCATGCGATGTCGCGACGCGGGCTCGACGTGACGGTGGGCTCGTGGCGCGACAAGACCTTCGGCCCGGCGCTGTTCGTGCGCCCGCGAGAGGGCGCCGCGACGCTCCACGACGGCACGGCGGTCGAGTTCCCGCCGATCAACCAGACCCTGGCCAGGTCGTTGATCGACGAGACCGGAGTCTTGAGCCTACCCCAGAGAAACCACGATCGCAGGCCGGTCGACGTCGGCGCGTTCGAGCAGACGCTCGTGAAGTTCAGCTACCTCCTCGTCGATTTCCCCGAGATCGTCGAGACGGAGCTCGATCCTCTGCAGCTGCGATCGCAGGGGCTCGAAGTGCTCGATGCCCGCATCGTCATCGACCCCAGGGACGTACGCAAGATCGCCCGCCCCGGCTCCCATCTCATCGTCTCGATGTACCCTTCGAAGTACACCCAGACCGTGGACCTTGACGGCGAAGACGTCGAGATCCGCGCCATCAAACCCGAGGACGAGCCCCTCTGGGCGGAGATGGTCGCGTCGCTGTCGGGAGAGACGGCCGGATATCGTTTCTTCGGGCCGGTCAAGGAGATCACCAAGTCGATGCTGGTGCGCTACTGCCACATCGACTACGACTCCGAGATCGCGCTGGTCGCCATCGGCGGAAAGGACCGACCGAAGATGCTCGGGGTGGCCAGCTTCGCGGTCGAGTCACCCGGCGACGACGAGGCCGAGTTCGCCATCGTGGTGCGCGACGACCACCAGCACAAGGGGCTCGGCACGCGGCTCATGAACGTGCTGATCGACGCCGCGCGCGACATGCGCGTGCGCCAGATCAACGGCTACGTCCTGGCGAGCAACGTCCCCATGCTGCGCTTCGCCGAGTCGCTCGGCTTCGCAGCACAGCCGTCGGACGATCCTCAACTCAAGAGGATCGTGCTGCAGTCGTAAGGAGACCCCGCTCGATCAGACCGGGATTCATGAGGCCCTCGTCGATCGGATCCTCCTCGATCCGCAACGCCGCTCCAGAGGCAGCCGCCGTCCGTGTTCCGGGCCCTTTTGGCCCTCCTCTTGCGCCGTTTCGGCGACTTCTCGCGCAGGAAACGCCGCGTTCTTGATGTAAACTGACGATATTTGGTTGCGCGCGACGCCGACAGAGTCCGTCGGCGCCGCGTATAGCTGTGGATCAGCCGGTGAAACAGAGAACAAGCCGCCACGGCGGAGCCTCAGCCGCCGGGCGTACCTGAGAGTGCAGCTGAGAACTTCTTACGCGGAGACGGACATATGAGCACCCACAATCTCGACAGGCTGTTCGACCCCAAGAGCATCGCCGTCATCGGCGCCTCCAACAAGAAGGGCTCGGTCGGGTACATCCTCCTGCGCAACTTGATCGGGGCCGAGTACGACGGTGTCGTCTATCCGGTGAACCCGACTGTCCAGGCCATCCAGGGCATCCAGGCATACGCCACCATCTCGCAAGTGCCACGCAAGGTCGACCTGGCGATCGTCGCGGTCCCTGCCAAGGGTGTCCCCGACGTCGTGCGCGAATGCGGCGAGGCGGGCGTGGGCGGCTGTGTGATCGTGTCGGCCGGCTTCAAAGAGACCGGCGCCCAGGGCAAGCGACTCGAGGAGCAGATCGTCAGCATCGCCAAGTCGTACGACCTGCGCATCGTCGGCCCCAACTGCCTCGGCTACATCCGCCCGGGCCACAACCTCAACGCCACCTTCGCCCACGTGACGCCCGGTCCCGGGCGCGTCGCCTTCTTCAGCCAGTCGGGCGCTCTCGGCACCGCCATCCTCGACTGGGCGACCGCCAACCACGTCGGTTTCTCGGCGTTCGTCTCTGTGGGCTCGATGAGCGACGTCGACTTCGGCGACCTGATCGACTACTTCGGCGCCGACCCGCAGACCAGCTCGATCATCCTCTACGTCGAGTCCATCACCGACGCGCGCAAGTTCATGAGCGCCGCTCGCCACTTCGCCAAGACCAAGCCGATCATCGTCGTGAAGTCGGGGCGCAGCGCCCGCTCGGCGCAGGCAGCCGCCTCGCACACCGGCGCCATCGCCGGCGACGACACCCTCTACAGCGCCGCCTTCCGGCGAGCCGGGGTGGTGCGCGTCGACGAGATCGAAGATCTCTTCGACGCCTCCGAGGCGCTCAGCCGCCAGACGAGCCCACGCGGGCCCAAACTTGCCATGGTCACCAACGCTGGTGGTCCCGGCGTGATGGCGACCGACCGGCTCATTTCGCTCGGCGGCGAGCTCGCCGAGATCAGCCCCGAGACCGACGCCAAGCTTCAGGCCGCGCTGCCGTTCTTCGCTGCCCGCGGCAATCCCGTCGACGTCGGCGGCGACGCCGACGAGCATCGGTACGCCGCGGCAGCCGCCGCGCTGATGGACGACCCCAACATCGACGGCGTGCTGGCCATCCTCACGCCGCAGGCCATGACCCACCCCGCCGAGACGGCGCAGGCGCTCGTCGAGGTGGCCCGGACCCATCCGCGCAAGCCGCTGCTCACCTCGTTCATGGGACCGATTGAGACGGCCGACGCGGTGCAGACGTTGCGCGTCAACCACATCCCCACCTTCGACACGCCCGAGGACGCGGTGCGTGCCTACCTCTACATGTACCAGTACACCAGGAACCTCGAGCTGCTCTACGAGACGCCGACAGACCTGCTGCCCGACTTCGACCCCGACCGCAAGAAGGTCAAGTCGATCTTCACCGAGGTCGCCCGCGCAGGACGCTCGATCCTCAGCGAGTTCGAGGCAAAAGAGGTCCTTGCAGCCTACCAGATCCCCTGCGTGAAGACGGTCGTGGTCACGAGCGCCGAAGAGGCCGCCGCGCAAGCCGAAGAGATCGGTTTCCCGGTGGCGATGAAGATCTACTCGCACGACATCACGCACAAGACCGACGTCGGCGGCGTCGCTCTGAACATCCGCTCCGCCTCCGAAGCAGCAAAGCAGTTCACGAAGATCTACGAGCGCGTGCAGGCGGCCGCGCCCAAGGCCAAGATCCTCGGCATGGTGGTCGAGCAGATGGCGCCGCGCGGCGGCTACGAGGTCATCATCGGCTCCAAGCGCGACACAACCTTCGGCCCGGCGCTCATGTTCGGCATGGGGGGCACCGGCGTCGAGCTGTTCAAGGATATCGCCGTCGATTTCCCGCCGCTCAACGAGACCCTGGCGCGCGCGATCATCCGCGACACGAAGGTGTCCAAGCTGCTGCAAGGCTGGCGCGGCAAACCGAGTGTCGACATGGTCGCTCTCGAGCAGACGCTGGTGAAGTTCAGCTACCTACTGGTCGACTTTCCTGAGATCCTTGAGATGGACGCCAACCCCGTGCAGGTGCACCCCGACGGCTTAGAGACCCTCGACGCACGCATTGTCATCGACCCCAAGGACGTCCGCAAGATCGCCCTGCCGGGCTCTCACCTCATCATCTCGATGTACCCCAGCAAGTACCACTGGGAGTATGCGCCCAACGGCGACAGGAACAAGATCACGATGCGGCCTATCAGGCCCGAGGACGAACCGATCTGGACCGAGATGGTCGGCTCGTTCTCCGAGGCGACCACCGAGTTCCGCTTTTTCGGCCCCGTCAAAGAGATCACCAAGTCGATGGTGGTGCGCTACTGCCACATCGACTATGACCGCGAGATCGCCATCGTCGCTATCCAGGGCCAGAAGAAGAAGACCAAGATGCTCGGCGTGGCGCGGCTCACGAAAGAAACCAGCAACGCCGCTGACGGCGAGTTCGCCATCGTCGTGCGCGACGAGTACCAGGGCAAGGGTCTGGGCACGCAGCTCATGAACGCGCTGATCACGGCCGCGCGCGACCAGCACGTGCGCGAGATCTGGGGCCACGTGCTGGTGAGCAACAGCGGCATGCTGCGCTTCGTCGAATCACTCGGCTTCGACGTACGACCGTCCGATGACCCCGAGATCCGCAAGGTCGTCTTGCGCGTCTGACTCGACGAGAGCGCCTGCCGCGAGGCAGCCCGGCGGAGACGTCGTGTGGTGGGAGCGCCGCCCAGCGGGCGCGCCGACCAATCCGGGAAGACCCATCGTTGACCCCCCGTCGTCGCTCCCCTACACTGCATGGTTGGCCGCGCTAGGCGGGGAGCCAGCGGTGCCCTGAACCCGCAATCCGCTACAGCGGGGCTGAATCCCCGCCCGAGGGGCCGTCCTGCGAGGCTGTCGGCCGACGTGCGGCGTCGATGGCCGGGTCCCGCGCAATGGGAACCTGCAAACCCCGTCAGGTCCGGGAGGAAGCAGCGGTAAGCAGGCGATTCCATGTGCCGCGGGGGCGCCTGGCCGGAGCTTGCGCCCGGCAAAGACGCTCGGAGGACGTGCTTCGACGGCGGGTGCGCGGCCGCTTCCGTTTCCATACGTTCGTGACCCCCGTCGGCCAACGGCTCCTTCACCGCACGTGCCGCCTCGGGTACACTGAGCATCCAATGCCGATGAAGCTCTCGCTCTACCGCAAGTACCGTCCCCAGACCTTCGACGAGGTCGTGGGGCAGGACCACGTCGCCCGCACCCTGAGAAACGCCGTGGCAACCGACTCGGTGGCCCACGCCTACGTGTTCGCGGGACCGCGCGGCATCGGCAAGACCAGCATGGCGAAGATCCTCGCCAAGGCGCTCAACTGCGCCGGCACGAACCCCGACGGTTCCACCGTGACGGGACCGACCGTGACCCCGTGCGGCGTGTGCGAGGAGTGCACGGCCATCGCCGCCGGCACGTCGCTCGACGTGATCGAGATGGACGCGGCCTCGAACCGCGGCATCGACGACATCCGCGACATCCGCGACAAGGTGGCCTACTCGCCGGTGCACGGCCGCTCCAAGGTCTACATCATCGACGAGGTCCACATGCTCACCGAGCCGGCCTTCAACGCCTTGCTCAAGACGCTCGAGGAGCCGCCGCCGCACGTCGTCTTCGTGCTGGCCACCACCGAGGCGCACAAGATCCCCGCGACCATCCTCTCGCGCTGCCAGCGCTTCGACTTCAAGCGTCCGCGCGTGCGAGAGATCCGCGACGTGCTGCGGCGCATCGCCGAGGCCGAAGCGATCGACGCCGAGGACGCCGCGCTCACGGCCATCGCCCAGCAGGCCGAGGGCAGCTTCCGCGACGCCATCGGCATCCTCGACCAGGCGGCGACCTTCTTCGAGGGGCGTCGCATCGGCGCACGCGAGGTTCTCGATGTGCTCGGCGTCGTCGAGACCGACCTGCTGTTCGAGCTGGTCGACATCGTCATCGAACGCGACGTCGCCGGAGCGCTGCTCTTCGTGCAGCGGCTCTCCGAGCGGGGGCCGAACTACGCGCAGTTCATCCGCGACCTCATGAAGCACCTGCGCGAGGTCTTCATCGTGCAGCACACCGACGAGGTGGGCGGCCTGGGCCTCGACGAGCCCATGGTCGACAAGCTGCGCGCGCAGGCCAACCAGATGCAGGCGGCCGAGCTGGTGCGCTTCATCGAAGTGCTCGGCCAGGCCCAGGCCGAGATCAGGGCGGGGCTCGACGCCCGCCTACAGCTCGAGCTGGCGCTCGTCAAGGTGACCAAGCCACAGGTCGATCTCTCGCCGGGCGGCCTCGAGGAGCGGCTACGCCGCCTCGAGGCGGGCAGCCCGGCCGAGACGTCCCGACGGGCACGCCCAGCAGCAGCCGCGAAGCCGGGACCGGGAGAGGCGGCGCCCGACGCCGAGCCGGCCGCGACACCCAAACCGCCCGCCGACGGGGCGACCGGCGATATGGCGCCCGTTCACCGCGAGGCCGACGACGTGGCACCTGCGAGGGCGGGGGCGGTCGACACGGCCCTTCCCCCGAACGACGCCCTCGAGCGTATCAAACGGGGCTGGAACCTCATCCTCGAGCAGGTCCAGGGGCGCAGCGTGCCCCTGTACGCCGCACTCAAGGATGCCCGGCCAACGTCTTTTGCCGGCTCGACCCTGACGCTGACACTGCCCTCCGAGTTCGCCCTCACGATGGCCGCCGAGCCGCCCCACACCACGCTCCTTGCCGAGACGCTGCACGCAATCGTGGGAGCAACGGTTTCGATCGAGTACGTGCCGGCGGGCACGTCGAGGCCTGCTCCCGCAGCCAAGGCGGCGACCGAACCGAACCTGAGCTTCGCCGAGCGCATCGCCCTCGTCGAGAAGACGCTCGACGCCCGGCAACTGCCCGACGACGAGTAAAGGAGAACGACCCGATGGACCCCCGGCAGATGAAGATGATCAAGCAGGTCCAGAAGATGCAGGAGGAGATGGCCAGGGCCCAGGAGGAGCTCGCCGACGAGGCCGTCACGGCGAGCGCCGGCGGCGGCATGGTCACCGTGGTGATCACCGGCGCCCTCGAGGTGCGCGACGTGCGTATCGACAAGGCTGCCGTCGACCCCGACGACGTCGAGATGCTCCAGGACCTCGTGCTCGCGGCGACCAACGAAGCGATCCGCGCCGCCCAGGACCTCGCGCAAAAGAAGCTCGGCGGCGCCACCCAAGGTCTCGACCTGCCCAACATCCCCGGGCTGTTCTGACTGCGCTTGCGGCGTTGGCTCGCGGTGCGGTCGACGCCCGTACGTCGTCCAGCAGCCCGCTGGGCGGCGAAGCCGACCACCCTGGTCGGCTTCGCCCGAGCGGGCAAGCGAGACGCGAGCGCCCCGGGTGTTGAATCGCGGCCGTGTTCGCGCTACGCTACATTACGGAGCATTCAACTCCCGATTCATCCGGTCACACCTTCCGCAGCGACGGCCGCGGCGAGAGGTTTGTGAAACGGTGGGCAAAGGAAGGCCCGGCCGAGACGGCCGCGTGAGAGGCGGCGTGGCCGGTGGCAGCGAGTTCGGTCGGGCGCGCGTTGCCGACGGTCTCTGCGACGAATAACATACATATTCGGCGGTTCGCCCGAGCCCCGCTGCCCACGCGGCAGCAGCACCACCTGGCAAGGAGCGTCTGAGACAGTGTATTCGCCTGCGGTCGAACGGCTGATCACCGAGCTGACGAAGCTTCCCGGCATCGGCCCCCGCACCGCACAGCGGCTCGCCTTCCACATTCTTCGCGTCGATCCCGACGAGGCCCTGCCGCTGGCCGCAGCCATCGTCGAGGTCAAAGAGAAGATCGGTTTCTGCAGCCGCTGTTTCAACCTCGCCGAGGGCGAGCTGTGCGGCGTCTGCGCCGACGCGCGCCGCGACCCGACAGTGATCTGCGTGGTCGAGCAACCCGCCGACATCGTGCCGATCGAGCGCACGCGCGAGTTCCGCGGCCTGTACCACGTGCTCGGCGGCGCGCTCTCCCCCATCGACGGGGTCGAGCCCGACGACCTGCGCATCGCCGAGCTGGTGCGTCGCTGTGAGGAGGGGATCGACGAGGTCATCCTGGCGACCAACCCCACGATGACAGGCGAGGCGACGGCCATGTACATCGCCGACTTGCTGCCCGAACGCGTGCGTGTCTCGCGCCTCGCGAGCGGGCTGCCGGTGGGCGGCGATCTCGAATACGCCGACGAACTCACCCTGGGACGCGCTTTCTCGGGGCGCCGCGAGGTGAGCCGCGGGCAGGCGGGGTGAGCGATGACGACGAAGACGAAACGCGACGAGGAGCACCACATGCAGGCTCTCACGGAGATCCGCTGGCACGGGCGCGGAGGCCAAGGCGCGGTGACGGCGGCTAAGATGGTCGCCGAGGTCGCCCTCGGCCAGAAGAAGTACTTCCAGGCTTTCCCTGAATACGGCCCAGAGCGCTCGGGCGCGCCCATCGTCGCCTTCACGCGCATCAGCGACGAGCCCATCCAGATCTACGCCGGCATCGAGCACCCCGGCATCGTCGTCGTGCTCGACCCCACGCTGCTGAGCATCGTCGACGTGACGCAAGGCGCCCGCGAAGATGCCATCGTCATCATCAACACCGACCTGTCGCCGGCGCAGCTGCGCAAGAACAGCGGCCTCAAGGGTGGCAGGCTGTTCGCGGTGGCGGCGACCCGCATCGCCGCCGAGACGATCGGACGACCGATCCCCAACACCCCCATGGTCGGGGCCCTGACACGCGTCGCCGGCCTGTTCCCACTCGACAGCGTCGTTGAGTTCGTGCGCGAGGATTTCGGCCACAAGTTCCCAGCGAAGGTCGTCGAAGGCAACATCAAGGCACTGACACGCGCCTACGAGGAGGTTCAAGGCGAATGACCCCGGCGAGAAAACCTGCCGCCAAGGCAGCGTCATCCAGGACAGGCGCACCCAGGGGCACCCGCGCAAAGGCCGCCGCGCGGAGCCGCACGCCCAAGCCCAAGTGGGACGTGAGCGACGTCGAGAGCTGGGGTCCCGACCGCCACGAGCTGGGCGCGACCATCCCCGAGGCGGGCAACTCGATCTACAACGAGACGGGCGGCTGGCGCACCTACGTGCCCGAGATCGACGTCGCCAAGTGCAACGGGTGCATGCTCTGCTATTTCTACTGCCCCGACGCCTCGATCATCGTCGAGAACGGCAAAGTGACCAGCATCGACCTGGCGCACTGCAAGGGTTGCGGCATCTGCGCCAAGGAGTGCCCGACCAAGGCCATCCGCATGCTGCTCGAAGAGAAGGAGTGACGCGGTGCCCACGACGCTCAACGAGAACACCATCGCGGTCACCGGCAACGAGGCCGTAGCCAACGCCATGCGGCAGATCAACCCCGACGTGGTGGCCGCTTACCCCATCACCCCGCAAACCGAGATCGTGCAGATCTTTGCCCAGTTCGTCGCCGACGGCAAGGTCGACACCGAGTTCATCACCGTCGAGAGTGAGCATTCGGCGATGAGCGCCGTGATCGGCTCCGCCGCCGGCGGTGCGCGCACGATGACGGCGACGAGTTCTCAGGGCTTCGCGCTCATGTGGGAGCTCCTGCACGTGGCTTCGTCGTATCGTCTGCCGATCGTGATGGCCGACGTGAACCGCGCCATCTCGGGACCGATCAACATCCATTGCGACCACTCCGACACCATGGGCGGCCGCGACACCGGCTGGATCCAACTCTACGGTGAGGATCACCAGGAGGCCTACGATAACCACATCATGGCCGTGCGCATCGCCGAGCACGAAGACGTGCGTCTGCCGGTCATGACCATGATGGACGGCTACATCATCAGCGGCGCCATCGGCCCGCTGCAGATGATCTCCGACGAGGCCGTCCAGGAGTTCATCGGGCCCTACAAAGCGATCCACCCCCTGCTCGACATCGGCCACCCGGTGACGATCGGCCCCTTCGACGGTCTGCACGGCTGGTTCTTCGAGCACAAGGTGTCGATGAACCGCGCCATGGAGCGCGCGCTGCGCATCATCGACGAGGTCGCCGAGGAGTACGCCAAGGTCTCCGGCCGACGCTACCACCACGTCGACACCTACAGGCTCGACGACGCCGAGATCGCCATCGTCGTGGTGGGCTCGACGGCCGGCACGACCCGCGTGGTCGTCGACGACCTGCGCCGGCAGGGTGTCAAAGCCGGCATGGCCCGCGTGCACACCTTCCGCCCCTTCCCCGTGGCCGACTACGTGAAGGCGCTCGGCCACGTGAAGGCGATCGGCGTGCTCGACCGCGCCGACTCGTACGGCGCCCAGGGCGGCCCCCTGTTCCTCGAGATCCGCTCCGCCCTCTACGACGGCACGACCCGGCCGCAGATCCTGCCGTTCATCTACGGCTTGGGAGGCCGCGACATCTTCCCCGCTCAGATCGAAGAGGCGTTCGGCGTGCTGCGCGAGGCCGCGGCCGGCAACGAGCTCGCGGTCGTGCGGCGTTATCTGAACCTGCGCGCGGATGCGGTACGGTGATGGGCACGAACGCAAAAGGCAAGTTGAAGGTGGCCGGTCCCAGCATGTACGAGGTGCTACAAGGGATCGACTTCGAGCGGCGCGAGCTGATCGGCAAGCCGAAGGGCAAGGGCCTGTTCGACCTGGTCCTCGACGAGCACGGCAAGGAGCGCTGCTACGCCTGCACCCTGTGCGAACGCAGCTGCCCCGTCGACTGCATCGAGATCGACTACTGTCCCGAGCATCCCGAGCTGCCCTTCGACGTCGAGGCTGAGCGGGCCGCTGCCGCCGCCGCTCAGCCCGAGATCGACATGGCCAGGTTCGACCGCGTGGCTGCCGTGCTCCGTGAGGGCTCGGGCCTGATCGAGTCACTGCACACGACACAGGAGGCATACGGCTGGCTGCCCCGCCGAGCGCTCGAAGAGATCGCCGCCGAGCTCAAGCTGCCGTTCTCGCGCATCTATGGCGTAGCCACGTTCTACAGTCAGTTCCGCCTCGAACCGGTCGGCAAGCACGTGATCAGCGTCTGCATGGGTACGGCTTGCCACGTCGCCGGCGCACCGTTGGTCGCTGAGGCGTTCTCGCAGGAGCTGGAGGTCGCCGTCGGAGAGACCACCCCCGATGCGCTCTTCACGCTGCAGACCGTCAACTGCGTCGGCGCCTGCGCGCTCGCGCCTGCCGTCAGGATCGGCGAAGACGAAACCCTTGGGCGCATGACGCCGACAGCGGCGCGTAAGCTCGTTCGCAAGCTCAAGCGAGAGGACGCCTGACGTGGCCGCCAGCACCAAGTCGCCGGCGCGCCCGGCCGCTCGCATCGAGCGAGCGCTCAGGCGCGCCTTCCATTCCGACAACACGACGGGCGGCGAAGACACGGTCAAGATCCGCGTCTGCGCCGGCACCACCTGCAACGCATCGGGGCGCGCGGCGCTGCGCAAGGCGATCGACGACGAGCTCGTGCGCCGCGGCCTGCACGACAAGGTCAAGGTCGTCGAGACCGGTTGCCACGGCCTCTGTCAAGAAGGCCCCATCGTCGTGGTGCATCCGCGGGGCATCTTTTACCCGCGGCTCAAGCCACGCGACATCGCCACCATCATCGAGACGAGCGTCGTCGGCGCCGACGTGGTCGAGCGGCTGCTCTACCGCGACCCGGTTACCGGCACGCCGATTGCCGGCGAGAAAGAGATCCCCTTCTACGCCGGCCAGCAGCGCGTCGTACGCGCCATCAACGGCCTCATCGACCCGACCAACATCGACGACTACATCGCGCGCGGGGGGTACCGCCCCCTGGCCAAGGTGCTGAGTGCAGGCGACCCCGAAGGCGTGATCAACGAAGTCGAGAAGAGCGGCTTGCGGGGTCGCGGAGGCGCCGGTTTCCCGACCGGAAAGAAGTGGCGCTTCTGCCGCGCCAACCCCGGCGAGCGCAAGTACGTGATCTGCAACGGCGACGAGGGCGACCCCGGGGCCTTCATGGACCGCGCCGTCCTCGAAGACAACCCGCACTCCGTGATCGAGGGCATGATCATCGCCGCCTTCGCAATCGGGTCGGGGGTGGCGCCCGTCGAGGGTTACCTGTACGTGCGCCACGAGTATCCGCTCGCGGTCGAGCGCCTGCGTCACGCGCTGGCGCAGGCTCGCGAGCGCGGCTTGTTGGGCGAGAACATCCTCGACTCGGGTTTCCACTTCGACATCCGCATCAACCAGGGCGCCGGCGCTTTTGTCTGCGGCGAATCGACGGCGCTGACCGCCTCGATCGAGGGTCGTCGCGGCATGCCGCGTGGCAAGCACATCCGCACGGTCGCACACGGCCTCTTCGGTCAACCCACGAACCTCAACAACGTCGAGTCCTATGCGACCGTGCCCTGGATCATCGAGCACGGAGCCGACGCGCTCGCCGCCATGGGCACCGCCACCTCCAAGGGGACGAAGATCTTCGCCCTCACCGGCAAGGTGCGCAACACGGGCCTGGTCGAGGTGCCCATGGGCGCCACCCTGCGCCACGTCATCTTCGATATCGGCGGTGGCATGCTGCCGGGCCACGAGTTCAAGGCGGTGCAGCTGGGCGGCCCGTCTGGCGGATGCCTGCCGGCCGAGTACCTCGACACCGAGATCGACTTCGAGAGCCTTACGTCACTGGGCTCGATGATGGGCTCGGGCGGCATGGTGGTCGTCGACGACTCGACCTGCATGGTCGACTTCGCCAAGTTCTTCCTCACATTCACCGCCGAGGAGAGTTGCGGCAAGTGCGTACCCTGTCGTGTCGGCACCCAGCGTATGCTTGAGATCCTCGAACGCATCACGTCCGGCGAGGGTACACTCGACGACCTCGACCTGCTCGAGCGTCTCAGCGACGACGTGATGGAGGGTTCGCTCTGCCAGCTCGGCGGCAGCGCGCCCAACCCCGTGCTCACCACGTTGCGCTACTTCCGCGACGAGTACACGGCCCACGTCGTCGACAAGCGCTGCCCGGCCAAGGTTTGCCGGCCGCTCATCCGCTACACGGTGAACAGGCACAACTGCACCGGCTGCTACGCCTGCACGATCGCCTGTCCCACACATGCCATCACGGGCGAGCGCAAACAGGTGCAAAAGATCAACCAGAAGCTCTGCATCAAGTGCGACACCTGCCGACAGGTGTGCAACTTCGACGCCATCGACGTCGAGACCGGCGTGTTGGCTTCGTTGGCCGGAGGGAGGAACTGATGAGCACGCACACCAAGGCCACCGTCAAGCTGACGATCAACGGGCAGCAGGTCGCCGCTCACCCGGGCGAGACCGTGCTGACCGCAGCCAAGCGCGCAAGCATCGAGATCCCGGCGCTCTGTGCACAGGAAGGCATGGCCCCCTGGGGTGCCTGCCGCCTTTGCATGGTCGAGGTCGAGGGTTCCACCAAGCTCCAGGCCGCCTGCACCACGTGGGTACGAGACGGGCTCGTCGTGCACACCGACACGCCGCGCGTGCGCGCCAAGCGCGAGAGCTACCTGCGTATGTACCTGTCCGACCACAACTCCTACTGCGAAGCGCCGTGTAGCGTGAGTTGCCCGACGCACATCGACATCCCAGCGTTCATCGCCGAGGTCGAGAGGGGCGACTTCGCCGCGGCCGACGCCATCGTGCGCCGCGACCTGCCCTTCCCGGGCATCATCGGCCGTATCTGCCCGGCCTACTGCGAGACCGACTGCCGGCGCGGCGAGGTCGACGAGCCGATCGCCATCTGCGCGCTGCACCGCGCGGCGGCCGACGAGGCCGGCGCGCCCGCCATGGCCTGCGCACCGTCCACCGGCAAGCGCGTGGCCGTCGTCGGCGCGGGTGTGGCCGGCCTCACGGCCGCCTACTACCTCGCCGAGCGCGGCCACGCCGTGACCGTCTACGACGACCACAATGAGCCGGGCGGCATGCTCCGCTACGGCATTGGCCAGTTCCGCCTACCACAAAAGGTCGTCGACGCCGAGCTCAAACCGCTTTGGGACGCCGGCGTCAGGTTCGTCGGCAACGTCTCGCTGGGCGACGACATCTCCATCTACGGCCTGCTCTCGGGCGCCTACGACGCGGTCTTCGTCGGGATCGGCGCCTGGAAGGCCCAGACGGCGCCGATCCCGGGCGCCAAGGCAGCCCGCGAATCCCTCGACGTCTTGGCCGAGGTCCGCGACGGCAAGCGCCCGCGACTCGGCAAGTCGGCGTGCGTCGTCGGCGATGGCCCGACGGCGCTCGAGGCGGCGCGCACCGCACGGCGACTGGGCGCCGCGGTCACCATCCTCTCGCCGCACGCCGCTGCCGACGTCTGGTGGGATGCCGGCGACCAGTCGCAGCTCGAAGCTCTCGGTGTGCGTTTCGTCTACGAGGCCGACGCGCGCCGGATCAAGCTCGACAAGGCCGGCAAAGCGGTCGCCGTCGAGTATTCCAGGCTCGCACCCGGAAGCGACGCCAAGCGTCGCCGGCGTACGACCGCAGAGGTGGCCGCGCGCAGCGTGCTGCTGGCGCTCGGCTACGCGCCCGACGTACAGGTCCTCGGCGACGAGCTCGGCCTCTCGCCCGCGCAGACGCTCGCGGCCAACCCGTTCACGGGCCGCACGCAGACCGACGGCGTCTTCGCGGCCGGCGACGACGTGACCGGCCCGACCGACGCCGTCTTCGCCGTGGCAGGCGCCAAGCGCGCCGCCCTGGCCATCGACGCCTGGCTGGCCGGCGAAGACCTCGCCAGGCTCGAAGGCGAGCTCGCGCTGTACGCCGCCCTTCCCTACCTCGACCAGGTCCGCGATCGCGAGCAGCTGGACGAAGTAGGCAAGCGCCTCGCCGAGCACACCCCGGTATGGCTCAAGATGGGCAGCGCCGCCGAACCCAAGCCGCGCGCCAAGCAGGCCAAGCTCGCTGTCGCCAAGCAGCTCGAGTCGTTCGCCGAGATCGAGCGCGGCCTGAGCGCCGCGGCGGCCGCGGCTGAAGCGGCGCGTTGCCTGCAGTGCGTCTGCGACTCGAACGGGGACTGCGACCTGCAGCGTCTGGGCATCGAGTACGGCATCACCGAGAACGAGCTGGTCGTGCCCGCCAAGGCGGCCGCGACACCGAGCAAGGTGCGCAGCCTCGAGGCCGACAAGCGCCATCCCTTCATCGAACGCGACATGAACAAGTGCATCGCTTGCGGACGATGCGTGCGCGTGTGCGCCGAGGTGGCCGGGCCCGCCTGCTACGACTTCAGCGGGCGCGGCTTCATGATCAGGGTCGACACGCCCTATGGCGAGGCCCTGCAGCTCGCCGACTGCATCACCTGCGGCCGCTGCGTGACCGCCTGCCCCACGGGCGCGCTCACGTTCAACGAGCGCGCGCTGCAGTCGTACAAGGTCGACGAAGCGCGCTGCATCATGTGCCACGAGTGCGTCGACGTCTGTCCGGTCGACGCACTGGCCGACACCAGCGTGTTCGAGCAGGCGCGCGAGCAGTGGCACGCGCTCGTCGGCGAAGGCAGCAAACTCGCCGGTGGCCATCGGCTGTGCGCCGGCTGCGGCGCTCCCATCGTGGTGCGCCAGGTGCTCATGGGCGCCGAAGACCCCGTCGTGACTGCCGCGGCCACAGGCTGCCTCGAGGTCTCGACGACGATCTACCCGTACACGTCGTGGAAGAACAGCTACATCCACACCGCGTTCGAGAACGTCGCCGCCACGCTGTCGGGTGTCGAGACGGCGTACCGCTCCCTCAAGAAGCAGGGCAAGCTGGCCGAGACCGTCAAGTTCATCGCCTTCGGCGGCGACGGCGGCACCTACGACATCGGCCTGCAGTCGCTGTCGGGCGCCATGGAGCGTGGTCACGACCTCGTCTACGTCTGCTACGACAACGAGGCCTACATGAACACCGGCTTCCAGCGCTCGAGCGCAACACCCCTCGGCGCCTGGACCACGACCAGCCCCGTCGGCCCCGAAGAGACCGGGAAGCTGCAGCAGCGCAAGAACCTCACCGAGATCATGGTCGCCCACGGCATCCCCTACGTCGCCCAGGCATCGCCACACGACCCGCGCGACCTCGTGCGCAAGGCAGCCAAGGCGATCGCCACGCCGGGCCCGGCCTTCCTCAACGTGATCTCGCCGTGCCCCCGCGGCTGGCGCAGCGACGGAGCGAACTCGATCGACCTGGCGCGCCAAGCGGTCAATACATGCTACTGGCCACTCTTCGAGGTCGAGAACGGGGAGTACCACCTGACCTACAAGCCGCGTGTCAAGGAGCCCATCCGTGCGTGGCTCAAGCAGCAGGGCCGCTTCGCGCACCTCTTCAAGCCGGGCAACGAGCACGTCATCGACGAGCTCCAAGCATGGATCGACGAGGAGTGGAGGCGCCTGCTCAAGAAGTGCGGCCAGACGGAGTGAGCGCCGCGCCAACGGCAGGCGCGCGAAGGCACTGATGCACGCCACGGAAACACCCTCACGCGCCGGCACCCTGCGATCCCGGAGGACCGGACCCGCGCCGACGCTGCGGCACAAGCCGGCTACCAGCCGACGCGGACGGGGCCGGGCTTCTTGCGAAGCCCGGCCCCGTCGCTTCTCGGTACGGGGCAACGATGTGGGCGCAAGATCGGACCACGTGTGCCGGGAGCGACACAGCGACGTCCGGCTCGGTGCCGGGCAAGGCTACGTCCCCGCAAGGCCCTGTGCGCCCGATTTCTCTTGCGGCAAGAACGGTGCCGGCAATCCTCTGTAGCTGGACAACCGGGGCAGGTGTTGTTTTCGCTGTGGACAAATCCGCTCATACTTATATAATGGCGCCGCAGAGTCCGCCGGCCCACGCGGGTCACTCTGAAGGGAGACCAGTAAGATGATGCGTCTGTTTTACTCTGTGGACGTCCACGGCGCCGAGACCGTCTGGCGCAAGTGGATCACGGCCATCACCATGTACGACTGCAACGGCCTGATCCTCTCCGGCGATCTTGCCGGCAAGGCCCTCGTGCCCCTGATCCGCCAGGATGACGGCGCCTACAAGTCGGGCTACTTCGGCCAGACGGTCACGCTGCGCACCGAGGAAGAGATGGCCGACTGGGAGCGCAAGCTCGGGAACGGCGGCGTCTACTCCTGCCGCATCGACAAGGCCAAGCTCGAGCAGATGAAGAACGACGAGAAGCTCGTCGACGAGGAGATGAAGAAGGCCGTCGTCGCACGCCTGTACCACTGGCTCGAGCTGCTCACCGAGAAGATCGACACACAGAAGATCTTCACCGTCTGCATGCCGGGCAACGACGACCCGCTCGAGCTCGACCAAGCCATCAAGAGCTTCGCCGACAAGGGCGTCCACTACCCGGTCGACAAGGTGCTCGAGATCGAAGGCCACGAGATGATCTCGTGCGAGTACGTGACCCCGACGCCATGGGACACGCCCCGCGAGAAGAGCGAGAAGGACCTCGAGAAGCTGCTCGAGGAGAAGGTCGCCATGCTCAAGAACCCGCGCACGGCCATCTTCAACTTCCACTGCCCGCCGATCGACACCGACATCGACCTCGCGCCCAAGCTCAGCAAGAACCTGAAGATCGAGGCCGGCGCCGAAGGCGTCAAGATGGTGCACGTCGGCTCGCACGCCGTACGCAAGGTCATCGAGAAGCACCAGCCGATGCTGGGCCTGCACGGCCACATCCACGAGTCGAGCGGCTTCAGCACGATCGGCGAGACGTTGTGCCTGAACCCGGGGTCGGAGTACGGCGAAGGCCTTCTCCGCGGCTACATCATCGAGATCGAGAAAGAGGGCCTCACCAAGTACTGGAAGGTGCAAGGGTAAAGCCCGCCACAGCAAGCGATGAGCCGCCGCTAGACGAAGGGCTGTGGCGGCCCTGAAGCTCCTGTTTCCCGATCGCACCCGCTGGCCGTCGGCTCGGGCCCCGTCCGCGAGCTCTCGCGCAGGAGTGCGCCGATCTGCGCCCGTTGCTTTCGGGTGCTGCGGAGCTGGTAGGCGAAGAACACGGGGTGCGGCAGCGCCGGAACCGCCGGAACATCGAGCGCCTGCCCGACCAGAGACTCGACGAAGCGCGTGAACGCCCGCTGATCGAGATCCACGAAGGCTTCGACCGGCCTTCCCCGGCTGCCGGCATGAAGGCGCGAGAGCTGCAAGGGCTTTGCGTAGATGCCCGGTCGCTGCGAGCCGTGCGCGGCGAGCGCAGCGCGCTTCGCCGGCCATTGCCGCGCACAGGCCGACAGCGTCGTGAGCCAGGCCGGCGAGAACGGCGTCTGGGTGCAGGCGCAATGGACCACCAGCTCGCCCGCACCGCGCTCGCCGCCGTTCAAGGCGCGCGCCAGCGCCCGCCCGACCGCGCGGTGATCGGGGTGCACGTCGTACGGGAACGGCGCGAAGACGTCGGTCGGCGCGCAAGCATCCAGCTCGGCAGCCAGCCGAGCGGCGAGTTCGTCTTCCTGTTCCGCGAGACGCCCGTCGGAGAACTCCCACACCGCCACGTCGTCGATGCCGAGGACCGCCGCGGCGCGGCGGGCCTCGCCGCGGCGCGCTTCTTCGAGATCGCCGCCTGCTTCGGCGGCCCCCGGGGGGCCGGCAGCCCTGGCGGCCCCGCCTGCGGTGCAGCAGACCACACGCACCCGGCTACCCCGCGCCCGCAGCGCGGCCAGCGTCGCCCCACACATGATCACATCGTCGTCGGGGTGCGGCGCGACCACGAGCACGCGAGGCGCCTCAGGCAGACCAAGTACAGCGCGGCACGGGGCGGCACGCGACTCAAGAGCGAGCGCGCCGGCGTTCAGCGGCCAGGACAGGGCGGTCGCGGCGGCCTTCGCGATCGCGCGACACCGCCGCGACCGCCCTCGCCCGGCCGCGGTGCGCGTCGCGCCGTGGGCACCCCCGCCGGAACGCCCCGTCGTTTCTGACGCACCGTCGGCAGGCGACGCGCCGCCGCCCGCCAGCCCCACAAGGAGATGCCGCACGAACGGCCCTGGATCGTCGCGGGCAAGGAAGGCCTCGGCGCGGAGGTGACGGTAGTCGCGCAGACGGGTAGGCGCCTGTACATCGTCGTGCCGCTCCTCGCCTCGGCGCGCGACGGAGCGCTCGCGCAGGCCGTCGCGCGCCTCTGCCGTCAACCAGATCCAGCGGCCGCGCCGCTGCCCGCCCGCGGCGGGCAGCGGCGCGGCCCCATCCAGCGCCCACCCATGGGCGGCGGCCGCAAGGTTCACGCCGCAAGCGGTCGCCAGGCCGGACCACGTCCACGGCCGCAGATTCGCCTCGACGAGCTTGAAGACGCCGTCGCGGGGGTCGCGCTTGAACTCCACTTGCGCAACACCCTCGTACCCCATCTCACTCAGCAGCCTGAGGGCTGGGTCGATCAAGCCCGCGCGCACCTCGTGCGTCTGCTCAACCGCCTCCGCGAGTCGCGCCACGCCGAAACGGCGCGGGTGCTGACGCAGCTTGCGCCCCGTGAACGCGAGCGACCCCGATGCGCCGATGAAAACGCCCACGGTGTACAATGCGTCGTCCCCGCCGGGGATCAGCTCCTGCACGAGTACGTCGAACCCTTCGCTGCGAACCAGCGCCTCGACGAGCTCGACGGCGGTACTACACTCGACCACCTTCGCGCCCAGCCTCACGACGCCCACGTGCGAGAGCGCGGGCTTGAGGATCACGGGATAGGCGTACTCGGCGGCGCGCGCGCCGACCGTCGAGGCCTCGCCCCACGCGCTCCAAGGCGCCGGCACCGCGGCGGCGCGCGCCAGCTCCCACTGCACGCGCTTGTCGAGGAGCTCGGCGAGCGGGCGCCGCGCGGCATTGAAGGCGGGGCGCAGCCCCGCCTCCTTCAGCCGCGCGGCGCCCGCATCGATGGCCAGCAGCGCCGCGTCGTCGCAGGCGAACACCGACGCCTCGGCACCGGGCGTCAAGGTGAGCAGGAACCTGATGAAGTCGTCGGGCCGCGTCCGCCAATCCGGCGAGACGGCCGCCACGGCGAGCCGCGAGGCCAGGCCGGGCGCCAGCGGGTCGGCGTCGACCGCGTGACACGAGACACCGAGCGGCGCCAGCGCGCGCAACACTGCGAGTCCGGTAGCCCCGGACATACCGACCACGATCGCGCGGCCCCCCACGCCTGCCATCCGGCTCCTCGTCCCGTCTTCGCAACGAGCGA
>Ga0315280_10003299_pt1 | contig 24936 bp, 28 predicted proteins | sample YL17G06_40_MG_FD_203697 | JGI IMG/M metagenome (GOLD analysis project Ga0315280, IMG submission 203697) | Sediment microbial communities from Yellowstone Lake, YNP, Wyoming, USA - YL17G06_40 | ecosystem: Environmental > Aquatic > Freshwater > Lake > Sediment | place: USA: Wyoming | collected...
ACGCTAAAGTTATTACAAGGAACTTTTAGTGTTAAATCTGTTAGCGTTGAAGCCCGGTGGTGTAGCGGTCAAGCATGGCGGGCTCTGGACCCGCTGACGAGAGTTCGAATCTCTCCCGGGCTACCACGAATCGTGCGACCGAGACACTTAAGATCTCGTTGAAAAAGGTCAAAGTATAGTAGACGTTTTATCTTTTTTGCTTTCTTGTTAGATGTTCATATCGGATTTTTGTCTTGCCGTTTTCTTGTGAGATTACGATGTTTCTTAACCAATTTGTATTATCACTTTTGGGATAATCTACACGAAAATGTGCTCCTCTGCTTTCTTTTCTTGTCAAAGCGGAGTTTACAACCAGTTTGGCAAGTAGCAGCATTGAATTGGCTTCAATAATTTCTTGTAGTTGATCTGGATTATCTGCAAACATGAAAGAAGCCTTTTCTTCTATTTGCCGCAACTCGTCTAATGCATATTTGAGCCCTTTTTCGTTCCTTACCGGTTTACAAAATCTTGAAACAACTGCGCTCACTTCTGCTTTGATTTGAAATGGCTGAACCCTTTTTGTCTTCGACTTATCACAAAACTCTTGAAGCCTCTCTACGCTTGATTTGATATGTTCTTTATTTAATGCTATAGACTTTACATGTTTTGCATGTTCCGCAGCTTGTTGTCCAGCTATTGTGCCGAACACCATTATTTCAGTTAGAGCGTTTCCACCTACTCTGTTTGCACCGTGAATTCCGCTTGTCACTTCGCCTACAGCATAAAGGGACTGTATCTTTGTTTCACACTTTTCATTAATTTTTACACCGCCCATTGTGTAATGGGCAAATGAAGCCACGTGAAGTCTTTTTTCTGATAATATTTGACAAAGAGGAAGAACCAAGCGTCTCTGATAATCATAATTAAGGGCATCTATAATCTCTTTGGATGATAACTGCGTCAAATCAAAGACGACGGAATTTTCATGCTCTCCGTAAAGTTCTTGTTCGATTGAAACAGTGAGGTTATCTCTAAAGATTTTATTCTCCATCAACCCGTACTTATCGAGAAATCGCTCTCCTTTTTTGCCTATTAATGGTCCACCAAGAACGAGATTCTTTGTGGCTTCAGTTAACCAATCGAGAATGGGCATTCTTGGGACTCCATCATCTGTAAACATTGGTTGAAATTGAACAAACTCCAGATCCTGCAATTTTGCTCCGGCTTCAAAGGCTAAGGCAAGTCCATCTCCAGTTATCCTCGGTGGATTATCATTGCGAACGTACAGCCTGGAATAACCGCCAGTTGCTAACACTGTCGATTTTGCTGATATAGTGATAATTTCTCTAGCATCTTTTTGGAAGGCTAATGCGCCAACGCATCTGCCATCTTCGACAAGTAAATCAAAGACAGCGGTTTTTTCCGAAAAATTCACTCCTAACTCCGAAGCGTGTTTGCTTAATGCATTCGACAGACTGACTCCTGCTGGAGGCCTGTTTGAAGTTATGCTTACTTTGCCTTTCTCAACCAATAATTCAATTCCAAGCTTTTTCATTTCCTTCACAGCATTCCATGCGTTAGTCACCAGTGTTCTAACCATTACTGGATTATTGAGAAAACGTCCAGCCTCCAAAGTTTCTTGAAAATGTTTCGCTATATCTTTCTTGCCCCGTGATACTCTAAAGACTCCTCCGGCGGTGGCAGTGCAATTAGCAAGACCTAACTTGCTTTTGGAGACTAACAGTACATTTACTCCTCGTCTTCGAGCTTCAATTACTGCTCTTAATCCTGCTCCACCCGAGCCTATAATGAGGACATCTGTTGAAAGCTTTTTCATTTGTATTCAACACATCATGCTATATAATAACAAGTCTTCTTTTCTATTGCAATCTGTGCGTGAATAGCACACGTTAACATACATGTTCTAAACGACCTTCAAGGTGACATTTGAAGTATCTTTTCAGGATCTAAGAAAATTCCATCTTTAATAACCCATTGTATTTCGTGCGTGTTGGTGATGTCCTTCAGAGGATCTGCTGAAAGAACAACCAGATCAGCAAATTTGCCAGCTTCAACAGTGCCACGGTCATCGATCACACCCAACAGCTCCGCATTGTTACGCGTCGCAGCAACTATAGCTTCCATTGGAGTCAAGCCGCATTTTATCAATTCTTGCATTTCATCATGAACGCCAGCGCCGTAAAACGCTCCAGGCATGGGCGCATCGCTACCCACTCCAAATCGAGCCCTATATTCATGGAGTAGCCGTACATTCTTTCGGACATTTTTACGCATTTCTTCACGATGATCTTTTAATGGGTCAGGAGTTGACCAAAAGACTTCAGGAGAGTAGTGCTTTAGTACTTCAGGACTTACAATTCGTTGGTGGAACTCATCTTCAAAGAATCTTCTCTCAGGATCCTGCATGAAGTCTCCAATAAAGCAAAGCACAAACGCTGTTGGTATTGTGTAGATTTTGTTGCTTCGATAGATATTCAGTATTTCTTCGGTTAAAGTGCCATCCACAGGTACATGTGAGGTGGCTGTTGGACCAAGTTTAAGAATAGAAACATCGTGCGTTTCCAGAATCTCGTTGTGAGTCATGACCCTTAATCGTCTCTTATGAGCGCCTTCGAATATCTGCTTGAGTTGATCGTAAGAAAAAGGCTCCCCAATGCGTGGCTCAATTATCAACTTTACCAAATCGAAATTCAGCTCGGCTGCTTCGTCCAAGTGGCGGTCAATCGATCTCGAATCGTCAAGCACTCGCCCAAAGCTGAAAGCACCAAACTCCCTGCCATGTCCATTTTTGTTAGTGAACATGATCGCTGAGAGTATTCGAGGAGCAACTTTAGTGCCCTTAGCGAGAGTATCTCGAGTTCTCAAGGCTTCTTCTTCATCTCCACCGGCGTCAGCAATTGTAGTAACGCCGGAAGCAAGATACTGTTTGAAAACATTTTCACAACGGTCTGCTTTTTCGAAAAAATTTAATCGCAAATCCCTTTGTGTCCATGCTTTAGTGAGAAATGGGTGGCAGTGTGCATCGATTAGACCCGGTATAATCCAATTATCATGCAATTCTATTATTTCAGCGTCTCTTGGAACTTTCACTTTGCCCTTTTTCCCAACTGTTTTGATGCGATTTCCTCTTAGAATGATAATCATGTTCTCAGAAGCTGCATGTCCAGTACCGTCAATAAGTGTCACATCGGTGATGACTTTTTCAGTTTGATTACTGTTCTGATTCATGTGTAGAAAAAACAAGTATCGCGCATAAAAATTTTCAGCCGCCATTTGATGGTCTAGTTGTTTAGTATATTATTGTAGCGAATTTAGTGAGAGAATGGAAAGTGAGTTATTAAGAATAAAACTCGAAATTTCATAATCCTACGTAAACTTAGCCAACGCTTTTCCACATATAGACCTCGATGGTCAGTTAAATCAGTTTCTTCCATTAGTATTTCTAACCGTTGCTCTAGCCATTCCTGAATTTAGTAAAGTGGAGAGACAAAGAGTTTTACCTTCCCCATGACAACGTGTGTTTTTTCTACATGCATTAATAAAAGCCCTACTCAAGCACCAGTTTTTGCAGCAATTGCTGGAAAGGCTCTTTTTCAATGCATAACTTCTTTTCCAGACAAAACGAACCCTAATACGACTATAAAAAACCAGACTATAGCAAATGGAAGCGCATACGCTGATATCCCTAAATTGGTCGTAGATGGATCATCAAGTACAAAAGTGATTCCGATCAAAGCGTGGGGGAACATGAGTAGTGCCCAGCTTATGAGTAATCCCATCCATGAAAGTCTGTTCTTGGATTTGTGGACTAAAATTGAAGTTTCTGCAAATAAGAGACCGAACGCAACAAAAGCAAATCCCATAGAAACCTCCCATGCATCAACATAATTACCAAAAGGATATTTTTCACCGACTATATAGGGTCCGGACAAAGGGTGCCATTTCATTATCCAGATAATTCCTCCAGGGTACAAACAAATTACCTGATATCCACAATAGTTTCCACCCCAGCGGGATGGATCTGAATGAGTTAGATTTGCAACGTCTTACGATTAAACTACCAACAACAAGCAATATAACAAAAATAGCTAAAGTCACAAGGCTCAATGCAGAATCTCCACAATGTAATACATGCCATCATTAAGAAAGATGTATGAGACAACTATGAAATTATGTTCTCTGATCAAATGACGTTGTCTTTCATTAAAAATGGTATACATAGTCTTCTCAGCAACAAGTTCTAAGCACATACTCTTGCAACTTCCGTATAGCATTTCTTCTATCTTCTGATCATAGCTTGTATGTTAGAGAGCATATAGAGATTATAGCGTCAAATGGCGGTAGCTTATATCAAAAAGAAACTTCAAATAAGCTTACCCCAGAAAGCGAAAGAGATGATTAAAGACATTTTGGGAAACGAGTTTTTCACCAAAACCATGTTAGGGAAGCTGAGGTTATATAAAAAGCTTCATCCTAACTTTCTTCCCGAAGAACATTTAAAGAATAATGAAGAATTTTCCTTCTCTTCATGGGAGCTTGTCTAAATAGTTGTAGATATGGAATTAAACCTCAAACAGAGTCATAACACACTCCTTTATCTTCCAGTTAAAGCTTCCCTCTATTTATCGGTTACAACCTAATTTGACTGCAGAACACTTGAATTCTTCTCAAATCTAATAACTAATATCGAAGTGCATCCCCTTTCAATCATTGATGCGCCATGAAAAGTGAGAGATGTATATAAGTGGAATCTAAACAAGAATGGCATATGGCTACAGACATCAAGCTGGAATAAAGTATGCTGCATATCAAGAGTTTTTCCGCGGATGATTTTGAATTTGTTGCGCATTTGTACTCTATCGAAGACTGGGGTTATCTCCCCTCGGACATCCGCAGATATGCTGAATGGGAACCTGAAGGATGTTTTATCGCCAAAATTGATGGCAAATATGTTGGTCATGTTTTCTCCATAAGTTACGATGATCTAGGCTGGATCGGATTACTGAGAGTGGATCCCAATCATAGAAATAGAGGAATCGGATTGCAACTCATGAGAACTGCCATATCATATCTACATAGTAAAGGTGTTACAGTCATTAAGTTAGAAGCGGTGCAAAAAGCAGTTAACCTGTACCAAAAATTGGGGTTTAAAGAAGAATTTGACTCTTTAAGACTAAAAACATTTATTGAGAATTCCTCTTCTGAAATACATGGTTTTGACATAAATAAGATCATAATCCATCCAATGGAAAAGAAAGATATTACTTCGATCGCCGAGCTAGATTCACTATATTTCGGAGCCTCAAGAATTAAAGTGCTTGAAACTCTTTTCCGAGAGTATCCCTCCTTGTGTTTTGTTGCAGAAACAAGCGAGAAACTAGTAGGATATATAATGGGTAGGAAAAGCGTCTCAAACACCTATAAAATAGGTCCTTGGATATGCGATCCTGAACAGCCAAGAATTGCAGAAAAATTGCTGATCACATGTTTGCGAAACTTCGGAGAAAAAAGCATTCTTACGCTTGGTACTCCAGTCATAAATGAACAAGCAATCTCTATTCTTAAGAAATTTGGATTCCAACATGCGAGCACTTGCAAAAGGATGTATCTTGGACAAATACCTGTGAAGGATAATCCCAAAGGCATATTTGCCATCGGCGGTTCTGAAAAAGGGTGAACAAGAGCCTGCCTACATGCCTCCTCAAATGCACGACGTATATTTATTTCCATCTATTTTGAAGTGAACATAAAATTGTCGTGATGCAAATAACAGTCCTGCCGCCGCTTGCTCGTGAAATTCTTAAATACAACTTTAATCAACGAAAAAGACTCAATGTGAAAAAAATGTTCAATAAGGTTCCTTTCAATTCTTCAAAATCTGTTCTAGCGCAATTCATCAACCTTTCCCCAATAACATTGGTTACGACAGTGTCTTCAAAAGGAAAACCAGATGTCGCCGCGAAAACACAAAGCCTTCCTATAGGAAGAGAAGGAAATCTCTTCTTGTTTGTATGCACACCAGAGCACCACACATACCACAATGTAAAAACAACAAAAGAATTTGTGATAAATTATCCTTCGCAAGAAATCATTGAAAAAATAGGATTAACAGCGTCCATTTTCGAAGATGAAAGGATTGATAAAATTTCTCACATCGGATTAACCGCCATCCCCTCCATGAAAGTCAAACCGCCAAGAATCGCAGAGTGCTTAATACACCTCGAATGCAAATTAATCGAAATTAGAGATCACGCAGAATATGGAATAATCGTAGGCAATATTGTTGCAGCTTCTGGAAATGAAGAAGCAGTTCTCATGCAAGGCTCTGCAACGGAGCTGATCAATAAAAATCTGTCTAGAAATCCATTGTTAGCATATATTACTCCTGGTCAACACTTTAGCACAATTACAGAATGCAAGAAATTTCCACTCCCTAAAAAATACAAATCATAACAATCTTGAGAAGAGCTGGCGCCAAGGGCGAGATGATTTTGTTAAATGGTAAAGATTTACAAAGCAACTCTGTGGGACACCGATCAAATAGTTGAAGTCATCAATTCGGTCATCATAGAAGGTGGTTTCACCATTTTCGAAAAGCAGCTTACAGGTCAGGATAGAGGAAGAATTCTTAAATTCGCTGACTGATAGAGAAGTCGTTTTCGTTGCGGAAGCAGATAGAAGAATAGTGGCAGTTTTTGATTTTGAGTTCTGTTACAGAATTGATAACGACATCTGCGACCTGTTCTAGCTCTTTCTTTGAAGTAAATCCTGTTAGGACACCGATGCATTTCTTCGCCTTGGCGTTTCTTCCCATCGTCATGTCACTCAGAGAATCACCCACAACTACAACGTTGTCAGGTGTACAACCAGTTTGCTTGCAAGCTTTCAAAACCATGTCTGGACTAGGCTTGGAATTCTCTACGTCATCTCCGCCGATAATCACGTCAAAGAGATGTGCCACGCCAAGAAATCTCAATGCTTCTTCCGTTCTTTTGTGACTATCTGTTGTTGCGATAGCCAGCTTTAATCCATTGGACTTCAATAATCTCAGAGTTTCGGCTACTCCTTCGAGGAGTACACAGCCATAGGACGGCTTTAGAGAATCATCAGCATGATCATAGACTTCTTGAGCTATTTTTTTTGCATCCCTCCAAGATTTGCCACATTGATATATTGCCGATGCAGTGATGAGCATTTCTTCTCGCTGGGGCGCGGTCGCTAACGGACCGTTATGATCGATGTTCTTGTTTTTCAGGTCTGTTCCGACAGCTTTTTCCCACAAATCAGCCACTTGCGTTCCGGTCTTTTCACAGAGGAACTGTAATCGAGCTTTCGCTAGACTAAGAAGAAACAGTTCTTGATCAACGATTGTTCCATTTTTGTCAAAGACGATTAAGCTACATTCAATTTCTGCGTTTCCTGCAGCTATTTTTGACAACATCATTTCCTCCATTCTTCAGTTTTAGGGTCTTTGAGGATCGATTAGAGCGTGTTGTGTGTGGAGAGGTTCACACATAAACGTTTCCCAGTTGTTTGACGTCTGCATTTTATTATCTTCTTGAATCATTTTTCATTGAATGTTCTAGACAATCGAAAAAGACAGAGAACAATGATCTTGCTACTTTTAAAACAACCTCAATCGTCCTATTGGAAGACGCACCTAGGGAAGCGCTCATAGCTAGGTCACTTTCCATCTCTTTTTCAAGGCTATCAGCAAAGTAAGACAAAAGTCGTTCCAGCAAGCACTTACCAGCGGGTTAAAGGCTATTTTTAGCGCACCTTGGACACAGTTGGCATAGAAAACATCAAGCAAGCACTAGAAGAAACAAGAAAATAGAGCGAAAATGAGAATTGGTGTGGCAAAAGTTTGAGTCTGTATCTCGAGAACGATGTCTCCTCTGACGGTCTTTTTGTTATGCTTAACCGTAACAATACCTAATCAAATATAATCGAATATTCTGTTCAAGTTATCTATGGTTTCTGCGCATGGGTGAATGTTTTGGCTTCGATCAATCAACAATGACTTCAGACCTGCTTTTTTTGCGCCTTGAAAATCATACTCGTAAGAATCTCCCACATACAATGCTTCTTCTGGGCGCACGTTCAGCTTATTCAAAGCGTAACGGAATATTTCGCATTTGGGTTTCGCATTGCAGCAAGTGTCAGCCGCAACAACAACGTCGAAATAAGCACCAATGTCAACTTTCTTGAATATGTGCTGAAGGTCTCTTTCAAGTCCGTTAGTGACTATTCCAAGTTTTATCTCTCTTTTTCTCAACTCGTCAAGAACTTCCCTTGCATTCGGAAATGTCTGTAAGTCGGAATAGTCCCACCACAACTCGTCAATTTTTCTAGATAAGAACTCCTTGTCTGCATTTATCCCAAGATTTTCTAAAAGTCTTACGTTCCATGCTATCCAGTACTTTGATCCTTCTTTCCCCATTTTCTGTGGATCAAATTCTCTCTGGTTCTGCGCATGAGCCTTTGCAACGGCGTCAAGAGTGACCCTGATTCCGTGGGCTTCAAGAATCCTTTTGTGAATCTCAGGAGCTGGTAGGCTCTTTATCAGAGTCCCTCCAACGTCAAAAAGAACTGCCCTAATTTTGACGTTCATTTGTCCTCACCAAGATGATCTCTTTAGTCTCTGACCTTAATCTTTCTAGCAAGCCAACGTTAAGCGCATGCGTGTATTTGGACATGGGGCACTAAATTTTAGCGCATGTTAATAAACCTTCTACAGAGGATGACGTCTATATTAGTAGCAACTCTGCCTAGCCATGGAAAAAGGGGAATCTGCACTGCCTTGATGAATGTGGCGCATGAATACTTCAAGGAAAGGGAATACCGATTTCCCTTTTTGAGCACAATGCCAACACTCACGGCTTACGGTTTATACCATAAATTAGGCTATGAAGATGTGACGGAGTTTCCAAGTGCATATAAAATAGTTCAAGATTACAACACCAAGGCTTACATCCGAACTCACGAAAAAAATGCAAGAGAAGAACTTAATCTTGACACAATTCTCAGAATTTACAATGAATTCTCTAAAACTAAAACTGGCCTCGTAATACGCGACAAAGAATATCTAAAAATCCTCATGAGAATTGAAGGAGTAACTGCGAGAAATTGCATAGTAGGAGAAGAAGGCTATGTTATATTCAAAAGAGACAAAAATGGAACACCTGCGACAATAATAAGCGATTCGAAGATTACCGAAGGCAAGCACCCACGCCTGTACTCTACACGCCACACCGTAAATTCCACCAATGTATTCTATATCTTCATCCACATTTCGAGTTGGCAAATCCCACACACCGACAAAACCAATCACATGCCCTTTCTCTAAAGCACAGAAACCGACTGAGGCTTTCCTTCGACCTTGAATCAGTTTTAACAAGCGTCTCAAATTTTTCTTGGATTAAACGGTAAGTGGAAGGCTTGATCCATCAACGGCAAAAGCTCACTCTTGCAATTTAACTCTCTGTAAGTCGAGATCCTCAAAGATTCTTTCCTTTTTTCTTGCGAATGGAAAAGAATAAGTCAAATAAAAAGATTGTAGAGACGCGACTGCCAGTTCGCAAATGTAAGAAGTAATGTAAACGCACTATGTTCATGCGTGAAAGGTAAACCATAGAATGTCACTTTCGAAAAGGTTAATGAAAACGTGGCCAACCACGCACGGGATCATGCCAGCATACACGAAAATAAACCCGTATAACAAACCAGCCGCAAAAATCTCAAATGCAAATCCTACATTTCTTCCCGGGAGATGACCGAGACCGAACAGAAAAGCTGACAATACCACGCCTAAATCTGGGCCAATAGCAACAACTGCAGTAGAAAGTATGAAGCCTCTATTGACGACTTCCTCGGGGAAAGCGAGCACAATCAACTGCTTTGCCAGTTCCTCCAAATAGCTTACCCTGCTGGCCTGTGATTTGCCTGATTCTAGAATGTTCTGATTCCTTGTTCCAAGACGAAAGGCGACAAGAGACAATGTGGTTCGCGATGCAATCAAGAACGCCGTAGTCCAAAGAAGCGTGCTAATCGACGGAAAGTAGAAGCCCATACTTGCAATTGGTGCCCGCAAGACTGTCGTCGTTACTATTATTGGCATTGCCAGCCAAGCACACCACACAGTCAACAGCCAACCCGTTAAGAATGTAACTGATCGGAGGAACTTTTCGCCTTTTGTCTTCTTAAGGTGATGAAAGACGAAGACAGGGAGAAGCCATGCGGCTGTTCCAAGTGCAAAACTCCCTAACAAGAGTAGCGTCCTAGGATCAGAGTCGACGAACATAGCTCTTCTATTCCATGTGATTTCTAGTTGAAGTATTCCGGATCAATTGAAATAGATTCTCTATGGAAGCTTTTGTGCATAAACGTTTTCCGATCATTTGACGGTCATAGCCCTTTGTTCCTTGCTTCATTGACCTAACTCTATTGACGCACTACTTCCGCAGTTTATGACCACACCAGTGGCAATCGTCAACTTCGACAGAGTTGGCGACTGGGTTGCCGCATTTTGAACATCGCCACTTCTTTTCTTGTTTCATAAGCCATTCTTCGGTTTTTCCTTCCTCGATGGTCTGCATGTTCTTCCTAACATCCACGTTTATCAACAAACAGAGTTTAGCAAACTCATCATACTTTTGGCATGTTGCATATTCATTACATTCATAGCAAAACCTGTTTTTTTTGGCGTTTAGACATCTGAGAATCTTGCAGTTCTTTCCCCATTTCTCCTCCTGTGACCATGAATCGTCGCCTATCGTCTGACAGCCTTCACATTTAACATCTTCCAGACGGCAGTTGTTCCTTTTAGCGACTTCTTCTCGAAACTTTCCTCCATCTTTGTATGCGCGGTAAATCGAGCAATATCCACAGTAAAGTCCACATCTGCCTACAAGATTTTTGTTAGCCATTTATCAGCCTCTTCTCTATTTTGCGCATTCTTCCAATTTTCCATTTCTTCTGAGATTGGGCTAGATGGAGAAACAACTTCAATAATCTCTCTCCCACAATCGATGGGAATTATCACGTTGAACACTCTCTATTATTGATAACATTTCTTGCATAATGCGGAGCGGGAATCAGGAAGTGTTTCTTCTGGAAATTAAGCAAATCTTGACAAGGCATTTTATCGCACTCGTAACAGGAGTTAATGCTTTTTTCTACACAGCATTTCCTCATAGGGCAATTTGACCAGCCTCCGCCGCTTTTGCATCCATTACAAGCCTTAAACATAATTTCCAAGTCATCTAAAACTTTCAAAAACTGTGGAAAACCTTCAATCCCTCCTAAAACTTGTGTCAGTCTAACAAGCTCATAGAGATCAATGATTTCTTTCAATCGCGATACTGCTGCCTTTATCTCTCCTGTATGTATCGCACATGCACCACAATACATTCCGCAATAGCCAGCAGTTTTCTTTTCTTCGAGCATTTTTCATCCGTATAATTTCCACTCTCGCATAATACATAAGCATTCCATCGGCAAATGACGGCACAAATTGTCTACATAATAAAGACAAATCTACAAATGAATGAAACAAAGAGGGACTATTAATTCAGTTTGCAAACAGTGACCTCAAAAAAATCTTTGGATGGTTAGCGTTTCTTTTTGCCCAATCTTATCAGATCGTTTGACTGCATAGTGTTTTGCGTCAATAGGTTTGTACGACTTCATTAACCATATATATGCTTCAAACTTTGCTGGTCGTCGATCATATTTAACTGGTCTAAGAAAAGACTATTGACGGTAGAAAGTTTAAATTTTAAAGGGTTTGTTCTTGATGCATGAATGTGATTGAAGAAATAAGACAGCTTGTTGAAGAAGAGTGTAAGAAAGATTCAAACATTTTTGGATGATATTTGGTTCTATCATATTTTACCTACTGTAAGATGTGCTAAGATGCTTACAAGTAAAACCGGCGCTGATGAAGAAATAGTCGAGATAGCAGCATTGTTACATGATATTGCGAGTATCAAATATAATGATGTGGAAAATCATCATATTTCTGGTGCAAAGGAAGCCGAGAGGATATTGAAGAAACTATAGAAGCGAAGTGTGTTGCAAGTGCAGATGCGATGGCACATTTTGACAACATTCCATCTTATTTATATTTTGCCTTCATCAAGCTTGGAATGAATATTAGGGAAGGAACGGAGCTCACGAAAAATCACTTGAAGAGAAGCTGGAACAAAATGATTCCAGAAGCAAAAGAGATTATTAAAGATAGATATGAAGCGAACAGACTGGTTCTACAAGTTACATAATTTAAAGATCGTTTGGCACTTCTCGTCTTCAAACAGTTGTAACGATTTTTAGACTTAAATCAAAACTTGCTATCAAAATGGCGGTTAGACGATTGCTAACGTTAAAATTTGTTCCGCAATCTTTCGCCAGTTTTAGGAAAGCCATGCAAAATGTGCTTTGAATTACTTCCTAGCATAATGTCGTAACTATCGAAAACGCACGGAAGCCCTTCGCACGCTAATAGGTTTCTGCAATTCTGGAGTTGGTAGTGTATATGCGGTATCCCAGATGATCCCGAATTTCCTGCCAATCCCAAGATTTGACCTTGAAATACTTTGTCACCTGTTCTAACTTTGATGGAATGTTGTTTACAATGACCTATTACACTATATTCGCTGGCATAATGTTCAATCACAATATGATTTCCAGCGAGTAACTTCGGATTCTCGATAAAATCTTTAAAAGAGTATTCTTGGGGTTTTCCGACGACATTATCCTTGATGCCATCGGCTACTTCCACAACTACTCCGTCACCTAGACAATGCACTGGCTTGCCGAAGGTAGAATAGTCTTCATTTTTAATCGGTTCTCTTGAGCAGAGGTTACCATTTTCGTCAATTGCGCAGAAATCGTACGCGTATCTGCCAGAATTAGCTTCAATTTTCATCTGCCTTATGAGTGGATCTGAGAGTGGGACTCTTCGATGGTGCGAATAATAATCATTTCCATCATAGACGATGAAATCGCCATCAAAAGGTAAACGTAAATTGGCTCGTTGAGAATAATGTACAGGCATTACCTGTGCCTTTAACTTCAAGTCATCTTTGTTTTTGGTTGTTAGATGAAAAATATATTCTAAAGGAGCAATATCAACAGTTGCATCAAGACTATGGAATGGGTTAAATATGCCAACTACGCCTTCTCTGGGAATTTCTCTTTGCGGAAGGGTTAATATGCCCGGAGCTGCACCATTGGAGTCTAGAGATTTCCTGACAACGAGATTGTCCTTTTTATCGAATGTCGAAAGAGTTATTGTGGTAATGAAAAATTCTCTGCCGCAGCCGTGTATTTGGAAGTCGAAGTTTAAGAAAATATTATGCTCATCTTTTTGTAGATAGACTGGCTTTGGAATAATTTTTATGGTAGGTGCCTCCAATGTTATTCCCACCATTGACGCTTCATTTTCTCTTTAAAGTTTGTGTTTCCTTAAAGGATTTTTCCAATGTATTTACGGAACAACGCGAAGATTATTTCTTTTCTCCGTCGAAGCCCGTCTAAACAACTCTAGATATGGTATTAAACCTGCAACAAGCTTATTTTCAGCCTTTCTCAGATGCTCTTCAAATGTTGTTCTGGGCACTCGCCTTTTTTTAGCTATCAGAGTCAATGGGCTTTTTCTTGGAAGATTATAATAACCGCTATTAAATGAAGTCAATAGAGCATCTATTTGTTTCTCAGTTAAGCATGAAAATAAGGCATCTGCTGTGAGTGTGAGCGAACTTGCAATGAAACCGTCGAAAGGGACCTTTCGCAAAATTTCATATGTAAATCCTTTATCGTCAAGACGTTGCAAGAGTCCATTCACATCTTCATGTTTGAAAGCTATTATGCGATAGTATTCCCATCCTTGCGCATATGCAACTGGCAGAACGTGGAGAAGGTTGAATGTGTCGATGTTTTTGCCTATCGAGTTTTCCAAGTTGCAAAAACATTCCTTTGTAATTAAGTGAATCTTGTACCCGTCCGATATTTCTTCAATCAATCCGTCCATTTTAGATATTTCTTTCATGACTGCGTTATACTCTTCTGGTTTCTCTACAACAACTTCGATGACTTCGTGTTCTCGGTTACACCAAACAAACATCTTCAAAGATGGAAACTTCCGTGAAATGTTTCCGAAGGGACAATCATGCGTTATTTTAAACACTACCTCAAATAATGGCACATCACATACTCCCTTTTCATCTAGTTCGTCACTTGTCGGTAGAACACCTTTAAGTGAATCTCATATAAATGCATACGGTCATAAAAAGTCCTAAAACTGATGTGAGAAAAATGGGAAACCCAATTGCACATGTGGAAATACCTGTAACCAGCTTGGAAAGGGCAAAAGAGTTCTACTCAAAAGTCTTCGGTTGGAAAGTCTATGAAAAGTCAGGCTTCACTCTGTTTGAATCAGGTACACCAATTGGCGGAAGCTTCAGCAAAGTTGATAAGGTCAAAAGCGGTGGATGTCTTTTCTATATAGCCGTTGATGACATCGAAAAGAAACTGGAAGAAATTGAAAGCTCAGGCGGCAAGGTCCTTCGAAAAAAGACCAAGATTCCTGAAGTAGGATGGGACGCCTTGTTTGAAGACATCTTCGGCAATGTCTTTTACCTATTCACATCGCAAAAGAAAACTACCTAGGTCTCTAATTATCATACAATAATAATCTCCTTTTTTGAAAGAAAAAACTTCTAAACATTTTTAACTATCTTAGCAATTCAAAAGTGTCATTCTTATTTGATTAAAAACCGAATAAAACTCGCAGCACGAGAATAATCGAAATGCCGATTATCACGGTTCCTACAAGATTTTTCGTCTTGTACGCAATCAAAAGTGCAACGATTCCAGCAATCAAGTATTCGTTTTGGATAGAGAATTCAAGCTCTTCTTTTGGCGCTAGCAATGCAGGAACTATGATTGTTGTAAAGACAGCTATTGGAACATAGATCATCAATTTGCCCCATTTCTCAAAGATCTTGGTTTTTCTAAGTATTACGGCAAAAGCAAACCGTGTAAAAAATGTTAAAGCCGCTATTCCTATAATCAATCCAATTATTTCTGCTTCCAAAATTCAAGCACTCCCCCAACCATTGTTCCTAAAACAGTAGCGAATGGAATGTACCATTTCGTTGGTAAAAATACCAGACCAGTAATGGAGAGAACCGCGGTAATGAGACATGCTGCAGTGTGTTTCCAAGTCTTTATCATAGGTACGAGGATGACAATGAATGTTGCCGGAAGAGCAAAATCCAATCCCCAAGTCTGAGGATCGCCCAAAAATGATCCTACAAGACAACCAATCATGGTAAGTATAATCCACTCTATATATAGCCCTAAACTTACCCCCAATTGATAGTATTTGTTGGGACCGTTCTTTGTAAAATAAGATATGGTTAATGCGTATGACTCGTCACTCAACAGAAAAGATAAAAGAATCTGCCATCTAGTTCCCCATCTGCGAGTGTATGATGCTAAGGAGGCGCCCATAAGAAAATATCTAGAATTTACCACAAATGTTGTGAAGAGAATCAAAAAGAACGGAGCACCAGAAATTAGCATGGAAATTGTCAAGAACTGTGCGGCGCCAGCAAATACCAAAAAAGACATAAGGGTTAAACTGAAAAGGGAAAGACCGGCTTTTCTTGCTAAGAGTCCGTAGGCTATCGCAAAGGAAGCCACTCCCAAAGCCAATGGTGTCACGGCTTTCAATCCGTCCAAGAATTCCCTAGGTGGCTTAAGCATCTTCATGGTAATCGCTTCTGAAGCGACAAATCAGTGAAAAATCATGTTCATTGATAACTCTTCTGCCGTCATTTGCCGCATAAATCTTTAAGTGCAGTCTAAGAGCTGACGAAAATCAATAAAGGAATATGATATTAAGTCTTAATGTGAGATAACCTTGAACGAAAATGACGATGCTGTCTTCAAACCATCTGATTATGTTCGCTATGTAGCTGAAAATAAGAAAGTTCCAAGAGAGAGTATAAAAGTTCCTAAAGAACTTATAGTGACTTATCAAAAGCCCACATATGAATATACAAAAAAGCTGATTGACGGAAAACAAGTGGAGTGGTGGAGATACGAAAAACGCCCGCCTTTCTGCGTAGGAAGATTCAACAATGTAGAAGTTGGATTATGTCTTTTCTGGATCGGTGCACCTGCGGCGGTCATTCTACTGGAGGAATTAATTACATGTGGTGCGAAAAAGATTTTTGAAGTTGGTACTGGAGGGGGTCTGCAAAGTGTTCTCAATCTAGGAGACATAATAGTCGCCAAAGAGGCAATTCGGGATGAGGGGACATCAAATCATTATCTTTCGCCGGAAGTTGAAGTTGAATCCTCAAGGTTTTTAAGAGAAAGATTAGTTAAACACTTGAGCGAGAAAAAAATTAAACATTTCGTGGGTCCAGTTTGGTCTACTGACGGTGTCTATAGAGAATCACGTAGCAAATTGGTGAAATTCAGGGATGCCGGAGTTTTGGCTGTAAATATGGAAACCTCGGCTGTCTTTGCAGTTGCAAAATTCAGGAGGGTCAAAGCAGCTTCAGCACAAGTCATTTCAGATATTCTAGCTGAAAATGGCTGGATAAAAGCAGATGGAAATCATTCAATTAGAGCAAGTTCAGATATTCTTATGAAAGCTGTTTTAGAAGTACTTTCGAAAAACTGAAAACCGAAGTCTGAAAAAAATCAGCAAGGATAGTTCAGAAACGGTCATCAAGATTAATGATTTTTTTATCCTTTTTCGGAGTCTCCAATTGCAAATATACCTTTTGGGTTATATTTCATTAATTCTTGTCCAAAGTACATTCTTTTGCAGCTACTTACTTGTTGAAAACCAAATCTCTCAGTAATCTGTACTGCTTGATCATTTACAATAGGGGTTCCAAACGTCAAAATATTGCTTTCTCCAATTTTTCGCAAACATTTTAAAAACAATTTCTCCGCGACTTCTGGCTGTTCAGGATCGTTTACCCAAGGTCTATCTTATGAATGTTCGATGCACCTTTTCTACATATTACAGATCCTGTCAATGCGTCCTATGTATGTGCTACAAAACATAGATGTGGACACTCTTGAAATAATTTCCTAAGCACTCTAGATCGTGATACATCAAAGTCGAACGAGTCGAACTCTGCAACTGATATAGGAAGTACAAAATATGGAGATGTAAAAAATCGTCACACTCTTGGGGTGGAGGAAGCAGAAAGAATTTTGAAGAAATTCGGTTATCCTCAAGAAAAAATCGAGAAGGTCACACACTGCATTCATACGCATAAAGGAAGTCACGCAGTTTTTCTTTTTTCTACCCTGTAATGACAACTTTTACTGGCTTTTCAGCTGGAGTATCTGCTGTTTTTATTGCTAATTCAAAGTCGTCAAGTTTGAACTTGTGGGTTATTAAACCTTTAACATCTACTATTTTTTTGGATATGAGGTTCAAAGCCATCGGATATTCTATTGGAGAAATATAATAAGTAATGAATGGCGCCTCATCTGTCTTCTCCAAATTCAAATAACCCTTTGACTCGCCTATCAGCGCAACTTTTCCAGCTTTTCGCACCAGAGACGGTGTCAGTTTCACTGCTTGTCTTTTACCTGCCGCCTCAATTACTATGTCAGACCCTCTTTTAGTGATTTCTTTAACTCTTTTTATTACATTCTCTTCTACAGCATTTATGCAAATGTCAGCCCCGTATCTTTGGGAAAGCTTCAGCCTATAGTCCTGCATATCTATAGCAATAACTTGACATCCCTTAAGCTTGGCTACTTGCGTCATCAAAAGTCCTATCGGGCCCTGTCCAATAATCGTTACCCAGTCCATAAGCCTTGGCTGCAGAGAGTCAAGCGTACGAATTGCAAGGGCAACTGGTTCAAGTATTGCGGCTTCTTCATCACTTACACTTTCTGGAATCGGAATCAAATTCTTAGTTGGCAACGCTACAAATTCGGCGAAAAGTCCGTTGACGTGGAATCCCAATACTTTGCCACTCTCACACAAAGTTTGTAATCCGCGGAGGCAGAAATAGCATGAACCGCAGTAAATAATCGGCACCATGGCAACTCTTTCGCCATTGTCGACTCTAACGCCACAAGCATCATGACCGATAATATTTCCCGTTCTTAACCAAGTCCATTCTCCTCTGTAGAAGTGCAGATCGGTTCCGCAAATGCTTCCGGCTTTAAACTTCACAAGTGTTTCTTTATCTGATGCTTCAGGTGTAGATAGATCTTCGACTTTTATGTTTCTTGTACCCCTATAAATGACTGCTTTCATTATAATCACCTTTAATATTTGATTAAGTTATTATGCCATTTTTAAAATTCTATCCTTTGGATCAGGTATTATCTTTATGGCCTCTTCCGGGCAAGTCAAGACACAAAGACCACAGCCAAAACATTTGTCCATACTAAGTTTCAACTGTTGATTATCGAGTTTTCTGGCTTCAAAGATGCACACATCTACACATTTTCCACAGTGTTTACATACACTAAAGTTAGTGACCGACAAGTAACCAGAACACGTTATGGCTTTCTGTTTCCCAAAATCCTTTATTCCTCTAATGTACGCGCATGCTGTATCATCACAATTGCACATAACATGCGTTGGATATCGCATTGCAGGATTGTCAATGGTATGAATTAATCCATTTCTTGAAGCGAGTTTAAGAATTTCCTGAGCCTCTTCTTGAGTGAGTTCTCTGCCCAAGTTGCGTTTTCGATAAAATTCTGTACTATCGCCTAAAACAAGGCAAACATTTACGGGCTTGTCAAATCTACGCATAGTCTTCCGGCAGATGCAGTCTATTACAATGACCCTCTTAGCTTCTGCGATTATTTCCGAAGCCTTCGTGTAAGGAATTATCATGTGAGGTAAAAAATTCTTTAATGCTTCTTCAGCCGGAACAATTTTAAAAACAGCATGTAGACTTGCTTCGAAGAGTTCTAAATACCGATTCATAAAAGCTTCTTGAAAAGGTTTTCTTTGCTCAGGAATTAATTTGTCAAATTTTTCTTGTATAAATTGATATAAAATCACTTTGAAATCTTCAGCCTTATAATGGAAAGTGTTTCTTATTTTCCATCTGTCTACGTATCCTCGAAAGAATAAGGAATCAAGAATCTTTTTGACTTTGTCTACATTTAAACCTGTAGCTTCAGAGCTTCTTCCAGGAGACTTTTTTGAATTCGCTATTTCAAGAAGTATTTGCACTTCTTCTATGTCAAAAATCAGCCTGATATAGCTTCGCAAACCTTCTGGAAAGTTTAGTTTTTTAGCAAATTCTCCGTAACGGTTCATATATGATCGCTCAAGAAATAAACGATAATGGAGATTTATTCGTTGCACCGTCTTTCGACGGTAATCTTTAATTCCTTGAAATTCTAATTTTTCCATGCCGAGGAAAATCACTATCAACCAATTTTCTAATCGCTGAAATCTTTAAACATGTGACCTAACATTCTGATTACGTTCCAAATTCTATTTTCTTGTTTTTCATCCATTTAATCCATGCTTCGGTTCCAATTTTTTTCCTCAAAGTCAACAGACCAACTCTTCTTAAAACCGGTGTTATGCCTCTTCTCGGAGAATACCAACCAAGAAATTTGTCGCATGGAAACTCTGGACATAATCCACAATGTTCAGCCGCGCGTTTCGTTACACAATCCCAAACTTGACAGATACCTTCTCCGCACTCTTTTACGTAGTAGGGTTTTCCGGCAGTTTCGACGCAAACTTCACATCTTTTCTTGTAGACAACACAATATTTGCAGTAGACGCCGCAAGGAGGAAATTTCATTACACTCAACCGTTAATGTCTGTTTTGCTTCAAATGTTTGCTCTCAAGTAGGATGCTACAGAGATTTATGTATACTGCTGACTTCTGACGGGTGTCATCATTTGCCCAAGAATTAGCTTAGCTTTAAGGGTGCGCCATACATTTCATCAAAACATATATCTTGGAGACTTTTCCTTGGTCTAGCCGAAGGCTTTTCATCCGATACTCCTATAGTCACAAGGCAGATAATTGACAAATTTTTGGGTATCCTTAAGGCTTTTTTAACGCTGTCTATATTCTCTGGAACATGATCCGCGAGTGTTCCGATCCAACAAGTTCCATAATTCAAGGCAGTTGCAGCTAAGACCATGTGCTCAGTCGCAATCATTGGATCGAACAAAAACCAGTACGGTGCAATTTCAGGGTCTCCAAGAACCACTACAACAACGCTGACATCGGCGACAAAATCTTGATCCACAGATTTTGCCAGAAATTCCTTCTGTTCTTGGTCTTTTACTACTATGAAGCGCCAAGGTTGACTGTTTCCAGCTGAAGGCGCAAGTCTTGCAGCTTCTAGGATTTTCCTTAAATCTTTCTGAGGAATATCAAATTTCCTGTATCTTCGTATACTCCTCCTTTCTTCAATGATTTTGAAAAAGTTGTTTTCTGAATACACGTTTTTTCGACCTTCTTCTTTATAACAATCGGTCGTTGTGATAAGGTTTTTGCAGTCATGTAACTGTTGCTAGAGATTATTCATGATCATGTCATTTGATGTCAAGTTTCCAAAAGCTCTCTTTCTGTCTTCGTTAACATCTCCAATCCGTCTTCTGTCACAAGAATTGTGTCTTCGAGAGCGGCACCACCATATTTTGGAATCATTATTTTTGGTTCCAGAGCAAGCACCATCCCAGCTCTGACTGATATCTGGTTGTTAGGTCCTATGATGGGAGGCTCATCTATTTCTAGTCCCAGCCCATGTCCAACATACTTTCCAACGTATTTCCCGAACCCCATGAAGTTGTTTTTGTAAATGGTATGTTCTATAACTTTTCTCGCAGAATCATAAATCTTGGAAACAGAGACGCCTGATTTTATGGTTTCAAACGCATTTTCCTCAACCTTTTTCAAAAGATTGAAAATGTCTTGGAGTTTCTTTTCTGCCTTGCCCACGACATAGGTTCTGGCTTCATCACAATGATACCCACCTGCGCATCCTACATAATCGATAACTACAGGTTCTCCTTTGCGAATTTTTCGATTTGATGCACCATAGGGATAGGCTGGGCTTAGTCCTGTTCCCGTTATTGTGAAGGCTCCATAGCCAGAAATTGTGGCGATGTTTGGACCAGAAGCCAGCATTCCGTGGAACATGGAGGCACCCCATCTTCTGTGAAAGATAAAGCCTTCATTTCCTGCTTTTCTCATGGCGTATTCTATTTCAGCAGCCAGCTCGTTTTCTTGCATTCCAGTGGTGACAACTTCTTTGGCTCTTTTATGACAAGCATTTGTAAACTCTGCGGCTCTTTTTATCTGCTCAATCTCTTCTCTATCTTTCATCATTCTAAGTTCGTAGAGAACGTGCGTCATATCAGAGAAATCTGCTTTCGGAAGAATATCATTGATTCTCTTATACAAATCAAGCGAAATCAGTTTTTCTTCAATCCCTATGCTTCCTTTGTCCAGACCAAGTTCGCCAAGAGCATTACAGATATCCTTAGTATCTCTCAACTCTAACATATTTTTTATGCAAGATTCTTTTCTAGCAATCTCCATGTTGACTCGAATTAGCAATACTGGATCGTCATCAAGTGGAACTATCAAGTAGCCATATTGGGATGTGCCAGAAAAGTAGTAAACATTCCTAGATCCCAAAATAAGCATGCAGTCTAGATTATTCTCCTGCATTTTGGTTCTTAATTTTTCAAGCCTATTGATTATGTTCATCTGTTTAACCATGATTATTTCTCTTTTCAACTATGGTTCACGGTTCGTCAATCCCGTTTTTGCTTTTAGTTGCTGTTCTTCAAGCCATTTTTCAATACCTACTTCTCTCAGTCGCTCAAGATTTCTTAAGCAACAGGGGTAATGTTCCTTGAGTTTGACTAACTCCTTACAGGCAAAATCAGGACATTCATAACAAAAACGGAAACCTCTTTCGAAACAGCAATTTCTTATTTTGCAATCCGGATTTCGTCCAAGCAACAAAAGCGATGATGAAGGAACAACTTCAGAGGCACATCCTTTGCACACGGCTCTTTGAGCGGAAAGCCACTGCAACCCTTTCATGAATTCATCGAAGTCAAAGAACTTTGCTATTGAATCTGCATTATTAACGTCCCATGGCCAAGCATCTACATTAATCATTTCAGTGATTAAATGTTTGAGTCGCTCAGCGGATTCAGCAAAGCCCATTTTGAAGTGCTCATACTCTGGGCAGAGTCTGCAGTAAAGTCCACAAACGCTAATTAATTTTTCTTCAAATTGAATCTTCATTCCAATTCCCTTAGCCATTAACTTCTTTTCACAGATCTTCATGTAGGAAGATTGCCTAACTAATCATGTGTTCGTGACAAAAATAAAAATAGCGCCGACAAAGGTCGGGTCAAGACTTTTAAGAAACAAATAACACTCGAGTCTTCCGATGGGGGATAGAAGTTTGGTCAACAGAAACTTGGTTGGCAGATGTGGATTGTATTGTGGAGCTTGTGGAATATACAGAGCCTACAAAGACGACGGCGAACTCTTGACACGGCTAGCGAATAACTTCAAGTGCCCCCTAGAAAAAGTGCGATGCGAAGGCTGCATGGGCTTAACTTCAGACTGCTGGGGAAACGGATGCAAAATCGTTCAATGTCTAAACAATAAGGGCCTTCAGTTTTGCTATAAATGTGATGAATATGAGAAGAAAACGTGCGAAAAATACGAGAAACTTGCAAAGGATTATCTGGAAAGTGGCGAAGACATAAAAGCCAGCCTCACAAGAATCAAGGCGGGCGAAACAGAAGAATGGCTACGTGAAAGCGAGCAAAAATACAAATGCCCCCAATGCGGAAAACCCTTGCCAGTATATGGAACAAAAGGAAAATGTTATCATTGCGGAGCAGACCTAGGCCACAAGGACCGAAAATCTTGAATTTCGAAGACATTGGCTCATATTGCGCTTGTTTACAAGCTTGTTTTATAAGACTCGTTGCAATTATTGCCTGATTCACTAGTAAAATAAAACTTGGAGTGAGTTGTTTGAAAGAGACAAATCACAATGAATGGAAGTGTGTGAAATGTGGTTCAAGTGAATTGAGAAAGAGAAATCTTAAGCTTAGAGGCATTATGGGGTCGGCTGGCTTATTAGACGCTGAAGACGTCACAATTTATGCCTGTAAAAAATGCGGGTATATTGAATTCTATGAGCGCAGGGATTAGACATTTGTCTCCTCCATTTTTACTTGCTTTCCTGAACTCCACAACATTGTCTGACGAACTATTTACAAGAGCTTCGAACGATATTTGGAACTTCTTCGAGAGAACTTACGACATGGTTGGCTTCAAATCCCAAAGCCTTTAGAGGATTCCTTCTAACTATTATCGGCACACCTCCTGCCCTTTTTGCCGCAAATGAATCGTGCACTAGATCGCCAACGAAGAAAAAGCTGTGTCCGTTGAGTTTTTTTAGAGCAAGTATGATTCCTTCGGGATCAGGTTTCAATCTCCTTACATCCTCTCGAGTAACAATTACTTTAAAGAAGGACGCTAATTTATGCATAGAAAGCATCTGATTTGCGGCATTTCTTGAAGTATTAGTCACTATTCCCATCTCAACTCTTAATCTTTTTAACTTATGAAGAACAGAACGTGTCTCTGGAAATATACTTGATTGGGGAACCCAACGTAATTCAAAACTCTTCAAAAATCTGTCCATTTCGCGATGAAATCGCATTGCTTCCTTTTTTTCAAAATACTTGTCGACGATCTCTAAGGCTTTATTGCGCATCAAGGTCGAAACTTCTATACCTTCTAATTCGCCACGCGGTATACCGAGTGTCACTAGCTTATTAGCCGTTTTCGTCCGAAACTCGAGAATGGCATCTTTATTGTCCTCTATTGATTGAACAAGAGTACCTTCTAAATCAAAAAGAACTATGCACGCTGAATCATCTATGTTCAAATACTATAAACTCCTTGGCACTGGATTCTGCAACACATTGGCTTGATTCATATCTTTTCCATTCCGATATTATCTATGTGGTAGATTGGATATGTTTCCCAACGTATTGTGATTCCCTTGGCCACCCATGTTTCCTCGCTCGAACCAGTTTTAAATGCTGCATTGTAGTCGTATTTTTTTCCAATCTGCAACTTAGTTTGCGGGTTTAAGAAAACATTTGCATTTGATGCCCATTTCCCAAAGCCGTTTTCAAAGCTCTCTTTCATGATCCCAGAATATGGGCTTGCCTGAAAAAATACCATGAAACGAAGGCGTTGATACCCACTGCCAAGACTATTGCGAGAATGACCCCAACTCTTTTGCTCCAATCAATTGCGCCTCCCTTTCTAATGCTTGAGAGTGGTTCGACTGGATTTTTCCCTCCATTTCATCTTTGCGTTCTCCCCTGTAACTTGGACACTTACCTTTTTCATCCTGTTATCCGATGTGGATAAGATAATAAGATTATGCCGTGATATGACTACTTACGTCAAATGGTCGCAGACTCTACCATGGGAAACGGTGCTTTCTTAAGGAAACGAAGGTTATCTAGGCAATTCTCCTCGTCTGAAGAACTCTACGTACTTGAACCCTTTTGGGTATAGTGCCCCCGTCGGACTTGTGCCCAAATCGCTCAGATGCCATAGATATATCATGCTGGCCAAAATTCTCGAGCTCTCGCCTGCATAGCGAAAAAGCGAGTAAGACATAGCTGTTTCAATCGCAATTAAGCTAGTTTCTACTCGCAAATTGATAGTATGCAGGAAAAGTTTGAACCGAGAGTTTGAAGCTATCCCAGGCTACCAAACTCTAGAGTTTGATTTATACTAATTATGCCGAGGGGTTTTTCGCTCATCCCCCCTCTTTTTCTGTTCCTGAATTTTGGAGGTTTCTAGTGGATGGATAACCTATAGGATTTGATTC
>Ga0315280_10003300_pt1 | contig 24935 bp, 25 predicted proteins | sample YL17G06_40_MG_FD_203697 | JGI IMG/M metagenome (GOLD analysis project Ga0315280, IMG submission 203697) | Sediment microbial communities from Yellowstone Lake, YNP, Wyoming, USA - YL17G06_40 | ecosystem: Environmental > Aquatic > Freshwater > Lake > Sediment | place: USA: Wyoming | collected...
GGCCGCTCTGGGCTGCGTCGGCGAGATTCACCCGGAGCGTCGCTGGAAAGACCGAGGCGGCCGGCTGGGGTTCCTGATAGGAGGCCGCTTGTCCTTCCGCCCCCGGGTCCGACGCCAGCGGCGGCGGGACGGTGGGCCTTGGGCCCGGTCCGATCAGGCCGCCCCGGCGGATCTCCACCTCCACGCCGGCCTCCTTGGTGAGGCCCTCGGCGGCCACCAGGGCCGCCAGGAGGGAGCTGGAGCCCCGGGGCAGTTCGTGAACGCCCGGCTTCTTGACCGCCCCGACGACCACCACCTTGTTCTTTCGCTGCTCCTTCATGGTCACCGTGACGCACGGCGTGCGGAAGACGCCCCGCGCCCGGCCTTCCGCGGCGATGAGCCGCTCTGCTTCCTCGGCCGTGAAGCCGCCCACGCGAACCGGCCCGATCAAGGGAACGCTGACCATGCGGTCGTCTCCTACGCGGACCGGCGTGGTGGTGGTCGTCAGCTTGGTGAAGTCGGTGACCATGGTCACCTCCAGCACGTCCCCCCGTTGAATCACGTCAAAGCTCTCGGACGGACCCGCCAAGCCCGCAAGATCCAGCGCCTCGACGTTGACCACCGGCGGGGCCGAGTACTCCTTGGGCAGGCTGGCCACGCGGTACCTCCCGGCGGCGCAGCCCGGCGCCGCAAGAACGCAGATCAGCAGGAGGAAAGCGGGATGAGGTATGAAGGATGAGAAGCGAGACATGAACGAAGGGCCTTCAACTCGAGGTGGATTGCTTTCCATCCGGAGCGAGGAGCCCCTCCGTCTTTGCTCCCTCATCCTTCATCCCCCATCCCGTTTGTGGACAAGGGCGCGGAATGGACGTGGAGGGACTGCCCGGTAGTAATGAGGGGCGGTTCTTACCTGAATTTCGCCGCGGCCGTCAAGGGCAGTTTTACCTTTTTGGGGAGGGCGGGACCCCCGGTCTCACCACGCGCCAAAGGCCCGAACGATGCGCAACCCCGTGCCTCGCGCAGCCGCCGAGGCTCGGCTGGAAACTGGCCCCCCAATGGGCGGCTGGCAACCGACGAAGCGTGGAAAAGGAGAAGAGAAGGATCGGGGGACCGGCCGCTTCAAGGGCTGACCGGGTGATGGTGGTGCGAATTGTGAAGGGCGACGGGCACGGCAATGGCCGTAGCGACTATCCCAGCGATGATCAAGGGGTTGGTCAGGACGGTCTTCCAAACCCCGGGGCTCTCCTGGCCGAGGACAATGGCTTGGCCGGGGGCGACATCGTTTGCGGCGACCAGCACGGCCTTGTCTTGGGCAGCCGGCGGAGCGGTTCCCGCCGTCCACAGGCGGTAGACACCGTGGCCCTCGGCGGTCACCACTTGGTAGACTCCGCCGCCAAGCCCCTTGACGGCAAAGTAGCCGTCTGGGCCGGTCGTTGTGGTCACCAGGTTCTTTCCGTCATGACGCACGGATACCGCGATGCCCGCCACCCCGGTCCCCTGGGAGTTCACGACCTGACCAACGAGGGCACCACCTTGCCGGAGGGACACGTCCGTTGCCGCCGGTCCCCCCGTTTTACCCGCCGCCTGGAGCGGCTCCGGGAGGCAGAAGCCCAGTGTGGCCAGCGATACCATCAGTCCTTTCAGCACATTCCCGATCCTCATCGTCGTCCACTCCCTTAGAAAAGACCTAACACTTTGCCAGAGTTTCGGTCAGACCGCCCGGCGCTTCCGTCCGATTGCCGGGGTGCGTTCCATGCCTGTGCCCCAATGGGCCGAAGTCCGAAAACGCTGTCCTCTTATCGGCCACCAGCGCGCTTGGTTTGAGGCAATAGGGCCTCATCGTGCAAATCGCGCCGCTTCGCCACGCGGCCGCTGGAAAAGCGAGACACTCCGTCACATCATTGCCAAAGCAAGAAGTCCGATGACCGCGAATCCTGGCCTGCCCGACCAAAGCGGGCGTCGGGGTGAGGCTTCCACGTCCTAAAATGGGTGGCGATGTACCTGTCTACCGCGGGGATGCGCCTTCGTAAACGCGAGCTGAAATCGCCGACAGAAACGCCTGAGCGGAGATCCGCGACAAACCGGACCAATTCGGCCCGCCCTTCCGCGGAGCCATGGAGCAGGAAATGAACCCACGCCCAAGCCGCTCGATAGTCCGGGGCTCCCATCTCGCTTACGCTGCTTTTCTTCTCCAAGTCCTCTACCGAGGACAATCCCACCAGACGCACCGTCCACTGCAGAGTGCTCAAGTAGGGGTGTCCGTAGGCCCGGCTGGCCCTCGGAACCTCGAAGTACTTGGCCAATCCCTCGTCGAGCCACAGCGGCACAACCGGGAGGACTGCGTGCAGCAGGGCATGGGTACACTCGTGCCGCAGATCGTTTCCAAACTCCGGATTGCGATACGCCATCACCATTCCCGGCCCGCCGTCCTTGATGTACAACGCCCGCCGGTAACCGACCTTGGGGAAATGCGCCGCCAGGAACTGCTTATAGGTCGCCTTGCCGCGGAAAAGGTAAACCTCCACGCGCTCTTCGGCAGGCAGAATCCGGAGGGTTTCCACCAGGTCGGCCTGGAGTTGCCCAAGCTCCTCCAGCAGGGGTTGGACCTCGGCCAGCGGGAACTCGCTGCGGCAGACGAATGGGCCGAACTCCCGGGCGTCCGTCCAGCCGCCGGTCTGACCCGACGCTGCTTGGGCGCAGCCGAAGAGGAACATTCCCCAAACAAGACAGGAAAGCCAGTTGGCGGAATTGCCTTGCACGACTCCGGGAGGGCGAGGCTCCTGCCGAGCCGGCTGAAGTGCCGTACGTCGGGACCAAGGTCTTGGCTCGGCAGGAGCCTCGCCCTCCCGGAATCGTGAGACTCGATTTACGTCATGCTTCGGCATCACAGATCAGCCTGCCTTCTTCCACAGGAGCCAGCCGCGCCATGCGATGCGCTTCGCTGGCCGCGGGCACGCAGTCACGTTGCGGCCCGAGGCAATTCTCGCGGGATTCCGGGAAAACAACTCCACGGCCGTGGAGCGTCCTGCCAGAAGGGCCACCCGGTCCAGCGCGGGGCGAAGCACCGGCGGGCGGGTCCGGACGCCATGGGCGTCCGTGCTGACGCAGTGCGCCAGGCCTTCCACGATAATCGATTCCGCCAAACGCTGCACGCGGAATCCGAAGAATCCTGTCAGACTGCCCGCGGTGACTTGCACGAGGCAGCCGGCGGCGACCAGCGGCCGCAGCACTTGGGGTTGGCGAAGGATTCCCCAGTTGCGCTCCGGGTGGGACAACACGCCTACCAAGCCCGCGTCCCGCAGGTCCAGGATCAGCCGATCCAAAGGCAAGTAGACCTCGTGCGGCAGCTCGAGGAGGACGTGCCGGCCGCGATCCGCCAAGGTCAGCACCTCGCCGCGGCGGACCTTGCCCGGCAAGTCCGGCTCCACGCGAACGTCTGCGCCGGGGAGCACCCGCAAGGGGATGCCCCGCTTGTCGAGAAGGGCCTGGAGCCGGGCCGTCGCAGCGCGGATTCGTTGCGGAGAATTCTCCGGATGACTACCCAACTGATGGGGTGTCGCCACGATCCTAGCGATGCCGTCAGCCGTCGCCATTTGGGCCATGGCCAACGCCTCGTCGTCACTCTCTGGGCCGTCGTCCAGTCCGGGGAGGAGGTGGCAGTGGATGTCCACCAACGGGTCAGGATCACTCACGGCGGGGCTTCCTGCGGCAGGCTTCGGGCAAGTCCCGTGCGGCGACGGGCCGGGGCGATCCGTAGCCTCGGCGGCGTGACCTGCTTCCCCAAAGTGAGGAGCCAGGGCACGACAAACTCGTGATAGCAGTGGTGGCATTTCATGGGCCGGACCAGGAGACAGGCCAGCGCAACCCGCTTCCAAGCCGGAATTCGGCGCGCATAGACCTTGTCCGCCCAACAACGGGGGCACCTCATGCACCGGTTCCTTCGGTGTCCTTGCGAGAAGATAGGGAAAGGGAGCGAGAGGGTAGCCGCGCCGCCTTTGGGCGTCAAGAGCACGTTGGAGTCGAGGGTCGAGAGTCGAGAGTCCAGAGTCCAGAGTCCAGAGTCCAGAGTCCAGAGTCCAGAGTCCAGAGTCGAGAGGCGAGGATGCTGCGAGCCTACTGCCCGCTGCCTACTGCCTACCGCCTACTTCCTCTGCCTACTCTCTGCCGACGCCTCTCTCCGTCCTCCGATACAGACCATGCGCCCGGATATACTGTTCCACCGCGCGGGGGGTCCAGAAGCGAATGCTCAGCCCCGCGGCGACGCGGCGGCGAATCTCGGTACTGCTGATCCCGATCTGCGGCATGGTCACTTGGTTCTGCCGGAAGGCGTCAATCTGGTTGGGCGAGGCAATCGGACCAAGGCAGGAAAAATCGGGCGCATCGAATCCGGGGCGCGCGGCGACCACCACGATCGCCAACCGGCATACCTCTGACGCCTCGTGCCAATAGGGGAGATCGAGGAGCATGTCCGCCCCCACGGGCAGAAAGAACTCGCTCCCCGGATACTGCAAGTGGTAGTGCCGGAGGGTATCCACCGTGTAGCTTACGCCGCCCCGCTCGATCTCGTATCGGCTCACCGAGAAGGGCTCGTGCCCGGCCATCGCCAGCTCGAGCATCTCGCCCCGCGGCTCCGCGGGCGTAAGGTCTCGTTGCTGCTTGTGCGGCGGCACGGCTGCGGGCAGGAAATGAACCTGGTCCAGCCGGCACTGCTCGCGGCAGCACTCGGCCAAGAGCAAGTGCCCGTAGTGTACGGGATCGAAACTCCCGCCAAACAGTCCCAGTCGCATCGGGTGGCTCTCGTTTAGCTGTCGGCTTTCAGCTATCAGGAATCCGAAGGCTGAAAGCTGATAGCTGAAAGCTGATAGCCGCGTTATGCTGAAGCATAACCTACGGGCGATCACCCGTCACCCGTTACCCGTCACCCGTCAGCTATTAGAACGATGCCGGCCGAGCAGAAGAGCCTCTTCGACAAGGAGCCCGCCCCGTGGCAGGCCGACGACCAGGCCGAGCACCTGGTGGCCACGTTGGTTTTCGTCGATGGGCCGGCGGGGGAGTTCGATTATCGGGTGCCGGACCGGCTGATGGTCGAGATCGAACCCGGCCGGCGGGTCCGCGTACCGCTGGGCAAGGGGAACCGGAGCGTCGTGGCGTACTGCGTGCGGGTGGAACGCAAGGCGGTGGGCTCGCGGCCGCTGAAGCCGGTGGAAGGCGTGCCGGATCGCCGCCGGCTGCTGTCCCCCGCGATGCTGCGGCTGACCGAATGGATCGCCGAGCACTATCTGTGCGCCTGGGGGCAGGTGCTCGACGCGGTGGTGCCGGCGGGGGTCCGTTTCCAGGCCGGCACGCGCCGCACCACGTTGGTCAGTATCGCCCCGGAGGCGGCCGAAAAGCTCACGGAGCTGGAGCTGACCAAGGCCCAGGCCCAAGTGATGAAGGCCCTGGTGGCCGCGGCCGAGCCCATCCCGTTGCAGCAACTGATCCGTGCCATCGGGTGCTCCCAAGGCCCGGTCGATGCCTTGCGGCGCAAGGGCTATCTGCGGGTGACGGTGGGCCGGGTGGATCAGAAGCCGCAGCCCGCGCCGGCCATCCCGCGGCAGCAGCCTTTCGTGCTCAACCCCGAGCAGCAGAAGGCCCTCGATGCCATCGTGGCCTCGCTTCACTCCCGTAAGCACCGGACGATCCTGGTCCACGGCGTGACCGGGAGCGGCAAGACCGAGGTCTACATCCAGGCGATCGGCGAGGTGGCCTCGTTCGGGCGCCAGGCGATCGTCTTGGTTCCGGAGATCAGCCTCACGCCGCAGACGGTCGAGCGGTTCCGCTCCCGCTTCGACCGCGTCGCGGTGTTGCACAGCCACTTAAGCGATGCCGAGCGCCACCACCAGTGGCAGCAAATCGCCGACGGCCAGGTGCAAGTGGTCATTGGGGCCCGCAGCGCGGTCTTCGCCCCCACGCCGCACTTGGGCCTGATCGTCGTGGACGAAGAACACGAAGGCTCGTTCAAGCAGGAGAGCGCGCCGCGGTACCACGCCCGGGACGTGGCACTGGCCCGGGCCAAGGCCGAAGAGGTGCCGCTGGTGCTCGGGTCCGCGACGCCGTCGCTGGAATCGTGGCACCGGGCCCAGTCGGGCCAGTACACGCTGGTCGACTTGCCCCACCGCGTGCTGGGGCGCTTGCTGCCGATGGTCGGCACGATCGATCTGCGCAACGACGAGCACACGCGGACCTCGCGCGGGGCGATCAGCCGCCAGTTGCACACGGCCATGCGTCAGGCGTTGGACGCGGGCGGGCAGGTGATTCTGCTCTTGAACCGGCGGGGGTTCTCGACGCACATCCAGTGCCGGGCCTGCGGCCACGTGATCCGCTGCCCGAACTGCGAGATCGCCCTGACGCACCACCGCACCAAGGAGATCGTGCTCTGCCACTACTGCGACTACGAGGTGCCCACGCCCACGGCCTGCCCCAACTGCAGGTTCCTTGGCATCCGCTTCGGCGGGCTGGGCACGCAGCGGTTGGAGGCGGAGGTCAAGGCCCGGTTTCCCGACATGCCTTGCCTGCGCATGGACACCGACTCCATGCAGCGGCCCGGCAGCTACGAGCAGGCCCTCGGTGCGTTTCGTTCCGGCAAGGTCCGCATTCTGCTGGGCACGCAAATGATCGCCAAGGGGCTCGATTTCCCCGAGGTGACGCTGGTCGGCGTGGTCAATGCCGACACGGCCCTGCACTTGCCCGATTTCCGCGCGGCGGAGCGTACGTTCCAGCTCGTGGCCCAAGTGGCAGGACGAACCGGGCGCGGCGAGAAGGGGGGCCGCGTGCTGGTGCAGACCTTCAACCCCGACCATCCCGCCATCCAGGCCGCCGTGCGCCACGACTACTTCGCGTTTGCCGCGGGCGAATTGCCTGTCCGCAAGCTCTTCTCCTATCCGCCGTTTACGAGCATGATTCGCCTGGTGGTGCGCGGGCCGGCGGAAAAGGCGGCGGCCGAGTTCGCCGGGCAATTGGCCGTGCGATTGTCGGCGGCCTTGCTGCAGCACGAAGTGCAGGCCCGGGTGCTCGGCCCTGCCCCCGCGCCCTTCAGCAGACTCCGCGGCAAATACCGCTTCCAGCTCCAGGTGCAGGGCCCTGAGAGCAAGAAGCTCCGCGAAGCCGTCGCCGCGGCCACCTCGGATTTCAACCCGCCGGAGGAGATCCAGTGGATCGTCGACGTCGATCCGCTGGATATGCTGTAGAAGAGCTGTCAGCTATCAGCTTTCAGCTTTCAGCGATCGGCTTTCAGCTTTCAGCGTTCAGGCTCCTGATAGCTGATAGGCCAAGTGTCAGCACTCGCGGGCCCCTTTGATGAACTCTCTGCGGAGTTTCGGCTATGAAAGTAGCAGGCGAATACCGGTGCCTCTTCTCTGGTTCCCCCTGCAATTCAGGCACGAACAGAGAAGAGGCACCGGTACTTCCATTCATGGGATTTGTCGCGTTCGGGGGGCCTACGGATGCTGTCACTTAGTCATCTCAATCGTCGTATGGGGGCCCGCGAGTGCTGACACTTGGCCATTCATCCCTCATCATTCATCCCTCATCCCTCCGCTCACGTTCCCCAGTCGCGGGCGTAGCGGAAGTCGCGGTCCATGGTGCGGTGGGAGAGCTTGGCGATCACCGGCATGCGGCGCTTGTAGTGATTGCGGCGCACGAGCGTGGCCACGCGGTCGATGAACTCGGGGGCGAAGCCGTACTCGATCAGCTCCGCGCGGCGCCAGCGGCGGTCGACCATCAATACGAGGAGCCGATCGACCTCGGCATACGTGAAGCCCAGCTCGCCTTCGTCGGTCTGGCCGATCCAAAGGTCGCCGGTCGGGGGCTTCTGGAGGATCGCCTCGGGAACGCCCAGAAAGGCGGCGAGTTGGTGGAGCTGCGTCTTGTAGAGGTCGCCGACGGGATTGACGGCCGAGGCCATGTCGCCGAACTGCGTGCCGTAGCCGAGGAGCAGCTCGCTCTTGTTGCTGGTGCCGATGACCAGGGCGTCGAAGGCCGCGCTCTGGTCGTAAAGCACGGTCATGCGCTCGCGGGCACACTTGTTGGCGAGGCGCATCTGGACGGCGTCGGGGAACTGCTTGAAGTAAGCGTCGATCGCGTCGGCGATGGGCACGTTGACGGTGTGTACGCCGAGCTGCCCGATCACGGCCTGGCTGTCGCGGCGCGTGGCCTCGCTGGAGGTCTTGTAGGGCATGGTCACGGTCAGGACGTTCTCCGGCCCGAGGGCCCGGGCGGCAAGGAACGTGACCACGCTGGAGTCGATCCCGCCCGAGAGGCCGACGACGGCATGGCGGAAGTCGGCCCGGCGGAGCTCGGTGCGGATGAAGCGGCAGAGGATCTCAGTGACGAGATCGGGGTTGATGCGGAGGCTTTCTTCGACCGAGTCAGGTTTCATAGCGGCGGCGCTTGATGCGGTTGAGTTCCTCGATGGTCAGCAGGAGCCGCTCGTCGCGGGCCAGCGGGGTAATGAGCCGCTGGCGGCGGAGCTCGGCCAGGTCGATCGTGCCGAGCGTCAGGGCTTCGTCGAGCATGGGGGCCTGGGCCAGGGTGCGGCCGTCGGGCCCGACGATCCGGCTCCCTCCCCAAAAGCATAGCCCATCCTCAAAGCCCACGCGATTGACCAGGATTACGACGGCCCCGAGGAGCTGGGCGAAGGCAATCGAGAGGTGCTCGTAGGTTTCGGCGGTGCGGATGGCCGGGCCATCGACGCCGCGAGCGGGGGAATTCGCCACGCACACGAGCACGTCCACCTCTTCGGCCTGCATGATCGCGGCGGCCGAGAGATGCCAGAAATCCTCGCAGATCAACAGGCCCACGCGACCGAAGCGGGCGGTATCGAAGGCCCGGATGCGATCCCCCGCCGCGAAATACCTCTGCTCGTCGAACAGCCCATACGTCGGCAGGTAGACTTTGCGGTGCAGATGGACGATTCGCCCCTGTTCGGCGAAGAAGGCGGCGTTGTAGAAGCGGTGCTGCGGCGATTCCTCGACAAAGCCGGCCACCAAGGCCGCCGGGCCGGCCGCCTCGACCATGCCGCGAATGTCCGGGCCCGAGGAGCTGATCGCTACGTCCGGGACCATGTCGCGGACGAAGTAGCCGGTCAGCGAAAGCTCGGGGAAGACGATCAGGTCGGCTTGCTCAGCGCGGGCGGCCTCGATCTGCGCCAGGTGCAGGGCGACGTTTCGCTCCCGGTTTGCCAAGGCGGGAGCGATTTGGGCCAGCGCCACGCGGAACGTGCCGGACCCACGGGCGACGTCGGGCGTGCTCTCCAGCGACGGCTGCGAGGGGGAGCGGCGAACGCTCACGGCAAGGCTCCTTCAAGGCTTCTGATCCAGCACCGCTTCGATCGCCTGCTTCAGCGAGTCTCGCGTGATGCCGGAATACTCTACGTCGAACCAGAGGATCTTGCCGGCCGGGTCCAACAGGTACACGCGCGGCAACTGCTTGGCGGGGACGGTGGCCAGCCTGACGAAGTACGCCCCCTGCGCGTCCAGGAGGTTGGCCAGTTTCACGCCGGCGTCCTCGACGGTCTTGCGCGCGGCCTCGGGCTCGTCCTTCACGTTGATGCCGACGGCGCGGATGCCCTTGTCGCCGAACGGCTCGACCACGTCCATCTCAAGTCTGCGGAGCGCCTGGAGGGCGTAGAGGCTCTCGCTCGACCAGAAGAGGATTACCGTGGCCTTCTTGCCGAAAAGCGAGCGAAGCGGCGTGGGTTTCCCGGTCAGGTCCGGGAGTTCGGCCTCGGGCACGGCATCGCCGACCTTGACCAGGCAGGTGGCCGCAAGCTGCGCGGGGAGATTCACTTTGGGGATCTCTTTCTTCAGCAGTTGCGGCGGCTGGGCCGACTTCTGGCTTGCGCCCGGCACGTCGGAACGCGGCTTTTTGAGGATTTCCACCCCTGCTTGCCCTTTGGCTATTCTGGTTCGCTCGTCGGCACCCTGCTTCTTGCAGCCCCAGTCGACTACGGCCACGGCCAACGACGCGGCGAGCAGAAGCCGCACAGACTGCTGTTTGATCCTAGCCATCGTAGTTCGTCCTCCGTGTTGCCCAGGGGCACGCTTCGCTTAGCCCCAACCACCCGGCCGGGACCGGCCGCAAGGGGCCGGGCTAAACGTCCGCCAAAACCCATCCGAGCCGACACGGCCCGGCTCCGAAGCGACACTGTGGGACGACTTTCAAAGTCGTCCTACGCCGAACCCTGAACCCCGAACCCTCTTTTCAACGGTTGATCTTGATTCCAAGTTCCTTCAACTGCTGCGGATCGACTTCCCCGGGAGCGCCGGTCATGAGATCGCACGCCCGCTGAGTCTTGGGGAAGGCCATGCAGTCGCGGATGCTGTCCAGGCCGGCGAAGATCATCACCAGGCGGTCGATGCCCAAGGCGATGCCGCCGTGCGGCGGGGCGCCGAATTGGAGCGCGTCGAGAAGAAAGCCGAAGCGCTCCTTGGCCTGGGCCTCGCTGATCCCCAAGAGCCGAAAGACCTGCTGCTGGAGTTCCTGATCGTGAATACGGATCGTCCCGCCGCCGGCCTCCGAGCCGTTGATCACCAAGTCATAGGCTTGGGCACGGCACTTGCCCGGGTCGGTCGCCAGCAACTCGCGGTCTTGCGGCCGCGGGGCGGTGAAGGGGTGGTGCATCGAGGTCCAGCATTTCTCAGCCTCGTCGTAGGCGAACATGGGGAACTCGACGACCCACGAGAAGTGCTTGGTGGCCGGATCGTAGAGCTTCAGCTCGGCCCCGAAGCGCTTGCGCAGGCCGTAAAGGGCCTTGCAGGTCACCTCGAAGCGGTCGGCGACGATCAGGAGCAGGTCGCCGGGCTCAGCGCCCATGCGGTGGCCGATCTTGGCGAGCATCTCCGACGCGAAATTCTTGGCGATGGGCGAGGCCAGCGTGCCGGCCGGCTCGACCTTGAACCACGCAAGCCCCTTGGCGCCAAAGTCCTGCACGACCCACGCGGTCAGCTCGTCGATGCCTTTGCGCGAATAGTTGGCCGCCGCGCCTTTGGCGTTGATCCCCCGCACCCGGCCGCCCGACTCGGCCGCTTCGCGGAACACGCGGAACTCGCACTCCCAGGCCAGGTCCGTCAGGTCGACCAGCTCCGTGCCGAAGCGCCGGTCGGGGGCATCGTGGCCGAACCGCTCCATGGCCTCGTCGTAGGTCATGCGCGGCAAGGGAAGCGAGACCTCCAGGTCCAGGATTTCCTTGGCCATCCGGACCACCATGCCTTCGACCACGCCCATCACGTCGTCGGCCTGGACGAAGGCCATCTCCAGGTCCAACTGGGTGAACTCGGGCTGGCGGTCGGCGCGGAGGTCTTCGTCGCGGAAGCACCGGGCGACCTGCACGTAGCGGTCGTAGCCGGCGATCATGAGGATCTGCTTGTAAAGCTGGGGCGACTGGGGGAGGGCGTAGAACGTCCCCTGTTGGACTCGGCTCGGCACGAGGTAGTCGCGGGCACCCTCGGGCGTGCTGCGGCCGAGCATCGGGGTCTCTACGTCGATGAATCCCAGTTCGTCGAAGTAGTCCCGCATGACCTTGATCATGCGGTGCCGGAGGACGAGCGTTTCCTGCATCTCTGGCCGGCGGAGGTCGAGGTAGCGGTACTTCAAGCGCAGGTCCTCGCCGGGCAGTTCGTTGGCAGTCGCAGTCGGGTAGAAGGGCGGGGTCAGGCTCTTGTTGAGGACCTCGAACGACTCCGCCCGGACTTCGATTTCCCCGGTGGCCAGCTTGGGGTTCACCGTTCCCTCCGGCCGGTGGGCCACCCTCCCCGTGACCATAGCCACATACTCTGCGCGGAGCGACCGGGCGACTCCGAGATTCTCCTGTCCGCCTTCCGGGGCAAACACCACCTGCGTCTTGCCGTATCGATCGCGCAAGTCAATGAACAGCAAGCCCTTATGATCTCGGTAGGTATCCACCCAGCCGCACAAGGTCACCCGTTGACCGATATGTTCCGCCCGCAACTGGCCGCACGTATGAGTTCGCAGCAATGCTCGATCCCTTCCGAATCCGCCGATAGGCCGGGTCCCGGGACGACATCCCGTCCGGACGCTTACGGCCGCCTGGCCCGAACGTCGCCCTCACTATTCTAGGTCGGATCCACTATTCTAGACGGTGCCTGCCGGGGCGCGAAGGTTGGCCCAAGCCATGCGCGAACCGCCCAGAAGGCAGCATTCGTCCCGTCACCCCGTCGCCCCTTCAGCAATCCGCCGGGCAACCTCGGCCGGGTTCATCGCCGCATCCATCGGGACGAACCGGCATTCGCTGAGGCTGCGGAACCAGGTGCCTTGACGCTTGGCGAATTGGCGGGTGTGCACCTTGACCTCTTCGATGGTTTGAGGGAGGCTGCGGCGGCCCTCCACGTGCTCGATCACCTCCCGATATCCGAGGGCCTGCCGGGCGGTCTTGCTCATGGGCTGGGGCCGGGCCCAAAGCCCACGGACCTCCTTGACTAGGCCGTTGGCAAACATCTGGTCCACGCGGCGGTCGATCCGGGCAAGGAGTTCCTCCCGGGTCCAATCGAGCACGAACACACGGCACGCCTCGGCCGGAGAGCCGACCTCAAACTGCTGCTGGAAGGTGCTGATCGGCTGGCCGGTCTTGAGGAAGACTTCCAAGGCTCGCACCAAGCGGCGGGTGTCGTTCGGATGGATCCGCCCGGCGGCGTGGGGATCGACTTCCGCCAAACGCCGGTGCAGGAAGCCGGGTTCCTTTTGCCGGGCCTCTTCCTCCAACCGCCTGCGGAGGTCCCAATCTGCCGGTGGTCCGCGGAAGATGCCGCGCAAGAGTCCTTTCAAGTAGAGCGGGGTTCCCCCGACCAAGAGCACTTCCCGCCCCCGCGACTGAATCTGGCGAACGCAGTCGTCCGCAGCATCGAGGTATTGGGCCAGGCTGTACTCCTGGTCGGGTTCGAGCACGTCGATCAGATGGTGCGGCACGAGCCCGCGCTCGGCGGCATTCGGCTTGGCGGTGCCGATGTCCATTCCCCGATACAGGGACATGGAATCCATGGAGACGATCTCGGCCCCAATCCGCGCAGCCAGCTCGACCCCCACGGCGGTCTTTCCGGAGGCCGTGGGACCGGTGAGGAACCAGCAGTCGCTTGCGGCAGGGGGGGACAAGGGGAGGGTTCAGGGTTCGGGGTTCAGGGTTTGGGGTTCAGGGTTGGACGACTTTGAAAGTCGTCCTACGGGTTCGGTTCAGAGCCGGGCCATGTCGGCCCGGATGGGTTTGGCTTTCGGTCTTCAGCTATCAGCCTTCAGCCATCAAAGCGACGCAGCATCGGTGACGATCCTTGTGCCGGCAGGCTGATAGCTGATTGCTGACGGCTGATAGCTGATTGCTGATACCCGACAGCTCTTGCCCAGTCTACGTCCAGCCGGCGGGCCTTGACAGGGGCGGGGGGCGGGCCGACAATCTGCCCAGGACTCCACCGGCTTCCCGTGCATTCCTCCTTCGACTCTGGACTCTCGACTCTCGACTCTCCCCCTATGGCCGTTTCCGCCGAAGCCAAACGCTACGCCGCTCAGGTCGTGAGGCTGCTCCGCCGCGAGTATGCGGACGCCACTTGCGCCTTGCATTTCACCACTCCGCTAGAACTGCTGATCGCCACCATCCTTTCCGCCCAGTGTACGGACGAGCGGGTCAACCAGGTCACGAAGGGGCTGTTCAAGAAGTACCGCACGGCCGCCAACTACGCCCGCGAGCCGTTGGAGGAGTTGGAGCGCGACATTCAAAGCACGGGCTTCTTTCGCAACAAGGCCAAGAGCATCGTCGGCTGCTGCAAGGTCTTGGCCGAACAGCACGGCGGGCAAGTGCCGCAGGACATCGAGGTCTTGGTTCAGCTCCCGGGGATCGGGCGCAAGACGGCCAACGTGGTGCTGGGGACGGCCTTCGGCATTGCGTCGGGGGTCGTGGTCGATACCCACGTGATCCGCATGAGCCGCCGCCTGGGGCTCACCCGGCAGAAAGACCCGGCGAAGATCGAGCAGGAGCTGATGTCGCTCCTGCCGCGCAAGGAGTGGATCGACTTCAGCCACCGGATGATCCAGCACGGCCGGCGGATCTGTGTAGCGCGGAAGCCGAAGTGCGACGAGTGCGTGCTGGGAGGCATTTGCCCCCGGATCGGCGTTGAAACGGAGTAAAGGCATTCCACGATGATCCTCTCCGGCCACGAGATTCTGGCCCAACTCGGCAAGAACATCGTCATCGAGCCGTTCGATCCGACGCGGCTCAATCCGAACAGCTACAACCTGACGCTGCACGACGAGCTGATCGTCTACGAGGAAGTCGTGCTCGACATGCGGAGGCCCAATCGGTTCCGCCGGATCAAGGTCCCGGCGGAGGGGCTGGTGCTCACCCCGAATCAGCTCTATCTGGGCCGCACCGTGGAGCGGACCGAGACCCACAACCTCGTGCCGATGATCGAGGGCCGCTCGTCGATCGGGCGCTTGGGACTGTTCGTCCACGTGACGGCGGGCTTCGGCGACGTGGGCTTCCGCGGCTTTTGGACCCTGGAGATGTTCGCCGTGCAGCCGGTCCGCATCTATCCCGGCGTGGCCATCTGCCAGATCATCTACCACGACATCCGCGGCTCGTTCACCGAGTACGCGAGCGACAAGTACCAGAACAACACCGACATCCAGCCGAGCCTGCTTTTCAAGGAACTCAACCCCGGCTGCCCGCGCGACCCGCAGAAAACGCTTTCCTTCGGCCTGGAACAGCCGCCGGAGTAGGGTCGTTGCCGGCCACCAACCATCGATTCAATCGCTCGTTCCTGCTGTCTCACCTCATGCCAGAGCGACGGCCTCCTGCCTGGGCTTACCACGTTTGAGTTTTGAGTCCATCGACCTCGGCGAAATGAACATCGCGGGTCATCAGCGTCAGGTCGTACTGGATCGCGACCGCCGCCACCCAGAGGTCGTTGGCAGGGATCGGACGTCCCTTCTTTCGAAGCCGATCCTTGATCTCGCCGTACCGACGCGCGGTTTCAATGTCACAGCTCAAGACCGTCGCGCTGGCCGCGAACTCGTCCACGCGGGCGAGATTGGCCTCCCAGCGGCTCGACTTGTGTGCGCCGTAATACAACTCGCCCATCACGACGCTCGGGACGAGGACCTCTTCGGCAGTCTTCAATCGGTCTGGCGCTGACGCCTCGCCGGCGAGCAGTGCAATCACGGCGTTCGTATCCAGCAGACAATTACCATTCATTCAGGTCGACCTGCTCACACCCGGCCTCAATCGCCGCACGCATTTCCTCTGCGTCTTCCTTGGAGATGATGCCGGCGAATTTCAAGAGGTCCTTCCCGGGGACTCCCCGCGCACGTGCGGCCGCCAGCGCGTCCACGTAGTGAAGGACTTTACGCTGGACGTCTTCGGGAAGATGCGTAAGTTTCTCGACTACCTCCGCGACGATAGCGTTGCTCATATCGGGCCTTTCCCATCGATCTGATCCATTCGGAACATCGGCTCGGCGAAAAGCAATTCTATACGGTTTGCCTCTTCTTACGATACTCTATCCGGGCGATTCCCGCGGCGCCGAGGTAGCCGGCGTCGCCGCCGAGGGTGGCGAAGTCGATCACCGTCTTCTCGGCAGGGACTTCGTAGGCCCGCTTGCGGATCTCTTCTTTGATGCGATCGAGGAATCGCCGTCCAAGCGGGCTGCGCTTGCCGCCGAAGGTCATGGCCCCGCCGAAGAGAATCGCGTCGGGATCGATGGTGTGCATGAGGTTCACGGCGCCGATGGCGACGTAGCGGGCGGTTTCGAGGATGATGTCCAGCGCGAGCCGATCGCCGGCCTCGGCGTGCTCGGCGACCAGGAGCGGGGTCAGCTCGGCCCCTTGTTTGATGGCCTTTTTGAGTGAGCTGCGGCGGCCGGATTGCAGGGCATCGCGGGTCCGTTTGATGACCGCGGTCGCGCTGCCGTAGGCCTCGTAGTGCCCCCGCTTGCCGCAGCCGCACACCCGCGCGTCCGCGGCACAGTCGATGATCGAGTGGCCGAACTCGCCGCCGTGGCTGTGCTGGCCGTCCAGGAGCAAGTCGCCGATGACGATCCCGCAGCCGATGCCGGTGCCCAGGGTCAGCAGGATCATGCTGTAGAAGTCTTTTCCGGAGCCGATCCAGAATTCGCCGTACGCGGCGGAGGTCGCATCGTTGGCAAAGATGATCGGCATCCCGCAGTGGTGGCTCACTCGGTCCCGCAAGGGGAAGTACTCCCAGCCGGGCAGGTTGGCCGGCTTGACCAGTTTCCCGGCGGGGATGTCCATGGTCCCGGGCGAGCCGAGTCCCACGCCCGCGACTCGCTCGGGAGTGAGCCCGCCGCGGCGGATCGATTCCAGGATCGCCTCGCCCATGCGTCGGGAGGCGTCTTCGGGGCCTTTGGGCACCTCGGTTTTGACGGTCAGGTACGAATCTCGGAGGGTGCGGCCGAGGTCATCGACCACGCCCACCTTGACGTTCGTGCCGCCGAGGTCCAGGCCGACAAACAGCGGCGCCTGGGCCTTGTCCTTAACGACCACCTTGCGCGATGACGACATGCTCTTCTCCCACCATCTTCACGTCGGGAAAGGCCGGTAACAACTTTCTTAACGCTCGCTGCCCAAGGGGCCTAGGCCACTTGTGCCGATCCTGCAAACGCTGGCAGATTAGCGCGATGCTCACCGGTCCGGAATGGCCGGAAAGCAGCGAACGGACGAAATCGTGCAGCGGAGCGAGGGCGTTCCTGGCACTCCAGTGTGTCAGCTTCTGGTGGGCTTTTTTCTCGATCTGCCGGATTCTCTCACGCGTAACGCCGTACTCCTGAGCCAGCGCCTCCAACGTGGGCGGAGGCCCTCGCCAACCGATGCGGTTGAGGAGAATCCGCCTTTGCCGCTCATCGCGGAGGACCCTAGCCACCAGCGAGGCCAGAAAACCCTCCGGCGTCGAATAGTCCACTTCGGGCAGGGCATGCTCCTCCGGCCCGCACAGGAACTCCTTGACAAGGGCCTGCAGCCTGACGAGCGATACCACGCTAAGCTCGTTCGGCCCCATCAACTGGCCGTACGGGGTAAGCAAGAGTTCTCCCAGGGATCTAACGCTCGCGACGGCGAGGACCTCCTCACACACTATCCCCAGGCGGAGATAGCTGATGGGGACGCCAGGGTAGTAAGAGGCGTGCAACTCGTCGGCGCGGATGCCGCTCAACGGTGTTCCGGAAAACAGCGGCAGCAATCTCCACGAGGTATCCGTCATCTGGGTCCTCGCGGCGGCAAGCCTGCGCGCTTCTGAAACCTCCTCCCGCTGGTCTTTGATAAGGCTCGCGCAAAAATCACTTGGCAGCCGGTCCAGTTCGGCGACGCCCTTCCGCAAAAACGACCCGATCTCGTCACGGCCGCCTCGGCCGGGAAAGAGCTTTTCCCGTAGTGCTTGTTGCGAGGCGTTCAGGCGGGCGTACGTTACCGCTCCATAACGCCGGACCTTCAACACCCTGCGCACGTCGAGATCGAGGAACTCGCGGACCGTAACGACCCCCAGTGCGAGGAGGGCGCCGCGCTCCTTGCCGGTAAGCGGCAATTCCCAGACGGGGCTTTCCAGGGAGAGCCCCCCGGCGCTCCGCGCACCTTTTGACGCGCCCGTTTTGACTCGATCGCCTTTCCGCACTGCTGCCGGTCCACCAGGTTTCTTACGCATCGGCCGGAAATCCTCCCGCGCTTTTCACGCCACGACACCTTGCAGCCGCGCGTACTGCGGCAAGGGGCCGACCAGCGGCCGGAGGTAGTCCAGACACGCCGGCGTGACGAAGCTCCCATCGGCGTTGATAAACTCCGGCGGCATGGGCTTGGCGGCGTTGACCACCTCGGCCAGCGGGATCGTGCCGAGGGTCCAGCGATACGGATCGCTCGACTCCCGGACGATGCTCACCATCACCCCGGAGGCCTCTTCGAGGGCCAGTTCCACGGCCCGGCGACCGCAGGCGTACGCTTCTTCCACGTCGGTTTGGCTCGTCCGGTCGGCGGCGCACATCTGGAGCGACTCGCAGACCTGGAACTCGCCGCGCCAGCCGAACTCGCTGGCGATCATGCGGTGCAGCACCATCGCCGCGCTGGTGCCGCCCATGGCCCCGAACTCGACGTTGGCGAACTTGTCGGTAACCTGCGAGGCGCTGACCGGCCTGCCGGCGGCATCGGAGATCCCTTCGCCGCAAACGACGCTGCACCAGCCGTGCCGCTGGTAGGTCCGCTTCACGTCGGCCAGGAACCGCTCGCGGTCGAAGGGCCGCTCGGGCATGAGGATGATGTGCGGGGCGTCGTCTTCCCGCGACTTCGCCAGGGCACTCGATGCCGGGAGCCAGCCCGCCGAACGGCCCACGGTCTGGAAGATCACGAACTGATCTACGTGCTTCATGTCCCGGGCGAGCATTCCGGCCTGCTTGACCGAGAGGGCCACGCAGCGGGCCGCACTGCCGAAGCCGGGCGTATGATCCGTGCCGAACAGGTCGTTATCGACCGTCTTGGGGATGCCCACGCCGCAAAGCTCGTAGCCCTGCTTGCGGCAGAAATCCTCGACGCGGTGAATGGTGTCCATCGTGTCGTTGCCGCCAATGAGGAACAGGTAACGGACGTTGTGCTTGCGGAGCATTTCCAGAATCGGTGCGAAATCGGCGTCCTTCAGCTTGTAACGGCAACTGCCGAGGGCTGAGCTGGGCGTCGTGCGAAGGTTCTGGAGCGTGTGGCGGTCTTCGCGGCCCAGGTCGATCACGTTGCCCTGCAGGAACCCTTCGATGGCGAACCTCATGCCCAGCACCCGCTCGATGGGCGTGCGGCCCAGCGCCGCGTCGACGACGCCGCAGAGGCTGGCGTTGATCACGGCGGTCGGCCCCCCGCTTTGTCCGATGATGGCGTTGCCCTTCAACATGCAAAATCATCCTTTCAGCTATCAGCTTTCAGCATGAGCCAGCGTCAGCACGGTTCATGATATCGTTCGGCTGATAGCTGATGAAGTCTAATCTCCCTCCAACCGGCCCGTCCAGACCAAGAGATTGCGGAAGAACCGGGCGTACCAATTGCCGACCTCGATCAAGCCGCTCCCCACCTTCTGGACAATGCGAGAGTCGCCCCAATCGACCAAGCCGCCGACCCAGTGCGGGGCCACGTCGGTGGCCAGGGCCGCCGTGCGGCCCTGCCCATGAGTGCCTACCACCAAGAGCGGCGATTCGCCCTGCCGCGCGAACTCGAAACCCTCGCCCCGCGAGTGAACCGAAAACTGCACGGCCTGCAAGAGCGTCTCCGTGCCGGGCTTCGGCGCCACGGCGTTGAACCCGCCGATGCCGGGCGGGCTCTCCCAGGGCAGCCCCTCGAGAATCGGGTGCTCGGCGATTTTCTGCACCAGGCACGGCTGGGCGCAGTTGCGGCGGTCGTCCTCGGCCAGCATCGCCACCGGCAAGACGTCGGCCAGCGGCGACTGGTGATACTCCCCCAGGCGGCCAAAGAAGCTCTCCCAGCCGCCGATCATCAGCAGGCCCGAGCCCTCCGTCACGCACCGGCGGATGTGGACCATGTCGGCCTGCGCAAACCGCGCCGCCGGATAGTCGCTGATCACGTAGAGGGCATGACGCTCTGCGCGGAACGAGGCGGGCGGCGACTCCGCACTAGGCACGTAGTCATAAGCCAGCGCGAAGTGGCTCATGATCCCGGCCAGATACGCCGCCGCTCCGGCCAGGTGGTCGTCACCGAGATAACAGATCCGGGGGTTCATGGGTCACGGGATTTCGTGCTTTGGAACAGCCGGTCGTACTGCTCCGGCGCGTAAAAGTTGAACTGCACTTCGCGGATATACTCGACCGGCCCGACTTGCCGCTGCACGTCGATGAGGACCTCGATTTGCTCCTGGCTGGCGTAGGCCCGGATCGCCTCCAGCTTCCGCTCCAGCATCGCCTGCGTGCCGGTGATGCGGAGCTGCGGGGCCGCGGGGAAATCGCAGTAGGTGGCATATTCGTAGACCGTCGGCACAGAGTCGATCGGCGGCCCAAGCTCCGGCCAGATCGACCCCTGGGCGTGGAACAGGCTGATGAGCATCTCTTCGTTCACGATCCGGTGATCCGGGTGCAGGTCGGTGATCGTGGGCAAGAAGACCCGCGTGGGCCGGATCTGGCGGAGGATCAGCGGGTAGGCGTTTTGCAGTCCGCTGGCCCCTTCCGCCTCGGTGGGATCGCCGATCGTGGCGAAGTGCCGCCCGCGGTAAGGATTCAGGTTGCAGTCCGGGAAATGGAGGAAATGGAGCCGCTCCCGGGGAAGCCCAAGGATCTGAAAGGACCGCTCCGCCTCGGCCTGGCGGACCTGAGCGATGGTGCGCCGCTGCGTCATCCGACAATAGCCCATGCGCCCGTCGGTGGTGACCACGGCGTGGACCTTGATCCCTTCGGCCAGCGCGACCTGAAAGGTCAGCCCGGCGCCGGTGACGATGTCGTCGTCGTGGGCGGTGACGAACATCCAACATTCCTTGTCCCCTTTCCAGTCGGGGAGGAACTCGGCGATGTTGGAGGTCGCCAGCAAGGGGCCCGGCGTGCGGCGGTAATAGGTGACGCCTTCGATCATGGTGATTACTACCTACCCAGAAGCTCGTTGCCGATCTTCCGCGCCCGCTGGGCCTTGTCGAGATTGATCCCGAGGGCCACGCCGACGCTGACCAGGATGTTCCACCCGGCCAGCAGTTGCAGCACCGTCTCGTATCCTTCCGAGGCCGGCACGCGGATGGTGGGGAAAAGCGTCTCCTGGCGTGCAACGGCAATCACTTTCATCCCCACGCCGTCCGCGAGCACTTCCTTGAACTTCGCCATTTCCGCCGGGAACGGATCGATCGCGATCACCACCTCGTCGGGGTCCATCACCTCCTCGATGCCGTGAACGGCGTAGGTTCCTTCGAGGTAATCGCTCTTTTTCTTGGTGATTTCGTTGGTCTTGAGCGTGAGTTCTTCGGCCACGCCGTTATTGCGGCCGGCGAAATAGAGCATGGGAGCGGCAGCAATGTCCCGAATCATCGCCGGGTCCAGCTCGGCCTCCAGCACCTCTTGGGCCTTCTTCGCGGCTTCGGCCTGGTTCTTCACGACCGGACTCTCGGGGCCCTCAAACTGGCAAAGGATCGACCGGTAGAAGAGGGCCTGCTCGACGACGCTCTTGGTCGCTGCAACCGCGGTCTCCTTGCCGCAGGTAAGGGTGTAGCATCGGCTGGATACGGCCGCCAGCGGGGTGTTCTCGTTGGCCGTTAGCCCAAAACGCCGCGAATGGCCGTTTTCGGCAAGCTGGGTAAGCAGGGAAATTACCTCCTTGGTCTTGCCGCTATTGCTAGCACCAAAGACGGCGAACTGGGAGAGGTCATATTCGTGGGCCTGCCGCGCGGCTTCGGTCACTATTTGGAGGGGGAAACCCCTGCGCATCTGCTCGAAGATCATGTTCTTGGCCGGGAAAATGCGGCTGGAGCCCTCTCCAGTCAGAAACAGCCTCCCGGCCTGCTTGGCCGCCTCGGCAGCCTCGCAGCAACGTCCGAAATCGAAGCTCTGCAAGATCGCCGGTACCTCCATCATCTCTTGGACTAAGGCGAAGTCCTTGTAGCGCCGGTCGGTCAGATTCATCGTCAACTCCCGCCAAGACGCAGATGTCGAAATCCCAATGACTCCGGCGAGTATACGCGGCCTTGGGGGAGGCAGCAATGGCGGGCATCGCTCTTGACCCGGTGGGGAAACCTTGATATTCAGGGGCCCCAATTCCGGTCGATCATTCTTTTCGCGACCCGGCCTCGGCTGAGAGGCGATTCCGTGGCACATACCGTAGCTATCCGGGCCGGCATGGTGGCCGCGCTGCTGCTTCTGGTCCCCATGATAGCGGGGGGCCAACGGGTGCAATTCCCGACCGCCATCGATGGCAGCGGCAGCCCGCCGCCGTCTGTGATGCAGACGCAGCCCTCAACTGCCCCCGGGGGCGTATATTGGGCCCCCTATCCGGTGCAAAACACTGGGCCTGTCACGGTTCCCGGCACGGCGCCCGCGCTCGCGCCGAGCATGGTGCCATCGTTTGCTCCCGGGGCAGCCCCCGCGTTGGCTCCGGGTGGCGGGCCGACTTTCGCACCGGGCACCGCGCCATCCTTAACACCTGGCGTCACGCCGGGCTGGTCCCCTCCGGTCAGTCCGGGTTATCCACCCCGCGGACTGGTACCGTCCGCGCCCGGCGGCATACCCGCGGTTGCCCCCGGCATGGCTCCGGCGTTGGCCCCCGGGCCGGCACCGGGTCTGACGCTCCCACCCCCGGCCACCTTTCAAGGAACGATTCAGGCCCCGGGCTGGGATCCTTACGCCCCGCCGGGAGTTCAAACGCAACCCCTGTTCCCCACAGATCCTTTCGCGCAACCCGGTCCGCTCTTCGGAACCACGACGCCGATGACCCGGCTTCGGAAGGACATCCGGTTCGAGAGCTACTGGCTGGCACGCACCGGCAGTCGGCCGTTCGGGACCGACGACGCGGAGGCCAGTATCACGTTTGCCTTTCCACTGTTCTACAACCAGCAGACGCCGTTGCTGGTCACGCCGGGTTTTGCGATTCACCTTTGGGACGGGCCAGTCTCGACCAGCTTGAACCCGGCCGTCTCTCCAGACCTTCCTCCCAGGGCTTACGACGCCTATTTGGATGTCGCCTGGCTGCCCCAGCCCACCCCGTGGCTGGGCGCGGACCTGGATTTTCGGATCGGCGTTTATTCCGATTTCAGTCAGGTGTCGACGCGGAGCATCCGCTTCCCATCGCACGGGTTGGCCGTCTTCACGTTCTCGGAGAGCTTTCAGGTCAAGGCCGGGGTATTCTTCCTGGACCGCAACCACATCAAGCTCCTCCCGGCGGGTGGGGTCGTTTGGACGCCCAACAAGGACACCCGCTTCGACATCCTTTTCCCAAACCCCAAACTCGCCAAGCACCTGACCACCATAGGAACCGCCGAATGGTGGCTCTACGCCCGCGGCGAGTACGGTGGCGGGGCTTGGACGGTGAAGCGGATCGACGGGTCGCACAACTCGGTCGATTACAACGACATCCGGGTGGCCGTCGGCGCGGAGTTCGAAAAGATCGGCGGGCTGCGCGGGGGTTTCGAGGTGGGGATTGCCTTTGACCGGGAGATTTTCTACGTCGAGACGCCGGCCGCGAACATCCACCCCAGCCCGACGGTGTTCTTGGGCGGCAGCATGGCGTTCTGAGCGTCGAGCTTCGTGGGCATCGAGTCTGTCACACGCGGGGAAGACCCGACGGAAGGCGTCTCCCCTTTTTGCTCCTTCCCCTCCCCGTCCACAGAGTTAAGCCGCCACCAGTCGAATCTCACGTCCGGGGGTTGCATTTCGGCACGCAGGCTAGTATCGTACACGTTCGTTGCGTGGAGTTTCGGGGGTGAGACCCGTTGCCGGCCTGTTGGCGGGAGTAGTTCGGGCGGTCGTTTCCGGCTCGCGTACCTAAAGCGGCATCCAATGCTGGCCGGCGATAGTTGAGGTCGGCGGCGGCTCCCCCAGAAGACGAAGTATGTGATCGGATGCCGCCCAGTGGGCTGAGAGGTACGAGGAGTCGTTACGATGGCGCAAGGGGTCATCAAGAAGATCGTTTCGGATCGAGGTTTCGGGTTCATTGCGGGAAACCCGGAGGACGTCTTCTTCCACCATTCTTCGGTGGTGGAAACGCGCTTTGACGATCTGAAGGAAGGGGAGACCGTCGAGTACGAAATCGCCGAAGACGACACGCGGCGCAAGGGGAAGGGCCCGCGGGCAGCTTCGGTCAAGCCGATTCAATAGCGGCGAAGTCCATCCAATCTGAATCTCCCTTGTGCGGCGCGTTGGCTGGCTAGGTGCTAGGGCGCTCGCGGTTCTGCCGGCCTTCTGGCCAAAGGCTGGTTCCCCGGCCTCCAGGAGCAAATCATGTCCGACCGAATCCCCATGACCCGCGCCGGCTACGACAAGCTCAAGGCGGAGTTGGACCGCATGCAGAACGTCGAGATGCCCGTCCTGGAGGAATGCGTCGGCAAGGCCCGGGCCGAGGGCGACCTGACCGAGAACGCGGAGTACGAAGGGGCCAGGGAAAGCCTGGAGATCCTGCGGGCTCGCGTCAACGCGCTCCGCGACAAGCTTTCTCGGGCGGCGATTGTGGATCCTTCGCGGGTGGCCAAGGACGAGGTGGCCTTTGGGGCCACGGTCGTGGTCAAGGACCTCGACTGCGGCGACGAGGAGCAGTTCACGCTGGTGGGGGCGGGCGAGGAGGATTACACCGCCGGCAAGATCCTCGTGACCAGTCCGCTGGCGCAAGGACTGGTCGGCAAGAAGGCCGGGGATCGGGTGGAGATCAAGGTGCCTCAGGGCACGATCCGCTACGAGATCCTCGAGATCCGCTATCCGGAAGCGTGAAACTCCGTGGACCGCCGGTTAAGCGTGTACTCGCTTCCGTCCGCAGTCGCCCCCGCGAAGTTGGCCGGGGGGGCCGTTGTGGTGATTGACGTGCTCCGTGCGTCGACCACGATCATCCACGCCCTGGACGCCGGGGCCACCGAGGTCCTTCCTTGCCTGGAAGTCCAGGACGCAATAGCGACGGCGGCCAAAATGCCGGCCTCGACCTACGTCCTCGGGGGCGAGCGCGGGGGGCTGCCCATCGAGGGCTTCGAGCTCGGGAACAGCCCGGAGGAGTACAGCCCGGGTTCGGTGGGAGGCCGGGCTGTCATTTTTACGACCACGAACGGGACCCGGGCGATGATGAAGTGCCGCGACGCGGCTCGGGTGTACATTGGGGCCTTCGTCAACGCCACGGCGGTCCTGGAACGCCTCATCGGACAGTCGCAAGTGCATCTCCTTTGCGCCGGCTCGGCGGGCCAGGTGACTCGGGATGACATCCTGCTGGCCGGCCTCCTGGTCACGCGACTGGAGGGTCGGGGCGACATGGGGTACCGA
>Ga0315280_10003301_pt1 | contig 24934 bp, 22 predicted proteins | sample YL17G06_40_MG_FD_203697 | JGI IMG/M metagenome (GOLD analysis project Ga0315280, IMG submission 203697) | Sediment microbial communities from Yellowstone Lake, YNP, Wyoming, USA - YL17G06_40 | ecosystem: Environmental > Aquatic > Freshwater > Lake > Sediment | place: USA: Wyoming | collected...
TCGAGGTGATGATAGGCGCAGCCGCCCTGCTGGTCAAGCGAACGGGGGAGTAGCGCATGCCTCCTTTTTCTGGGTGGCGCATCCAGGGCTGGCCGGGAGATGCACGTCGCGCTTGATCCCATGGTGCCATCGCCGTCCTCCCCGGGTGGGGGAATGGTCGTGCGGTGAGAACGTCGGGCTGCAATCGCCAGGAAGGGGGCGTATAATGCTGCCTGCCTGATCCGGGCGCTTCATGATCTTATTGTGACGGGGACCCATCGCGATGCCTGCCAGCGTGCCACGCATTATCGTTCGGGACACTTCCGGCAACGAGCGGGAAGTGGAAATCGCGCGCACGCCGTTCACGCTCGGCCGCCAGAGCGATAACGATCTGGTCCTGCTCGATAACCGCATCTCCCGCCGCCACGCCAGCATTCTTAAGGACGGGCACGACTATCTCATCCAGGATGCTGGCAGTCGCCATGGCACGTTCGTGAATGGCGAGCGGGTGACTTCCTGCGCTCTCCGCAGCGGCGATCAGATCGGCCTCGGCGTGGCGGACGCCTACCAGATCTTTTTCCTCACCGAGCAGGCGGCTCTGCCGCGGTTGCTTGCCGAAATCGGCAAGGCCGGGGAAAGCCCTCTGCCGCAACTTCAGCACCTCGGCTTGCTGCTGAAGATGGCGGAGATGCTGAACCGGGCGCCAGCGCTTGAAGAAGTATTGACAGCTCTGGTCGATTCCGCGATTCAGCTCGGCGATGCCGAGCGCGGGCTTCTCTTCCTGCGCGACGATGCGGGCCAGTTCAACCTGCGCCTCGCCCGCGGGCGGGGCGGCGTGCATCTGCCTCCCGCGCTCTCCGATTACTCCAAGGAAGTGGTGGAGCGAGTGGTCAAAACCGGCCGTGAGGAAGTGACGCTCCAGGAGGAGAAGACGGGGCTATCCGCGAATGAAACCGGGATCATCCGACAGGGCCTGCGCGGCGTGGTGGCGATTCCGCTGCAAAAGCTCCCCATGATGGAAATGGGGGGAGAAACGATCATCCAGGCAGCGCCCGAAATGCTGGGCGTCCTCTACCTGGACAGCCGCGCGCAGGCCACAGCGCTCACCGGCCTCGACCGCCAGGTGCTGCTGACGCTCGCTATCGAAGGCGCCACGGTCATCGAGAATGCCCGCATGTTCCGCCTGACGCGCGAGCAGGAACGCATGCGCCACGAGCTGTCGCTCGCCCGCAACATTCAGCAGAGCTTGCTGCCTCGCCAGTTGCCGCGCAGCGACCATTTCGAATTGCGCGCGCTGAGCATTCCCTGCCAGACGGTGGGCGGCGATTACTACGATGTGGTGCGCCTGCCCGGCGACCGCCACGGATTCACGGTCGCCGACGTTTCGGGGAAGGGCCTGCCCGCCGCCATGATGGCCGCCTCTCTTCAGGGTGCGTTCGGGGCCGTCGCCGCCGGCGATCCCGATTTGCGCGAGCTTTTCCGCCGCGTGAACGAGTTCCTCGTCGAGCGGACGCCACCGGAGATGTTCGCCACGATCTTCTACGGCGTTCTCGCCCCCCAGGGTGAGTTCGCCTTCGTCAATGGCGGCCACACCACTCCGTTCATCCTCCGCGCCGGCGGGGAAGTAAAGCGGCTGGATTTTGGCAATTATCCCCTGGGCCTTTTCCCGGGTATCCGCTTCGAGGCGGCCCAGGATAAGCTGGGGGCGGGCGACCACGTCCTCATCTACTCGGACGGCGTCACCGAAGCCCAAGACGCGCACCACGAGTTGTTCGGGGAAGGCCGCTTGAAGTCCTTGCTCGAGTCTTGCTCCGGACTTTCGACCCAGGTTGTCTGTGACCGCGTGGTGGCGGCGATACGCGAATTCGTCGGCACCGCGCCTCAGGCGGATGACCTGACACTGCTAGTGCTCCGGTACGGTCCGTCCGTCATGTAGTCCTCACTCTGAAGCTGCCGCCGAAAGCAGCCCCTCCGAAACCAGAAATCACCGCTGGATGGACGGTCAGTGCTGTGCGGCAAAGAGGCAGCGGAGTGCGTCCAGGTTGAGGGACTCGAAGCTCGGCAAGACGAGGTCCGCCCGTCCGTGCGCGCGCACTTCTTCGAGCGGGAAAGTCGAAGCGATGGCCACACACTTCATCCCTGCTTCTTTGGCAGCTTCAACGCCGACGAACGAATCCTCAAACGCCACGCAGGCGGCAGGCACGAGACCGAGGCGCTCTGAAGTGCGGAGATAGATTTCGGGGTGAGGCTTAGGATGCTGGACTTCATCCCCGCTAACCAGACAGCGGAAATACGATCTGAAGCCCAGGGCGTCCACAATGAACTCGACGTTCTTCGCCATCGCCGAAGACGCCACGGCCATGGGAATTCCGGCTTCATAACATTGCCGTAGCAAGCTTTCCAGGCCGGGCAGCGGCTTGGCATGCGCGCGGAAGGCCGCGCGGAAGCGCCTCTCCAGCTCTTCGCTGAGTTGCGCCATCTCCTCTTTCGTCATGCCGGGGCCGAAGAAAAATCGGAACGCGTGATCGTTCCGGTGGCCGAGAACCTGCTTGGGAAGCTCCTCGACATCGTACCGGACGCTTCGCTCGTCAAGAAATTCGACCCACTTCTGGATGTGGAAAGGGTTGCTGTCTACGAGGACGCCGTCCATGTCGAAAATGGCGGCGCCCGGCAGGTTGCTCGAAGACGTCATCGTGCTCCGTGTCCCGGGAATTCCGCTATAGCCAGGCCTCCGCGTGTTCGCGAACATTGTGATGCAGGGTCGAGAAGCGCTGGCCTCGCTGATTTCCCGTCCAACTTTCGATCATAGCAGAAGGCGTCAAATCTCTAGCGGGGAAGTGGGCGCAGGGAAGCCAGCAGCTTTTCCGGCGTGTAGGTGTTGATGACGCTCTTCTTCTCCATCCAGCCCCGCCGCGCCGTTGCTACGCCGTAACGCATGTAAGCGAAGTGGTCGGGATGATGGGCGTCGGTCGAAATCACGATCTTCATTCCCCGGTCGCGCGCCAGCCTGACGTGCCGGTCGCAGAGGTCCAGCCGCTCGGGATTGCCGTTGAGTTCGAGGATCACGCCGGCCTTCTGAGCGGCGGAGAAGACCTTTTCGATGTCGAAGCCGAAAGGATCGCGTTTCAGGAGTTGCCGGCCCGTGGGGTGGCCGAGGATGCGCACATAAGGGTTCTCGAGCGCCTTGAGCAGCCGGGCCGTCATCTCTTCCGCGGGCATCGTCATGCGTGAATGCACGCTGATCAGCACGATGTCGAACCGCCTGAGGAGTTCATCGGGATAGTCGAGTCGGCCATCGCCGAGAATGTCCACCTCGGCACCCGTCCAGATATCGATCCCTTTGACCTTCTTGCGAGCCGCCTTAATCCGCTCGATATTCTCCCGGGCGCGCTTTTCGTCCAGACCGTTGGCGACGGTCACGGCCTTCGAGTGGTCGGTGATGAGGATGTATCGGTAACCGAGCTTCTTCGCCGCCTCGGCCATCTCTTCAACGCTCGTCCGGCCGTCGGAGGCGGTGGTGTGCATCTGCAGGTCGCCGCGAATGTCGGCGAGTTCGACGAGCTTGGGCAACTTACCTTTCTCTGCTGCCTCGATTTCTCCAAGATTCTCGCGCAATTCGGGTGGAATCCACTCGAGCCCGAGCTTCTCGTAGACTTCCTCTTCCGTTCGGCTGGCGATGACTTTTTCGCCTTCAAAGAGTCCGTACTCGCTCAGTTTCCAGCCGTGGCGTTTCGCGCGGTCGCGTAAGGCGACGTTGTGCTCCTTGGAGCCGGTGAAATACTGCAACGCCGCGCCGTAGGATTTCCGGTCGAGCAGGCGCACGTCCACCTGCAGGTCATTTTTCAGTTTCACGCTGACCTTGTCTTCCCCTTTAGCCAGCACTTGATCGATGCCGGGGAACTTCACAAAGTGCTCGGCCATGCCTGGGTGATCGCGGCCCGTGACGAGCAGGTCGAGATCTCCCACCGTTTCACGGCCGCGCCGCAAGGAACCGGCGGGTGTGACTTCCTCCACAGCCTTCAGTTCCTTCAAGTAGGCCACGAGTTCTTCCGCCGTCTCCTGCGCGGTGTCGAGCCGGAAGCGGCCCGCGGCACGACGGTACACTTCGATGGCTTTGAGGATGTTCTCCTCCGATTTGACGTCCATCTTGGGAAGCGTGCGAAGCTTCCCGGCCCGCGCAGCGGCCTCTAGGTCGTCGATGGACTGGATGTTGAGTTCCTTGTAGAACAGCCGGACCTTTTGCGGGCCCACGGTCTGCAGTCGCAGGAGGTCGAGCAGGCCGCGTGGGACTTTCTGCAACTGCTCCTGGTGATAAGCGCACTTGCCGGTCTCGACCAGTTCGACGATCTTCTTCGCCAGATCGGCGCCGATGCCGGGGATGTCAGTGAGCTTGCGGTTCGGGTCGCGGGCGATTTCCTCCAGACGCTCGGGATAACTCTCCACCGACCGCATGGCGCGGTCGTAGGCCGCCGCCTTGAACGGCCACTTAGCGTCATCCTGATTGATCTTCAGGAGGTTGGAAATCTCTTCGAAAACAGCTGCGATTTCGCGGTTTTCCATGGGCATTTCCTCGTGGATGAGGGCTTCCTCTCCCGAGGTTGGCAGTTACGCTCAAATGCTGGGCCGCGTGGCGATCCTCGCCCAAGACTCACTGTAACGTCTTTAGAATGTCCGTGTTATGTGTGTTTCTTTTTGCCACACCCGATGTTAGAATACCTTCGACCATGGTCATCAGGTGGCGACCCTCCAGCCTCGGGCTCCAGAGCAAGATTATCATCTTTGCCGCCCTCGCGTTCATTTCTGTCGTCACGGTTTCGACTTACATCGCCATGCTCCTGACGCGGACCATGGTGGAAGAAGAAATCTATCTGAAGGCGCTGGCTCAGGCCCGGGCGACCGCGCATCAACTGGTTAGTCGGCGTTCCCTCGAAAACCCAGCCACTCTCCTCCGAGATCTCCGGCAAATGGAGAAAGACTTCCCGGGCGTGCAGCAGGCGGATATCTATCTGCATGAACCCGAGCATCGGCTTCTTGCCTCCACGGCCCCGCAGGCCCAGCACCTGGAACTCGATGACATTCCCGGCGTCGAGAAGTACTACGAATTCGAGCGGCCCGACGAGGATACCGTCACGATCGAGACTCCGGGCGGCAAGTCGTGGATCATCGGGATGACGATTCGCGACCACGACCGAGCCATCGCCTGCCTGAACCTGAAGGTTTCGAAGTCGCATACGAGCCGTGTGACGCGCGGGCTCGTGCTTCGGAACCTGGTACTCACGCTCGCCAGTCTCGCCCTTGTGGTCCTGGTGATCCACGTCTTCTTCCTGAAGCGCGTACGTGGACCCGTCAAAGAGATGATTCGTGTGATGGAGGCGGCAGAGGGTGGCCAGCTCAACGTTCGCGCCGGAGCGGTGAGCGACGACGAGATCGGTCAGCTCGCCAACCATCTCAACCAGATGCTCACCCGCATCGAGAATTTCAATACCGAACTGGGCCGAAAAGTGGAAGAAGCCACGGCGGAACTCGCTCGCCGGAACGAGGAGCTTGCCCGCATCAACCAGGAACTCTTCGAGACGCAGCGGACGCTCGCGCGCTCGGAGCGACTGGCCGTGGCGGGGCAGTTGGCGGCGAGCCTGGCGCACGAAATCGGCACCCCGCTGAACTCCATTTCCGGCCACGTACAACTGCTGGCGCGGCGCGCGTCGGGGGACGAGGGCCTGACGCGGCGCCTGCAGATCATTGAAAACCAGATCCAGCACATCGTGCGTACCGTGAAGCGGTTGCTCTCCTGGACACACACTCTGGAGCTACACGTCGAACCGATCGACTTGCGGCGCGTGCTGAAGGAAGTGGTGCTGCTTTCGTCTCCGGCTTTGCAGCACCGGCGAATCCGCGTGCGGATGGATCTCCCGCCGGAAACCCCGAAGATCTACGCCGACGCCGGATACCTCCAGCAGGTCTTCCTGAATCTCATCAATAACAGTATGGACGCCATGGCGCAGGGCGGAGAACTGAAGGTGAGCCTGGCTCTCAACTCGGATGGGCAGGCTTTACAGGTTGAGCTTGAGGACACCGGTCACGGCATGTCGGCGGAGACTCTGGCGCACATCTTCGAGCCGATGTTTACGACCAAGCGCGTGGGCACAGGATCGGGCCTGGGGCTGGCCATCTGCGACCAGATCGTCCGCCAGCACGCGGGCACGATCACAGTGGAGAGCGAGCTCGGCCGCGGGACGCGCTTCACGATTGTTCTGCCGCTCGATGGCCGCTCCCGGTCGGAGACAGCAACTCCTGCGGCCAGCATCGTCGGCTCGCTCCGGTAGTTGCGCCCCGCTGGCTTTCTCACTGCAGAGGATGGAACGTTGAAGGCGGCAGAAACTCAGTCCAGCGTGAACATTCTCGTCGTCGATGACGATGCCGAGACCCGGGACCTGCTGCGCGAAGTCCTGGGGGAGGAGGGCTACAACGTCGTCGCTTCCTCGAGCGGTGAAGAAGCGCTTGAGGTGGGCAAGCAGGAATGCTTCGACATCATCATCAGCGACATCAAGCTGGGCCCAAACCTCACCGGGCTGGACGTGTTGAAGGCTTACAAGTCCATTCAACCCGAATCGGAAGTAATCCTCATCACCGCATTCGGCAGCATGGAGACCGCAATCGAAGCCCTGAAGGGCGGCGCGTTCGATTATCTTTCCAAGCCGTTCAAGATTGAAGAGCTGTTGGTGCAGGTGGGGCGGGCGCTGGAAAACCGCGCCCTGGTGCGCGAGAACCGCAACCTGCGACAGCAGATCGAAAGCCAGGTCCAGCTCTCCAGCTTGGTCGGGCGCTCGCCGGCGATGCTCGGGGTCTACAAAAAGATTGCCCTCGTTTGCGAGTCGCGCTCCACCGTCCTGATCTACGGTGAAAGCGGGACGGGCAAGGAACTGGTGGCCCGGGCCATCCACTACAATGGCCCGCGCGCCAAGCAGAGGTTCTTCGCGATCAACTGCGGAGCGCTGCCCGAATCATTGCTCGAAACGGAACTCTTCGGACACGTGCGTGGCTCGTTCACGGGTGCAGTCGGCAACAAGCGCGGCATCTTTGAGGAGGCGGATGGCGGCACGGTGTTCCTCGACGAAGTCGCGGAAATGAGTCCGGCGCTCCAGGTCAAACTCCTCCGGACGCTCGAGGAGCAGGAGGTCCGGCGCGTGGGCAGCAACCGCCCCGTGCCGGTGGATGTGCGTATCCTGGCGGCCAGCAACCGCAACCTGGCCGAACGGGTCGAGCAGGGAAAATTCCGCCAGGACCTGTACTTCCGCCTGCGCGTCATCGAAATCGACCTGCCGCCGTTGCGCGAGCGCGGCGAGGACATCCCGCTGCTGGCGGAGCATTTCCTGAGAAGGTTCGAGCGTGAGCGGGGAAGAGCGTATACGATTTCACCGCAGGCATTCTCCGTCCTGCTGACCTATGACTGGCCCGGGAATGTCCGCGAACTCGAAAACGCGCTCGAAGCGGCGGTGGCGCTGAACCGTTCCGGCACCATCACTCTGGAGGATCTGCCGCCCAAGGTGCGAGCGGACTTCCAGAAGGGGCGGCGCCTGGAGGATTTCTACTCGGACCTCCCCAGCCTCGATGAACTCCGAGCCAAGTACGTGGCGCACGTCCTGAGGGTTGTGGGCGATAACAAGGTGAAGGCGGCGGCGATCCTGGGCATCAATCGCAAGACGCTTTATCGCGTACTGGGCAGAATGAAGTTGCACAAGTAAGCGGAGAGGCTTACCGTAGTTACGGGGCGTTCGAGGAACAGGGCAGAAGTTACAACCCAGGCTGGGCTGGCGCGTCGCCGGGACGGCTCGAACATTTTCGGGTTTCGCCGGGGCATCCAAGCGAAGGCATGAAATACTCGTACATCGCCAAGTCGGCCGTGAAACAGCTCTTTTCGGGCTTCCAGTTGCCCTACATGGTGATGTTTGAGACCACGCTGATGTGCAACATGTTCTGCGAGTACTGCATCTTCGGCGAGGAGGGGAAATTCAACGACCTGGGGACGCGCGCGGCGCGCGAGCGCATCTTCCGCCGCATCGACGAGTTCTGCGAGATGGGCCTCTTCGCTCTGAGCTTCTCGGGCGGCGAGCCGCTGCTCAATCCCCACACCTGCGATTACATCGCCTATGCGGCCGACCAGGGCATGTGGACCTCCATGCCCACCAACGGTCTGCTCATCAAGAAGTATGCCGCGGGCGTGGCGCGCCTCGATATGCTGGAAGTCTCCATCGACTCGCTCAACCCGCAGCGTTTCGCCAAGCGCCGCGGGCTGGACGGCTTACCGCGCATCCTGGAGAACCTGGAATTCGTTCTCAAGAAGCGCAAGCCGTTCACCACCCAGATCAACGCCGCCGTCAACCTGGAAAACCTCGACGACCTCCCGGAACTGGCGGAGTTCTGCCGCGAGCGCGACCTGGTGCTGCACCCGGAGGCCGTCCATAACGTGATGCGCCAGGGAGAACTGCTCCCCGACTCGGAATTGCATGGGGCTCAGATCGATCGCGTCGAGTGCGCCCTACGCGAGCTGCGCGCCGCGTATCCCAAGAACGTCGGCTTCTACAGTCACTACTACGAGTTCTACCGCAACGGCGGGTTCGGCCCCAAGTTCCCGTGCCGCCACCCCTCCAAACTGATTTCCATGAAGCCCGACGGTGCCATCCACTTCCCCTGCGCGTTCGCCACGCTTTACCAGTCGCAGGCACCCCTGAAGGAGATCTTTGCTTCGGAGCCGGTGCAGAAAATCATCGCCCAGGAGGCGACGCTTTGGGATTTCTGCGCGGGATGCAAGATCGGATGCCCCTACGAAGTCAGCGCTTACACGAACAGCCCGATGCTGGCCTTTGAATCCGGGCTGAATTTTCTCCGGATTATCTGAAGCGAATTCCGGCCGGAAACCAAGCGGTGTGGCGCAATGCCCCATTGCCGGACCGCAAAGTTGACGAGTCTCGACTGAACTGTGTCAATATGCCACAGTCGTTGCGAAGGCCCGGTTGTCATCGGGGGCTATTTCCGCCAATCAAATCAAGGGCTTGGAAGCTTGGACATCCTTTTGGCGGGCGACCTGCCTACACAATGCGGGGGGAGTCGCGGTGTCGCCATGATGTTGCCCAGAATCCTCGTTGTAGACGACGATCAGGACAGCCGGAACCTGCTGAGCGAATTCTTGGCCGCCAATGGTTACGCCGTGGCGGCAGTCGGGGACGGCGCGGAGGCTCGCGAGGAACTGAGCCGTGCCGATGGATATCAGGTCGTTCTTGCGGACCTGCGGATGCCCAACGAGTCCGGCTTAGAGCTGCTTCGGAATCTGCGCCGTCAGAAATCCCAACACGCCATCATTCTGATGTCTTCATTCATCTCCCAGGCGGAGAGGGAGCAGGCACAGGAACTGGGCGCACACGCCCTCCTCGAGAAGCCGTTCCGCCTAACGGATTTACTGGCCGCCGTCGAAGAAGTTGCCCCGAAGAAGCCGATACCGATTTCGCCTTAGGAGCACGCAGAAACCTCAGCAGGCTGCAAAACATGCGGTGAGGAGCGGAAATGAACATCGAAGAGAAGGTAATCGAGGTTGTCACTCGCGAGCAGCATTTCGAGCCCGGTCTCGTCAAGCCGGACTCCACCTTCGCGGAACTGGGCATCGACTCGCTGGATGGCGTCAACATCCTATTTGCGCTTGAGCAGGAGTTCAAGATCGACATCCCGGATTCGATCGCGCAGAACATGCGAAGCGTGAGCCAGGTCGTCGACGCCCTTACCCGCGTGATTGAGGGCAAGGACGTTTCGGATCTCGTTGCCATGGCCAAAGTCAACGGTTCCGGCTCCGGCGGTTAATTTCCTCGCATCACGGTGTCTGGCGTGCGCAGAGTCGTCATCACAGGAATGGGAGTCTTTGCCTCCCCGGGCAAGGAGGTAGACACGTTCTTCTGCAACCTCCTGAGCGCCCGCTCGGGGATTCGCCGCATCCAGCAGTGGGATCCTTCCAGACTATGCGTGCAGATCGCGGCCGAAGTTCCGGATTACTGCCCCACCGAATACTTCCCGCCCAAGCGGCTCGACCTGCTCGACCGGTTTACGCAATTCGGTCTCCTCGCCGCTCGGGAGGCGGTGAAGTCGAGCGGTCTCGAGATTTCCGACGAGGAGAGGGCGCGCTTCGGCGTCGTCATGGGAACGGGCATGGGCGGCGCAGAAACCTTTGACAACAGCTACTACAACCTTTACGCCAAGAACGAAACGCGCCTGCACCCGTTCACCATTCCGAAGATGATGCACAACGCCGTGACCTCGCAGATCTGCATGGAGTACGGCGCCCAGGGCCCTGCGCTCGCCGTCTGCACGGCCTGCTCTTCGGCGGGACACGCGATCGGTGAGGCGTTCCACCTCATCAAGTTCGGAATTGCCGACATCATGCTAGCTGGCGGCAGCGACGCCCCGCTTACCTACGGCATGATCCGTTCGTGGGAATCCGTGCGCGTCCTGGCGGGTGGGAACGGAGAGCCCAGCCGCGCCTGCCGTCCATTCTCGGCGGACCGGGAGGGCATGGTGCTCGGCGAAGGGGCGGCCGTGTTGGTGCTTGAGGAATCCGAGCGGGCACGGAAACGCGGCGCGAAAGTCTACGCGGAACTGGCCGGCTACGGGCTCACGTCCGATGCCAGTCACATCACCCAACCGTCCGTGATCGGTCCGGCGCGCGCCATCCGCATGGCGCTCGACGAGGCGCGCGCGAACCCGGAGGACGTGGATTACATCAACGCGCATGGGACGGGAACGCGGCTGAACGACGCCATCGAGACGCAGGTCATCAAGGAGGTCTTTAAGGACCACGCGCGCCGCGTTGCCATCAGTTCGACGAAGTCCATGCATGGCCACGTGATGGGCGCGACCGGGGCCGTGGAACTGGTGGCGACCCTCATGGCGATGGAACGGGGGATGATCCCGCCCACGGCGAATTACACGCGGCCCGACCCGGAATGCGATCTGGACTACGTTCCCAACGAGGCGCGGCAGCAAGCAGTGAACGTGGCGGTTTCCAACTCATTTGCCTTCGGGGGGCTGAATGCTGTCCTCCTCGTACGCCGGTTCGGTTAAGATAAGGGTGCGGGCGGGAGCCGGAGCGAGAAGGAACCCGCAACAGGAATGAAGCCAACCAAGCGCATTGCGATCCTGACGCTCAGCGTCGGCGCCGGGCATGTTCGCGCCGCGGAGGTCGTGCAGCGCGCGCTGCTCGATGGCGGCGAGGCGCTGGAGGTCCGCACGCTGGATGCCATCGAATTCGGGCGGCGGTGGTTCTACTGGCTCTATGTCGCGCCGTACTGGTGGATGCTGCACCACGCGCCGGGGCTGTGGCGGCGTCTCTTCGATCGCCGGCAGCGAAAGGGGCATCGCGCGACGGCGCCGCACTGGGTCTTTCGCCGCGGCTGCGTCGAAGTCCTGCGGCAGTTGAAGAGTTTCGCGCCTCATCTGGTTATCGCCACGGAAATTGGTGCGGCGGAAATCGCCGCCCTCGGCAAACGCGAGGGCTGGTTCAGTGCGCCGCTTCTGGCCGTGCAGGCCGATTTCCAGACCGAACCTCCCTGGGTGCAGCGGGAGATCGACGTCTACGCCGTGGCCAGCGACGAGGCCAAGGCGCAATTGATCGGTTGGGGCGTGTCTCCCAATCGCATCGTGCTGTGCGGAATTCCTGTGGATCCGGCCTTCAGCTTGGCGTTCGACAAGGGAGAGATTGTCCAGGCGCTAGGACTCGACCGTCGCCGGCCCGTCGTGCTGGTGATGGCAGGCGGCATGGGGCCGATGCCACTGGACCAAGTTGTGCTCGTGCTCGAGCGCTGCGGCTTGCCCCTTCAGGTATTGGCCGTGTGTGGCCACGATCAGATGCAGAAGCAGCGCCTCGAACAACTGCGCGGGAAGGTTGCGCTGGATCTACACATTTTCGGCTGGAGTGACAGCATCCCGGAGCTGATGAGCGCGGCGGACCTGCTGGTCAGCAAGCCGGGGGGCGTGACGATCGCGGAGGCGCTGGCGGTGGGCGTTCCCATGGTTCTGACTCACCCCATCCCGGGGCCGGAGGAGCGGCACGTTCGTTATCTCGAGCAGAACGGTGTAGCGGTGCGGGCCCAGACCCTCGGGGAGATTCCGCAACTCGTTCACCGCCTGCTGGGCGAGCCGGAGAAGCTGGCGGAGATATCGCGGCGCGCGCACGAACTGGCCCGTCCCGACGCGGCGCACGCCGTCGCGCAGGTGGCGCGGGCGCTCCTCGAGACTTCGACGTACATCGATTTCCTGGCTTCGCCGCCTGCGCGTTCGGGCGAATCCGCTTACCTCATGTGAAAGATCTCCGGCGAAGCGGCGCGGGACCGAAACGGATGCGGCATTCCCAATGCTAGGCGGCCTTCGAAACCTTGTCGAGCGTGTGGTGATCGGCGATTCCGTTCCGGCGCTGATCCGCTGGGGGAAGCGCGTGCCGCGTTCGGTGATTCGCGGGATCCAGACTGACGGCTTCCGCAAAGTTGTGCAATATGCCGCGCGGCACCAGAAGTTCTTCGCCCGCCGCCTGAATGAGAGCGGTATCGACCCGGCGCGCGTGCGGGAGCCGAAAGACCTCGGCGAAATCTTCACCACGCCCGAAGACTTGCTCCGCCTTCCTCCGGAGGAATTCCTCTGCCGCGAGCCGCAGGCGGTCTTCGAGACCACCGGTACATCGGGCGGGCCGAAACGCGTCTATTTCGATTACGACGAGCTGGAGTTTGCGGGCCGCTACCAGGCCGCGGCCTTTTACGAAACCGGCGTGCGGCCCGGCGACCGCGTCGTTTGCACGTTTGACGCGGATTACTGGATCAGCAGTTGGGTCACGTTCCTCGCCTGCCGGCAGATGGGCGTGTTCTGCTCGGCGGTCGGCAAGCCGCACCCGTGCGACGTCTACGACCGCCTGGGTCGCTATGGCTATAACGTGATCGTGGCCGATCCCACCTGGCTGGTCAGCCTGAGTGAGATTGCGGAGAAAGAGGGCGCGTTTCCCATCAAGCTGATTTTCGCCGCGGGTGATCGCATGACGGATGTCTATCGCACCTACGTCCAGGAGGTGTGGAAAGCGCCTGTCGTTCTCGGCTACGGGTCGACTGAAATGGGCGGCGGCCTGGGGATGGAGTGCCGCCAGCGGGACGGCTTCCACGTGGACGAATTCAATTTCCTGGTGGAAATCCTCGACCGGGATGCGGAAGGCTACGGCGAACTCGTGGTGACGACGCTCTCCCGGCGTACCATGCCGTTTATCCGCTATCGTGTGCGCGATGTGACGCGCTTCATCGAGGAGCCGTGTCCATGCGGCGCCACGATCCGGCGTATCGCCCGCATCAAGGGACGGCGTGACGAGATGGTGGTGATGGGCGCCGGAAACATGTACCCGGAGATTTTCGAGAACGTCCTCCATGACGTGCAGGGCATCTCCGACAGCTGGCAGGTCGGCGTCCGCCAGGAAGGCACGCACGACATCCTGGAATTTCGGCTGGAACTGAGCAACGGAACCAGTCCCGCGGCCGTCGAAGCGTCGGTCGAACAGAACTTGAGCGCGCGCTATCCGGATGTCTGGGCGAACCGCCAGTGCGGGATGTATCGCCTCGAGTTCCGATTCCTGCCGGCGGGTACGCTCGCGCAGGGAAGAAAGCCGCGGCGGCTGGTGGATGAACGCGGCACGTAGCGGGTGACCAGGAATGGGCTCGCCCCGTGGGGCGGGCGAAAGGACAGCGACGTTTCAATGGTAACGCGACCCAGGCCAACCGTCCGGAAGGCTTCACCCCTGAAGCCGATCATGTTTTGTGATTTCGACGGAACGATCACGCAGGTTGACGTCACCGACGAAATCCTGACGCAGCTCGCGAACCCCTCCTGGCGGGCAATCGAGCAGGAATGGGCGTGCGGGTCCATCGGCTCGCGGGAATGTCTGGAGCGGCAGTTGGCCCTCGTCGATGCCTCGGCCGAGGAACTCGACTCCTTGATTGATGCCATCCCCGTTGACCCCGGGTTCTCCGGATTCCTGCAGTGGATCGAAAAATCCAAGCTGCCGTTCTACGTGGTGAGCGACGGGTTTGACTATGTCGTTCGCCGCGTGCTGAAGCGGGCCGGCGTAAACGGCCAGCTTCGCAACGGGACGCACCTCTTCGCGAGCAGCCTGGACGTGGAGGGGCGCAGGGTGAAAATCTCGTTCCCCCACGCCGCGAACGGCTGCGCGCATGGTTGCGCCACCTGCAAGGCTGAAATCATGCGCCGGCTGAGCCGGGGCCGGAAGCCCGTGGTTTTTGCCGGTGACGGCCTTTCCGACCGCTACGCCGTGGAAGAAGCCGACATCGTGTTTGCCAAGCGTCAATTGCTGGTCCATTGCCGCGAGCGCGGGATCGCCTGCCGGCCCTTCGAGACCTTTGCGGATATTCAGGCGTCGCTCGTCGAGCTTTTGAGAGAATCGCATCCCGTCCCTCGCGCGCGCCCGGCGGTCCGCAAGGGGCAAGCGGCGGCCACGGTCATCCGCTGAACCTGCCGGAGGCACATCGAACTTGGCCATCTCCAACACCTCATCGAAAACTGCGGAACTCCTGGTCCTCGAACGTAAATATTGCTCTTTCGGGGACACCGTCCACTACCTCGAGCCTCCCAAGGTTTTCGCCAACTGCGAGGGCAGCTTCCTTTACGACGAGCAGGGGACGCCTTACCTCGACCTCCAGATGTGGTATTCCGCGGCGAGTTTCGGCTACAAGAACCCGCGGCTGAACGAAGCGCTGAAGCGCCAGCTCGACCGCCTGCCGCAGCTTGCCTGCCAGTATCTGCACGCGGAGAAGGTGGAAGTGGCGACGCGCATCGCTCAGTATTGCGAGCGGCGCTTTGGGGTGAAGGGCCGCGTGCAATTCAACGTGGGCGGCTCGCAGGCCATCGAGGACTCGCTCAAAATCGTCCGCAACTACACGGGGAAGAACCTGATGTTCGCCTTCATGGGCGGATATCACGGCCGGACGCTGGGAGCTTCGGCGATCACCTCCAGCTACCGCTACCGCCGGCGCTACGGCCACTTCGGCGACCGCGCGCACTTCGTTTTCTATCCTTACTGCTTCCGGTGCATGTATGGACTGAAGCGCGAGACCTGCGACATCTACTGCGAGGACCAGTTCGCGAAGCTCTTCGACAGTGAATACCATTCCGTCTGGGATCCGAAAGCTCAGGCCTCCGAGTACGGCGCGTTTTATATCGAGCCGTTGCAGGGAACGGGCGGCTATGTGATCCCTCCCCGGGAATACTTCCTCCGCCTCAAGGAAACGTGCGAGAAGCGCGGGCTGCTGCTCGTGGACGACGAAATCCAAATGGGCTTCTATCGCACGGGCAAGTTCTGGGCGGTCGAGCATCTGGGCATTACGCCGGACATCATCGTTTTCGGCAAGGCGATGACCAACGGCCTCAATCCACTCTCCGGCATCTGGGCGCGCGAGGATTTGATTACCCCGGAACTCTTTCCGCCGGGCTCGACGCATTCGACGTTCTCCTCGAACACACTGGGCACGGCCGTGGCGCTCGAGACGCTTAAGATGCTCGAGGAAGAGGACTACGAGAAGCTCGTCAACGATAAGGGCGCGTATCTGCTCGCCGGCCTGCGAGAACTCCAGCGCCGTCATCCCGGGATCATCGGGCACGTAGATGGATTGGGCCTGGCGCTGCGAATCGAGGTCTGCAAGGAGGACGGCATCACGCCGGACCGCGAGCTGGTGGACCGCATCTTTGCTCTGGGGTTGAGCGGAGAACTGGAATATCGCGGGCGACGATACGGCCTGGTGCTTGACGTCGGCGGTTACTACAAGAACGTCTTCACGCTTTCTCCTTCCTTCACCATTACCGGCGAAGAAATGGACTTGGCGCTCGACCTGCTCGATCAGCTTTTTCGCCGCTGCCGCGTACAATAGCGGCGCAGCGGTGGACGGCAAAGGCGAGCTCCCGCCGCTTCCCTCCGCCGTGGGGAAAACTCCGCAACGTCGACTCTGTCACGACAGATTCGCGGCTGGTGCTCTGCTGTACAAGTTCGCGCCACAAGGAACTGCGGAAGGGTGGCACTTTAGTGCCGCCGAACTCGGCCCCTCTCCCCCTCAAAAGGGGGAGAGGGGCGGGGGTGAGGGGGCTAACCGGTGGCGGCGGGGTTGAAACCCCGCCCTTCCGGGTGCCCGTTCTAGCGCCTTTCCATGGGGGTGAGTGCTAGGTAAGAGTGAACGTAGTCCTGGAAGGCATGCTCCAGGGCCGTGGTGATCTGCCCGGGAGCCGGGAATTTCCAGTCAGGGTCGATTTGGCTTATGGCCGCCACCTCGCGGGTCGTGGAGCTGATAAAGACTTCCTCCGCGGTGGCGAGGTCCTGCGCAGTCAATTCCTGCTCGCGAATCTCGATCCCGGCGTGCGGCGCAATCTCAAACAGAATTTCACGGGTAATCCCAGACAGGCAGCCTGACGAGAGTGGCGGGGTGAGCACTTTGCCGCCGCGCACCAGAAATATGTTCGCTGACGTGCATTCGGCGAGGTGCCCCATTTCGTTCAGCAGCAGCGCGTCGTCGTAGCCCACCTCGTGCACGCAGGCGAGGACTGCCGCGTGAGGAGCCCAGGAGAGCATCTTGGCGCCGGCGTAGCGCCCGCCGGAGAAGATTCCCATGGGCTGGATCACCAGGCGCTGCGCGGTCGGCCAGGGAACCAGCTCACGAGTGAAGATGAGCAGGTCCGTCGGCCCCAGATCGTCTGCCTGCGACCAGAGCCCGCCCTGATTTTTGACGAAGGAGACGCGCGCCATTCCCTCTGGCCGCGAGTTGGCGCGCGCGAGATCGCGGAGGGTCCCGGCGACGCGCTCCATTTCATAGGGCATGGGCACTTCCAGCCGTTCGGCGTCGCGCGTCATGCGTGCCCAGTGGCGTTCGAAGGCAAAAGGCACGCCGCGGTAGATCCGCAGTGTGGTGAAGACGCCCCAGCCCATCAGCAGGCCGACCTGGCCGGGCGAGAGATGAACTTCCTCGAGTGGAACGATACGATCATTGTGAACGATCAGAGAGTCCATAATCGTCGTTTACCGTTTGGCCGCGACGGGCTCGGGCGCCGGGTGCTCGCCGTGGATCGGGAGCCCAAGAGCCTCCAGCAGCGGCCGCGCCTGGAGGAGCATCTCCTCGAACTCCGCCTGCGGCTCTTAATCATACACGATTCCACAACCGACAAGGCACGCTCCAAGGGTGCAAAGGAGGCCGCACCGACGCATAATGAGGCTGTCTGGCAGGCCAGGGCCATTATACTGGTGGCGCTGGCTGACATACACGACCCGAACGCAACATGAAAACACGGCTGAGTACCATGAACCGAAGATGCTTTGCTGGAGCTGGATGCGCTTGCAGCCTGGTTCTTCTCCCTTCGCTCGTTATCGGAGAGGAGCCCAACGCACCGGCAGTCTTTGAAGGGGTCACAACGATGAATAGGAAGAGGATTATTCTTGCCGTTGGATTGGCGGCAGTCATTATGCTGGTGAACCCCTTGGCGCGCGGGGCCGCGGACACAGCCACCTTGACGGTACAAGCCGACAAGCCCGGCGCGAAGATCAGCCCCACGATGTGGGGGATCATGTTTGAGGACCTCAACTTCGCGGCAGACGGCGGCCTGTATGCGGAACTGGCGAAGAACCGCTCCTTTGAGTTTCCCAACCCGATGATGGGCTGGAGCAAAATCCCACCCGCCAGCACGGCGGGCTCAGTTGAGATCCTCGACCAGGCCCCGTTCAACGCGGCGAATCCGCATTACCTGCGCATCAAGGCGGATGGCGCCGGCGAGGGTTTTGGCGTGGCTAACGAGGGCTTTCGCGGCATGGGCGTGCGCGAAAGCGAGGGTTACGCCTTTTCGGCTCAGGTTCGCGCCGTGGAAGGCCGGCCGGCATTGCGCATCGAACTGGTCGGCGGCGACGGACGCAAATTGGCCGAGGCGAGGCTTAATGGATTCACAGGCCAGTGGAAGAAATACTCCGCGACTTTACGCGCCACGGCGACCGAGCCGAAGGCGCGGCTAAACATCTACGTGGAAGGGCCGGGCGCGGCGGATGTCGATATGGTTTCGTTGTTCCCGGAGAAGACTTGGAAGAACCGTCCGAACGGCCTGCGCGCCGACCTGGTCCAGATGCTTGCCGACCTGAAGCCCGGTTTCATCAAGTTCCCCGGCGGGTTCCTCACCGAAGGCCCTCGGCTAGAGAATCGTTACCAGTGGAAGACGACCATCGGCGACCTTGCGGAAAGGAAGCTCATTATCAGCCCCTGGAACGAGTTCCCGCCCCGTCCCGCGCCCGACAACTTCCAGTCGTACGGCCTCGGCTTCTTCGAGTATTTCCAGTTGTGCGAAGACATCGGCGCCGAACCGCTGCCGGCGCTAAACCCCGGCATGGCTGCCCAGTTCTCCGGTGAAATGGCGCCGTTGGACCAGCTTGGACCTTACGTCCAGGACGCGCTGGATCTGATCGAGTTCGCCAACGGCTCTGCCACCAGCCCGTGGGGCAGAAAGCGTGCGGAGATGGGCCACCCGCAACCGTTTAACCTGAAGATGCTCAGGGTGGGCAACCAGGAATTGGGTCCGGAATACATCGGGCGTTATGAGAAGTTTGCCAGGGCGCTCAAGGCGAAGCATCCGGAAATCAAGCTCGTCGCAGGCGCGGGGCCCGACCCAGCCGGCGACAATTTCAAGTTCGCGTGGGACAAGCTGCGCGAGTTGAAGGCGGACATCGTGGACGAGCATGCTCACCTCCAGCCGGACTGGTTCTTCAGCAGCGCCGCCCGTTTTGACAAATACGATCGCAACGGACCGAAAGTTATGATGGGCGAATGGGCCTCCCACTCTCAACCCGGCCTTGTGAACCTGAACAATCGCAACAACTGGGAGACCGCGTTGTCCGAGGCCGCCTTCATGACGGGCCTGGAACGCAATGCCGACATCGTGGTCATGTCCTGCTACGCGCCGTTGTTCGCCCACGTAGATGCTTGGCAATGGGTGCCGAGCCTGCTCTGGTTCGACAACCTCCGTGTGTATGGCACGCCGAACTACTACGTGCAGAAGCTGTTCAGCGAGAACCGTGGAGACGTGGTGTTGCCGCTGGACGTACAGGCGCCGGAAGTTAGCAGCGGTCCGAAAGGCGGGACCATTGGCGTCGGCACCTGGGCGACGCAGACCGAATTCAAAGACATCATGGTCACCCGCGATGGCCAGACCCTTTTCTCCTCCGACTTCGCCAATGGCACCAAGGGCTGGAAGCTACTGGGCGAGGGCGATTGGAAGATGGAGAACGGTGTGCTGCGCCAAAACAGCACGGCCGCGAACGTCCGGGCAATCGCGGGCGACAAGTCCTGGACCAGCTACACGTACTCGCTGAAGGCCCGCAAGCTGGGCGGGGCCGAGGGGTTCCTCATCCTCTTCAACATGCAGGACGAGAACACCAGGAGCTGGTGGAACATCGGCGGTTGGGGCAACACGCGGCACGGCATTGAAATGAACGGCATCCTCACGCAAGTGCCCGGCTCCATCGAGACGGGGCGCTGGTATGACATCAAAACCGAACTCAAGGGCGCGAAGGTGGACTGTTATCTTGATGGTCGACTAGTGCAAAGCGCCGAAGTGCCGGTGCTGCACGTTCAACGCTTGTACGCCAGCGCCTTACGCGACAATAAGACCCGCGAGGTCATTCTCAAAGTCGTCAACCCATTGAAGGACCCGGTTGAAACGCATGTCAACCTCTCTGGCGCTCGAGTAACCTCGTCCGCCAAAGCCATCGTCCTAGCCAGCCCAAAGCTGACGGATGAAAACTCCATGGAGGCGCCAAGAAATATCTTTCCCGCGGAGGAGCCAGTGCGGAACGTGAATGCTTCGTTCAACTACAGCTTTCGACCGTACTCTGTCACTGTGCTGCGTTTGTCAACAGAGACTACCTTGGTGCGCGAAACATCACAAACATCGCGATCCGAACGATGAATTGTTCCAGTAGAATCGGATTCGTATGCTTCCAGTCCGATAAAGTGGACCAACGGATCAGAGAGTCCGTAATCCCGGTTTACCGTTTGGCCGCGACGGGTTCGAGCGCCGGGCGCTCGCCGTGGGTCGGGAGCCCGAGAGCCTCGAGCAGCGGCCGGGCTTTCAAGAGCATCTCTTCGAACTCGGCCTGCGGCTCTGAATCATACACGATTCCGCAACCGACGTTGAACGTGGCGATGTCGTTCTGGATGGTCATGGTCCGAATGGCCACGTTGAAGTCCATTTCGAACCGGGCGGTTTCTGGCGCGCTGCGGATGATGCCAATCGCGCCCATGGAGACTCCGCGCGGGACCGCTTCGATTTCCGATAGGATCTCCATGGCCCGGATCTTCGGTGCGCCGGTGATTGAGCCGCAGGGGAAAAGGGCCCGCAGAATCTCCAGCATCCCGGCGTCGGGCTTCAATCGCCCCTCGACGTGAGAAACCAGATGGAAGAGATGAGGCAGTGATTCGATTTCCCACAAGCGGGCGCGGATGGAGTCGTAGTGACAGATCCTCCCCAGATCGTTCCGCAACAGGTCGACGATCATGATGTTCTCGGCCCGGTCCTTCGCACTGGCAAGCAGGGCGGCGGCTCGCTGCCTGTCGAGCCAGGGCTCCCCGCTGCGGCCGATGGTTCCTTTGATGGGGCTGGCCAGGATACGGCCCGAGTGGACTCGGAAAAAGCGTTCCGGTGACCCGCTGACGATAGTGCAGCGCGGACTCTTGAGAAGCGCCCGAAATGGGGCCTGCCCGCCGGCGAGGCGCGGATAGATCGCTTCCGGTCGGGTGCCTTTCAGCCGAACCGCACACTGCTGCGTCAGGTTGGCCTGGTAGATGTCCCCGGCGGCGATGTATTCGTGAATCTTCCCGACGGCTTCGTGGAATACCTCCCGGTTGAAGGCGGTGGCGAATTCTCCTGGGGGATGCTCGTCGGTCGCGCGGAAGCTCGGGGCCGAAATCGGCGTGAGTTCGGGGCGCGGGTAGTAGGCGAAGGAGAAGTCCGGGAGCGCGGGGTGGGGCGTGAGGGGCAGCTTCTCGAACGCGCGCGCCAGCTCGTAGGCAAAGAAACCGATGGCTGCGCCGTCTGGAAACTGGCAGGCGTGCCGGTTGAGCCAGCCCGGGAGTTCGCGCAGGCATTCCACATTCCCTTCGAGTACGCTGCACGGGTCTGTCGCCACGAGGCTCGAGCCGTCTTCACAGCCGAGCCACTTACCTTCCAGGACCGCGGGCCATGCCTCGGCAGGCGCACACAAAGTATCCCACCAGTCGCGACGGGCCATCGCTTCAATATACCATCTCGCGGCCCGCCAGGAGGGTGGACACGCTGTGACGGCGATGGGCCGGTTCCGCGTTGATGGGGGAGCAGACAAGAAGACAGCCGCGGCGGTTTCGGATCTCACCCGCTCGGTGCAATGCGGGCTTCGTTCCTACCAGGCCACCCGGACGGTTACCGGCTGGTGGAGCCGAATGCGCAAGTGGGTGTCTGGCGGCACGTGGACCTCATTGCCGCGGGGGAAGAGGAAGGTGTAACCGAGGACGGCGCCGCCGCCGATGGGAAGTGCCGCTCCCAGCGCTGCCGTGCTGGCCAGTTGCGCTTCGGCGAAAGCGAACGTCCCCAGGCCGAAGAAGCCGCCGGCGAGGCGCTTCCAAGAGATTGACCGGGAGCCTCTCAGGTAGCCCTCGGAATCGAGTTCCACTGTTTTCGGGAGGGGGCTGTCCAGGGCGCTCAGTCCGGCGGAGCAAGGCTCTTCCTGGCCGTCCGGGAGCGTGATGCGATCGAATCTCAGCACCATTTCGGCGGGTCGTCGCATGCGGCCTGCGGGCCGAATGCGGGTAATACGCCCTCCAATCACGCTTCCGGTGGGCAAGGCCACGCGGCCGTTCACATACACGGGCTTGAGGAGCTCCGCAGTCACGGGGTCACCGACGTGGCTGACCTGCGAATGGATCCCGGAGAGCAATTGCACGGCGGCTTCCGTCTGCGCCGGCACGGTCAGGATGGAAGCGCCGGCGCGGTCGGCCGGTTCTGGTGGAGAACCGCCGCGCAAGGCTCCTGGTCCGATGAGGATCATCGCCGCGGCGATTAGAAGCGTTTTCCGCATGGCTGCAACCTCGCGCTGAGATTCCAGTTTCCTGGTTACCTGGACTCGTGTCCGGCCTTCCATAAGCGCGGGCAAGCACCGCCTCGGGGGTATAGGGCTTATCCCACCAACGAGGCGCCTGGATGCTGACATTCTCCTGCCTCATGAGACGAAAATCAAGCTGCGAAGGTAACACGTGGGCTAAGGGATAGCCGACAAAACCGGGAGGCACAAAGAAAAGGCCCAACCATGGAGGTTGGGCCAGGATAAGGCTGAAGCCGATTGGAAATTACCCGACCTTGGTGACCTTGTCGGCCTGCGGTCCTTTTTGCCCCTGGACCACTTCAAACTCGACAGTGTCGCCTTCCTGCAGGGTCTTGAAGCCTTCACCTTGAATGGCCGAGTAATGAACGAAGACATCTGCTCCGCCATCCTGGCCGATGAAGCCGTAACCCTTGGCATTGTTGAACCATTTCACTTTCCCTTGAAGTCGTGCCACTTGCGTTCCTCCTTGAGCTGGTTCGGAGCTGCCGCTGTTCCAGTAGCCTAGAAATCAAAAAGCCGAGAACCCTCGCGGATCCTCGGCATCTTCGTCTAAGTTCGCGTTCGCGTACCGAACACCGTGCTAACTCCCGCCAGAATAATTAACGGAGCGACCGGAACTTGTCAAGCAAATAGTGCTTGGGCGGGGCGGGGAGAATTTGATATTCCTCAAATTGACACCTTTCTCGTCAATAGTAACCAGGAAAGGCCCACCAGCGTCTTGCCGTCTTGAATTCGCCTCGCGCGGAGCATCTTGCGGATTTCGTCAAGGGTAAAGGTCCCGACGCGGAGACGCTCGTCGGATTCCGGCCGGGCCTTCCCAGGGGTCAGGTGGCTGGCTTCAAATAGGTGCATCTGCTCGCTCAAGATGCCCGGGCTGGGGAAGAAACTCAGGAGGGGCTTCAGCCGGCGAGCCCGGTAGCCGGTCTCTTCGAGCAGCTCCCGGAGTGCGGCGGCGCGGAGTGATTCGCCGCGCTCGATCCCTCCCGCCACGAGTTCCCAGAGCGGGCGCCCGGCGGCATAGCGGAACTGTCGCACCAGGAGCACGCGGCCGTCAGGCAGGCGGGGCAGCACGACGACGGAGCCCGCGTGCCACACCACCTCACGCGTTGCCTCGAGCCCACCCGGCTCCACGACGCGGTCGACTTTGAGGCGGACGAGGCGGCCTGCATACACGGATCTGCTGGCGAGAACGCGGACCCGCGAACCCATGGGGATCAACCTTGAGGCGTGGCCGCTGCCGAGGGAGAGCCTTCGTCAGTTGGTGAAATCGTATTGGTCGATCAGGGCCTTCGCCCCCTTATCACCTTCCGTCGCCTTCAGCGTGTCGCGGTACTGACTGACCTTTTCTTTCAGCTTCGCGTAGCGATCGTGCTTGGCCTTGCAGGCTTCGACCTGATCCTTGGGCGTGGCGGGGTTCTGCGCCGCTTTCTCAAAGCAGGCGACTGCACCATCCAGCATGGTGGCGCAAAAAGTCAGCTTGGTCAGACACGTCTTGCGATGAAAACCCCTCTGGAAGGCTTGCAGATCCTCGCCTTTAACGGTGGCCGCGAGCGACGTCAGATCCTTGGTGTAATCGGCCACCATGGCTTCTTCGTCCTGGCAGGGTGGCGGTGGGGGCGGCTGCTTTTCCTTCACGCGGGCCAGGCCGACCGAGACGATCCCAATGAGAAGGGCCCCCAAGATTCCAATCCGCATGACTGCACCTCCGGCAGATTCCAGCGCAGGGATAGAAATGGCCGTGGGCAATGCACCCTCAAAGGAGGGGAAATACCCGGTCTCGGCGAGATACTACCACGGATTGGGGCGGTTCGTCATTTATGCGCGCGCAGCACGCTGGTCGTGTCGCGCGAGGGCGCGCTTGCCGACATTGGGTCGGGGGGACTTATTGTCTCGGTTTACTCATATTAGGTTGTCCTAATTAATACTTGACATGTGCTGGTGACCAGCCCAAAATGGCGGCGGTGTTGCGCCAGACGAGCGGTATTCCCTCTCAATGCCTCTCGGCACCCTTCTAAGTTCGGTCCCGCGCGGCTAAACCTCGGCGGCAGGGGACGTCCAGGGTAACGGCAGCGCGGATTCCACAATCTACCCTCGAAGTTCTGCCCAGCTTCGGAGCACTCGTTTTGGAGTCGAGGGCGTGTTTCGAGGTGTATCAGGAGGAAATTCAGATGAAAGGCTCAACCCTTGCACGATTCTTGCCCCTTGCGTTCTTGATTTTCCTTTTCCCGCTCCGGCTGCAGGCTCAGGGGTATCCTTCCGGCATTGTCGACGTCAGCCTGACTGCCACTTTGGCCGAGTCGTTAACCGTGACCTTGCCGGGAGCGAATTCGGTGAGTTTCACTCTGACGCCTGGAGTGGCGACTGCCGGCAACAACTCGGTACCCATCACGACCAGTTGGGTTGTGAAACCCAACCGGGGGGCGGTTACGCTGGTCGGTTATTTCGACACCCCCGCGAGTGCCCTACACAATGCGACGGCGCCAGGGGCGGACATCGCCAGTTCGCTGGTGCTTGGAAAGGTGACCGGCGCCGAACCCGGGGGAACCACTACCTTCACTGCCTTCACAGGGGGGCCCATCTCGGGAATTGGGACTGCTGGCGCATCCCTGCAACTCTTCAGTGAAGGCATTGACGGCACAAACAAAAACAAGACCCGCACCGACACTCTCTTCCTGGAGATTGACCTTACCTCCGTGCCTCAACAGCCCGCGGGAGACTACACGGGGACCTTGCATATTCAGGCGGTCGCGCTCTAAGCGGGGCTAGGTTGTCGACCAT
>Ga0315280_10003302_pt1 | contig 24933 bp, 54 predicted proteins | sample YL17G06_40_MG_FD_203697 | JGI IMG/M metagenome (GOLD analysis project Ga0315280, IMG submission 203697) | Sediment microbial communities from Yellowstone Lake, YNP, Wyoming, USA - YL17G06_40 | ecosystem: Environmental > Aquatic > Freshwater > Lake > Sediment | place: USA: Wyoming | collected...
TATAAATTTTTTCTTTTTTTTATTTTTTTTATTTTATATTTTTGTAAGGTAATTCTTTTTTTAATTTTATATATACTTTATGGTATATACTTGAAGGTATATGTAGTGTAGGGTAAATATTATCGCTCCTAAAAAGAACCAAATAGAAAGGTTTATAAAGTATGTTTTCTTGGTTAAATAGATTAAAATGAAGGAAGTTAAAATGGACTAAAAGGAAAAAGAAAATGAAAATAGAAGAATTTATAAAAAAATTAAGAGAATGTAAGAAATCGGCAGTTTATACGGGAACAAGCAAGTTTAAATTAAAGGTTAAAAGAATTTCTGATGGAGTTACTATTTATGAGGAAAGCAATAAAATCTGCCGATATTGTGGAACAGATTTAAGCAAAACCCTTAAAGGAGTGGAAGTTTTATTTTTTAAGGAACAAAAGCCATTAAGCATTTTTCAGGCATATTTGCTTTATATGGTTTATGTTTTGAATAAAATTCCTTCTGATTATGCAAATTATCATAAATGTATTGCAGGAAAAGAATTTATAGAAAATATAAAGCAAATAAAAGTTTTAAAATGACAGAACAATTTAAGAAAGTTACTCTTGGGGAACTTTTGGAAGAAAGCGATTTCAAAAAAGTTGAGGGGCTAATCCGATTTAGGAAATGGGAAGAGTTAAGAAAGTTTCTGAATTCCATCAAAGATAAGTTAGAGAAGCGGGGAATTGTTGCAGATTATCTCTTTTACTGTCTTAAATATCAGTTTGATAACTAAAATGGATGAAGAAATATTAAAAATTTTTAAGGGAATTTGTGAGGCAAATGATTTAATTATTCATAATCAGGGTGGGAAAAATGTTCAAATGCTTTGTTTTGCAATTACAAAGGAAAAAAGAATAATCGCCATTATCCCTCAATTTTCAAATAGAGAAGAAAAGGAAAATTGCAGACAATTTTTATTTAAAAAACTTGCTTCTATGGAGCTTCTCGGTTACATCTTGATTATGAATACAAATATGTCTTATTTAAATGTTAAAACGGGAAAAATTGAAAGAAAAAAGGAAGCTGTGATTAGGAATTTGATTACTCCTTCAAAATCAATAATGGAGATTGTAGAATATGAAGGAAATCGTATAAAGAAGAAGGAGTTTATAGATAATGCAAGAAGTGATAAGAATAGATTTTCAAATTGGGACTTATGGGAAGAGAAGGAGTTGAGATAAAAAATGAAAAAGAAAGATTATGTATTCCTTTATGTAATCGGTTTAATGGCAATTATTTTAATTTTTTGTTTATTAATGCTTGAAAGTGCATATAAAGGAATTGAAGCAAAGAAAGAACGGGCAGATGTTGTAAATAATGTAAATGTTGTAGCTTCTGTAAAGACAGAAACAACTGCTGACAAATTAGAGGACATTAAAGTTTATGCTTCTGAAGTTGCAATTGCCCATATTTATAATGATAAACTTGCAAATGGAAAACTTTTTATGTGTGGAGATTTTTCAAAGGAATTAGTAAAAATATTGTCGGAAAATAATTATAACGCTTCTTGTGTTATAGGAATGTATGAAGGATATTCTCACGAATGGGTCAAGGTTGGGTTTGATAATCAAACCTTTCATATTGAGGCAACGAATGGGGAAGTTTATAGGGAAGCCGATTTGCCACAAGAATACAGCTTCAATCCATATCAAAGTGGAAGGTGTGTATAGATGGAATGTTCAAGATGCAAAAAGGAAGTAAAGGTTTGTTGGGTAGATGACAACTTCAAGGAAGTTTGTGGGGAATGTTATAAAAAAGAAGGAGAAAAAAATGTATCTAAAGAAAATCAGAAATAAAATATACAAGTATGAAAGTATAAGAAAAGGCAACAAAATTGTTACACTTTATTTGGGCAAAGCTTCTTGGTTTGATAGATTGAAAATGTCAATATTACGATATATTCGCATTAAATATTATAAAGCGAAAGATTTATAAAGTGTAGTTTGGTATATTTTATATGAAAAAATTGAAAGAAAAGGATTGGAAGGAAATAAGACGGCTTCTCAAAAAAAAAGATAGAAACATAACAAAAATAGCTAAATATTATGGTATAACACGAAATAGTATTTACGCATATTGTAAAAGACGAAATTGGCTTCATAATAATAAAGAAAAGAAAAAGAAAAGCTTTTGGAAAAAAGTTAAAAATTTCTTTTCAAAGGGGTAAAATGAAAGAAACTGAAATTGCAAGGGAGAACATAGTCCTATTGGAAGAATTAAGGAAATCTATGATAAAAAGATTTGAAAAGATAGGGGCTACTGAAATAATCCAAATCTTTAAAAATATGCCTTTAAATTCTCTCATTAGGATTTTAAATTTTGGATTTAGCGAAAAAGTATTCTTTAAGGAGAGTATGCAGGGAAAATTCAAATTTGAACCTTTTGATTTATCTTCATCCGAACTTGAGATTATAGTGAAAAATATAAAAAAGTTTTTCAAATGAGTATAAACTGTAATTGCTTGAAATGTGTAAAGGAAAGAAAAATGCAAAAAAATAATACCGAACAAATTGAAGAAAAAGAAACTGAAATAAGGATAGATGTTGATAAAAAGACATCTGTTCTGCTTAAAGTTCCTCTTAATATGGGTATAGAGGAAGCTAATGGCTTTTCAGACCGATTAAGCAGAATTTTAAAGATAAGTGGAAAAAGTTTGATTTTTCCTTTATCTTCTGCAAAGGTAAGTTGGAGAGGCAAAACAAAACATTTATTCTTAAAAGATAAAGAACAAACAGAACAAACTGCAAAAAGATTTTATGCTCTTGATAGTCAAGGAAAAGAAGAGATGGCAAGAAGAGAGTTTAATGAAGATGTAGATTTATTGAACAAGGCAATTCTTTATGGCGTTAAAAAGTATAATCTGCAAATCAAAAGGGGGAAGGAAACAAATAACAAAAAAAATGGGTGGGGAAAATTTAATGAATTGAAGCAAAATAAAGAGTTATTTATTCAAACTTATGCAAAATTTTTAGCAAATAAAGAAGAACAAAATAAATTGTTAAATCATTATAATACAACATACGCTTCTCTTGTTTCTGCTTTACATCAGGGAAGAAAGACGCATAAAGTCGGAAGAGAGGAAATTTTAAAGGAACGAGATAAATTCAGAAATGAAAAATAAAAAAAGTCAGGCAATAATGGAATTTTTGGTGGCTTATGGATGGCTTATTTTAGCGGGAGCAGTTGTTATTGCAAGTTTAGTTTCCTTTGGAATTATTCCTTTGCATCAGCAAAAATATATTTCTTGTGAAGAAACTTTTAAAGAATTTGCAAGATTAAATCCCAATATTAATCTTATTTCTTGTTCTTCCTTTTTTGATACTCCTGTTTGTAAATGTAGTTTTGAAACTTGTGAGAATATTACTCAAAAAATTCAGATTTGTTCTGAAAAATTCATAAAGTTTGAAGGAGAAAGGAAAGATGAAATTAAAAAAAACTGTGAAGAGGGTGAAACAAAGGTATGTGCTACTTTAAACCATTCAGATTGCATTTGCACAAAAAAACAAAATGGATGATGATAAAAAGAAAAAAATGAAAAAAAGATTGCAGTTAGGCATAAATCAAATTCAGCTTCAAGACCTTATTGCAACAGAAAAGGAAATGCGTGAAAGGTTGATTGCAGTATTCAGGTTTCATATGGGCAGAAAGGAATATATCTCTCAATATGAATTATTCTGCGAGGTGTTCAAAAAAGACCCTTTGGTGCTTGATATATACAAGCGAAACTTTTGGTGGTCTGTTCTTAAAAGAGTGCTGAACAATATGCGTAAGGATATGTCTTTGTTTGTTGCATATCGGGGGGATAAATTCTTTGTGGTAGCAGACAAGGAAGATGCAAAAATTTACAAGGGAGTTATGGATAAAAACATTAAAGCTATGAAAAGTGCAAAAAAGAGATGTGATGAATGGGTTGAGAAAAAATTATGGGAAAAAATGTTTTAAAATGGCAGATAAAGAAGAAATCAAAAAGTTAAAGAAAAAGATTGAAGATTTAAAAGAACAAGTTGAAGTTATCAAACAAGATAGAGATAGTTTTCAGAAACAGCTTCAAAGCAAAGAAGAAGAGTATAATAAAGGAGATACGCTTCTTAATGCAATAGTTGAAGCAGTTATTGAAAGAATTACTGATGATGGAACTTTTAAAGAAAAAATAGAAGAAATCGCAAGAGAAGAAGCAGAAAATGTGGTTGATGATTTAAGCATTTCAAGATAAAATGGCAAAACAAAAAAGCAAATTTTTAAAAGAATATGGAAAAGAGCTTAAAGAATGGTTTAAATGGCTTGGTTTTTCTGTCCTAAATCTTGCTTTGGCTATCTTATTTGTTTTTTTTGGATTTATCTTAATGAGGATTGGCAGGAGATGGGTGATAATTGTAGGAATTGCTATTTTTATTGTTGGATGGGAAATATTTAAAAGGTCTGTGCATCTAATTAATAAAACCTATTCAAAACTCAAAAGAAGCTCATAAAAGCCCTAAAAAAGCCCTATTTAAGCCATTCTGACGCAAGAAAAGGAGTGAGGTAAGGGTTTTTATATCCTTCTAAAGTTCGTTTAAAGATGGTGAAAAAAGCTTATAGAGTAAAGAAAAAGAGAAAAAAGCTTGATGTAATTCAAGAAGCTTGGAATAGGATGCAAGAGGAAGAATGGAAGAAACAATTTCAGAAAAAATAAAAGAAGAAGAATGGCATAATAAAATAATAAGAATAGGGAATGAAAATGAAAAAAAGGCAAGGGAATTTCTTGAAAAGAATGGATATATTATTTTTGATATAAGTGAATTGCAAAAAAAATGGAATGAAGTTTTGCTTAATCCAAGAGTAAAAACAGTTGGGGAAGCAAAAACAGAAGAATACAAAAAAGAAAAGGCAAGATTAAAAAGGGAATATGGAATATTTCAGATTTCTTCTTTAGAAAGGCGGGGTTGTATCTTATCAGAAAAAGAAAAAGAATATTTAAAAGATAATTTTATAGGGCTTATTGGAGATTTAATAGGAAGGGAAATTAAAACAAATAGATTGACTTGTTTTGAAGTTAAGGCATCTCAAAAAAATTATTTTCTATCGGGAAGAAATCAATTTGAAGAAAATTGCAGGGCAAAGAAAAATAATTTAAATGTCTTGTATGTTTTCATTAATTATTCAGAAAGTCCAATAAAATTTGAAATTGTTGATATTGCAGAATTATGGTTTAATCTTCATATTGGCATTAACGAATTGACCAATCAAATCCATCAACCCATAAATTTAATAAGAAAAAGAGAGGCAATAGAAAAGAAAAAAAAGTATTATTCAAATACCTTTGTGCAGTTTGAAATTATTAAATGCCTGAAAAACAGGGAACTTTGTATGCTAAATGACAGAATTGATTTGGAAAAAAAAAGCGTAAGATATTGCCTCGCATTTAATTTGGATTATTTACGAAAGCATTTTGAAAGATTTGGCTTTAATAAGAGTTTGACAAATTTATATCATTCAGTTGCTTTATTGAAACCTTCTGTTCCTGTTTTTAGTTATAATTTTAAAAAGAGAAGGAAAGAAGAAGCATATCGGAATTTTAATGAAAATTATAAGGATTATGTGGAAGGATATAATTTGTTTATAGATATTGATGCAGATTGGGATTGGAAAAAGGCATTACAGGATGTATTAGAAACTAAAAAAATATTTGATGAATTTAAAGTGCCTTATTATGTTCTTAATAGTTCTTTCAAGGGTTTTCATATTCATATCCCTGCTCAATATATGCCAAAAAAGGAAATTTCCGAATTATTGGCAGAAATAAATGAGGTGATTTACAATATCAAGGGAATTTATGATATTCAATCAATAGACACCTCTATTTTTGATTTAAAAAGGGTATGTAAAGTTCCTTATTCTTTATCTTCTGATGGTTCTGTTTGCCTTCCCCTTGATGATGAACAATTAAAAAATTTCACGCCAAAATTGGTTTCTTTAAATAATGTTTTATCCAAAATAAAAATTATGAATAGAGGATTATTAATCAGGACGCATAATCTTTCGGAAGAGCAATTAAAAGAAAATGTCAAAAAACTTTTTTCCGAATTTTTATAAACGAAAGAATTAAAAACTTGCTTTCCTTTTTTTAAAAATGCGACAAAGTATTAGAGAAGCAACAGATAGATTTGTAGCAATTGCCTTTGACAAAAATCCTAATATTAGTGATTTATCTGATTTAAGGGATGCTCTAATGAAGGCATTTGATAGTCCAAGAGGTCAAAATGCAATAGGGCAATTTAACGAAGAAGAATTGATATATTTTTTTGAAAGTGATGAATGTAGGAAAAGAATAAGAGCTAATGTAGGAGATGAAGAATATCGTAAAATTTATGGAGAAATTGAAAGGGGCGAAGTTGAAATTCAAAGAGAATTGCCAAAAGGGATGCCGATTAAAAGAAGGCAGATTAGAGTTATTGTAGTGCCTAAAAGAGTAAAAGTCAAGCCACATACAAGGGCGGGATTAAGAATTAAGCCATATCGCAGGGGATATACAAGATGGCAACCTATTCAAATTAGGTTTTTGAAGGTAAGGAAATTGAAAAAAATGTCAAGCCGACAAACTATTACAGAATATAATCGGCATTTCAAGGCAGAACAAAGAAGCAAGAGTTCGGTAAAGTCCAAGTATTATAGGATTTGAGGGTGAATTAGGCAGATTGCTGTGCTTGTCTTTCTTCTGCTTCTTTTTGCCTTAATTTTTCCTGAAATAAACTTGCTTGTTCTGAAGTTACGGGAATTTCTTTTTTGCCCCAAAGAAGCCCTTTTTTTTCAATTATAAATGTTCCATCATCTTTTTTCTTTAGAGTGTCACGCCCAATTTTTCCATAGGAAATTGGTGGAATTTTTATAGCAGGTTTCTTATTGTTTTTTATTTTGAATAAGCCCATAGGATTTTAAAGGAAATATACCTTATAAATTTATCTTCCTTTCTTCAAATCCAAAGAGGTCATTTCTAAAGGTTCGGCGGTTACATAAAGCACTTTTTCCTTCACGATATTTTTATTGTATTGCTTAAAAAGTTTTTTTAATTTTCTTGTAATTGTTCCTTTCTTGTTGTCAAGATATTGTATTTCAATTTTTGCATTTTTTTCAATTAAAAAGTGTTTTGGCTTGTGCTTGTGGGTTATGTCTTTCCATCTGCCCCTGACAAAGAATTCTGTATTGTCACGCAAGAAATGAAAATGATGCTCTTTGTCTTTCCTGATAATGATTGTAAGAAGCTTTGGCTTGTCTGTTTCTAATCCTTCATCCTGCTTGACTTCATAAAGAAGATGATTTATTTTGTTTTGAACTGCATTATCAATTGACCAAACTTGTTTCGGAAATCCCGTATCAATTTTTCTTTTAATGGGATATGCCATTTTATCATTTTATTCTAACATTCCTTCAACTTCATCCTTTATGCTTTGGGGTTGTTTCCAATACCATCTTAAAGCATCTTTAATAATTTTTTCATTTGCTTTTTTATCTCTCAAAAAGAAATAAGGTTCTCTATACCCTCTTTTTCTTAATACCAATTCTAAAAAATAATCGTTTTCTTTGAATTTTTTTTCAACAAAAGCTTCTCTTTGTTTCTTTTCTTCCTTAACTTCTAATCTTGCCTTTTTTTCTTCAAAAAGTTTTAGATGTTTTTCAGGATTGTCTAATGCAAAGGTTTCTTTTCCACTCCATTCAAACTTTTTATCATCTCTTTCTATAAACCATTTTCCTGCTTTCTGTGAAATTCTGCCTAATCTTTTTTCTGCTAAAATAGAATTTAATCTGTCTTTTGTTGTTTTTGTTTGCCAACCTGCATCAGTTACAATTAAAACATTCTTTTGCTTATTGTGTTCTGCAATTTTATTTCCCCATAAAAAATAATGAACATTTCCTTTTTCATCTGTTGTAATTTCATCTCTAACTCCTCTTGCAGTATGCCCAAATCTTCTATCCCCATTTATCCAAAATGCTTCTGCCATATCTCTTGCTTTTTTTATAGGAATTTTGTATGCCATTTTAATCAAATTCTCCTAAATAATTTCCTTTTTCATCATAAATTTCTTCATAACCACTTGGTTTAAGTATTTTAATTCTATAAATCAAATAAATAAATCGGTGACTTCTTTTTCTTCCATATCCTTATTCTTCGTGAAGCTTTATTAAATTCTGTTGGCGTTAATGCAATTATTTCTTTTGTATCTGCAAATGATTTGATTGGAACTAATACATAAGCTTTTTGTTCTCTCTTTATAATTTTTACTTTTGGAATTTTGTATGCCATTTTAACTTTCGTTCGGTTTAAGTCGCCTTCTTTTAAGAAGGTGATACAAACCGATACATTTATATACTATCATTTTCTATTCTTATAAACGATTGCGATAGGAATTATCGCTTGTGTAAAGCACATCCAACCCGAGTGCATATCGTTTTGCCATACTCGTAATTGGTGGTTGGTGGCAAGAAGCCACATCATCTATGTTGTGGTGTTTCACTCTACTTCGTGAATATGTCTTGTTTCTTCTTTCTTTTCTTTCATATATTGTTTTGCCAATTTTTTAGCTTCTTTAAAATCATTAGGTGGAACAACAACCCATCTTTTAACCATAAAAACATTTGAACTTCTTTCTGTCTTAATTGTGCTTCCTATACCCTTTTTTCTTAAATATGCCTGAAAATCTTTTAATTCCTTATCTACTTCATAAGAAGGAGCGGGGCTATCTTCCCAAGTTCCTGTATCAGAACTGCCTAAAACAGCATAAGGAGATTGGTAATAACCTCTCCAAGCATCTGTCCTTATCCATTTCTTTTTTTGTTTAGGTATTTTGTATGTCATCTTTTTGTATGCACAAATTGTTTAGTTTTGGGATTATAAGAAAGAACTCCGATAACTTTGCCTGTTTTAAGATTTTTTAATCTAAATTTTCCAAAGGGATTTAAAATTAAATGTTTTCTTATTTCTGTATCTTGTGTAAAAAAATCATACATTTTTTCAATTGTTCCATCTTTAAGATGCCTATAAGTTTTTCCATCAACTGCCCATTCTACTGCATAAGTATCGGGACTAATTGACTTTACTTTTTTCTTTAATTTTATTTTATATACCATCTTCTTCTTTCAGTTTTATTTTTATTTTTGATTTTTTAGGCAAAACGCATAAATCTTCTGCTATTTTTCTTGCTTCTTTATTATTGTTGGCGTGAATTGTATAAGTTTCTCCTTTATGCTTTAATTGGTATCTCCGTAATTTGTAAGTCATTTCTCACCTTTATTTTTTTGCTTTTCCTAAATATGTCGTTGCATAACTCGGTGCTTGAATTGTAATTATATTGCCTCTTGCTTCGCTTTCTGCAATATCTCTTATAGGACGCCAATCTCCGACAACTCTAAATAAGCTTCCATTAACTTTCAAATATACAATTCCTATTGAACCTTCAAATTCAATTTTTTGAAGTTCTCCTGTTAAAAGTTCTTTTTTCAATTGTTTTTGAACTTTTCTTGGTATTTTATATGCCATCATCCACCTACTTCTTTTATTGCTTTATCCATCTTTTTTTGATATTTTTCTTTTCCAAATTTTTCAACAAATTTATTTTCAACTTGATGAGCCATATCAGTTACTTCTCTTCCACCTGCTTGTCCTTCTCCATAAACATTTCCAAGTTTCAATATTGAAGGAAATCCTCTTATTTGAACGAAGAAATGTGCTAAATCGTGAAGTGTAATTGCGTGTGTTTTGCCTGAATAATCTTCAACATAAACAATATCTTTTCCTTTTGGTTCTTTTCTTTTTCCAATATAAGTTTTCCATTCTGCTTTTTCTATACTTTCAAGAGGCAATTTCCAAGTTTTTGCTTCTTTAACTCTTTGTTTTATTTTATATGTCATTTTAAAAAGGTAATTTAACTCTCTTTTTATAAGGAACTCCAAAAGCTTCATAACTTTCTGCTAATAATCTCATCTCTCTATCAGAAACAGGTTTTTTATGCTTTATTCTAAATTCAATATCATTTAAAATTTCTGCTTCTGACATTTCTTTTTTCTTTTTGTGTTTAATTTTGTATGCCATTTTATTTTTTCTTTCTTGGTCTTCCAACTTTTTTAAATGTAAGCTTTTTTCTTTTCCAATCTACTGAATAGGGTCTATAACCTTTTGGACAAACAGGAGCAGATTTTATGGTTCTCACTTTGTAAATTGCTTTTGGTCTTCCTCGCTTTTTTATTTTGTATGCCATTTTTATTTTTTTAATCTCCCTTTAAAAACTAAAATATTTGCTCTTAATTTCGGAGAATAAACTAATATTTTCTTTTTTAATTTTTTTGGTTCTTCAAGCACTTTTAATTTATCAACCAATCTAAATCCTTCAAAATCATCATCATATTTATAAATTTTTCCTCTTTTTATTTTTATTCTTTTTATTTTGTATGCCATTTTAATCAAATTCTCCTAAATAATTTCCTTTTTCATCATAAATTTCTTTATAACCACTTGGTTTAGTTATTGTAAATCTATACTTCTTTTTCCCTATGATATAATAATTATCATAACCATATTTTTTATAATTTTTAGGAGTTAATTTAAATGGAATAACTTTTCTTGTTTTTTTTCGCTTTGATTTTATTTTGTATGCCATTTTTATTTAAAATTTGGAACACTATGCCCCATAATTGAGATATAAGCTTCTTTCTTTCTTTTTCTTTTTTTTATTTTATATTTTTTTGTAATTTTAAACTCCTAACAATAGCCATTCGGGTTGGGTTGTTTTTATGTATTGTTCGTGAGTTAAAAACTTTGTCTTTTCAGGTTCAAATAATCCATCAGGTTTTTTGAAGGTTGTTATATAAACTCCTTTCTTTTTTACTTTTTCTAATCTCGCTGTTTTTCCCTTGTGCGAAAGCAAAGCCCCTTCCTTATACATTAGTTGAGGGTATTTATAGGCAATTCTTCCGAATTCCTTTGCGACTTTTAGGGTTGTAAGCTTTTTTCTTGCCTTTGGGTCGTAAATGTGAATATAGACATCTCTCGCTACAAGTTTCTTCTTCAAACTTGGTTTTCTTTTTGCAACTTTGTATGCCATTTATTTTGAAAAAAGAAATTTAAGCTCTTTTTGGGGGAAGTCCTTTAACAAGGCGTGGTTCATACTTTGCAATCTTTTGCCTATATTTTCTTCCTTTCTTTAATGCCTCTTCTTTGCTATATCTGTCAGTTCTGAACAAGGCACTTTTCAATCTGCTTACGCTATCAACTCTTTGCACTAAAAATCTTATGCCTTTTCTTTCGGGAAGGTATCCTGCCCTTGCTCTTCTTATTGCGGGTCTTAAAGGCACTCTCCAATATTCCTTTCCCTTGACCACTTGTTTTACTGCTCTTGGCTTTCTTATTTTGTATGCCATTTTATCTTCTCCTTCTTCTTGGTCTTTCATAGGCAAAGAAAGGTCTTTTTCTTTTGTGTGCCTTTACTTTGTATTTCTTGCCTCTTCTAACTCTCGTATGTGCCTTCACCTTGTAGTGTGTAACTCTATCCCAAAACCATTTCTTTTTTCTTGGCTTAACTTTGTATGCCATTTTATTTTTCCTCAATATTAAATTTTACTTTATATTTTTTCTTGAAATCCATAATTGCAGATTTAAGATATTTTAATTTTTTAACATCTTTTTTTGGAATTTCTGCTTCAACTTTGATTTTATATGTTTTTGCCATTTTATTTTATTCTTCCCAAGCTTTTGCTTGTTTTTTTGTTTTAAATCCACCTGCTACTATTTTTGCTCTTTCGCCTTTCACAATTCTGAAAACAGTATATCTTTTTGTTTTCGGATTTCTTATTATTCTGTATGCCATTATGATTTACTTTTCAATAAATTTTATTTTAATTTCTTTTACTCTTTTTCCCCGTCTATCCACTTTCCCAACTTTTGCATAGACGGGATATACTCCATCTCCCAACCCCGTTTCTGTAATTACTCCTCTACCTTTATGTCCTAATTTAAATTTTAATTGATGTATTTGTTTATTTTCCATTCCTTTTATTACATCTTTCTCATAATTAAGTTCTTCGCTGTATGCGGGGTCGCCAATATGTAAAGTCCCGCTATCTACTCCAACAACTCCCACTTTTTTCCATTTTTCTTTTTTTTCTTTTAATTTAGGAATTTTTATTTTGTATGCCATTTTTAAAATCTCGCATTAAAAGTTTTTGGGCTTTTTGCTCTCTCTTTTTTCATATCCATTTCATATTGCCAATAAGGATATTCTTTTGAAGTTAAACCATTATTTTCTAAAAAGATTTTATAATTCTCTTTGTTTATTTCTTGATGTTCTTCCCAATAAATTTCTTTTTTCTTTTCTTTTCTTTTTGGTATTTTGTATGCCATTTTATTTCTTCTTTTGTTTTGCCAACCATTTAAAATATTGGATTTGTTTCTCTCTCTTCTTTGCCTCTTCAATAGTTCCAAAAGTGCCAAGCTTTTTTCTTGGCTTTTTTAGACTATAAAGTATAAATTTTCCTTTCCTTTTGACTATCATTTTTGGAGTTTATTTTCTTCTTCTGCGTCTTCTTCTGCGAACTCGCACTTTGAAAGGAAATCTTATCCTTCTCTTTCTTTTCCTTCTTACCTTGTATGCCATTATTTATTGATGTTCCCCGTCTATTTAAACCTTTCTATTTTCATATACACGAAAATAGATAGACGGAAAGATTATTTAAATCTTGTGAATTTTAAATTCTTTTCGTCGTGCAATTTTGAAAAGCAAAAAATAAAATATTTAAAGAAAGCATACTTTATATGTATATCTCCGAAGAGGAGAGATTTGAAATAAAATTGAAAGGAGAAAAACAAAATGAAAAATGAAATAAAGGCAATTTTAGAGAATAAAGGAATAAATTTGCAGGGAATTAGTTTGGAAAAGCCAATTGGGGAAAAAGAAATAACTTTGGTGCTTGTGACTTCGGAAGGAATTAAAGAATTCATAGTGACACAGGCACTTGGGACTTTGTTGAATAGAAAAACAAGAAGCATTTACTTTGGAAGCACAGAAGAAACGGGCAAAAAATTCGGAGTAATTTTGGCTTGGCAGTAAAATGGGGGGGATTAAATGGGTTGAAAGGGAAGACGGAGAGAAAGAACCAATTTATGTAAGCAATTGGCACGACAAGGAAATAGAGCAATATCGGGAAGAGCATAAGAAGAAGGTTTGTGACAGCGAAGCAGAAAGAATAGTAAAAAAAATAGCAAGGCATTTCAAACTTGGAAGGTATCAGATAAACTTTCACGGATATAAAGATAGTGGAAGGATTTGGGGTAGGGGATATGGTGGAACAGTAACTTTATCACATAATCCGAGTTTTGCTTTGATATGCCACGAACTTTGCCATTCTCTTTGTTACAAGAGATATAAAAAACATATCTCTCACGGAAGCAAGAAATTTGAATATCAATTACAGCGACTTATAAATTATTGCAGGAAGAAGAACTTTTGGCAAGATGAAATAAATAGATTAAGAGAACCAAAGCCACAGAAACTTGAACCGACAAAGGAAGAAATAAAGCAACAGAAAATAGCTAAAGCAGAAGCCAAGATAAAAAGATATGAAACAAAGATAAAAATGTATCAACGAAAATTAAGCAAGGCAAGAAGAAGCGTTGCTATGCTCAAAAGGGTGGCTACAAAAAAAGAGGTGGCTACTTTTTAGGAAAGAACCAATAAATTTCTTATAATGTTTAAAAATGCTCTTGGATTAATTCCGAAAATATCCCAAAGCATAAATGCAGTTCGCATCAATAAAAGCTCATTATTAAACTCTTCTTGTGTGAAATCTTTTGTTTCATCAAGCAGAAGCCAATCTGTGTCTATCATTAAATCCATTTGTATTGCCAAAAATCTCAAATCATCTTCTTTTCTTTCTTTTTCGGCAGTAAAGAAATAATTGTCTGCCCCTTCTTTTTTTGGGAAAATATCTTTTAAAACCTTGATTTTAGAGCAATTCCAACCAACTTTTGTCATTCTTTCCCTTAATAATTGCGTCCTGCTTGGGCTGTGGTCGTTATATTCAAAATAAAGATGATTTTCAAAAATTTTCAAATTTGTAATATGTCCGTTTGCACATCCAATTAAAGAGATGATATAGTAAATGTTATCTTCTTTCAAAAAGATTTTTTTGCTTCCTAAAATTCTGTTGAATTCTCGTAGTTCTTTTGGCAGTTGCCTTATGCTGATTTTTTCCTTTTTTTCCTTTTCTTTAATAATTCTGTCGTGAATTTTCCACAGAATAATGTGATAAGAATTCTCCATATCTTTTGCAAGAAAATCAAGATTATTATTTTGCATAATTTCATTATGGGCATTAATCAATCTTATCCTTAAATCTTCATAAAGAGTTTCTTTTTCTATTATTTTAAGAAGTTGTTTGTGCAATCCTTCAAATTCTTCCTTACTAAAGACAGAACTCTTTTGATAAAGGAAAATAAAATTTTTCAAGGCTTCATTTATTTTATTATAGGCATCTATTCTCATTTTTACATAAAATTAATAATCTTTTTTGAAAATTTTACTTTAATTGCCCTGCTAAAATAAGGTTAGTCATAGATAAAATCTCTTGGCACTCACTTTTTGTCCATTCACTTCCCAATTTTGTAGATAAATATGTCAGGCGTTCTGTTTTCGTCTTGATTGATAAGAAAGTTTTATCTTTACAAAAATTTCTTGCAGAATTCATTTTTATTTCATAAAGCACATCCCCTTCTCCTCTTTGCTCTTGTTCTACCCAAGTTTTTTTCTTCGCCAAATATTGCTTTTCTAATTCTTCTGCATTTGTCAATACCTGCGTAAAAATAGGAATATAAAGATTTCCCATAGGCAATTCTCCACCCGAACCTTTTTCTTGAAGATTATAAAGCATACATCTTACAGTTTTTGTTCTAAAACATCTTCCAAAGGTTCTTATTCCATATTGAGCTTCTGCATTAGCCCATTTTGTAGGATTAAGCATAATCGTTGAAATATTTTGTATTGCGATAATATTTTGAACATCTGTAAGCTTTACTTTTTTTGCAATTGACCCAATTCCCCAAATAGCCATTTTTTCCTCGTCTATGACAAAACAAGTATTTGTTAATTTTTCCATAGGCATATTTTTTAATTTTTCAAGAAATTCAAAGGCATTTGCCGTTATATAATCAATTGTAAAACGCTTTCCATAAAGTGCCATAAGATAGGAAGCAATAACTATTGCTATATAGCTTTTTCCTGACCTAACTTGTCCAAGTATAGAAATATGAATTGGCTCTTTTAACCTTGCCTTGTCTTCAAGAAAAGCAAAAAATTTTTCTGTGTAGTCCATAGAAAAAGCCCTTCTAAATCTCTTATCTGCCCTTAAATACATCTTCAAAAGGACATCTTGTAAATTGTCAATTTCATAATTTGCATTAGCATAATCTATCTTAACGGGTTTAATGATTTGATTAAAGGGTATTTTTTCTTCTCCTGTTTCTTCTTTCTCCTTTTCTTTAATCAAATCCTTTTTTTTCTTTATCATCTCTTTTATTTAACCTTCTTGCTTCTGTAATATGATAGAATTTTGCTTCTTCTAATTTTCTTCTTTCAGCATTTTCAATTCTTTGCCTTTCTAAATCTTTTTCGTGCTTTAATAGGACTAATTTTTCTTCCCATTCATATTTTTTTCTTGCAAGTTCTTCTTCTTTTTCCAATTCAAGCATTTTATTATTATGCCTTAATTTTTCAAGTTCAAATTCTTCACTCATTTTTCTCCTTCTTCTTTTCTTGCTCCAAATTCAAATGTTTTTCCTGTTGCCCTAAAATCAATAGGAATTTCAAGGGAATATTTCTTGGCAATTTTAATGGCAATTCTCATTAATCTTGAACTTACTTCGTGCAATAAATGGTGCAATTCTGCAAGAGTATATTCCTTGTTTCCTACTTCTATTTCCTTGTTAAGCCCAAACTGAAGATTTTTAAAGACAACCCTTTCTATTATATCCAAAGGTTCTTTGACTTTTTCGTGAGTGTTTTGTGCAATCCATTCAACTTCTTCTTTGAGCTTCATATCGGGTTTGTCTTCAAGTATAATTAATGTTTCTGTAATTTGGCAAAGAATTGTAAAGTTTGGCACAAAAAATTTTCTGCTGTCGGTCAAATTAGCAAAAAAATGTGAGAGCATACTATTCATTAATGACCAATCTGAACCTGAAAGCACCATTTTGAAGTTAAAGTTGTATTTTATTTAAAAATTTTTTTATTGTTTCAAGTTCTCCATAATGAAAATTAAACAAAGTTCCATCTTCAAAGACAAAAGTAAGAGTTCCTTTTGAATTAAAGCCGATTGCCTCTAATTTAAGGGTTTTTTTTTCTAAATCTTTAATTTCTCTCTTTATCATTTCCATTTTAATTTTTCTTTATTTCGTTATAGCAATCTTCACAATATCTTAATCCTTTACGCAATCTACTTAAATCGGTTGGCTTAAAGGATTTATTCTTCTTTCTTTTCTTCTTCCTTTTTTTTCTTTTTTGCCATTTTTATATCACCCTGATTTTTAAATCTTTAATAAAATCACACATAATATTTTTGCATTTTAATCTTTGCCTTAAAAAAGTTTCGGTTACTCCTTGCTCTTTAAAAACTTTTGATTTGTCTAATTTTGAATTGCATTTTGGACATCTTTTTAAGTCCTGAATTTCATCAAGAGATAAATGCAAGGTTTCTTGTGGTTCAGGTTCAATTCTTTCAGATTTAATTTGATTTAATCTGCTTTTATCTGCTTTTATTTTAATAAACTTTTTTCCTTTCTTTTTTAATTCTTGCATTTCCCTAACTTCTTCAAAGGGTGCTTCTATTACTTGTTTGCCGAAATCAACCATTTTGGGTTTCTCTTGTATGCGTTGAATACTTTGTATGCGTTGAATATGCTTTTCCTCTTTTGCTTTTTGTTTTTCTTGGATTTTTCTTTGTTTCTCTTCTTCTCTCTCTCTTTTTCTGTCTTCTTTAACAGCTTCATCTATTATATTTTGTGCTGTTTCTATTTTAGGTTGCCTTTTAAATAGCCACATTTTATTCTTCTCGCTTTTGTTTTTCTATTTGTTTCATTTCTTTATATTTTCTCCAATTCTCCCCAAATTCAATAAAAAAATTGCTTATTCTTTCCTGAACTTTTAATTTATTCAAGATAAGAAAATTAATTAGCCAACCAATCAAAAAGGCAATTAAGATAATCGCCCAAAAAGGAAGGGGAATAAAATGCCTTAAAATTAAAATTGTGAAAATCACAGATACCATTACAATAACGCTTCCAAAACTGTAATAAATCAAACTATCAATCCATCCAACCATTTTTATTTGTGAAAGCGAGGAACATAATTGGACAAGCTTCCATTTTTCCAAGCATCAATACAATTTAAATATCCTTTCATATATCCGTCATCAAAGCTCATAAACATTCCGATTATAAGCCCTATTACAATTCCAATTAATAGGATGGCAAGATAAACATAAGCTTTTTTCAAATTAAACTTTCCTGTCTTTATTTCTTGATTTGACAAATTCTGTTCCATTTTTTTTCTTTTGTTCAATTCCTATTCTTGTTAATTGTTCTCCTATTTCTTTTTCTGAATATACTATTTTTGCAACAAATTCCCAAGCATCAAACAATTTTCTTCCGATTTCTACTGCCCTTCTTTCTTTAAGACAAACCTTGATTAAATTTAATACTTCTTGATTGGTTAATCTATATCTTTCGCTTGAAAATATCAAAAATTTATTTTCTTTTGGGTCATCTGTTGTAATGTAAAAAAATCTCTCCTTTGCCATTTTTATTCTTCAATCTTTACTTCGTGGGTAAGATTTACCTTTATTCTGCTTTTTTCAAAATATTTCCTGAACTCATTTGAAAACTTTGAAAGCAACCTTTCAAATGCCTCAATTAATTTTTTGTCGGAAGTGGGCAAGTCGGCTACCTTTTTTCCTGCCAATTCTAAAAATTCTATACGATAAATGCCACAAACTTTCATCTTTCAATATCCTTATTATTGCTTTGAACTTGGAACTTCAATTGATTGTGATTGGTCACCTGCCTTCATATAATACCTTAAATTTGGGTTTAAATCTATGCTTTTCTTTGCAACCTTGCTGAACTCGTCTGTCTGCTCAAATAAGAATTCTTCCATAACAACATCTCTTAAAGCCATATAGACGGGCATAGAAAAATCAATTACCTTTCCGTCTTTTGCTTCAAGGACGGGAATATAAAAGTATCCCAAGTTGCTTATGCTCCTGCAATACAAAATAATTTCTCCTTCATTAAATTGCACCATATCCTTTGCTGTTGGAAGGTTTGTGTATTTGATTTCTTTTTCTTTTCCTGTCTTATAATCTTTCACTTTCACGGTTACTTCTTTTCTGTTTGGAATGACAAGCAGTTCAACTTTCGGAAAAAAAAGCCAAGTTTTATGTCCGTCCAAGTAAAATGCAATTACAACATTTCCTTCGTGAGTTACATAATCCCCTTTATGATATGCAATAGGTCTTGTTAAACGAAGCTTTCCATCCTTGTTGTAAGCCAATCTTATTGGAGTATTTTTGTGAATTCTTAACCAAGATTTGCTCGGATAACTTCTTTGAATTCTTGCCAATTTTAATCTTGATTGCCTTAATTGAAAGAAAATATCGCTCCTTGTCTTGATATATTTTGCCAACCATCTTATAAAAAGAACTGCAAGGACGCAAAGAATAATAAATCCAATTCCTATTACAAGCATCCCCTTGAACCAATTAGTTTTAAAAACGTCAAAAAATCCCCAAGATTTTTCCTGTGGTTTCTGCACTTCCACAACCTCAACTGCACTTGCAAATTGTAAGGTGATTAGGAGCATAAAAATAAATAGTGCCATCAACCCTTTTTTCACATCTTTCATATAAAACAGAAAAGTTTGGACTTTATAAATCTTTCTTCGGTTAAAATAGGAAAAAAAAGAAATAGAATTATATTTAAAGATAAAAAAGAAATAAAAAAGGAGCTTTTTTAAATCCATCAAGGACTAAAAAAATTCCTCTTTTTTCATTCATTAAGGGAAAAACTGCTATTAAGCAGTTCTGTATCCTCTAACGACAGTAGATTTTATTACAGTTGCTATGGCAAGGACTACTGCTACAACACCTGCAATTATTCCAAGAATAATTAGCAAAGGTGGTAAGGCAGTTGCCATATACTGTATAAAAATCCCAAGACCTGCTCCGACGCTGTCCAAAAGGACGCAAAGCCCTGTGCTATCGTTTGTAGGACAAACAATTGCCATTTTTATATCACCGATTTATTTATTTGATTTTACAAAAAGATTTAACCTCTTTTTGTATATATGATAATAAAAAAAGAACTATTTAAAACTTTGGTGGAAATCCAAATTGACACTAATAAGACACAAAACATTTATAAATCTAAAAATTTGGGATATAAAATGGGAAAGGGGAAAAAATGGAGTATAGAAGAAGATAATCTTTTAAAAAAATTATATGGAAAAGATTATTCTAAAAATTTAAAGGGTTATTTTAAGAATAGAAGTGAAAAGGCAATTGTATTAAGGGCATATTTCTTAAAATTAAATGCTTCAAATTTAAAGGGAAAATATCATCTTAAAAAATTGCCAAAAACTGCTGAAAAATTATCTTCGGATTTGGCTTATATTCTTGGTGTAATTTTGGGGGATGGTTCTATAAATATGAATAGAAGAATAAGATTGCAAGTTCCTGAAGATGAATTGGACTTTGCCTTAAATTTTAAAGAAAAACTTGAAAAATGGGGTGGATTAAAGGCAAAAATAAAAAAACTAAAGAAAAAACTAAAGAAAAATCCTTTAGATGATAAAATATGGAAAAGAGGATATTATCTTGAATTAAATTCTGCTTCTGCTGTCAAAATTATTCAAGGATATTTAAAAAATTTAAATAAAATTGCTAACAAGTATATTCCTTTTATCTTGGGTGGGCTTTTTGATGGTGATGGTTCTGTCTGTGTTAGGGGATATAGAAGGGGGGCAATATATATAGAAAAAACAGATAAAGGGATAATAAAATTTATAAAAAGAAGTTTAGAAAAATTTAATATAAGGGCAAGATATTCTGCAAGAAAAATAGTGGGATTTAAGGACTATCATAGATTGAACATAGAAGCCAAAGGAGATATTTGCTTATTTTCAAAAATAATAAAATTTTCTATCAAAAAAAGACAAAAAAAATTAGATGAATTAGTTTATGGAATTACGCATTCAAAAAAAGATTATTTTAAAAAATATCATTTATAAACTTATCTGCCACTATGTAAGTAAATGAACCGTTCAATTTTGAAGCTCCAATTTTTAAATCTTTTAACAATCGCACCTATATTTATGAAAGCACTTCTAAAGATGTAATAATACCCCCACACAACCCCTGCTTGAAGCAAAACAAATGCGATTACAACCAAGTAGAAATCCATTATCTTTGCAACGGTTTTATGAACAGGCGTCCAACACCAACCTAAAAGGCAGATTTGGGGAAGATGGGCTATAATATATACAATTATCATAGGCAAAGCTATAAAAAGCAATAGTGGTAAAATTCCTATCCCCCTTTTGTCTTTTATTATATTTTTCATTTTTATCTACTCAAATCACGAATTAAATTATAAATCCAAAATCCAATTCCGAAAACAATTCCTATGCCAAACAAAACTACAAATATTTTGAATAGCCAATAAAGTGTAAGCCATACCCTAATGTTATAACCCATCAAATTTCCAACGGTTTGATAAAATCCCGATTGCTGTTGCGTAAGATTTTCTGAAATTGCTATCTCGTTGGATAATTGCTCGTAAGTGTATTGTTTGCACTCGTCACATTCATAGCTTGGCGTTGTGATTGAAAAACTGCCAAATAAAATGCTTTCAACATATAAATAATTTGGGTCTGTATAATGGCAATCCATATCAATTATTGCACTATCCCTGTCTGATATTTCAAGGGTTGTTTCATTAGCAAAGGCACTTACATTTGCATAAAGCACATTTAGGAAATAAGAAGTTGTGTTTATAATATTTCCTGCACTATCATAAATAAAATGTGTTTGCCTAATGGAAAAATTGCACCAATCAACTTCGCCACTATAATTGTAAAATGAAAGATTGTAAGGCAGGTTTTGAAGTTGCTGTCTGACTAAAATTTCAATTGGTTTATGCTTTCCAATTCCACTTAAGCTTGTGTCTTCAAAGGTTATAAAGGCGTGTTGTCTTACAATTGAATTATTATAGCCATATATAGAGGTTGCGGGATTTACTAAAACATCTCCAAAAATTCTCATTTCTGCTTGTGTAAATGGCAAAATTCCAAATAATAAAATCATTCCTATCATCAGCATTAATAATAATTTATTTTTCATTTTTAAGTGGAAAGCCGTTTAATAAACAAATAAAACCAATAAATTCCTATGAATATCATTCCTAATGCTATAAACAAACTTGCTAACATAAAAATCCAAAAAAAGATTATTATAACCTCAAAATTGAGTGAAATAAACTCTTTTATATAAGTAAAGATTGAAGCCGTGTTACTCGCTACATTTTCGGCAACGGCACTGTCCCTTTCTATCTTGCTGTATTCATAATATTGACACGCCTTGCATTCTCTTGTGGGGCTTGTAATTTCAACAGTTACAGGAATATTTGATGTAGTTGTTCCATAAGGAAAATAACAATCCCAATCAATAAGGGCACTTTCTCCGTCTTTTAACTGCACAAATTTTTGAAGATTAAAATAACTGACATTTTCAGGAGTAAAGGTTGATTTAAAGGTTGTTATTTGTGTGCTGTTTATAATCTGTCCAAAAGTATTTCTTTGAATAATTGTTTGCCTTATCCAAAATTGGCAGTAATCAATATGGTATTGGGGATAAACGCTGTTCCAATCGCTTAAATTCTGTATTTGATAGCCAATAGCAAATTCAAAGGGTCTTCCACTTCCTATGTAGTCATTCGCATCTGCTCTATACCAAATCCAAGTATGCAATCTTGTTACATTTGTCATAGAAACTCCACCACTTGTAAAATTTGTATTTTTTACAGTATAATACTGAACTTCTGCTGATGCTGATTGCATAAAAAAAGGAAACATAACTAAAAGCATTATTGCTATCCAAAGCATTCTCTTTCTAAATTCATTTGTTATTATCATTTTATAAAAATGTTTCCTTTCCTTTCTTTTTTCTTGTAACTTTAATTCTTTTTGCCATTTTTATTTAGCTGATGGATATAAACCAAGCCATTATCTTTATTAATATCAGCATTCCTGTAATTCCTAATCCAAAGGACATAGCAATAACGGGTTTGTCGGGGATGATAATTAATAAGGCAATTGCCAAGACAAATGCAAACAGCATTCCGAAAAATACAATAATGTTCAAAAGCCAAGTAAATTGGTTCAAGTCCTTTTTTGTGAAATAATATTGATATGTTGAATTTGAGCCATTCATTAAAATGCTTCCCACAAACATATTTACCCCATAACTTTTTTGAACTTTCGGTGGTGAATATACATTCTCAAAAGTAATAAGCCCATCTATCATTCTGACTGCGTAAGTTTGGTTTTTTTCATAAACTTTAACTGTTGCTTTTCCGTCTATATATGGTGCGTGGAACACGGGTTTCTTGTAGATATATTTGAACATCAAGGGGGTTATGAACTGCTCCAAAGCATCATTATACATTTTTGGATTTTTTTCAATCTCTAAAATGACATAAGCCCATTTGTTTATATATTTGCTTGTATTCTTTTCCAAAAATCCTTCAAAGGTCACATAAAAGGGTTCTCTCACCAAAAACATCCCTGTTGTATTGTAGATAACTTGATTTGGGTCTTTTCCATAGATTGTAAAATTATAATCTCCGATGGCTGTGAAAATCAGTTCTTCTTTATAGCTCTTGCTGTCTGCATCCCAAGAAAAATTGAATTCTGAAATGTTGCCCGATGGTGCTGTGATGTTTATTTTAAGCCACTCAATATTTATCTTGCTTCCGTTCAAGAATAAGGTTACTTCAATAGGATAGGTTACATTCCAATCAACATAGGGATATGTAGGCACGGTTACAATCGGTTGAATGTAATCCCACAAAGGCACAAGGAAGGACATATTGATAAAGAAATATCTATATCCACAATTTCTGCTGTATTCGGACAAGTTTCCTGAAAAAATGCAATCGCTTGTAAGGTTTGTTTTATTGCAACAATCGGGTGAATTTGTTAAATTGGCTTTAAGGCATTTTAAAATATCATTTGAAAGGGGATTTGGGCAGGGCAAATCAAATTGACCACAAATCCAATTTGGCACACAATAATCGCAGGAAGTTGTTGTTCCATTATCAATAGGTGGAGTGCAATCGCTTGGAAGCGGGGTTGTATTGCAACATCCCGAACTTTCTGTATAATATTTGGTGTCTGTATCAAAAACCGTGCAGTTTGTTTGGTGTGCTGTCCAACTGCTGTCGCAATAATTACAGGCAACGCAAGTTCCGTTATCAGAAGGAAGATTATTAAAAGTTCCACAACTATTTAAATCAATATAATATTTTGTTTTATTATCCCAAGTTCCATAGCAACTTGCATTTGTTATTGTCCCACAGGCAGTATATTGTGCAGAACTCCAACTTTCTATGCAAACTTGTGTTTCAATATTATCTAAATAAGGAGTATAAGTTCCATCATTAGAAGTTAAAATTGCTTTGAATGAAAAATTGCCTGAATTTGCTAATGCTCTTATATTTGTATTAACATCACTTGCAGAATTAGATTGTGTCCAACTTCCATCTGAAGCAACCCAAGTTGCACCATTCCAATATTTAAAATTAATTCCATTATCGCTTGAAACTGAATATCTAATATCGCTTCCTGTCTTTGTAGCAGTTTCAGTAAAACTTGTTAAATTATTTGTAAAAGAAAAATTAGTTTTAGGTTGAATTGAATAATATCCTATTGGATAATCTCCAACGGGATTTTCTGTTCCTGCACCTGAATTATAACGAGATGTAACTTTGTTAGAAGTTAATACACCATCATAAATCACCACTTCATCTAATAAACCAACAATCCCCATAGCCCCATTTCCTCTCCCTGATAATTGAAATGGTGTAGATGTCAAAATACTTCCTGTCAAAGTATCATAAGTTATTCCTGTAACTTTTGGACTACCATCAAAATAAAATTTAACTCCTGTGGCAGTTGAACTTCCGTCATAAGTAATAATTAAATGATGCCAATTATTATCTGCTACAACACTTGGAGAACAAAAAACTCTAATATGGTTAGTTATAGCAATACTGCTCAAATCAAAATATATTTTGTTTGTGCTTGTTCCATCATAATAAATTTCCCAACCCGTATAATCTCCTGTTGGTTGCATTTTTGATAAAATTATTTGCTGTCCTGTATTGGCAGTTTTAAACCAAAGTTCTACACTAAAAGATTTTGTTCTTTCAAAATTTCCTGTGGAATTGCCAAAATCTACATATTGGGAAATACCATTAAATTGTAAAGAACTATTTAATTTTCCTGTAACCCAAAGTGGATTACTTAAAGTTGTTCCATTTCTATTATTTCCTGAACTATCAATAACACCTGTTCCATTATTTTCGTTTAAATGCCACCAAGCATAAACGGGGACATTAGTTCCATTTAATTGTGCATTTCCCCCTGTAACAATTATTTCTGTTGCATTATAAGAATAATCAGAAGCAGTTGAAAAATCCCAACTATAAGCAGAAACAAACGCATTTAGAAATAGGAGAAACAAGATGCCGAATATCAGGATTGGAAGCCCCTTTTTCATTCTATTCCCTTCTTCTTTCTGTATATATGAAATTATAATCTTTACAAGGAT
>Ga0315280_10003303_pt1 | contig 24927 bp, 20 predicted proteins | sample YL17G06_40_MG_FD_203697 | JGI IMG/M metagenome (GOLD analysis project Ga0315280, IMG submission 203697) | Sediment microbial communities from Yellowstone Lake, YNP, Wyoming, USA - YL17G06_40 | ecosystem: Environmental > Aquatic > Freshwater > Lake > Sediment | place: USA: Wyoming | collected...
TTGCAGGCCTGAAAACGCTTGCTCCGTCTGCCCTCGGCGACCCTTACGCCAACCGCGCGATTGAGACACGCCTTCGACCGGCCAACAACGCGGGTGCATAGGCTGTATGCATAATCTCGGTTAGAGGGTCTTAACCGAATCTTAACAGAACCACCATCGCTCTCTAACGTCGCCCGAGTAGCCTGGAATGACTGGGAGGCAAGGAGCCATGCATACGACGCGGCGGTTGCTGTGGCCAGTGCTGTTAGCGTTAGTGACGGCGGCATTGCTAGCCGGGTGCGCGAAGCGGTCGCAGCAGGAGGCGCCTGCCACGCCGGGCGCGCTTACCCTGACCGGAGCGGGCGCGACTTTCCCTTATCCCCTCTACTCCAAGTGGTTCGCCGAATACGAGAAGGTCGCGCCGACGGTGCGCATCAACTACCAATCCATCGGCAGCGGCGGGGGCATTCAACAGCTCAAAGCGGGCACGGTTGATTTTGGCGCCAGCGACGCGCCGCTGTCCGACGAAGAGATGAAAGCCATGCCCGCGCCGGTGGTGCATATCCCGACCGTCGCCGGCGCGGCGGTGATCGCCTGCAACCTGCCCGGCAGGGCGCAACGCCTGCGCCTGACGCCCGAAGCAATCGCCGGCATTTATCTCGGCGAGATCAAGCGTTGGCGCGACGCGCGGATTACGGCGAGCAACCCCGGCGTCAAGCTGCCCGACCTTGCCATCGCGGTGACGCATCGCTCCGACGGCAGCGGCACCACTTACATCTTCACCCACTACCTGGCGGCGGTCAGCAAGACCTGGGCCGATCGCGTCGGCGCGGGCAAATCGGTTGATTGGCCGGTGGGCATCGGCGGCAAAGGCAACGAAGGCGTGACGGGCGTGGTGAAGCAAACCCCCGGCGCCATCGGCTACGTCGAGCTGGCGTACGCGATGCAGAACAAGCTCGCTTATGCCGAAGTCCGAAATGCCGCCGGCAAGTTCATCGCCCCGACGGTGGCCAGCACCACCGCGGCCGCCGCCGCGGCCGTGGGCGCGATGAAGAAAGACGTGCGGGTCAGCATCGTCAACGCCTCTACGCCGACCGCCTATCCCATTGCGGGCTTCACTTATCTCCTCGTTTACCGCGAACAGAAGGACCGCGCCAAGGGCGAAGCGATCGCTAAGTTCCTGCTGTGGGCAGTGCATGACGGGCAGAAGTACGCCCCGCCCCTGCTCTATGCGCCGCTGCCGCTGGGCGTCGTCGCGCTCGATGAGGCCGCCATTCGCAGCCTGACGCACGGGGCCAAGCCGCTCATCGCCGAAGGACGGTAGCGCGGTGTTAACGGCCTTAGACACCGCAAGCCCGCGGCCGTCGCTGCGTCGGCGGGGGATGCTGGGCGCCAACGTCGGCGACCGCTTCTTCAAGTGGGTGCTGCTGGCGGCTGCGGCGACGGTGCTCGCGCTGATTGCGCTGCTCGGCTGCGAGCTGGCGCAGGCCTCCGCGCCGGCCATGCGCCACTTCGGCTGGCGGTTTATTCACACCTCGACCTGGGACCCGGTGCACCGCATCTTCGGCGCGCTGCCCTTTATCTACGGCACGCTGATCTCGTCGTTTCTCGCGCTTCTGATCGCGACGCCGATCAGCCTCGGCGCGGCGCTGTTCCTGGCCGAGTTGGCGCCGGCCCGCGTGCGCGACGGGCTGTCGTTCCTGATCGAGCTGCTGGCAGCAGTGCCCAGCGTCGTCTATGGGCTGTGGGGGATATTCGTGCTCGTGCCGCTGCTGCGTCCGGTGGAGGCCTGGCTCGGGCAGCGCTTGGGCATGGTGCCGCTGTTTCAAGGCGCGCCCTATGGCATCGGCATGCTTGCCGCGGGGGTGATCCTCGCCATCATGGTCATCCCTTTCATCACCGCGGTCTCGCGCGAGGTGCTGCGCGCGGTGCCGCGGTCGCAGCGCGAAGCGGCGTATGCGCTCGGCTCGACGCGCTGGGAGGCGCTGCGCGGGCCAGTCTTGCGCTATGCGCTGCCCGGAATCCTCGGCGCGATCATGCTCGGCTTGGGCCGCGCCCTCGGCGAGACCATGGCGGTGACCATGGTCATCGGCAACCGGCCTGAAATCTCCGCTTCGCTCTTTCAACCCGCGGCGACCATGGCGAGCGTGTTGGCGAACGAATTCGCGGAGGCCACCGGCGACCTCTATATCGCATCGCTGATCGAGATCGGGTTGATTCTCTTCGGGCTGACCATCATCATCAACGCAGTGGCGCGGCTGATGATCTGGCGGGTTGCGGGGGCGGGCCCGCGGGGGGTGCAGGAGTGAGCGCCCCCTCGACAGGCTCGGGGCAGGCCCGCGCCTACTTGTCAGGGCATCGCAGCCGAGGACGGCTGCACCATCAGCGTCGCAAGGCCGCCAACGGCCTGATGTGGGTGCTTGCCATTGCCGCGACGGTCGCCGCGTTGACGCCGCTGGTGATGGTTCTGTATTACGTCGCCCGTCAGGGGCTGCCGGCGCTGAACCTCGATCTCCTCACCCGTCTGCCCAAGCCCGTGGGGGAATCGGGCGGCGGCATGGCTAACGCCATAATCGGCACGCTGGCGCTGATCGGGTTGGCGAGCGCCGCCGGACTGCCGCTCGGAATCCTGGGCGGGCTGTATCTGGCGGAGTTCGGCCGTAACCGCTTCGGCGGCGGGGTGCGCTTCGCGGCCGACGTCCTTTCCGGCGTGCCCTCCATCGTCATCGGCATCTTCATCTATGCCGTCGTGGTGGCGCCGATGAAGCACTTCTCGGCGCTGGCGGGGGGCGCCGCGCTGGGGGTGATGATGATCCCCACCGTCATGCGCACCACCGAGGAGCTGGTGCGCCTGGTGCCCGTGTCGCAGCGCGAGGCGGCGCTGTCGCTGGGCGCCACCCACTGGCGGACGGTGTTCAAGGTCGTGCTGCTGGCGGCGCGGGCGGGGGTGATAACCGGGGTCCTGCTGGCGGTCGCGCGGATCGCGGGCGAAACCGCGCCGCTGCTGTTCACCGCCTTCGGCAACCGGTTCTGGAGCGTGCGCCTCGACGAGCCAATCGCCAGCCTGCCGGTGCAGATCTTCACCTATGCCATCTCGCCCTATGACGACTGGCACGCCCAGGCGTGGGCGGGTGCGCTGGTGCTGGTGGCGATGGTCCTGCTGCTGAGCATTGCCGCTCGCTATGCGGGGCGCCCGCGGAGCGGGCCCGGACGCGCGCGCATGGTGCGATAGCCATGATAGACCCCAGCGTGCTGAAGGCTGGCCAGCCCGACTTGCGCGGCGCGGCAAAGATCCGCGTCGAGGGCCTCGGCTTTTTCTATGGCGCCTTCCAGGCGCTGCGCGACGTCAACCTGGCCATCCGCGAGCAACAGATCACCGCGTTCATCGGGCCCTCGGGCTGCGGCAAATCCACCTTTCTGCGCGCGCTCAATCGCATGAACGAGATCATCGAGGGCGCGCGCACGCAAGGGCGAGTGCTCCTCGACGGCGAAGACATCTACGCCTCCGACGTCGATGTGGTCGCGCTGCGGCGGCGGGTGGGCATGGTCTTTCAGCGCGCCAACCCGTTTCCGATGTCCATCTTCGATAACGTCGCCTTCGGGCCGCGCATCCACGGGCTGGCGCGGGGCGGCGAGCTGGAGGCGTTGGTCGAGCGGAGCCTGGTGCGGGCGGCGCTCTGGGACGAGGTCAAGGATAAGCTGCGCCAGTCGGCATTCTCGCTTTCGGGCGGGCAGCAGCAGCGGCTGTGCATCGCGCGCGTGCTGGCGGTGGAGCCCGAGGTGCTGCTGATGGACGAGCCGGCGTCGGCGCTCGACCCCATCTCGACCTTGCGCATCGAGGAGCTGATGCACGAGTTGCAGCGCAACTACACCATCGTCATTGTTACCCACAACATGCAGCAGGCGGCGCGGGTGTCGCAGGAGACGGGATTCTTCCTGCACGGCGAGCTGATCGAGTTCGGCCCGTCAGCGAAAATGTTCACGCAGCCCGATGACAAGCGCACCGAGGATTACATCACCGGGCGGTTCGGGTAGGCGCCACTGGCGAGGAGGCGGCGGTGAGATCGCAGATTCGTCATAGCTTCGACGAGCAATTGCTGGCCCTGCAACAGGATGTGGTGCGCATGGGCAGCATCGCTGCGCTCGCAGTGCAGCAGGCGATTGAGATGCTGTCCGAGCGCAGCTCCGATGCGAGCCAGGTAATGGAGCTGGAAAACCAGACCGACGCCCTCAACCTCGAGATCGAATCGCGCGCGGTGCATCTGCTGGCGTTGCAGCAGCCCATGGCACGCGATCTGCGCACCATCGTCGGCGCGCTGCGCATCATCACCGACATCGAGCGCATCGGCGACTACGCCGTCGATACCTCGCGCCAGGCGGTCACCCTCGCCGAACGCCCGCTGTTCAAGCCCCTGGTGGACATTCCGCGCATGGCCAGCCTGGTGCAGAGCATGCTCCACGACGCGCTGGAGGGATTCGTCCGCCGCGACCTCGAGCTGGCGATGGCGGCGGTGCGCCGCGATGACGAAGTTGACACCGCCTACAGGTCATTGCACGACGAGCTCACGGAGTTCATTCAGCGCGATCCCGCCTTGACGCCCCAGGCGATCGCGCTACTGCTGATCGGCGTTTACCTGGAGCGCCAGGCCGACCACGTCACCAACATCGGCGAGCGTATCTGGTACATGGAAACCGGCAGCCTGAAGGAGTTGCACGAGTAGAGGTTATCGCGCGGGCCCGGCGCGATCTCCGGCTGGGTGTGACCTTTCTCGGTGGGTGGCGTCTATGTGGGAGCCGCGTCTCGCGGCGATCCGGATCGCCCGGGGGCGCCGCGCTTGGCGCGGCCCGGGCTCCCACAGGGCCTGCCCTGAGCCTGTCGAAGGGTGCGCCGCCGGATCCCCACTCTCCGAGGTCACACCCCTCCGGCTGGGGAATCTGCGGATGCTGGCCGCCACAAACGCTACTTGATCTGCCCCGCGCTGCCCAGCTCGCACATCCACCGGCCCACGACTTCGCCCACCGCCGCCTTTGCCTCCGCCATCGCCTGCGAGTACCACGCATCGCCCGCTGCCAGGCGCGCCGCGATCGCTCCCAGGTGCGCCCGGCTCAGCTCGCTGGCGACATTGACCTTGCTGACCCCGATCTCGATGGCGCGGTGAAGCTGCGGCGCCGGCGTGCCCGAGCCGCCGTGCAGCACTAGCGGCACGTTTGTCGCCTCGCGTATCGCCCGCAGCCGGTCGAAGTCGAGCTCGGGCCGTTGGGTGTAGATGCCGTGCGCATTGCCGATGGCGACCGCGAGCGCGTCAACGCCGGTGCGCTCCACGAAATCCGCCGCTTGCGCCGGGTCGGTCAGGCCGGCCCGGCCCTCGCCTTCGACCGCAACATCGCCGACGCTCCCCACCGCCCCCAGCTCGCCCTCGACCGAGACGCCGCGCGCGCGCGCCATCTCGACCACCGCGCGGGTGCGCTGAATGTTCTCCTCAAAATCGAGGCGCGAGGCGTCGATCATCACCGATGGGAAGCCGGCCTCAATTGATTTCCGAATGGGTTCGATCTCGGAGGCGTGATCGAGGTGCAAGGACACCGGGACGTCGGCGCGAGCGGCCAGCCAGCGCGCGATGTCCACGACGAAGTCCGCGCCCAATAAGGGCGTCTCCCACGGACCGATCATGAGCAGTGCCGGCGAGCGGAGCGCAACCGCTTGCTCAACGATCGCCTGCGCGGTCTCGGCATTGCAGAAGTTGAATGCGCCGACGGCGTAATGGTTCGCGCGCGCCGCCTCCAGCAGCGGCGTCAATGGCAGCAGCTCGCCGGCGCGGCTCGCGTCGTGTCGTCTCGCCATAATGCGCCTGCGCCTTTACGCAGACATGAATCACTCTTGCGGGACGGTGGCCGCGATTCCTGCTTGCCCGCGGACCTTTGCAGCGTACCGTGCGCCGAGGTGGTATAATGGCAGATGCCTCAGCGTCGAACCCGCGGCCTGTGAGCGACAGTGAAACTCACCCTTGCGTCAGCATTCATCAGCTTGCTGCTCGGCGCCACAGTTGCGGCGACGGATCCGGCCGCAGCCCTGCGCGAGCGATACCTTGGCCCCGACGGCCTGCCGAGCGAAGCCGCTTACCTGCAAGCCGAGGGCATCGCCCCGGCGCCGAACAGCGAGACCTACTCCTGGCGCGTCATCTTCAAACTCAGCTACCGCACCCAAGACCTGGCGCGGCTCAACGAAGCTGAGCCTCTCGCCACCGACTGCTACCTGGTGCGCACGCGGAAATACGCAGCCCCGTATCGCGCCGCGCCGGTGTGGGAGGGCCGGGTCTATCAGGCCGGCGACCGCCTCATCGTGGCGGCGTTCACCGCGCAGTGCGAGCGAATCGTCGGTCATGTCGGCGAGGATGGCGATGGCGTCATCTTCGCGCCGGGCATAACGGCGCGTTCCGCGCCGCCGCTGCGACTGCGCGATAGCCGCTATAACCCCTTCACCGGGCAGTTGTGGCGGCCCGAGCCGGGCGGAAGCATCACCGAGGAGCAGGAGTTCTACCTGCCGTTCGCGCTGCTGACGCCCGCAGGCGCGCGAGCGCAGTGCGCATTCGACATCGTGCGCCAGCCGGGGGCCCGCTTTGCGCTGGTGGCGCGTTGGGGACAGTCCCCCGCGTACGCTGGCGCGGCGACCCAGAGCCAGCCAACAGAGGGGACTGTCCCCTGTGTAACCCTGGCGACGTGCGCGGTCGGCGCTGAAACGATCATCAAGCAGACCGACGGCTACTCGCCAAAGCTCGGGCCGGGCTGCGTCATGGCCGCGCAGCGCGGGGTCGGCGACCCCGCGCCCACAATTTTCGAAGTGCGCGGCGAGTTGGTCGCCGACGCCGTTGATGCAAGCGGCGAGGCGCTGGTTCTGAAGGCTGATCTCCCACCGAGCGCGCCGCCGAAACCTCGCGTCGCAGTCGATGGCGACTTTAGCGAATGGCGCAACATACCCGGAATTGCGGACCCACGCGGCGACATCCCCGGCTACCTTCAGTACGATCCCGATACCGACCTCCTCGAGTTCAAAGTCGCCAATGACGCGCGCCACCTGTATTTCTATACCCGGGTTGCGGGGCGGCACGGCAATACGATCGCCGGCGACAGCGAGGACCGCTTCTATTACTACGTTTACATTGATGCCGATCGCAGCACCGCGACCGGCTACATCCCCACCCGCGATGACGACTGTTACTATGGCGTCGCCATCGGCGATGACTGCGAGGCGCAGTACGAGTTCGTGGGCGGGCGCTTCGTCAAGACCTTCTTCGGCTTCACCGGCGCCGGCGCGGAGAAGGAAGTTCTCGATGGGCGAGTAAAGCTGGGACCGTCGTGGTACTCGAAGGAGGATGCCATGGGTCGCGCGCGCGACCGCTACAAGGTCGAGTACGTCCAGCGCGGCGGCAAGCTGCAAGTCACCGGGGACTACACCGAAGGCACGAGCGACGACATCGTGGTGGCGCTCTCGCCCGACGGCAGCGAGTGCGAGGTCGGCGTCGAGCTGGAGGGGTTCCTGCGCGACCTGTCGGGCAAGCCCATCATCGCTGCCGGCCAGCGCATCGACCTGGCGGTGGGAATGGAGGCCTCCGGGCGAGTGCGGGGCAATCGCCGCTGGGGCGCCGACAGCACGGCGCCGATCTACGGGTACTGCATCTTCCCATAGCGCGAGGTGGATTCATGGCGCAAGACCCGAAGCCGCAGGCCGACGATCCCTTCGAGCTGCGCAAGCTCTACAAGTACCTGCGCGTCGTGGACGTGTGCGACGCCCTCGACGGCATCGGCTATTTCAACCTCGGCCTGATGTCGCCGCAGGTGCGACCGCTGTGGCCGGGAATGAAGTTCTGGGGCGTGGCGCTGACCATTCGCTGCGTGCCCGCCAACCGCCCGATGTGGCGGCTGGAGACCACCGAGGACATCGTCAACGCCCATGGCATCTGGTTTGAGGAAGTGGGCAACATCACCATCGACGGCCTGATCCAGCCCGGCCACGTCATCGTTACCGATGCCGGCGGCAGCGGCGAGGTGGGTTTCTGGGGGTCGAACAACAGCCTGGGTGCGGTCGCCGCCGGCGCGGTCGGCATCGTCACCGACGGCTACTGCCGCGACACGGCAGAAATCGCGCTCCAGAGGACGCCGGTTTGCGCCCGCGCGCGTGGGCGCACGATCATTCCCGGGCGCATCGAGGTCGCGCAGGTGCAGACGCGCATCGGCTGCGGCGGGGCGCAGGTGCGGCCGGGCGACATCGTTGGCTGCGACGACGACGGCGTGGTGGTGGTGCCGCTGGAGGTCGCGCGCGAGGTGGCGATCCACGCCCGGGCCGTCTTGCTCGCCGATATGCGCGGGCGGCGCAAGCTCTACGAGCGCCTGGGCATGACACCGGACGAGACCGTGGACTACGAGACGGTCGAGGCGTACTACCAGCAGCTCGAGCGTTGATGGGATCGAGGAGCGGATCGGTATGGTCACCCTGAGAGACAAGTTCCTGGGCTGCATCGGCGCATCGTGGATCGGCTCGGCCATGGGCGCGGCGGTCGAGGGCTGGTCGCGCGAGCGCATCCAGCAGACCTATGGCTACCTCGATCGCCTCCTGCCCTATACGCATTACCCGCCCGAATGGCAGCGTCCCGCCGGCACCACCGAGGACGGCATCGAGCGCCAGAAGCTCATCGCCACCGCCATTATTGAGAAGCGCGACCGCATCCTGGCGCAGGACCTGCTCGCGGTGTGGCTGCGCGACCTCGATCCCGAGCGCATGGCGCACAAGCAGGAGCCCTTCGATCGCTCGCTGCTGGAGATGGCGCGCGCCGGGGTCCCGGCGTCGGAATTGGGACGGATGTGGCTGTTCACCAACCAAATATCGCTCGGGCGCGCCTCGCATCCGCTGGGGCTCATCAACGCCGGCGATCCGCAGGGCGCCGCCGACGACGCGCACGAGATCGGGCAGTTGTACGCGGTGCCGAGCGCCTTCGCGCTGCGTTGGGCTGCGCTCTACGATGCGGCGATAGCGGCGGCGTGCGAGCCCGATGCCACGGTCGAGTCGGTGCTCGAGGTCGCGCGGCGCTTCGCCAATTATCGCGCCGAGGCGGGCCGCCTCTATGCGCGCTACGACAACGCCGAGCGGACGCTGTCGCGCGCGCTGGATCTGGCGGCCAAGCACAGCGACCCCATGGCCATGCGCGACGAGTTCTACGAATATTTCGAGGGTGGCCGCCACTTCGTTTACAGCATGTCCGATGCGGGCGAAATCATCTCCAAGGGCCTGGCGGTCTTCGCCATCACGCGCGGCGATCCGAAGCAAGCCGCCCTCACCGCGGTCAATTTCGGGCGCGACACCGACTGCCTGGCGGCCGTGGCAGGGGGACTTGCGGGAGCGTTCGCGGGCGCCAAGCCGATTCCGCCGGAATGGATCGCGCAGGTTAATGAGGCGACGCTTCAGGATCCCTATACCAACAGCCGCCGCACCATCGAGGAGACCGCCGATGGCCTGTTCGCAGCCTTCCTGGCGCGGCGGCAGCGGCTGCAGGATTACCTGGAGCTGATGGACGGCGCGTATCTTGCCGTCACAGCGTAGGGGTTGGCCTCCTGGCCGACCCGCGGCTGCGGCGTGAGCGGGTCGGGATGGAACCCGACCCCTACGCTGGCCGCGTCTCGCGGGGTCAGCGACCCCGCGCCCTGGGGGATCCCAAAGCACGGGAGGTTATAGATGCGAGTGCAAAGCGTTGGATCGAGCCGGCTTTTCATCGTGCGCCTGAACTCGGGCGAGGACGTGCTGCAATCAATCCGCGCCGCAGTAGCCGAGGCCGGCATTCGCCACGGGCTGATCCTCGCCGGCGTCGGCTCGATCAACGGCTATCACGTCCACGTCGTCAAGACGCCGAATATTCCGCCTGGCGACATCTTCTTCCAGGGCGAGGGCGTGTTCGATATTCTCTCCATCACCGGCGCGATCATTGACCGCCGCGTCCACGCCCACATCATCTTCTCCGACACCGAGAAAGCAATGGGCGGTCACCTCGAGGAGGGCTGTCGCATCCTCAGCTTCGGCATCGTCGTGCTCGCGGAAACCGACGGCGTGGACCTGACCGACTGGGACCGCGTGGGGCAGATGTGACGGCCCAACGCGCGATGTCACCCCGAGTGGCTAGGCCTGCGGCCGCCACGGCGGCCCGATTCATCGGGCCTAGCCGCAGCGCGACTCGTGCTTCGTAGCGAAGAAGCTTCGCTACTTCGCGGAGTAGCAGGGGTCCCCCATCGGGGTTCCTTTGGGCGATAGGGGACTCCCTTGCCCGCCGTAGGGGCACGGCATGCCGTGCCCCTGACATCGTCGCCAGGGAAAACGGATTCCTCGCGCAGTCTACCCTGAACGAAGTCGAAGGGCTCGGAATGACGTTTTCTTCGCCTTGCGCCTTCGTTAGCCGGCCGGCACAGGCGTGACCGCATCCGCCGCGCGCTCGCGCAGCACCGCAGCATAGTCTTGGTTGAGCGCGAAGTTGCGCGAATTGAGCGCCTCGAACTTGGCCTGGATGGCCTCCAGCGAGTCGCGATACGGGTCCGGCGGCTTCCACTCGCCCGCGTACTCGTGAACGCCCCACGCGCCATTCGTCGTTGCCCGGCCATACCCTCCGGGGCAGGAGAAGCGCCGCGCCGGATTGAAGGTAAGACGCAGACCCGGCAGGACGCCGGCGGAGGGTGCAATGCTTCGCGCTGCCTGGCGCGGAGTACCGTGGTGTGTGCTCGCGCTGCTGCTGCTTACATCGCTTGGCTCGACGGAGGTCATGGTGGCCGAGCAACGCATGCTTGATCTGGGGGGACCGTGGCAGTTCTTCACTGACCCGGACGGCCGGCTGAGCCTCGACGACCTCGATGAGGCCCAAGGCTGGCGCACCATCCACGTGCCCTCCACCTGGCAGGCGCAGTTCCCAGACCTGCTTGATTACGCCGGCGTGGCGTGGTATCGCCGCACTTTCACCGCCCCGGCGGCGTGGCGCGGGGCGGTGGTGCGGCTGCGCTTCGGCGCCGTCAACTATTACGCCGAGGCGTGGCTCAACGGAAATCAGGTCGGCCGCCACGAGGGCGGATACACCCCCTTTGCCTTCGACATCACGCCGCAGGTTCGCCTGATGGCCGAGAACACGCTGGTCGTGCGCGTGACCTACCCGACCGCAGGCGGCGCACCGCCCGACGACCGCGAACGCTTTCTCGATTTCCCCTTCGACGAGATTCCCAGCGGCAAGCAGGGCCACTACTGCCGCGCCAGCGGCATCTGGCAGCGCGTGTGGGTCGAGGCGCGGCCCCACCCCTTCGTCGCCCTTGCGCACGTGACGCCCGACATCGATCGCGGCCAGGCGCGCGTGCGGGTGCGCCTGGAGTGGGCGTCCGGGGGCCAGACGTCGGCCATGGCGCTCCGGGCGGTGCGCCGCCTGCGGGTGCGGGCTCTCAATGCCGCTGGAGAGGTCGTCTCGCAGGCCGCGATGCCCCTGGGACCGCCCGACTCGGAGTATGACGTAACGCTGCGCATCGCCAACGCGCACTTGTGGGAGCCGGACGCGCCGTATCTCTACACCCTCGAAGTCTCGCCCATGGCGGGCGACGCGCCCACCGAAACCGTGCGCGACACCTTCGGCATGCGCAAGATCGAGGCGCGCGACCACCGTATCTACCTCAACAACCACCCCATCTTTCTCGCCGGCGCGCTCGACCAGGCTTTCTACCCGCGCACCATCTACGCCGAGCCCTCCGACGCCGAGCTCGAGGACCAGTTCCGCCAGGCCAAGCACCTGGGCCTCAATTTCCTGCGCGCGCACATCAAGCTGCCTGACCCGCGCTACTGCGCCGCCGCCGATCGCGTCGGCCTGCTGCTGTGGATCGACATGCCCAACTTCTGGCGCAGCACGCCGCCGGCGCAGGCGCGCCTCACCGAGACCATGCGCGCCGCCATCGCGCGCGATTTTAACCACCCCAGCATCTTCGCCTGGTGCCTGATCAACGAGGAATGGGGCGTCGTTTTCGATCACCAGACGCAGCGCCAATGGCTCAAGGGGCTGTGGCGTCAGGCGAAGCAGCTCGATCCCACGCGGCTGATCATTGACAACTCGCCCGCCGGCGGCGGACATCTCATCAGCGATGTCGAGGATCAGCACGTGTACATGGCGATGCCCGAGAAGCGGCGGGATTTCGCGCGCTGGTGCGACGAGTTCGCGGCGCATCCCGCGTATACTTTCCGCTGGCCGGAGAGCGAGCGGCGCGGCTTCGAGCCGCTGCTGGTCTCGGAGTTCGGCAACTGGGGGCTGCCGGAGATCGAGCCGCTCCTGCGCTTCTACGGCGGCGCCGACCCGTACTGGTTCAACCAGGAGGGCTACGGCGGGCCGATTCGCGCCGGCGTCGAACGATTCAAGGAATGGCATCTCGACGGCGTCTTCGGCTCGTTCGACGCCATGGCGCGCGACATGCAGTGGCACCAGTGCGCGGCGCTCAAGACGCAGATCGAGATCATGCGCCGCCATCCCGAGATCGTCGGATATGTCATCACCCAGTTCACCGACCTCAACTCGGAGAGCAACGGCTTGCTGGACATGACGCGGCGGCCCAAGCAGTACTACGATGCGCTGGCGGCGGTGCAGGCGCAGGACGCGCTGCTTCCGGTGTGGGAGCGCTGCGCGTTCTGGGGCGGCGAGGAGATTTCGCTGCCGGTGCGCGTGTCGCATTTCTCGACGCGCAAGATCAAAGGCGCGACCCTGCGCTGGCAGGTCATTGGCGATGACCCGCACGGCGAGGTCAGGGGCATCAACGTCGCGCCCGCGGCCGCGCCCGAGGTCGGCGTCATTCGCTTCATCGCGCCGGACAGCAGGCAGCCGCGGCAAGTGCATCTGCGCCTCGAGCTCGTCGCGCCCGATGGCGGGCGGATCGCGCAGACGACGTTCGATTTCGCGGTCATACCGTCGGCGGCCAGGCGCGCGCCGGCTGGCAGCCGGCCCACCGGTCGGCTATCCGTCGCGGTGCAGGCGGATGACAAGCTGAGCGGGATGGCTGAGCGGCTGAGGGATGCCGGCGCCGCCGTTGACGACGATGCGAAGGTCGAAGTGGCAGTCGCTCTCGACCAAGCCCTTGCGCAGCGGCTGGCCAATGGCGCGCGCGTGCTGCTCCTGGCGTCGCCGACGGCTAACGACGCCGCGGCGTTCGCGGGCCTGCGCATCGAGGATCGCGGCGCGCGCGGCTGGTGGGGCGACTGGATGAGCAACGTCAACTGGCAGCGCAGCGGACTGTGCCCTCACCTGCCGCCGGGCGCGCTGCTGGGCATGGCGTACGAGAGCGTGACCCCCAAGGCCGTCATCAGCAGCGTCGAGCCGACGCAAGCGGCGGACATTCTCGCCGGCATATTCGTCGGCTGGACGCACGATCCCGCGGCGCTGACGGCACAGTTTCGCGCCGGCGAAGGAGTGCTGCTGGCCACAACATTCGACCTGGCCGGCGGCTACGGCAGCGACCCGATCGCTACCGCCATGCTGCACGACCTGCTGGATTACCTGCGCACCGGCCGCGCGGCCCCCGTTGCTGCGCTCGACGTTTCAGCCATCGCCAGGGTCAGGGTCGTGCTGCCAACGGCGCAGCAGGGGCAGCACGCGTGGCGTTTCACCGTCGCCGCGCCGCCCGCGGGATGGGAGCGACCCGATTTCGATGATCGCGGCTGGCAGCAAGGGCCGGCCGGTTTCGGAGCCGAGGGAACCCCCAACACCACCGTGCGCACCCTCTGGAACACCGCCGATATCTGGGCGCGCGCGGAGTTCTCGCTCGACGCGGCGCCGCGACAGGCCCTGCTGCGGCTCTACCACGACGAGGATGCGGAGTTCTATCTCAATGGCGAGAAGATCCTCACGCGCAAGGGTTTCGTCGCCACCTACCAGGCGTGGGAGTTGCCGCCCGAAGCCCTGAAATCTCTGCGCGCCGGCCGCAACGTGCTCGCGGTGCACTGTCATCAGAGCAGCGGCGGGCAGTATGTCGACGCGGGGCTGAGCGTGGTGGATTAAGCTATCGCCCTGAGCCCCGCGTCAATGCCATCCTGAGCCCTTCGACGTTGCTCAGAGCCTGCCCTGAGCAAAGCGAAGGGGTAAACTCCCCGAAGAGCCTGCCCTGAGCAAAGCGAAGGGGATCCCTTGCCGGGGTTGCTCTCATGCCGAAAACATTTCTTGTCACCGGCGGCTCGGGTTTCATCGGCGGCCATGTGCTGGCGGCGGCGGTCGCTGCCGACTGGCGCGTGGTCAACGCTGACCGCATCGAGGTCGCGCCGATCTCCGGCGTCGAGTTTCGCGCAATTGACATCGCCGATGGGCCTGCCGTCGCCGCTCTCATCGCCGCCATCACGCCCGGCGCTATCATTCACTGCGCGGCCATCGGCGACGTTGACCACAGCGAGCGCGAGCCCGACCTCGCGTGGCGGGTGAACGTTGACGGCACCGCCAATATCGCCCGCGCCGCATCCCGCACCGGCGCGCGGCTGATTCTGCTCTCGACCAGCACGGTGTTCGACGGCCGCGCCGGCCGCTACGGCGAGGACGATCCGCCCAACCCGATCAACGTCTATGGCCGCACCAAGGCCGCCGCCGAGCACGCGGTGCGAGTGCTGCATCCCGCCGCTCTCATCGCGCGCATCTCGATGGCCTACGGGTATCCGCGAACCGGCGGCGCGTCCTTTCTCACCCGCGTCGAGCAGAAGCTGCGCGCGGGCGAACCCGCCGATCAACCAGCCGACGAGTTCCGCACCCCGATCGACGTGCTGACCTGCGCCGATGCGCTGCTCGAGCTGGCTGGCAGCGACATCGGTGGCGTACTTCACCTGGGCCCGCGCCAGCGCATCAGCCGCTATGATTTTGCGCTGAAACTTGCGCGGCGGCTGGGCGCCGATTCGGCGCTCGTGCAGGACCGCCGCGCCGAAGCATTGCCCGGCCGCGCGCCGCGGCCGAAGGACGTATCATTTAACACTGGCCGCGCGCACGCCCTGCTGCGCACGCCGCTGCTCGAGCCCGACGAGGGTCTGGCGCGGGTGACGACGGCTGTGGAGAGCGGGCACTGACATGCTCGCCTCCCTTGCGCTCTCGTGCGCCGCGCGGCTTGGAGAGTAAGCTATGAACTGCATCTTGATCGTTCTCGACACCATGCGCCCCGATCACATCGGCGCCTACGGCAACCAGTGGATCAAGACGCCTAACCTCGACGCCTTCGCAGCCCAGGGCGCGTTGTTCACGCACGCATATCCCGAATCGCTGCCCACGCTGCCGTTCCGGCGCGGGCTCTATACCGGCGCGCGCGTTTTCCCGTTCGCCGATCATCGCAACTACAAAGGCGATTTCGTCGGCGCGCCCGGCTGGGGGCCGATGCGCGAGGAGCGACACACTCTGTCCGAAGTCCTCAGCGCCGCCGGCTATCGCACCGCGCTCATCAGCGATGTCTATCATCAGTTCAAGCCGTCGAAGAACTTCCACCGCGGCTTTCATCAATGGATGTTCATCCGCGGCCAAGAGAGCGATCCGTATCTCTCCGGCCCGCCGCCCGCGCCCGCCTTGATCGAGTCCTTCATGCCGCAGGCGGATGATTCCAGGCCGCTGGAAGAGCGCCACGGCTATCGCCTGCTGCGCCAGTACCTGATGAATGTGGCGCCGCGCCGCTGCGAGGAGGACTTCTTCGCGCCGCAGGTCTTTCGCGCGGCCGCGGCGTGGCTGGAGCAGAACCGCGACGCCAGGCGGTTCTTCTTGACCGTGGAGTCGTTCGATCCGCACGAGCCGTGGGACCCGCCGCAATACTACCGCCGCCTCTACGATCACAGCGGCGACGAGGTGCGCAACGTCGCCCTATCGCGCTACGGCGGGTCGCACCCGCTCACGCCGGCAGAGCTGAAGCGGGTGCGGACCAACTACGCCGGCGAGGTGACGATGGTCGACCGCTGGTTCGGGCATTTCATGGAGACGGTGGAGACGCTGGGCCTGGCGGATGACACGATCGTGGTCGTCGTCTCGGACCACGGGCACTGCGTGGGCGAGCGCGGGCTGATCTCCAAGCAGGGGCATCCGATGTCGCGCGAGATCGCCGACCTGGTGCTGCTGGCGCGCGCGCCGGGGATCTCGCCGCGGCGCAGCGACGCGCTGGTGCTGTCGCACGATATTCCGGTGACCGCGCTGCGCATGTTGGGGCTGGAGCGGCCGGAGACGATGAGCGGCCTCGATTTCTCGCCCGTGCTGAGCGGGCAAAGCGACTCGCACCGCGACCACACCACCACCGCATGGGGGCCGTTCGTGCTCGTGCGCGAGGGACGCTGGTGGTACAACGCTTTCCTCGGGCGCGAGGCGGAGCGGCTCTACGACCTCGAGGCTGATCCCGGTCTGAAGCGCGATATCGCCGCCGAGAACGACGACGTGTGCCAGCGCCTGGCGGGCCTGGCAGTCGCCGACGCCGGCGAGCCCATACCGGAATGGCTGCTGCGCATGCGCAACCAGCCTGGCTGCACGCCGCTGGAGCCCGAGCTGCCGGTGGATGGCTAGGGCGGGCTGCGTGTTTACTGAAGCTCGCATATTACGTTCGAGGCCAGCGATGGGACTTGACGCTCGCAGATAGCGGTTTGACGTATAACCTATTACGCGAGCGTCAATAGATTCGTCTTCGCTTGGAGTGCGGGAGCTTCAGTCGCCTCGGGCGACTTGCTCCCGCTTTCAAAGCGGCGGCGCGCCGCCGCACTCCAAATAGGCCGTGCTCCCTCAAGGCGGAGGTTGAGAGCGAGGGGCATCCCTCTGGCGCTCTCGTGCGCGGGCGGCTATAATGGCGGTGATGAAGCGTCATCTGCTCTGCGCGGGTTTCTTGTTGGCTTCGCTCGCGGTCGGCTGCGCGCGCATGCCCTCGACTATCAACCCCAACGGCGCCCCCACGCGCCAGCTCATCGTCTACTTCACCCTCTCCGCGCCGGTCGATCCGCGCTACTACTACTTCATCGCCATCGACAACAGCGGCAACACCAACGAAGGCCCGGTGCCCATCGTCGCCAACCCCTCCGCGCCCATCCCCGCCACCGGCGTGCCGCTCATCATCTCCAACTCGACCCTGCCGCCGCAGTTCTACCTCCAGTACCACCAGCCCTCGTTCTTCGAGTACCGCAACCTGCAATTCATCGGCCCGCCGTATTACGGCGCGCTGTCGCAGGACGGGCGCACCATCGGCGTCATCATGGACCTCGACCGGATCGCGACCACGGTGCCAACCATCACCCTCAACATTATCACCTCCGACCGCCTGCTCCCGCCTGAGAGCCAGTTCATCGAGCTGGTGTACGATGGCCTCGGCCCCTCCGGCAACAGCTACCTCATCATCCCGATCGACGTTAACGGCGCTTACAGCAATGCCGACGCGGCCGTGCCCGAGCGCGAAGGCGATACCTCCATCGCGGCTATTGACATTGTGGATTGGAGCGTCGAGGTGCGGCTGACGGCGCCGTGAGGGGGTGGCTCACGGTCTAGCCGCGGATTGACACGGATGAACACAGATTCAGAGCCCCGGGGCGCAGCATGCTGCGCCCCGGCGTGGCGATCCGCGTTCGTCGCGGTTATCTTGCTCTATTCAAGCTCGCATATCTGCTTTACGCCGGACGAGGGGACTTGACGCTCGCTAATAGTGGTTTGAGGCGTCAATCTATTACGCGAGCGTCAATAGTCAGCGCGTGGCGATGAAGTCGCGCAGGAACTCCGCCTGCTCGCGCTGCCCTTCGATGAGCACCGTCGCCAGGATTTGAAACCCCGCAATCCGTCCCCGCGCGACATGGGCCGCGATGTTCTCCATCTGCGTGCGCAGCCGCTCCACGGGCACCGGCGCGGGAATCCCGTAATCGCGTAGATAGACCCCCACGTTGATCGGCTTGCCCGGCAGCAGCTCCCCGCACCGCCGCAGGTGCTGGTCGAGCAGATCGAGATTCGCGCTCTCCCAGATCCAGAAGCTGACGACATCAATGTAGGGCGCGACGCTGCGCCAGTAGTCGGCGTCTTCGAGCTCCTGGCCATAGACCACCGCCCACATCTTCAGCTTGGGGTTGTGAGCGTTCAGCGCCGCGCGCGTGGCGGCGAGGTCGTGCACCGTGTAGTCATGCGCCTTCATCAGTCCCTTGAGATCGTCGAAGTAGCCGCCGGTGACGTTGGTAAACTCCAGCGACAGGCGGCTCACCAGCGCCGCGCGGGCGCGCGTCCGCTCGGGCGTCGCAAGCACTTCGCGCGTCAGGCCATCGCGGACATACCCCGGGCCGGTCTCGGAGATGTCGCACACGACCTCGTCGAGATCAGCCATCTTCTCCAGGGCGTAGCGGTCAATGGGGTGAAAGAGAAATACGGCGCGGCGCAGGCCGAAGTATTCGCAGCCCTCGCCCACGCCATAGATCGAAGGGTAGACGCCGGGGTCGAGGCCCTGTCCCTCCCACACCCAACCGACATCGCGCAAGCGCATGTTTCCCTTATCCCCTGGAATTGCAGGGCGGGCATTCCCGAGGCCGCTGCACAATTCGCCAACGCCGCGACAGACGACCCGGAAAATGTCATTCAGAGCGTAGCGCGCAGCGCGCAGCGAAGAATCTCGGCCTCGCTCATGCGCCTGGGGCTGCGCTAACAGTGATTGTGCAACAGCCTCTCCCATGCCCGCCGATGCGGGCGCATTGTAGGGCGGGCCTTCCCTTCGACTGCGCTCAGAGCTTGCCCTGAGCGACGCCGAAGGGGCAGGCTCTAGCCCCGCCGAATTCGGCGCGCGTGTGAAAGGTTGTTGCGTAATCCCGGATTGACGAGTCGGGGTGGAATGGCTAGGTCGCCTTCGGCGACCGCCATGGCGGCCTTCGGCCTAGCCACCCGACCCCTACGATCCGCGCTCCCGGGCGTAGGGGTCGGCCTCCTGGCCGACCCGCGATATGCAATTATGCAACAGTCTCGTGAACGCGCGCCCTACAAAGCGCGGCCATCACCGGCGGAACTGCCAGACCAAATCGCCCTGCCGGCTTTTGGGGTCCAGCGCCTGGCCGCCGTCGTCCTTGAGATCCGGCCCCCAACTGTAAAGCACGAACCCCGCCCCCTTGCGATGGTAAACGAACGGCTTGCCGCTGAAGGGATCTTCGTTGAGCTTCCAGCTAGGGTAGTCGCGCAAGGCATCAAGCGACTGCGGGTATCGCCCGTGCTTGAGGTGATACGCCTTGAGCGCCAGCGCGATTTCCATCGCATCGCGCATCGCGATCGCGCGGTCGCGGGTCGTCGCGGAATACATATTGAGTGGGGCAACGAACTGAATGATGAGATAGTACGTCGAGGCGCTACGCATCTTGGCTTCAACACGCTCGCATCGGGTCTTGGCCATTCGGTATCGCTTGGCGGACAGCGGCAGGATCTCTTCCAGCGCTTGCGCGTATGCGATCTCTTCCTTGAGCCGCAGCGCCTTGGCGAGCGGACTGAGGTAGAGATTGACGAGCGGGCGTGGCACGAGGTCAGACGAGGCGGAACCCGGGGGGTCATCGAGAACCGCAAATCCTCGGAAGAGCTCTCGTACCTTCTCCGGCTGCTTCTCCGCAGCGCCGAAATACCAGAGGGTCCAGGCAGCATTCGTGATCTGACCGCGCTGGAACCCTGTGTCGAAGTCGAGGCGCGCCAGGTCGTCGTACAGCGCGCGGCGATCGGCGGCGAACGGGACTCGGTCAACAACGTCCGGGAGAGCGTTCAGCGCGTCTTTTTCGACCGCAGCCGCCATGAGGAAGCTGATTGTCATTGGCTCTTGGGCGGCATGGGCGCACATCCTCAGGCAGGTACGATAGGACGCGGTGGCGCGGTCTGTTTCTCCCTCCTGCGCGGCGACAAGCGCATCGGCAACAAGCATGGTCGCGCAGAATCGCAGTTTGCCGAGGTGTGGGACAAGGATATCCGGCGGCGCGGCGTCCCAGTTGAGCGGAAACCGGCATCGTGGCATGGCCGCGGCCCGCGGCAGCACTGCGAGGCTTGCGCGATTGCGGGTGAGGATTGCCTGGACTTGCGTCCGCAGGCGCTTACGCGCGCCCGGCGGCTTGTCCCGCACGAATCGCCGAATGACGTCGCGGTCGGCATCAGAGACACTCAAGAGGCCAAACGCTTTCTGGTAGAGAATGGCCGCGTTGTCCTTGTCGGGCACGGGAGGCGGGGCGGCATCAGCCCACGTCGTCGGCACGCCCAGGGCATGTAGTCTGTCCAGCCGCCATTTTCGGGTGCGCTGCAAGTCGGAGAGCAGGAGGAAGTAGACGGCGACGATGACGGCGATAACGGCGGCCGCCAGCTTCAGGGCGAAGCGGGTGGTGGAACTGCGGCCTTGCGCGGTGGACACCCGGGTCTCCTTCCGCCTTCATTCTAGCACGATTGACCGAGCGATGAAACCACGATCGGTCTGTGCGAATCCTGCTCGCCGTCAATCGTCGGGCGGGTATTCACGAGGCTGTTGCACAACTCGCTTGGGTCGCCGGCAGAGACCCCGGGAAATGTCATTCAGAGCGTAGCGCGCAGCGCGGAGCGAAGAACCTCGGCCTCGCTCATGCGCCTGGGGCTGCGCTAACAGTAATTGTGCAACAGCCTCTCGTATACCCACCGATCCGGCGCGGATGTGAATCCGCGCCCTACAGGTCATCAGCATGCCTAACGCCAGTCGCGCCTAACTCGATTCGGTATAGCGGTTGGTGATCGGCAGCCGCCGGTCGCGGCCGAAGGCCTTGGGCGTAATCTTGACCCCCGGCGCCGCCTGGCGGCGCTTATATTCATTGCGATCCACCAGGCCGATTACATAGCGCACCGTCTGCCGGTCAAAACCCATGCCAACGATCTCGTCCAGCCCGCGATCCTCCTCCACATAGGCGTGCAGGATGGGATCGAGCACGGGGTATGGCGGCAGCGAGTCCGTGTCGCGCTGGTCCGGCCGCAGCTCCGCGCTCGGCTCCTTGGTCAGCACCGACTCCGGGATGACGTTCGGCGGCGGCTGCGCGTTGCGCCAGCGCGCCAGCTCGTAGACTAGCGTCTTGGGGATGTCCTTGATGACCGCGAACCCGCCCGCCATGTCGCCATAGAGCGTGCAGTAGCCGACCGCCAGCTCGCTCTTGTTGCCCGTCGTCAGCACCAGCCAGCCGAACTTGTTGGACAGCGCCATGAGCAGGTTGCCGCGGATGCGCGCCTGGATATTCTCCTCGGCGACGCTCGTGCTTCCGCCTTCGCGGGCCACGGAGTTCCGCTTCGGCGGACGAAGGGGTCGTAGCGAAGAAGCATCGCTACTTCGCAGAGTAGCATCGGGCCGCCGTCCCGCGAACTGTTCTTCCAGCGCGCGCAAGTATGCCGCCAAGACCTCGCCGATCGCGACCTGCCGCAGCTCTATGCCCAGGTTGCTCGCCACCGCTTGCGCGTCGGTGATGCTGCCCGCCGATGAGTAAGGTGAGGGCATGGCGACGCCGACGACATTCCCCGCCCCCAGCGCATCGACCGCGACACATGCGGTGAGCGCCGAATCCACTCCGCCGCTCAGGCCGATGACGACCTTGGTGAAGCCGTTCTTGCGCACGTAGTCGCGCGTGCCGAGCGCTAGCGCGCGGTAGATCTCGGCCACGCGGTCGAGCGGCGCTGCCGGCGGCCGGGCGGGCAGCGGCGGCTTGGGGGACAGGAACCTGGTGTCGGTTCCTGTCCCCCTGAAGCCCCTCGTTGAAACGACCGTTCTTCGTATGAGCGCTCCGGCAGAGGGGCAGGATGCACCCTCGGCCGCTTGCGTGGTCGCCTCGTCGCCGGGTCTCCGTGGCGGCCTTTGGCGTAGGGGCACGGCATGCCGTGCCCCTACGGATTCGCCGTCGGGTCTCTGCGGCGGCTCGATGTCGAGGTCGAGGACGATGAGATCTTCCTCGAACTGCGCGCCTTGCGCGATCAGGCGCCCATCGGGCGCGAAGACCATGCTCTGGCCATCGAACACCAGCTCGTCCTGACCGCCAACCAGGTTGACATACGCCACCGTCGCGCCGTAATCGCGGGCGCGCGCGGCGAGCATGACCGCGCGCTCGCCGCCCTTGCCGGCGTGGTAGGGCGAGGCGGAGATGTTGATGAGTAACCGGGCGCCGCCTTCTTCGGCCTGAATGCGCGGCGGCCCGTCGCGGTGCCAGATATCCTCGCAGATGCTGATACCGACGCCGGCGCCGCCGATCTCGAATACCTGCCGCCCATCGCCCGGCCTGAAGTAGCGCACTTCGTCGAACACGCCGTAGTTGGGCAGCAGCGATTTGCGATAGACGCCGACCAGGCGCCCATTATTGATGACAGCCGCGGCGTTGCCGACGTCGCGCAGGTGGTCATCGGGGAACCCTATGATGGCGATGATTCCGGTGGCGGCGGCTGCCGTGCGGTCGAGCCAGGCGCGGCAGTCCTCGAGGAAACTGCGCTTGAGCAGCAGGTCCTCGGGCGGGTAGCCCGACAGGGCGAGCTCGGGGAAGGCGACAACGTCGGCGCCAAGCTGCCGCGCCGACGCGATACGCTCGACGATCTTGGCGGAGTTGCCGGCGAGGTCGCCGACCGTCGGGTTGATTTGGGCGAGGGCGAGTCGCATGGCGAGGTGAGGCGGCGGAAATGGGGAATAGTAAGTAGGAAATAGTGAGTAGGAGGGAGTGGTACTCCCGGCTGCCTGCTTCCTACTCCCTACTTACCGCTTCCTACTTCCTATCCCCTGCTCCCTCTCACAAGATCGGCAGATACCGGTCGAGCTCGTAGCCATGCACCTGGGCGCGGTACTGCTGCCATTCGATCTTCTTATTGGCAATGAACTTCTCGAAGATGTGCTCGCCCAGGGCGCGCCGCACGATGTCGCTGTTCTGCGCGAGCTCGATAGCGTGGCCCAGGTCCTCGGGCAGGCTTGCGATCGCCAGTTCCTCCCGCTCCTGCTGGGTCATCTCGTAAACGTTGCGCTCCACGGGCGGCGGGCACTCGAGCTTCTTCTCGACGCCGTCGAGGCCGGCGGCAAGCATCGCCGAGAATGCCAGGTAGGGATTGCACGCCGGGTCGGGCGAGCGAAACTCGATGCGCGTCGCCTTCTCCTTGCCCGGCTTGTAAACCGGCACGCGGATGAGGTCCGAGCGGTTGCGCTGCGCCCACGACAGGTAGACCGGCGCCTCGTAACCTGGCACCAGGCGCTTGTAGGAGTTCACCCACTGGCTGCATATCAGGCAGATTTCGCGCGCGTGCGCCAGCAGCCCGGCGATGAAGCTCTTGCCCACCGGCGACAGGTGATACTGCTCCTTGGCATCGAAGAACGCGTTCCTGTCGCCCTGGAACAGCGATATGTGGGTATGCATGCCGCTGCCATTCTCGCCGAAGATCGGCTTGGGCATGAAAGTCGCATAGACGCCGTGCCGCAGCGCAATCTCTTTCACCACTAGCCGATAAGTCATGACGCTGTCGGCCATCGTCAGCGCATCGGTGTAGCGCATGTCGATCTCGTGCTGGCTGGGGGCGACCTCGTGGTGGCTGTACTCGACGCCGATGCCCATCTCCTCCAGCGTCAGCACCGTCTCGCGCCGCAGGTCGTGCGCGACATCGAGGGGCGTCAGGTCGAAGTAGCCGCCGCGGTCGAGGATCTCCGGCGCGCCCTGCGACGAGCGAAAGTAGAAGTACTCCAACTCGGGCCCCACGTAATACGTGTAGCCCAACTGCTGTGCGCGCTTGAGGGTCTCCTTGAGGGCCCACCGCGGATCGCCTCTGTGGGGCGAGCCATCGGGCTCCAGGATGTCGCAGAACATCTTTGCCACCGCCCGATGCTCTCTGGGCCGCCACGGCAGCAGGGTGAAGGTTGTCGGGTCGGGCTTCGCAACCATGTCGCTCTCATCTATGCGCGCGAACCCCTCGATCGAGGAGCCGTCGAAGCCCATGCCCTCCTCCAGCGCGCCCTCCAGTTCCTCGACCGTGATCGAGAAGCTCTTGAGGAACCCGATGATGTCAGTAAACCACATGCGGATGAACTTGACATCGTGCTCCTTGGCCATCTTCAACACGTACTCTTTGTCCTTGGTCTCCACCCTTGTGGACCTCCTGTGAGTCTGGCTTAGCCAATCTTCGTAACCAGCGCCGTCAACTCCTCTTCGACAGAGATCATGGCGCCTACACTGCGTTCACTCCGCCCTCGCCCGTGCGCACGCGCACGGCGTCGTCGACCGGGATCACGAACACCTTGCCATCGCCAGCTTCGCCGGTGCGGGCGTTGGCTACGATCGCTCGCACCAGCGCCGGCGCGTCTTCGTCCGAGACCACGATCTCAATCTTGACCTTGGGCAGCAATTCGATGACATACTCCTTGCCGCGCCACTGCTGGCGCAGCCCTTTCTGCTTGCCATGGCCCTTCACCTCCGTCAGGGTCAAGCCGGGGTAGCTCATCTCCTCCAGCGCCCGCCGAACGCGCTCGACACACTCGGGACGTATGATCGCTTCAATCTTCTTCATCTTGGCTCCGTCTCTGCCTCGCGCGCTAGGGACGACCAGCTCTTGCCTTGTGCACCAGGGACGCGCAACCGCCAGCGACTCAATGCGGCTCTTGCACCAGCGGAAGGCGCGAAAACGGCCGCGCCGGGCAGGGGCACGGCGGCTAGTGCTTTCTTGCACATCTGTTGTTACATTTCACCCTCACCGCAATGGCTAGGCGGCTAAGCGCGAAGCGCCGCCGTGGCGGTGGCGGAGCCACCTAGTGTAGTGTCTCTCAAATATGTTGACGGTGCGAACTGGTTGTGCTATACTGCCGAGCATGAGCCAGCCAGCCATGCCCTTGGCAGCGAGTGAGGCGCAATTGCGGACTCTGCACGCCTGGATCGCGGCGCGCAATACGCGGCAGAAGATCGTGCTGCGCAGCCGGATTATCCTGCTGGCGCACGACGGAGTGGCTAACGGCGTCATCGCCCGG
>Ga0315280_10003304_pt1 | contig 24923 bp, 21 predicted proteins | sample YL17G06_40_MG_FD_203697 | JGI IMG/M metagenome (GOLD analysis project Ga0315280, IMG submission 203697) | Sediment microbial communities from Yellowstone Lake, YNP, Wyoming, USA - YL17G06_40 | ecosystem: Environmental > Aquatic > Freshwater > Lake > Sediment | place: USA: Wyoming | collected...
TTAGCTAAGTGACCATAAAAACCGCCTGTAAGGAGGTCAAACAAATGACCAAGCTTATGTTGATAAGGCATGGTGATACTGACTGGAATGTGGGGGAGATATTCAGAGGCCGGGTGGACGTTGAACTAAATGAAATTGGAGTAAAACAAGCGGAGCTTTTGGCTAAACACCTTGCTGATGAAAGAATAGCTGCCATTTACTCGAGCCCGCTAAAGCGAGCCCTAAAGACTGCGGAGATAATCGCCGTCTCCCACCATATTGACGTTATTACTGCCCCAGAGCTGGTAGACTTCGACTATGGGGAATGGCAGGGCTTATCCCACGACACTGTTAAGGAGAGGTATCAAACCCTGTACGCTCAGTGGTCAAGTAATCCCCATCTGGTAAAGGTGCCGAAGGGTGAAAGCCTGGATGACGTCAGGGAAAGAGCTACCAGCCTGGTGGACCGAATTATAACAAATCATGAAGGCACCGTTGCCCTGGTATCCCACCGTGTGGTTGGTAAGGTTCTTACCTGTGCCCTGCTGGGGTTAGATAACTCTCACTTCTGGAATATTAGGCCGGATACCTGCGGGATTACCACATTTGTTTACCAAGACAAGAGTTTCATACTCGAAAAGCATAACGATACCTCCTTTCTAAAATCCATTGATAGACCTGCACTGAACGACTTCTAACCGCTATGAAATCAGACGAGGATAAGCATGGGACAGAAAAAATAATTGTCCCTTCTTTAAGTGGCGGCCCGAGATATGGGATGTTCATAACAGTAGGAGCAAAACCAGACCTTATTGCCAGCCCAAATTCCGTGTGCCACCTCAAACGTCAACGGTAAAAAGGAAAAATTCTTGAAAGATAGTCCTGTAACAATAGTCAAAAATGGCGAACTCGTGAATATTGTCGAGGACAATTTACGCCAAGGAGATGTAGTGCTCCTCCAAGCGGGAGACCTTGTCCCTGCTGACCTCAGACTTGTTGAAGCAACGAGCTTAGAAGTGGACGAATTTGAATTGACGGGAGAAATCATGCCCGTCATCAAGAAGGTCAACGAAAGGGATGTCATGGTCTATAAGGGCAGTAAAGTAGTGAAAGGTACAGGTAAGGGATATGTAACCGCAACGGGTGAACAAACTGAGTACGGGAAAATTTCAAAGCTCGAATGGGAACGAGAAAAGGGCTATAAGTTTCATTGGGTCAATAAAAGCCACTTCATTCTACCTCTTGCGCTACTGCCCGCTCTGATTATTTCCTTAATGCGCTATCATAACCCTCTAGTTTTCGCAGTATTTTTGCCATTGGCAGCAATTGTTGTTCTCTTGCAGAATACTAAACTTTTTAAGTACATCCTTATTACAAGCGAAATAAGAAGATTACAGGGTCATAATATATATTTTCGTGAGATGACTGCACTCGAGCACTTTATTAATGTAGATGTTATGTGTTTTGACAAGACCGGAGTGTTGACAACGCGCAACTTAGAAGTAAAAAACGTTTTTCTCGAAAGTGGGATACTGAACATTGATTCCGTCTCAACTGAAGGGAATACGTTTAATCTAATTAAGATCGCGTGTGCGCTCTGTAATGATGTTCGGTTTCGTGAAAAAATGGACCAGGCGAGTCTCATTGACCGAGCGTTAATATCCTTTGCCATGAAGAACGGCATCAATCTTGATGAGACTCTGTTTCGCTATAAGAGGATTTATGATAACCCTTTTGATTCGGAAGAACGATATATGGCGTGCGGGTTTCAATTTAGCGATACGACCGAGTATTACTTTGCAAAAGGAGACCCAGAGATCATTCTGAGAATGTGCGATAGCTACCTGACAATATTAGGTCTTAAGAAAGACATGGATTACGACCTTCTGTCCTCTGTTAAAACAAACATGGATTCTATCAACAAAACGGGAGACACCATTATTGCCTTAGCCTATAGTACTGGCTCTTCAACTAATGTCCCCTCTAATTACACGTTCCTTTGCCTGCTTCAATTAGGGGCCCCTCTAGTGCCAGGCGTCCATGAGATGCTAAGAGAATTGAGCGTAAAAGGGATAAGAAACGTGATGCTAACCGGAGACAGGGCCGAGACAGCAGCAAAGGTTGGTGAAGAAATCGCGATTACGGATAGAGCATATGCTGACTTAACTGGGAAACACATCGAGAGAATGGAATTATCAGAGGTCGCCAGGCAATCTGCTTATGGTTCAGTATTTGCAAGATTATTACCATCACAGAAAGGAATCCTCATAAGGCTTTTCCAGGAGAAGGGTCATTATGTGGCTATGGTTGGAGACGGAGCCAATGATTCAACCGCCCTCAGAGTGGCGGATATTGGAATATCCTTTGTGGAGAACAGTTCTCCCTTCGCTAAGAGGTTATCAAAAATTCTTATCAACGATTTAGGCGATTTGTTGTTGGTTGCACAAGGGTCTAATAGAATAAAGTGGAGAACCACGTTCTTAACTTGGTTCAGAACCTCAACGATAATAATGATACTAATTGACTTGTATATGTGGGTACTATGCTGAATGGGGATTTGCCATATTAACTTGCGGTTGTGGAAATCCTAATTCTGCGAAAATCCGGCAAGGCAAGAACCGACAGGAACCAGTAATGACCAATACGTAGGAAAGAAGTGTATCCCTATTAGCGCGCCTGAGATTGTTGAAAACCGTTGTTAATGGGCTTCTGAGAATTGTTGACGACACAGAACATATTAGGCCATAATAAACTTGTACAGGAGCTGCGGCCACTGAAGGCAAGGAGGTGTTAAGAGATGACTAAAAAAAGACAAGACTATTATGAGAGTATATATCAGATAACATCAATATTGAATTCAGCGCGTGACCCAAGGGCTTTACTCCATTCTATCGTTGAAAGTGTAGCTAAAACTATCGAGGCAAAAGCCTGCTCACTCATGCTTCTGACAGCAGAAAGGGATGTATTACTGCATACCGTTGCCTATGGGCTGAGTGACTGGTACCTCCGAAAAGGACCAGTAAAAGTTACCAAGCTCATTTCTGATGTACTTAAGGGCAAGCCAGTGGCTGTCCTGGATGCAACTACAGATGAGCGTATACTATACCGAGAACAGGCCAAAAAAGAAGGAATCGCCTCTATGCTTTCTGTCCCTATGAGGCTTAGAGGAGAAGTCATAGGGGTATTGAGGGTGTACACTACAAAGCCATACCGGTTCACCAAGGGTGATATACATTTTGTAGAGACAGTTGCCAACCTTGGTGCCGTAGCTTTGGAAAATCTCAGGGCGTACGATGTGCTTCAGAAAGATTACGAAACATTCCGACAGGATATGCTCCACTGGCGTGCTACACTTGGTGATGAGGGGATGATAGGCGACATTGTTAAGCCTCCAGAAGAACAGGGAGTTAAGATGCCGCCGGGAGGATAAAATAAAGAGAACAGCAGAAGCCCAAGTATGCAATCAGATGCTATGGCTTTGCTCAATGAAGTATTGCCCGCAGGGGGTCAGCGTTAATTTAGCGTCATAAACGAACATAACGTTAGACAAAACCTAAACTTCAACTTTAATGCCAGCGTAGCTCAGGGGTAGAGCAGCGGTTTCGTAAAACTCGCCTGCTGAGTTGCTGTTGCTGGTCAGCAGTACGATGCAAAATAACAGTTGTTGCTGACTTGATTTTTCTTGCTGCTGCAGGATATAATTCGTCGTTTGGAAATGAAACTTGCTATTAGTGGTAAAGGGGGGGTAGGCAAAACAATGTTAGCCTCTCTCCTTTCGACTATACTTACCCGGTCTGGTTACTCTGTTCTGGCCATAGATGCCGACCCGAATGCTACCCTAGCAACTGCCCTCGGCTTTCCTCACCCCGAGGGGATAACCCCTATATCTGAGATGGGAGACCTGATTGAAGAAAGGACAGGGGCACGTCCTGGCCAGGCAGCATCTTACTTCAAATTAAATCCCAGGGTTGATGATATACCGGAAAAGTATTGGGTAGAGCACAATGGAATCAAATTAATGGTGATGGGGCGGTTAAAGAAGGGTGGTAGTGGTTGTTATTGTCCCGAAAACGCCTTACTGGAAGCTTTAGTTGCCCACATACTCCTGCAGAGAGATGAAGTAGTCATAATAGATATGGAGGCCGGGGTCGAGCATCTGGGGCGGGCGACAGCGAGAGCCGTGGATGAGATGATTATTGTAGTGGAGCCAGGTAAAGGAAGTATCGAAACAGCCTACAGGATAAGAGAACTGGCAAAAGACATAGGTTTGGAAAACATCGCGGTGGTCGCTAACAAGATTCGCAGTGAACAGGACAGGGATTTTCTTATTTCCACCATGCCCGATTTTGAATTTCTGGGCTTTATTCCCTACGACCAGAGCATAATAGAAGCTGGTCTTGGCAATTTTCCTCTCATCAATTCCAGTCCAGAAGTCGTCAGCCAAGTGCAGGATATTGCGGCACGCCTTAGTGCCGTTAAGTCAGGAATTATCAGTAAACCGATAAGTTAAGAAAGGAGGTTTAGATGACGGCAAAGATAATTTCGGGAACCGAAGTGGCCAAGGAGATTAGAGCTGAGCTAAAAGAGCGAGTGGACAAGCTCAAGGAACGGGGCGTAACGCCAGGCCTTGTCATGATTCGCGTGGGAGAGGACCCGGCGTCTGTTTCCTACGTCTCGGGCAAGGAAAAGGCGGCCGAGGAGATAGGTGTGTGGACCCAAACCATCGTCCTGCCTGAGAGCGCCTCAGAGAAGGAACTCCTCTCCAAGGTGAAGGAAATGAATAAAGCAGCACATGTCGATGGCATACTCGTTCAATTACCACTGCCAAAACACATCAATGCGGATAAAGTACTAAATCTCATCGACCCAACTAAAGACGTGGATGGCTTCCACCCTGTCAACGTGGGCAAGATGCTCATCGGAGACCCCTATTTCATGCCCTGCACACCGCATGGCGCAGTGGAACTAATGATTCGCAGCGGCAATCCCCCTGAAGGCAAGCATGTGGTCATATGCGGTCGAAGTAATATAGTAGGCAAGCCTCTCATGGCCATGCTGGTACAGAAAAACAAGCGTGCCAATGCCACCGTGACCGTCGTCCACACGGGGACCAAAAACATGGCCGAAATCACCAGACAGGCGGATATCTTGGTTGCCGCAATGGGCTCTCCGGAAGTTATTAAAGCGGACATGGTAAAAGAGGGGGCAGTTGTTATCGATGTCGGTGTGAACCGGGTGGGATGGAAACCCAGCAAGACGGACCCCACCAAGCAGGTCCCTGACCTCAGGGGGGATGTAGAGTTCGAGACAGTCAAAGAGAAAGCCAGCGCTATCACCCCGGTGCCCGGAGGGGTTGGCCCCATGACTATCACCATGCTTATGGTCAACACCGTAGTAGCGGCTGAACGAAGAGCCGAGCGTAAGAGAAAATAATACATAAAAAGGATAAGAAAGGAGGCTATCATGGCTTACGATGCAACCAACCTAAAGGATTGGCAGATTGCAGAAGCTGCCGAAGAAAACATGCCGACCCCCGATGAATGGCGGGAAAGACTCAACCTGCAGAAGGATGAAATTATTCCTTTCGGAAAACTATGCAGGCTCGATTTCATGAAAATCATCGAGCGTCTCAAGGGTAAGCCAGATGGCAAGTATATTGAGGTAACTGCCATAACTCCGACACCACTAGGGGAGGGGAAAACAACTACCCTGATGGGCATCCTGGAAGGCATAGGCAAGCGGGGTAAGAATGTGGGCGGTTGTATACGGCAGCCCTCCGGCGGCCCGACCATGAACATTAAGGGTACTGCTGCCGGCGGTGGCAATGCGCTGCTGATTCCCATGACGGAATTCTCTATGGGCCTTACCGGTGACATTAACGCCATAATGAACGCCCATAACCTGGCTATGGTGGCACTTACCGCCAGAATGCAGCACGAACGTAATTACAACGATGAGGAACTGGCCAAGCGTACTGGGATGCGCCGACTGAATGTTGACCCGACCAGAGTGGAGATGGGCTGGGTCATGGACTTTTGCGCCCAGAGCCTCAGGAACATCGTAATCGGCCTCGGCGGTCGCATGGATGGCTACCCAATGCAGTCCAAATTTGGCATTGCTGTGAGTTCCGAGCTTATGGCTATGCTATCCATTGTCACCAACCTGGCAGACCTGCGCAAAAGGATGGACGAAATTACCGTAGCCTTTGATAGGGATGGCAATCCTGTTACCACCAAAGACCTGGAGGTGGGAGGCGCCATGACTGCCTGGATGCGCAACACAATCAATCCCACCTTAATGTGCACCGTAGAATATCAGCCCTGCATGGTGCATGCCGGTCCCTTTGCCAACATCGCCGTGGGGCAATCTTCCATCATCGCCGACCGCATCGCGCTGAAGATGTTTGATTATCATGTTACCGAGAGCGGCTTCGCCGCCGACATCGGTTTCGAGAAGTTCTGGAATGTCAAGTGTCGCTATAGCGGCCTCAAGCCTCACGTGTCGGTACTCACCGCCACCATCAGGGCACTCAAGATGCATGGTGGCGGACCTAAGGTGGTGGCTGGCCTACCCCTGCCCGAGTCCTACACTAAGGCAGATTTAGGACTTCTGGAGAAGGGCATTCCCAATATGCTGCACCACATCAACACCATCAGGACCGCAGGCATCAACCCTGTGGTGTGCATCAATAGCTTCCACACCGATACTAAGGAAGAGATCGCCATGGTGCGCAAGGCAGCCGAGGCAGCTGGAGCACGCTGCGCCGTGTCCAGCCACTGGGCCAATGGTGGAGACGGTGCCCTGGAGTTGGCAGATGCAGTTATGGATGCTTGTAAACAAAAGAACGATTTCAAGTTCCTTTACCCCATGGAGATGAAGTTACGGGAGCGCGTGAACAAGATTGCCAAGGTGGTCTATGGAGCTGACGGTGTGGCCTGGAGTGCTGATGCCGAAGCCAAAGCCAAGATATTTGAAGCCGACAAGAAATATGATGAATACGCCACCATGATGGTGAAGACTCACCTGAGCCTGACACATGACCCGGCCATTAAGGGTACCCCTAAAGGATGGACCCTGCCCATTCGTGACGTGTTAATTTATTCCGGGGCGAAATTCCTTTGTCCTTGTGCCGGGACAATCAGCCTGATGCCGGGCACCAGCTCTGATCCAGCATTCAGAAGGGTAGATGTTGATACCAAGACCGGCAATGTACAGGGGCTGTTCTAAAGACGATTGGCTTAACTTAGCAAGGTAAACATCCTTTCCCCCGAAGGGGAGAGGATGAGGGTTAGGGTATTGGCAAAAACCAAGACCGTCTCTTTGACCATCAATGACCAGGAAATAAGAGTTCTTGATGGGGAGAAACTATTGTGGGCGGCGCTGGATAACGGCATCTACATCCCCAACCTTTGCGCCATTCAGGAAAAGAGCGAGCCTTTCGCTTCTTGTCATCTCTGCTTTGTGGAGGTTGAAGGTAAGGATAACCCAGTTACAGCCTGTACTACGCCTGTGGCAGAAAGAATGGTAGTCAATACCAAAGGGGCAAAGGCATTGAGGCTAGCCCGCACTGCTTTGGAATTGCTCTTAGCTAGTCATCTTGTGGATTGCACCCATTGCCTAAAAAATGGTTCTTGTGAACTTCAGAGGATAGCCAAGCATCTCAACGTGAAACTCAAGACAAAAAGGTTCAGGAAAATCCTGCCTGAGCTACCCATAGACTCTAGCAGTCCCCTGTTCATTTATGACCCTAACAAATGTGTGCTCTGCGGTAGGTGCGTTTGGGTATGCCAGGAAAAACTGGGCAAGGGGACCATTGGTTTTGCTTACCGGGGCTTCCGGAGGATAGTCACCACTTTTGGGGATGAGCCTATGGGTAGGTCCTGTTGTCAGAACTGTAGCGAGTGCGTTGCCGTGTGCCCTGTTGGTGCTCTATGTTTCGTAAGGAATTATGATCCGTAGCGCCACCCAGACGCATAAAGCAAAACCCATCAGCCAGACTTAGCCTTGATTAAGGACGAGAAAGCTTAATCTAGTCTTTCCTTATTCTACAGCAGGCTCGATCCTCACCAGCTCTAAAAGGAGCCGAGGACAGAATCGGCGAAGGGTTCCCAGGCATGCCGCTCTTCATCATACGGAGCTTCTACCAGTATGCATTGCTTCCCCAGAACCATGGTCTCCCGCCGCTCACCATAGAGTTTCCACTCACCCATGCTTCCGCAACTGGTGCCCCCGTGACGGGCAAAACCCGCCCAGGCGTCTTGGATTTTCCTCGACAGAGCCTGGGCTTCTTCGCCAGAACCGGTGAAATTGTCATCCAGAGTCCCGAACACAAATCCCAGATCCAGTGCATGGCAAGCACCAAGAATTCCGTTCATTAGCGGTGAAACCCAGTTGAACAGATACATGTAAGTCGGCTGTTGACGGCGATAATGTGCCTCGGCAAGCTTAATCGCCGGCATGCGGAAAACCCTGTCCGATTGGATAGCAATAAACAATTCAGCAGGGGTGACCGGAAGGTTGCGCTGGCTACGAGCCTGGCGGTAGGCTTCTATCAGCCCGGTCACATCCCCACTCGGAATGAGACGCTGGCAACGCCGCAGCAAGCCAGCCTCGTTCAAGTTGGGAAGATTTCTATCCAAAACGGCAAAGAGCTTCCATTCATCCAGGGTGGTGCCGATCAGGACTGCCACATTGTCTGCCGAGCCGCCAGCAATAGCGTGGATTGGCAATTCTGGAATCACATTGCCATCAACCACAGGCTTGATAGGCAAGCCACCCATAGCCAATTTCGGACCATGCGCTCTAATCACAACTTCCATCTGAGCATTGAGGAGCTGCTGCTCGGTAAGTGACCGCAATTTGTCAACCGCCGTCGGCTTTATATCTAAAATGTCAAGAAAGATAGCCCCCAGTTTCTCAGCATGCTCTAGCGAGTTCACATGATGAGCTGCCCCACTTTGGAGGATAGCTCTGTGAAAGAGCCCGCGCGCCTTAGGCATTGCCAGTAACACCCCCACGCCCATAGCCCCAGCGGACTCGGCGAAGATGGTCACATTATCCGGGTCTCCGCCGAAGCGCGAGATGTTATCCCGCACCCACTCCAGCGCCAAGACCTGGTCAAGCAGTCCCTCATTTCCTGTAGCTGGTATCTTGCCTTTTGTGATTTCATTTAGATTAAGGAAACCCAATATGCCCAGCCGATAATTAATAGTCACTACCACCACATTACCGCGTGTAGACAAAGCCCGCCCATTGTAGATCAACCATGAGCCAGCACCGGTGGTGAAGAAGCCGCCATGGACCCAGACCATAACCGGGCGCTTAGCACCATCCAACCCGGGAGTCCAGATATTGAGGTAAAGACAGTCTTCGCTCTGTGGCTGTTTCTCCGGTGGTTCCAGAAACTGGATGTCCATAGGCGCCTGTAGGGCGGTGGGGGCAAACTCTTTCGCCGGTCTAACTCCGCTCCAGGGTTCAGGAGGCCCAGGCGGCAACCATCGGCGCTCGCCTACTGGCGGTGCCGCATAAGGTATGCCACGGAAAATGTATAGACCTTCCGGAAAACACCTTCGATTTTGCCTGAGGTAGTCTCGATAACTGCTGTTGAAGCCTCAATCACGGCTCTTCCTGACCTAAAGCTGGACGAATTATAATAACTTCCACCGCCATCGTCAAACACTACCCTTTTTTTAGATAATTTGACCCGTGCTATACTATTGGTCAGGATTCTGGGAAAATTAAACTATCACTGTGTCGGTTAGTTTGGGATCTTAACATCCGCCTATTAAAGCTAAAAAGGAGGAGGCAATGTTAGAGGTATTTTTAACTGAAGAGCGCAAAAAGTTCAGACAAGAGGTTCAGGACCTCGTCAAGAGCATACCACGGCAGCTTATACTGGACATGGATGCCGATAAAATCGAGTTCCCCTACGAATTTGTCAGGGAAGCCGGCAGGAGAAACCTACTAGGCATCAGGTTCCCCAAGAAATATGGCGGCAGAGAGCTGAAATGGGTGGATGAACTCATCGCAGTGGGAGAGGTCAATAAACTCGGTGTGCCTTTTGCTTGTCTCGTCTCAGTTACCTCCATCGTTGGAGAAGGCTTAAACGTGTTTGGGACCGAGGCACAAAAGAAGAAGTATCTCAAACCATTAATTGCCGGCACACAATGGGCTGGCGAGGCACTCACCGAGCCCAGAGGCGGCTCTGATTTCTTCGGTGCCACCACCGTGGCTCGAAAGAAAGGAAATCACTATTACCTTACCGGACAGAAGCGCTTTGTCGTCGGCTCTGAAGGCGCCGATTTCTTCCTTGTATTCGCTGTCACCAACCCCGGAGCCGGCCGTGACTCTCTCAGCGCCTTCATCGTCGAGAGAGCTATGGGCGTGGAGGTCAAGCACGTCTACGGCTTGATGGGCTGCCGCGGTACAGGCACAGGAAGATTGGTCTTCCGCGATGTGCCGGTGCCAGAGGAGAATCTGCTGGGGAAAGAGAACGAAGGGGCAAAGATATTCTATAAATTGATGGTGCCGGAAAGGCTTCTCGGTGGCGGAGTGGGTGGCTCCAGAGCTATTCTGGAATTGGCCGCTCGGTATGCCAACAAACGAAAGGCCTTCGGCCAGACCATAAGGAATTTTGAAGGAGTGAGCTTCAAAATAGCCGACTGCGTCACCAAGCTCGATGCTGTCAGCGCGCTGGCATACGCCGTGGCCAAGACCATCGATGATGGAGTGGGTACTCCAGCTTATCAAAGGAGACTGGTGTCAGAGGTGAAGAAACTGGCTACTCAGACACAATGGGAAATGGTGAATGATGCCATGCAGATTCTCGGCGGCATTGGGTATACTCACGTCTACCCGGTGGAACGGGCACTCAGAGAAGCCAGACTTATCATGATCTGGACCGGTAGCAACGAAATCATGAATTTAATAATCCAGCATGAATACTATAAGGAAATTCTGGCTAAAGGGATCGAGGGTAGAGATATTGAAGCCGACGTTCCTCTCACTCCAGCAGAGCTGGCGGAGGAAAGGATTTACGAATCAGAACCAATAACTGCTTCCCCATAATTCGGAAACGCCTCGGATCCAGGCCGCCAATATTGGGCGACATCGGTATCCAGCCGAAAAATACTTGGCAATGCCAGGCTGGGGAATAGCAGGCTAAGCTTTTTTGGGAAAACTAAACTGTCACGGAAAAGGAGCACATTTATGGATGTCATCGGAGCCGTGAAAAAGCGTAAGAGTATCAGGGGCTACAAACCTGGCCCTGTGCCTAAAGAAGTTTTAGAGCAAATACTGGAATTGGCGAGCCATGCCCCGTCCGCTATGAACACTCAACCCTGGGAGTTCATTGTGCTCACTGGTGAGATTTTGGAAAATGTAAGACAGCGCAACGTTGCGCTGCTCAACTCTGGAGCGCCGCCTAACCCCGAGCACGTGGTTACGAGCTGGCCAAGGGAGAGCATTTACCGCCAACGCCAGGTAAACCTCGCCAAGCAGCTTTTCCAGCTTATGGACATACCTAGGGAGGACAAGGAGAAAAGAGCAAGATGGCTGGAGCGAGGATTTCGTTACTTCGATGCACCGGCGGCGATCATCCTGTTCACTGATCGCTGTCTGAGCGAAAGTGGGCCACTGCTCGACATTGGCGCTGTGATACAGACTATCTGTCTTACCGCGCTGCACTTCGGCCTGGGGACCTGCGTCGAAGACCAGGGAACGATGTATCCCGCTGTGTTAAGAAACTACGCTCACATACCGGAGTCCAAGCGGATAATAGTGGCCATCGCCATTGGCTACCCTGACTGGGATTTTCCTGCGAACAAAGTGGAAAGTGAGCGGGAGCCCATAAAAAACGTCACTACTTGGCTCGGTTTCGACTAAGCAGCCATTTCAAAGGTGCGTGGCAATCTCAAATAATTCCTTTGAGATTTTGTGGAAATGTTCGCAGAATAATGCTGGCAAGAGAAGCTATTTTCGTCCCAGAACGCAACCAATAAAGTCTCTTTTCCCGCGGACAAAATCATTTGCCGACATTGCGCGTCTTCCTTCTAACTGAACCTGGCAAAGCCCTAAAATACCCTGCTTAGTTACCACCCCAACCCCCGGTTGCTCTGCCAAGGCGATTACTTCCCCTATCTCCCCTCCTCCCTCATCGCCCAGAGGAATAGCTTTATAGATTTTTAGCCGTTTCCCTTGACACCAAGTATAGCAGCTTGGCCAGGGATTGTACGCCCTTACCTTCCGCCAGAGCTCGAGCGCGGAAAGGTGCCAATCAATCTCGGCATCTTTACCAGTTATCAACTTACTATAAGTAGCTTGTGCCTCATCTTGAGCGTGTGGTCTGAGTTCGCCCCCAAGCCATTTGGGCAAGGTCTCCAGCAAAAGCTTGGCTCCCACATCAGCCAGCTTGGAGCTAAGCGAGCCGGCGGTATCCATAAAGGAAATTCCCACTTTGTTATGGGCTAAAATCGGCCCGGTATCCAATCCAGCGTCCATTACCATTATGGTAACACCAGTAAGTTCATCTCCGCAGAGAATGGTATTAGCGACTGGAGACGGACCCCGGTGCCGTGGCAATAATGAAGGATGCACGTTAAGACAGGCAAATTTGGGCAAGGAAAGCACTTCCGGGGGAAGAATAGAACCGAAGGCTGCCACAATTATTAGCTCGGGATGAAAACTGGCCAGCTTCTCCCCCACCTCGCTTGATTTAAAAGTCTCGGGTTGAATAACTGGTATTTGCCGCTCCAAAGCTAGCTTCTTCACTGGAGGAAAAACAATTGGGCGCCCCCTGCCAGCCGGCTTATCAGGCTGAGTATACACAGCAAGCACCTGGTAGGAACTCTGGAGCAAGGATTCCAATATGGTCACAGCAAATTGCGGAGTGCCCATAAAAACGGTGCGCACTTCCATAGCAAAACTATTTTTTATTAATTTTTTAATTATGTCAAACATTGCCTAGCGAAGGTTTGACAAAACCTGATATTCTATAACGAGTAACTAGTAAGCTCTTAAATTCTTAACCGCTCCTTAATACTCCTTTCAGCTATCTTTGTGGCTGAGTATTGTTGGGAATGGGGATAGATTGGAATCAGCAAAAGAGATTTGGCAGAGTGCCCTCGGCAAGCTGCAGATTCAGGTTAGCAAGGCAAATTACACCACCTGGCTTAGCGACAGCCAGGGTCTAAGCTGCCAAGATAATATATTTGTCGTCGGCGTCCCTAACGTTTTTGTCGCCGAATGGCTATCCAAACGCCTTTATTCTCTGGTAAGGAAGACCTTAGTTGATATTATGGGTAAGGATGTCGACGTCCGTTTCGAGATCCACAATCGCGAACAACTATCAACTAGCTCTTTGGCTACTCAAACCGATGGCGGGACAAGCAGCAAAGCCACGCAGTATAGATTTAATCCAAAGTATACCTTTGATAATTTTGTTGTCAGCGATTCTAACCGTTTAGCTTATGCCGCCGCTGTAGAAGTAGCTGAAAATCCAGGAAGTAGTTATAACCCTCTTTTCATTCACAGCAGCACCGGGCAAGGTAAGACTCACTTACTACATGCTATCGGGCATTTAACGACAAACAATGGGCTGCAAGCGGCCTATATTACCGCGGAACAATTCGCCAATGAATTTGTATTAGCTGTGAGAGAAAACCAAGTTGACAAGTTCCGCAGCAAATTCAGAAATATCCATATCTTTCTATTCGACGATGTTCATTTCTTGATCAACAAGAAACAAACCTTACAATGTTTCTTCCACACCTTCAACGAGCTCTACAGCAATAACCGTCAAATTGTCATCACCGCTGACTGTGCACCCCAAGACATGCGTCCACTTAGCAACAAGGTGAAATCACGCCTTGAAGGGGGCCTTGTTGTTGACTTACAACCACCCGACTTTGAAACACGCCTGAATATCTTACGGGTTAAAGCAGAAACAATGATGACCTCAGAACTCGAAGGGGTGCTGCCTATTGTCGCGGAGAAAGTATGCGAGAATGTCCGCCAGCTTGAAGGTGCTTTGGTATATCTCACTGCCCAGGCTAAATTAAGTGGGACCAAGATCACTTCCGAAACAATCAACAAGTTATTAACAAGCATGACCTGTAAACAAGACATAAAGTTGCTCTTGCGGACGGTAGCGGACTATTTCAGCATTTCGGCAGAAGAGCTAATTAACAAGAAAAGAGATAGAAAAACCACTCTGGCACGACACGTGGCTATCTATCTCATGCGCGAAGGATACAACTGCACTCTAACCGAAATCGGCAAAGAATTAGGTGGCAGAAACCATGCCACAATTCTTCATGGCTACGAAAAAATAGCTAACGAACTGAGTATTAATCCTAACCTTTCTAACCAAATTGCGGAAATCAAAGATCAACTTAATTCACAGAAGGGTTATAAAAAGGCATACCAAAATGTGTAGAATTACTGATAATTTGTGGATAAATTGTTGCTTATCTTCCCCTCTGAGTTCTAATATCCCGTGTTGTTTATTTACCACTTAACAACATCATTTATAATAATTAGTATTTAATTTCTTAATATATTTATCTTTATATAGTAGATTATTAGCTTATGATATATAAGAGAGAAATTATAGTTGGTGGTGGGTATGGTGGGGATGGGTATATCAGCTTTCGGAAGGAAAAGTATGTTCCTTTTGGTGGTCCGGATGGTGGAGATGGTGGAGATGGTGGGAATGTGGTTGTTGTGACTAATTCCAATGTAGTGGACTTAAGCTTGATGGGGTGGAAGAAGGAATTTATAGCTGAAAACGGCCGTCGAGGAGGTAGTGGGCGGAAGCGTGGCAAAAAAGGAGAGAATTTAGCTATTTCAGTGCCTATGGGTACAATGGTTTTCGCTAAAGCTGATTCGGGGGAGGAGATACTTTTGGCGGACTTGAGGACTCCCGAGCAAAAGGTTTTGGTGGCTAAGGGAGGTCGGGGAGGGCTGGGTAATGTGCGTTTTGCTACAGCGGTAAATCAAGCTCCTGAGATCGCCAGTAAGGGTGCACCAGGAGAAAAGAGGCATATTATCCTCGAGGTAAAACTCATTACAGATAGCTGTATTGTGGGTCATCCAAACTCGGGGAAATCCACTTTATTAGCTGCGATATCAGGAGCCAAACCCGAAATTGCCGATTACCCCTTTACCACCCGCCAGCCAATTTTAGGAGTTATGCCAGATGATAGGAGAGACTTCATTGTTGCAGAGATTCCTGGCCTTGTTGAAGGTGCTCATCTTGGCAAAGGATTGGGAAATGCGTTTTTGCGCCATGTGGAAAGAACCAAGCTGCTGATTTATTTATTGGATGGCAGTTCGCCGACCGTTATTGATGACCTCAGCACGTTGGATCAAGAGATAGCCTTATACAAAGGCTTATCTCAGAAGCCAAGAATTGTAGCGGTAAATAAGGTAGATTTGCCTGAGGTTCAAGCGCGTTTGCCTGCAGTGAAGCAACGCTTTGCCAAGCTTGGGGTGCCTGTCTTTTACATCTCTGCAGTGAGTGGCCAAGCTGTGTTAGAATTGACTAGGAAAGCCATGGAAATGGTGGACCAGGCGAGCCGGGATGAGGAAATAATTTCACCGGCTCAAATAGCGGTATTCCGTCCCAAGCCGAGAAAATAAAGAAGTGAATATAGGCGTTCTTGGTGGTACATTTGACCCTATCCATATAGGTCACCTTGTTGTCGCTGAGGAAGCAAGAATAAAATTTGGATTGAGGGAAGTTCTTTTCGTGCCTGCTGGGCAGCCCTGGCTTAAGCTAGGCCGTAATATTACTTCGGCAGTCCACAGGGTAGAGATGGTGCGCCGTGCCATAGCTGACAACCTTCATTTTAAGCTTTGTACTCTCGAAGTAGAGCGACCCGGTCCCTCTTACACTGTGGATACCCTGACGATGCTACGAAAGCAGCTGGGCAGTGAAGCAAGTCTTTTCTTCATCCTTGGGCGTGATACCTTAGCCGAGTTGCCTTTGTGGAAGGAACCGGAGAAATTAGTTCAATTATGCAGGCTAGTGGTTGCCCCGAGATTAGGCTCAAAAGATTTGAAACACTTAGAAACAGCAATACCCGGGCTGCTGGACAAAGTTATGCAGCTTGATATGCCTGTAATCGGGATTAGCTCCTCAGGAATTCGCCAGCGTATAGCTCAAGGGCTGTCCATTCGTTACTTGGTGCCCGCTGAGGTAGAGAAATATATAACAGAACACAAGATATATCCGACATCTGCGAGATAACTAACGACCGAGTTCACTCATCGCACGATGTTAGTTCGGATGTGCCATTAGCGAGATTCCCTGGCGAATTCCCCCATATCACGCGACCACTCGGCCTGGGAAGCTCAACGGCTAAATATCGAGATTTCTGACACTTTGAGCATGGGCCTGGATGAATCTTTTGCGAGGCAAAACTTCGTCGCCCATTAGCATACGAAAAGCCTGGTCAGCGGCTATGGCATCCTCTACCTGTACTTTGAGCAGGGTTCTGTTAGCGGGGTTCATAGTCGTCTCCCACAATTGTACGGGAGTCATCTCCCCCAGTCCTTTATACCTCTGAATCTCTATTTTGTCTTCTTTTAGTCCTCTAAGTCGTTGCTCCTTTTCCTGTTCGGAGTAAAGCCAGGACTCTTGTTTACCGGACTTGATGCGGTAAAGGGGTGGTTGGGCAATGTAGAGATAGCCCTGATTAATTAACTCTGTCATATGGCGGTAAAAGAAGGTAAGGAGCAAAGTACGAATGTGCGAGCCATCAACATCGGCATCGGTCATGATGATTATTCTGTGATAGCGAAGTTTAGAGCTATCAAATTGTTCGTCAGCGCTTGCTTTTAACGCTGTGACAATGGCCCTTAGCTCTTCATGTTCTAGAATCTTATCTTTGGCAGCCTTTTCTACATTTAGTATTTTGCCTCTCAGAGGGAGAATAGCTTGAAAGCGGCGGTCTCTCCCTTGTTTAGCTGAGCCGCCGGCTGAATCACCTTCAACCAGGTAAATCTCGCATTTTGCTGGCTCTTTCTCGGAACAATCGGCTAGTTTTCCCGGCAGAGTTGATGTTTCGAATCCAGTCTTCTTTAAAACGAGGTCACGAGCTTTGCGCGCCGCCTCTCTAGCTTTGGCGGAGATAAGGCATTTCTCTATGATTGCCTTGGCCTCGTTGGGGTGTTGCTCTAAGTAGAGGGACAAGCTATTTGCTACGGCAGATTCAACCTGACTTTTTACTTCGGGATTTCCCAACCTTGCCTTGGTTTGCCCCTCAAATTGGGGCTGTGGCAGTTTTATACTGATAATGGCCACTGCCCCTTCGCGCACATCCTCCCCGGTTAGGTTGGGGTCAGTATCCTTTAAGATTTTCGTATTCCGGGCATAATCGTTGAAAACTCGGGTTAATGCTGAGCGGAAGCCGGTAAGGTGGCTGCCTCCGTCTCTAGTATTGACACAGTTAGCGAAGGAGATAGTGGATTCGGTGAAGCTATCGTTATATTGTAGAGCTGCTTCTATTACGGTGCTATCTATCATGGTTGAGATATAAATAGGGTAAGGATGAATAACCGCTCTATTTCTATTGAGTCGGCGAATGAAACTAGCTATTCCCCCATCGAAGCAGAACGCTTTCTCTTGATTGTTTCTCTCGTCTTTAAGAGTTATTTCTACCCCTTTATTCAGGTAAGCTAGTTCCCTTAATCGCTGGCAGGCCAGGTCGAAATCGTAGTCAATGCTCTCGAAGATTTCCTTATCAGCAAGGAAGGAAATTGAAGTACCTGTGTCCTGGGCGTCGCCGACAATTTCTATGTCGCCTTGGGGCACCCCTTGGTGATATTCTTGGCAGTAGATTTTTCCTTGGCGTTTAACCTCGGCTTTAAGCCAGGAAGATAAGGCATTTACTACTGAAGCACCAACGCCGTGGAGACCACTGGATACACCATAGACATGATTGCTAAACTTGGCTCCGGCGTGCAGGCGAGTCAAGACTGCTTCCAGGGCTGTGATATCTTGTCCCGGGATAGTTTCCGTAGGGATACCTCGTCCATTATCAGTTACAGTGATGCTATTATCCTCATGGATTGTTATTTCAATTCGGTCGCAGCAGCCAGCCATGGCTTCGTCTATGCTGTTATAGACTATCTCGTAGAGGATTTGGTGTAATCCGTGTCGATCGGTGCCGCCAATATACATTCCTGGTCGTAAGCGTACGGCCTTGATTTCATCTAAAATCTGGATATCTTTGGCGGTATATTCCGAGTTTGCGTGGTTATTTATGTCATTTTGAGACATAGGTAATTTATTCCCGAGTACATTTGCCGAAGTGCAAAATTAGACTAAGAGAGGGAAAATTTAAGTTTCCCTTAGAGGTCAATAGCATAGTATATTATATCATATTTTGAGCTGTTTAAGAATTCCGGCTATTTCAGCTAACGGAATGGTTTTCTGTTCTCCGTTTCTCATGTCCCGCAACATCACATTTCGCTTGCTGAGCTCTTGTTCACCGAGGATAAGGGCGTAGGCAATGCCTAAGGAATTAGCTTGTCTCATCTGCCCTCTCAGGCTCTTATCACCTGTAGCCATGATAACAGCAATGCCAGCTTTACGTAGCTCCGAAGCAATCTTCATCGCCTCAATCTTGGCTTCTTCTTCCAAGTAAGCGATGAAAGCATCAGCCTTGGGCAATGCCGGAATATCTAATTTCTGTTTCTGTAGATTCAATATTATTCTTTCCAGCCCGGCCGCAAAGCCCACCGCAGGAGTTGGTTTTCCTCCTAATTCCTCGATGAGGTTATCATAGCGACCACCTCCGCCAAGCGTGCTTTGCCCTCCTTTATCTCGAGGTTCAACCTCGAATACCGTCCTGGTGTAATAATCCAGGCCACGAACCAATCTAGGATTCAATTGAAAGGGAATGCTCATTGCCCTTAAATATTTTTGAACGCTTTGGAAGTGGAGTTGGCATTCAGGGCATAGATAATCGGGAATTTTCGGTGCGGTTTTAGCTATCTCTTGGCAAGAGATTTTCTTGCAATCAAGCAGGCGTAACGGGTTCTTGACCAGCCTGGCTTTACAGTCAGGGCAAAGATGGTCTGTATAACCTGAATAGTGCTGCCTCAGTACTTCTAAATACCCGGGGCGGCAAAGCTTACAGCCAATGCTATTGAGTTGAATAGAAATTCGAGATAGCCCTAGCGAATAAATGAATTGTCGGGCCATTTCAATTACTTCGGCATCGAGGGCAGGGTCGGCCTCCCCTAATGCCTCAAAGCCAAATTGGTGATGCTGACGGTATCTCCCAGATTGGGGACGCTCATACCTAAAGGCCGGTCCAATGTAATAAAGCTTCACGGGTTGAGGTAAGTTAAATAATCCATGTTCTAGATAAGCTCGGCAAACTGGCGCTGTTCCCTCTGCCCTTAAAGCCAATTCTTGCCCACTTTTATCTTCGAAGATATACATTTCCTTGTCGACGATATCTGTTCCCCCGGCCACAGTTTTAGTGAAAATCTGGGCATCTTCGAATACCGGCGTGCTCAATGGTTGGTAACCATAGAGCTGGCATAAGGCAGCAGCCTTTTCCTCTACGTATTTCCAGTAGGCATGCTCTTGTGGCAGGATGTCGAAGGTCCCTCGAGGAGCTTTATGCAAAGAAATCCTCCTTCTCTATCTTCTAGTTTACCATATTATTTATTGTGATTTGCAGAGAGGGTTACACAAAAATCATTATGAGACATCCTCTCCCTTTGTCACTGTGGGGCACGGCGGTGTTGAAGAAATCTTGCGTCGGGATTTCTGAAGTTACTATAATTTGCGTTACTTTGGCTATTGCAGTATTATGAATTAGATGGAAGGTAATAAACTTATAGAACAGGCTAGCACTTACCTGCCTGATGATAAGGTAGCTCTGGTTAAAGCAGCTTACGAATTCGCTGCGAGAGCTCACCAGGGTCAAGTGCGTAAAACAGGAGAGCCTTATTTAGAACATCCTGTAAATACAGCTATGATTTTGGTTGAGCTGCACCTTGATGCTGAAACCTTAGCTGCTGCCTTATTGCACGATGTCCCTGAGGATTGCGGTGTCTCATTAGACGAGATCGAGGCCAACTTTGGTTTACAAGTGGTTAAACTTGTTGATGGGGTTACAAAGCTGAACAAGCTTGCAAGTCAAGCTTTAACGGGAGAAGCAAAATCGAAGGTTCAGGCGGAAAACTTACGCAAGATGCTTATGGCTACGGCTGAAGACCTACGGGTGGTTCTTATCAAATTGGCAGACAGGTTACATAACATGCGGACACTAGGTGCTTTACCCGTAGAGAAACGGCATGCTATCGCTCAAGAGACCCTGGAGATATATGCTCCCTTGGCGCACCGTTTAGGTTACAGGGAGGCAAAATGGCAATTAGAGGATTTAGCTTTTCGCTATCTGAAGCCACGTGTGTACCATCGGATTGCTCATTTAGTGGCTGGAAAGCGAGTCGAGAGGGAAGGCTTCATAACCGAGGTTAGTCAGAAGCTAAGCCAGGAATTAGATGAGGCCGGTATAAAAGCCAAGGTTTATGGCCGACCAAAACATATTTACAGCATATATCAAAAGATGGGCAAGTATGATGCGCAGGGTAAGAATTTTGGGGATATCCATGACCTTTTTGCCTTACGTTTGTTAGTGGACTCGGTTTCAGATTGTTATAAGGCATTAGGTGTAATTCATAATTTTTGGCGTCCTATACCTGAAGAGTTCGACGATTTTATTGCTAATCCCAAAGATAATGGCTATCAAGCTTTGCATACTACGGTAATGTGTCAAGGTACAACACCGCTAGAAATACAAATTCGAACCTATGATATGCATCGGGTCAACGAATATGGGGTGGCTGCTCACTGGCTCTATAAAGAAGGGAAAGTAGGTGAGCACTTTAAGGATGAAATAGCTTGGCTGCGACAGCTTGGTGATTGGAGGGAGGAGCTTGATAGTGAAGAATTTCTGGAGTCTGTTAAAACCGATGTTCTTGTAGATCGAGTGTTTGTCTACACTCCTAAGGGGGAGATAAAAGAGTTGCCCAGGGGCGCTACTCCTCTAGATTTCGCCTTCCGAATTCATACGGACTTGGGCTATAGATGTATTGGAGCGAAAGTGAATGGCAGGCTGGAACCCTTAAGTTATGCTCTTAAGAATGGCGATGTGGTGGAGATTATGGCCAGCAAAGTAGATAAAGGCCCGAGTCTGGACTGGCTTAATCCCGAGCTTGGCTATGTTAAGACGTCTCACGCGCGAAACAAGGTTCGGCAATGGTTTGCCAAGCAGGAACGAAATCAATGTATTGAAACTGGCAAGCAAATTTGGGATAGGGAGCTTAAGAGGTTAGGCATCGGTTTGCCTAGTGTTGACAAGGTAGCGCGTCTGCTTAACTATGACAGCGCAGATGACCTTTATGCCGCCTTGGGCAATGGCAGCATCAATTCTTCTCAGATAATGCTTAAATTAAGCGGAGAGTTGGAGCCAACCGAAGAGGGGGTTGAAGTTCTGCCTCCGCGGAAGATCAGCCCTGTGAGTATTAACGTATTGGGTGTGGGGGACTTACTTACTCGTTTGGCTAATTGCTGCCATCCCTTGCCTGGGGATAAGATTATTGGGTATATTACTCAAGGCCGGGGTATCACTGTGCACCGGAGGGATTGCCCTAATATTCTCCATGAAGACGAGAAAGAAAGGTTGATCAAGGTAGAATGGGGTGATGTGGCGCAGGTTTACCCCGTGACTCTTCAAGTTGATGCTTGGGATAGAGTTGGCCTTGTTCGGGATATTAGTGCTATTATAGCCGAGGAGGGGGTAAACCTTAGTGAGGTAAATATGAGCAATCACCGTGAGGATAGTGTCACACTGTATATTACCTTAGAGGTGAAAAGTGCTGCTCAGCTAAGCAAAATAATGTCTAGAATTTATTCAGTGTGGAATGTAGTAAGTGTAACAAGAAAGGGGGAAATAAGTGTCAACTAGTACGCAAGGTAACAAGGTAGCCAGGACAGCAGAGAGAAAGCGGTTACGGAACCGCTTAGTGCGCCGTAGTGTTAAGACATGTATGGGTAAGGCGAAAAGTTCAACTGATGCCGGGGAAGAATCGGCGTCTCAGAAAACAATACTGGCTATAAGTAGTATAGATAAAGCAGTGAGCAAAGGGATTATTCATAGAAATAAAGGCGCCAGACTTAAGTCTCGCTTAATGAAGAAGCTAAATAAGAAATAGTCAACTGGTAACCGATGGCTATTAAGTCGCTTTCGCCAAAGCAGGAACGAATTATCAACTTTGTCACCGAATTTTTGAGTGATAAAGGTTACCCTCCTACTATTAGAGATATTGCTGCTGGATGTGGGATAAGCTCTACCTCAGTGGTAGCTTATAACCTGAACAAATTGGAACAAGCCGGATATATTCGCCGCCATAGTGACATATCTCGGGGGATTAAATTCTTGACCCCACAGAAAAAAGGAGGGAAACTTGTTTATATTCCCATAGTGGGGGTAATAGCTGCTGGCGAGCCTATTCCTGTGCCTGACACAGGCAATATTGCTCCCAATGAGGGTTTGGAAGTCAGTGAGAAGTTAGTTCGCGGGAAGCAAGATATTTATGCCCTTCGAGTGAAAGGCGATTCCATGCTGGATGCTTTGATAGGAGATGGGGACATAGTTTTAATGGACTATGTGGGCAGTGCTGAGAATGGCGATATGGTGGCTGTCTGGCTTAAGGAAGAACAAGAGGTTACACTTAAGAGGTTTTTTGCTGAGCCAAATCGCATCCGCCTGGAGCCAGCCAATAGACATATGAGACCCATTTATACTACTCCAGATAATGTCGAGATTCAGGGGAGGGTGTTGGCTGTGATACGGCGTATATCGTAAGTTATGAAATGAAAAGAGCAAGAATAAAAATGTAAAATGACAAAGGAAAATTTTAAAATAAGTCCAGCATTTTTGGCTTCTGAATTGTAATTTTAATTTTTGACCTTTGATTTTTGGTTTAATGCGATGTTGTCCCAATTCCAAACGATAGGGCAAGCTCTCTTCACTCAGGGATTGGTTTCTCCCCAGGGAGGTAATCTCAGCATCAAGCTTGGGGAGCATCTAGTCATTACCCATCGGGGCAGCGCTTTGGGCTCCATTCAGGAAGGGGATTTGGTGGAGACGGGGATAAGTAAGAACAATCGGGCTACGCCCCTAGCTTCAACGGAACTGGAGGTTCATCGTTGTATCTATAAAAATACCTCGGCATTGGCAGTGGTTCATGCTCATCCACCTTACGCTGTTGCCTTGTCCTTCACGGAAAAGGAGATTGTGCCCCCCGATGTAGAAGGGCGGGCTTTGTTGTCTAAGGTTCCTATCTTATGTACAGGGATGGAGTGGAAGCCGGGAGAACTTGCCGATGAGATAGCCAGGCTGATGGGAGAATACAGGGTGGTTCTAGTGCGAGGGCATGGAACTTTTGCTGCCAGCCAGTTGTTAGAGGAAGCTTATTACTATACTGTTGTCTTGGAGCACAGTTGTCGCCTCCTCTACCTGCTCAAGGCTTTAAGGGTAGATCCCGGAATAACTCCCCTTTAGGAAATTCGGTTGCGCCCCGATTGTATCGGGGCTTTAAGAGCAGCCAGGTAATACCAATCAGAGTATTTAGGATTTCTTCCTAGCATAACTTTGGCGAAGAGCTTTTGTAGTTTAGCGGTCATTTTGCCAATCTCGCCCGTGCCTATTGGGCGATGGTCGATTTCCAATATAGGCGCTATGTTGGCTGCCGTCCCGGTGAAGAAGCATTCTTCAGCCACATAAAGTTCACTTCTGTCAACTTGCCTCTCAATTGTATCTATTCCTAACTCATTTTTAGCTAATTTCATGACCGTGTCCCTGGTTATGCCCAGGAGGATGTTATCGGATGAAGGAGGAGTTATCAGTTTCCCTCCTAAAACGAGGAAGATATTCTCACCACTGCCTTCGGAGACATGTCCATCTTGAGTTAGCAATATTGCTTCATCAAAGCCATTTTCCCAAGCCTCGGTTTTAGCTAATGCGCTGTTTACATAGATGCCGCAAATCTTGCCTCGAGGTGGAATCATGGTATCATCCACGCGACGCCACGACGAGGTGCAGCAGCGAACACCATTTTCTGTATCAAGATAAGGGGGGAGTGTCGTCACGACAATAAGGAAATCATCCTCCAGGTTGTGAAGACGGACTCCTACACTTTCGGAGCTTTTATAGGCCAAAGGACGGATATACACGTCTTCCTGGTAGCCACTTCTTTCCACAAGCTCCCCGGTCAATTGGCAAAGCTTATCAACAGAGTAGGGCAGAGTTATTTTTAGGATGCGGCAGCCGTCAAGCATGCGTTTATAGTGGTCTTGGATTCTAAAAAGGCAAAATCTTTTCTCCTTGCTGTCCCAATTACCGCGGATGCCCTCGAAGCAAGCAGTGCCGTAGTGGAGGGCGTGGGTCAGGATTCCGATTTTGGCTTCAGGTAGTGGCATAAAATGCTTGTGGAAAAAGGCATAATCCGGCATGTTTCTCCTTTCTATTATAGGTACAGATAGTCAATTATACTTCGTGTTATAAGCCCAAAACAAGCCCGCCATGCTGAGCTACCTCGCAAAATGCAAACAGTAAAAATGAAAATGCAAAATGACAGAGCAACGGAAAATAAAAAGTTAAAATGCAAAGAGCAAAGATACAAGGAAAGACATAGTATTTTTAAGTTTTACGTTTTGATTTGTCATTTTTATTTTTGACCTTTAATTTTTGATATTGTTTTGGGTTTGGTGCTTGGGATTGAGGATTTCCTATTCCCCTAGCTGCCCTCAACAGAAATGCCGTTGCCTGTTTTTATCGCTGTCGGGCCGTATTTACTTCGGATTTTGTCTACGGCTTGATCTAAGTGCCCGAACTTTGCCACCCTGGAATCAAACATCG
>Ga0315280_10003305_pt1 | contig 24921 bp, 19 predicted proteins | sample YL17G06_40_MG_FD_203697 | JGI IMG/M metagenome (GOLD analysis project Ga0315280, IMG submission 203697) | Sediment microbial communities from Yellowstone Lake, YNP, Wyoming, USA - YL17G06_40 | ecosystem: Environmental > Aquatic > Freshwater > Lake > Sediment | place: USA: Wyoming | collected...
CTCCGCGTCTTTCGCCACGTGCCGAGCCGGGCGGTTCTACGCGTTCAATCCCCCTCAACGCCACGCCCGATCCGCAATGAAGGCCGCCACTCGCCCGAAACTGAGGGCATCCCGAAGCCCGTCGTCACGGATCGCCTACGAGCGCGCAGGCATCAGCCTGGAAGTCCTCCTGCCTCCGCTCACCGCCGCTGATCGGCAGAAGATCGCCGACGCCCACTTGCGTGCCGAGAACGAGCGGGACGCCCGCCGGGTCGCCGAGCAGCGAGCCTTCGAGGAGGAACAAAGGCGGCGCGAGCGCGAGGAGCAATTGGTGGAGCAGCTACAGAATCATGCTCCGCCGCAGCCACCGGCACCCACGGCCACAAAGACTGCCAAACTGAACTTGGACGACTACTGCCGGCAGCTTCGCACGCTCGGTCCTTCCCCGCAGGCGGCCTTGCAGCTTGGGATGGTTGTCGCCGTCGCTGGCATACGTGGCTTGTTTCGTCAAACCAGCACCGGAAACTACACGGCAGTCGCGCATGTCGAAGGTGCCCCCGTGCGCTGCAATGTGTTCCGCCGACCAGACGAGACATGGAGCATCGGTGTCTTTGCACCGTTCGACCTGATCCACCCGTGGAGCGCTCAAAGTTTCCCCACGGCTGACGAGGCATTGGAGGCGGTCCCTCGCGTCTACCACGCCAAGATCGTTGAATGGGCACGAGCCGTCCTGAAAGGAGTGGAACGCAAATGATCTTGTATCTTCGACTGCTCTTGCACAAGTGGTATGTGTTCCTCGCTGGAAGACGCCTGAAGGTTCCCTTTTGGCGGCTCGTCGTCCACGACCTGTCGAAGTTCTCGCCGGCCGAGTTCCGCCACTACGCCCGGAGACTCTTGAACCGCGAGGAGAAGCCATGAAAGCGAAACTGCAACGTCTACTCGCCTATGCCACCGGGGCCGTGGCCCTGATAATCGTCGCCGCAGCAGCCGGCTCAGCAATCACCTACGCCGTGATGCACGGCACGGAGACCCTGACCCATCTGGGCAACTCGGCCCTCCAAGGGATTGGCATGGCCATCGGCGGCTGCCTCGGCAGTGCCCTGGTCTTGCGATTCAAGGTGGCCCGCAAGTACGTCCGAGGCATCCTGCACGAGATCAATGAGAAGCACGTCCCATGAGCCAAGATACCGCAAAATCCACCGTTGACATCGCCTACTGGCGGCAGTACGTCGAAAAGGCGTTGGCCGAGCGGCTTGCCCGCGCCGGCATCGAACACCAGCCGGCCTCCGGCACCGGGCCGAACGAGGTCCACACCGCCTTCCGCATCGACCGCAAGGCCATCCAGAACAAGCAGGTGGACCTGGACTACATGATGCCCGCGGCCGAGTGTCTGATCCGCGACATCCAGAAGGCCAATAGCAAACGGGTCGCCGTGCTGATCGACGTGCAGGACGTAGCCGGATGTCCGGGCGTGGCGATCCGCCTCTTTCCGCAATAAAGGACACCGCACCATGAAACTCGACTTATTGAGCCGTTCCATTACGGCCGCCGCCCTGGTCGCCTTGGCGATCACTTTGGGCGTCTGGCTGACCCGTGCCCCGCTGAGCACCGCGCCGGCCGCCGCGCCGGCCAAGATCGCCCCCGAGCCGACCCTGGCACCGCCGCCTCCGCCCACGGTGACGCCGACCGTCATCGAGGTTCCAGTCGAAGTGGAGATTGCCGCTGCGACCGAACCACCGGCCGCCGAGGCGAAGCCCGAACCAAGGCCCGCCTATCAGCCCCGCCACCGGGGCCTGTTTCGACGCCGATGAACGCCCAGATCAAGCAACTCTTTGCCGACTACCTTCTTGAGGCCAAAGACCTGGTGGCCGCCGCCGTGCTCACGTTGGCCGACACGCTCCGCCGTGAGCCAATCGTCGTCGAGCCCGACGACAAGGGAACGGTCGGCGTGAAAGAAGCGGCCGAGCTACTGCATACAAGCAGCAAGAAGGTCTACCAACTGTGCCTGGCCGGCGAACTGCGGTGCGTGCGGATCGGCGGGCGCGTCCGCATCCCCATTACCGAGATCGAACGCTTCGATGCCGAAGCCATCCCGGCGTCCACCGCCCCTGTTGCCGAGGCTCGCGCGTGAACACGGCAGTCCAGCCGTTTTCCAAGAAGTGCGGACGGCGCTGACGCCCTTCCAATGGGTGGATTCCATGCTGGGCAACTCATAGAGGGACGGGACGACGGAGACCCTCTCGTACTTCGTTGCCCCCTCTCCTTAGCCATGCCACCCGCAGAAGCCATTTGAGTCCACCTCACAAGTATGGTACGATAGAGGTCAGAAGATATGACAGTCGATGTGGTCCGAACCTTCATTCTCCGCAAGATGGACGAATGCGACAAACTTATGGCCCGTCCTGACCTATCGTGCCCCGATCCAGAGCCCAATGCCCGCCGAGGTTCGGAGATCGTCGAGGAGGTTGCCGACCGCATGGCCCGCCTGGGCTTTGCGGAACTCTACGAGTTGAGCCAGGACTACGTTCCTTTCGCTCACCCAGAAGAAGCGAAGGGCTACCTTGCGCGGTGCTTGGCGGTCTTGCCGCAACCGGCCGAGATCGAATCCCCTTACTTCGATTCCGAAAAGGCCGCGCAGTATCTCGGCATCGACGTGAAGCAGCTTTACCGGCAGGTCGAGTTGCGCCGGCTCAAGCCGCTCCGCGGTCCTCGTAATTCCTATCGTTTCACAAAGCAGCTATTGGACAACTACCTTGGCAAGTGAAGTTTGCGAACTCCCTGATGGTCGGCGGATACGATATTTCCTCAAGAAGCGGACGGGCCGCCCCTGCTACTTCGCGTGTTTTCGCGGTCGTGACGACCAGCGGCACGAATCCTCCACCAACGAGCGCAACTTCAAGCGTGCGCAGGAATCGGCCATCAGCCTCATCCGGGAAGCCTACGCTACAAAGATCGCTTTCATCGCATGGGACGAGGCGATGGAACTTGCCGTCCGCCACATGAAGGCCAACAACCTGCGAGCCACAACCATTCAGCAGTACGAATTGGCCGTCAAGACGCTCCGCAAGGTTTTCCCGGAATCGGAGGGGCCGTCCGACATCACTCCGCCAATGGCTGAACATTTCAAGGTTACCCGCCTGGAACAGGGCCGGAAGCCCCGGACGGTCGAGAACGACATCGGCAACCTGAACATCGTGTACGGCCACTGGTTCCGCCATACCCTGAAGGTCATCGAAGCCAACCCCTTCGCCGACGTGGAGCCGCCCCGCTACGACAAGCCCTCGCCTCGATACATCGAAGGGAAGGAACAGGAGGCCCTGTTCAAGTGGATCAAGGAACGCTGGGGTTGGCGTCTTCCCATCTTGTTCTTGGAAACCAAGGCCGCCATCGGCTGCCGGATCGGCGAACTTTCGGCCGCCTTGACGTGCAATCTCCAGAATGGCCGGCTCTACTTCACGGCCGACACGACCAAGGGTAGGGAATCGCGGGCCTGTCTGCTGCCGGCTGCCCTGTACCAGGAACTTCAGGCCCAGGCCGGTCCCACCTACGTCTTCGAGCGGTTCAGCGACGAGTTGAGGGCCATCTACCGCGCCAAGGGGAACCGCTACGCCGCGAACGCAGTCAAGGACTTCGCCCCCAAACGGCTGAAACGGTGGATTCAGGACGCCGCCAAGGCGTACTTCGACACCACCAAAGCCCCCCACTTCAAGCTCCACAACTTCCGGGGAACGGCCATGTCCAAGGCCCGCCTTGCGGGGGTCAGCTACGACGACGCGGCCGTGGCGTTCGACTGTGATCCTCGGGTGATGCAGCAGCACTACGCAGCCTTCGACAAGGCCAGTGTTGCCGACCGCGTTTTCGGTCAGATTCAGAACGGCTCGAACCGTGGGGGCGCAGATGGGGGCGCAAACGGAAGCGGCACACCACAAGGGACCGGCGGCGGAGCAGATGGGAATGGCACGCCCGAGAAGACCGGTGGGGTCGCACATGGGGGCGCGAACGGAAACGGCAAGGCCGATGGGGGCGCAAATGGCAACGGCAAAGCCGAGAAGATCGGAGATGGGGGCGCGGTGGGGGCGCAGCAGTAGGCCAATGAAAAAGGACTCACGCCGAATCGACGTAAGTCCTTATGTAGTAAGGTGCGGGAAACAGGACTTGAACCTGCACGGCCTTACGGCCACTAGGCCCTCAACCTTTACCCCTGGCTCGTGGAGGCTTACCGGCACGCGGCCGGCATGAAGCTCTGCGCCGTGGCCCGGCCGCACCTCGCGGTCCGTGCCGGCGAGGTCGTGCGGTTCGATGGGACGCGGTCGCTGGCGTTCGGCTCCTCCGTGACTTCCTACCGCTGGGAGTTTCCGGGCGGCGTCTCGCTCAGCGGCGCGCGGGCTGAGAGGGTCTTTGACTCGCCGGGCACGTACATGGCGGCCCTTTGGGTCGAGGACTCGCGGGGCCTGCGCGACGTGGACTTCGCCACGGTCCGCGTCTATTCCAAGGAGAAGCCGGAAGGCGTCATGCCCACGCTCTTTGTCACCTACGCGCCGTCGCGCGAAGTCCGCGTGGACCAGCCCGTCTCCTTCCGCATCTGGCCGCAGGGGCGCGATCTCAGCGCGATCCGGATCGACCTTGGCGACGGGCGCGTGGTCGAGGGCTACGCACCCTACACCACGCTAATCCACCGCTTCAAGACGCCCGGCATCCACATCGTGACCGTCACGGCCTCGGCCGACGGACTGCCCGTGACGCAGCAGGTGAAGGTCGTCGTTCAGTCTACTGGAGCGTGAACTCCGGCAGCCGGATGATGGCGCCGCCCTGCACGGCGGACTGGTGAGCACACAGGCCCACGCAGGTCCAGTTCGCGGCGGTGACAGCGTTGGGCCAGGGCTCGCGGTCTTCGATCAAGGCGCTCGTGAACTCGTGTACCAGATGGGGGTGCGAGCCGCCGTGGCCCCCGCCTTGGATGAACGAGAGGTGCGCCGCGTCCTGAATGGTCCTGGTGAACCCGCGGATTTCCTGGGGGAGCAAGTGGGCGTAGTCCGGCACTTCGACGCGCTGGGGTATTTCCTTCTCAGGTTTCTTGGCCGTGTGAATGACATGCTCCTCCCCCTCGACCAGGGTCCATTCAAAGCTCTTCTTGGACCCGTAAACGTCGAAGCTCTCGCGGTACTGGCGGGCCGTGTCGAACAGGAAGCGCCAGATGTGGGCCGCGACGTCGGAGTCCTTGATCTTGATGTGGCACGACTCGACGGCGAAGCGGTTGCCCGACTTCTGTGCGATCCTTTCGTTGATCGTCCCGGAGCCGAAGCAGCTCACGTATTCGGCGCGGCCGCCCGCGAGTCCCAGGACGGGGCTGACCACGTGCGTCGCGTAGTGCATGGGGATCATCCGCTCCCAGTACTCCGGCCACCCTTCCATGTCCTGCGGGTGCGACGCCTGCATGAACTGGATCTTGCCCAGCTCGCCGCTGCGGTACATCTCCCGGATGAAGAGGAACTCCCGGCTGTAGACCACCGTCTCGGCCATCATGTATTTGAGGCCCGTCTGCCTGACCAGATCGCAGATCTGACGGCACTCGTCGATCGTGGTGGCCATGGGCACGGTGGACATCACGTGCTTGCCCGCCTTGAGGGCTGCGATGGACATCCACGCGTGGTCCGGGATGGGGGAGTTGATGTGTACGAAGTCCACTTCCGGGTCGGCCAAGACGTCCTCGTACTTCGTGTACCGCTTGCCGACGCCGAAGGCATCGCCGATCCTGTTGAGCTCCGCCTCGTTGCGCCGGCAGATCGCGCAGATTTCCGCGTTGGGATGTTTCTGGTAGATGGGGATGAACTCGGCGCCGAAGCCAAGCCCGATGATGGCGACCTTGACTCTCTTGTCGGTCATGGCAACACCTCCGTTACTGTCGGTCACGAAGTTGGGTCTCAAACCACGGCACGCCGCCGATTATACCGTGGCTTGCCTTGCGGCAACATCGGGCTACTCGGGCCTGAGATCGCCGCTCAAGCGATAAGCCTGGTTTGCCTCCGTGGCGAGGTCCACCACTCGGTGGCCGTAGCGGACCTTGCAGGGATTGCCGAGCTTCGAGCGGAGCGCGGCTTCGGTGAGACGGCCGTCTTTCCACGCGATGTCCACTTCAAAGCCACCGCGGGCGCAGAGGCCGCGGACGCTGCCGGTGGGCCATGCCTTGGGTAGGGTGGGGAGGAGATGGATTTCGCCGGCGTGGCTTTGGAGGAGCATCTCGGCAACGCCCGAGGTGCCGCCGAAGTTGCCGTCGATCTGGAAGGGCGGATGGGCATCGAAGAGGTTGGGGTACGTGTTGCCGGCGATGGCCTCGACGAGCATCTTGTGGGCGTGATCGCCGTCGAGGAGCCGGGCCCAGAGGTTGATCTTCCATGCCTTGCTCCAGCCGGTGCCGCCGTCGCCGCGGAAGATAAGCGACTGGCGGGCCGCGGCAAACATTTCCGGCGTCTGCGGCGTGATCTCCCAGCCAGGATACAGGCCCCAGAGGTGCGAGACGTGGCGATGGGTGTTCTTCGGATCGTCCTTGTCCTCGAGCCATTCCTGGAGCTGGCCGTGGCGGCCGATGTGGTTGGGGGCGATCTGTTTGCGCACGTCGGCCAGCTTGGCGGACAGGTCGCGGTCCATGCCGAGAATCCCGGCGGCCTGGATGGTATTGGCGAAAAGATCGCGGATGATCTGATGATCCATCGTCGGTCCGGCGACCAGCCCGCCCTGCTCCGGCGAGTTCGACGGGCTGCTGATGAGCCAGCCCGTCTTGGGGTCCTTGACGAGGAAATCGACGAAGAAGAGCGACGCCTCCTTCATCGCCGGGTAGGCCCGCTTGGCGAGAAACTCGCGATCGCCGGTGAACTGGTAGTGCTCCCAGAGGTGGTGGCAGAGCCAGGCCCCGCCGGTGACCCAGATGCCGTGGTCCGAGGCGTTGATGGGGGCAGTGCCGCGCCAGAGGTCGGTGTTGTGGTGCAGGACCCAGCCGCGGCAGCCGTAGTGGGCCTGGGCGGTCTTGCGGCCAGTCGCGGCCACGTCGTCAATCAGGTCGAAGAGCGGCTCGTGGCACTCCGAGAGATTGCTGACTTCGGCCGGCCAGTAGTTCATCTCGGTGTTGATGTTCACCGTCCACTTGCTGTCCCAGGGCGGCTTGAGATCGGCGTTCCAGATGCCCTGGAGATTCGCGGGCTGGCAGCCCGGGCGGCTGCTGGCCACCAGCAAGTAGCGGCCGAACTGGAAGTAGAGCGTCGCCAATTGCGGGTCGTCCCAGCGGGCGGCGGCTTTGAGACGCTGGTTGGTCGGCCGGCGCGCTGCGTCGGTGGTGCCGAGGTCGAGCGCAACGCGGCGGAAGAGGCGCCGATGGTCTTCCACGTGTGCCGCGAGGAGCTTGTCGTAGGTCTTCGCTGCCGCTGCCTGGATGGTCTGCTTGCAGCGCTGGGCGGGATCGGCGGTGATGTCGCGGTAGTTCTTGAAGCTCGTCGCTGCCGCCAGGAGCAGGGTGGCGGCGTCGGCGTTTTCCACCGCGATTGCGTCGTCCTTGACGGTCGCCTTGCCTCCTTGCAGCACGACCGCAAGCCGCGCCTCGAACTTGAGGCCGCCCTCTTCGACCTGGCCGAACAGTGCAAGCTGATTGCCGGCAGACAGGAATGTCTGCCCTCCGCCGACGGCCTTGGCCCGCGCGGACTTGTGCGGGCTGTCGAGTCTCGCGGTGAAGCTGACCCGGCCGGGTAGGACGGATTTCAAATCCGTCCCACCGGCGGCGGCGATCCGGAGCACGAGCACCTGGTCCGGATGGCTGGCGAAGGCCGTGCGCTGGTAGGTCACGTCGCCCAAGCGGTAGCTGACCGTCGCCGTGGCCGCGTCGAGGTCCAGCTCTCGCCGATAGTCGGTCGCGGCCTCGTGCCCCGGAGACTCCAATCGCAAATCGCCGAACGGCTGATACGCCTGCTGCCGCAGGGGCACGCTCATGAACTCCTGGAGGGCAAGCTTTTCGGCCTCGCGCTGCTTCCCCTCGCTCAGGAGGCGGCGGATCGCGGGGAGAAACTTCACGGCCCCGGGATGATGATACTCGTGCGGCTGGCCCGTCCAGAGCGTATCTTCATTGAACTGGATCCGTTCCTCGCGCAGCCCGCCGAACTGCATCGCGCCCAGCCGGCCGTTGCCCAGCGGCAGGGCCTCGACCCACGTCCGCGCCGGCTCGGAATACGACAGCACGAGCGGCGCGGCGGGCCGTGCACCCATTGCGGCGCGTGCGGAGAGCGGCATCAGGCCAACGACGCCTGCCAGGATCAGAAAAGTCGAGAAAGGGGAGGATTGTGTCATGTTCGCCGGTCCTATTTCTCTTTGGACTGCGGCGCGGGCACCATGCGCAGCATGGTCGCGCCGCGTTTCTGGAGCGCACGCACGCTGGAAGGGGGCATTTTCGATTCGGACCTTCTGAATCACCGCGTCGCTTCGAGACCCGAAAACGGCGATGAATCGCCGTACTCCAAAGCGGGGCGCCGCATCCGTGGCAGGCGCCCGGCTGATCGCTGACTGCTGAAAGCTGACAGCTTCTTTCGACAGGTTAGCGCTCCGTCTTGTAGCCCTTCGCCCGCTCCACCAGGCTGCGGTCCTTGCAGATTTGGATCACCTTGTCCAGGGCCTTGTCGAACTCGGCCTTGTTCGGGTCGCGCAGCTCGCGGTGATGGGCCAGCTCGACGACCGTGCGGCATGCCTGCTGGGCCAGCTCCGGCTTGTCCAAATACGGTGCGACGAAGCGGAGCGTCTCGACATGGCGGACCGCGGCGGCCCGCTGGAGGATCAGGCCGCGGTCCTCATCGCGTCCGGCCAGCGGCATCGCCCGCTTCAAGAGCGCCAGCTTCTCGAGCGTGACCTTTGGGTCGTTGAACCACTCGTCGCGCACGGAGATCACGCGGGTGAAGGCCCGCAGCGAGCGCTGCCGCTGCTCTTCCGTCTTGGCGCCGGCGGCCAGCTTGAGGAGGTCGTCGGCCACCGTCATGTCGGGCCAATTGCAGAGTGCGCGGACTGCGGCGTCATAGCGAGCGGCGTCGCGGGAACCCAGGGCGATACGGACCGCCTCCAGCGACTTGGCGCCGCCGATGCGTCCCAGCACCGGCAGCAAAGCGGTCGTGGACTGCCAACTGGCGAGTCTTTGGTGCAGCTCCAGCACGGGCTCCGCCCGACGCTCTTCGTCGGGGATGCGGTTGCAGACGGCGGTGATGGCCTTCTCCGCCTCGTCGCGCTCGCCGGGGTCTTTGAGTCCGAACATGGCGAAGACAATGTCCTGCACGTCCCGCTCGCTCGCCAGACGGCCGAGGGCGGCCATGGCCCGACGGCGGATGTCGGCATTTTCGTGCCGGGCTTCCTTCAAGAGGGCCGGTACGGCCGCTTGCGCGCGGCGGCGGTCGAGGATTTCGATGAGCTGGCCTCGCTGCCCAGGGTTCTTGGTGCTCTGCACGATTTCGACCAGCTTCGCGTCGGCCCCGTCGGCGAACATCGTTTCCAGGCTTTCGCGCGCGGCACTACCCGGGTCGCCGCCCTTGAACATTGTTTCCGCCAGGAGCGGCACGACCGAGGCGTCGCCCACGCCGCCGAGGGCCCGCATCGCGGCAGAGTTGACCTTCTCGTCGGTGATCTTTGTCGCGGCAAGCACTCCCGGAAGGGCGGCTTTGTCGCGCCGCCAGTCGAGGGCGCTTAGCAGTGCGATTTGCCCGGCGGGCGGGAGCTTGGCGAGTCCCGCCGCGAGCGACTCGACGTCCTGTCCCTTCATCGCCGCGACGTGGCCGACCGCAACACTCCGGGCGTCGGCGTCGTCGCCGGCGAGCGCGTCGAGGATCATGGTCGCGGCCCGATCGCCGGCCGTGTTGAGCATTCCCTTGAGGGCCGCCATGCGGATGGACCGCGGCTCCTGGGGCGTGTTGAGTTCCTTGTAGATGGCCGCGGCCTCGCGGACCATGCCCTGCTTGAGCGTCCTATCGGCACATTGCAGGCACGCGTCACTGATGCGAAAGCGGACCTCGCCTTGCGCCTTCAGTCGGGCATCGGCCAAAACCCTCAGAACGACTTGCGGCGAGTTGACTCTCCCGAACGCCCGGGCAACGGCCGCGGCAACGGCGGGATCGCTGTCAGAGAGCAGTTGGCCCCCCAACGCCTGGCAGGTCGCGGTCCAGTCCGCACGGAACTGGAGGGCGCCGGCCAGCGCGACCTTGAGCTTGTTGTCTGCGGTGGAACGGAGCTTCGCTCCCAGGATCGCCGTGGCGGTCGGCGCGGGATTGTTCGCCAGAGCAGCTACGGCCGCGTCGCGCACGAGCGGGTCCTGGTCGTCAAGCGTTTTCGCCACGGCCTCGACGCACTCCTCGCGGCCGATCCGCTCCAGTTGCTTCAGCAGCCAGATCCGGGCCCCGAGGGGCGTGCCGGGGACGAGCTTCTCGGCCATCAGCCGGCAGACCTCGGCCCGTCGGGCTTCATTGCCTGGGGCGCCGGCCTTGAAGCAGAGTTCCTGCCACTGCTGCTGCGGCACCTCGAAGCCCCGCTTCGCCCCCATGCCGGGTAGCAGTTGCTTGAAAGTCTCCTTCAGCGGCTTCTCTTGCTTGTCATCGGCGGCGCGAACCACGGCGACATCGAGCATTACCGCAATCGAGAATATCACAGCCAATCTGACCGATCTCATCGCATATCTCCCTTAACGCGGCCTCGGAGTGGCAGGCAAACGGCGGGCAAGCCCGCCCGCTACGCCGATATCCATGCCGTCACTCACCGTTCATCATTCATCAATCATCATTCATCATTTCCCCTCACAGCGTCCAGGGCGCCCGCTTGGGCCGGTCAAGCCAGCGGTTGGCCTCCGGGTCGCCCACCATTTCCTCCTTGACCGGGTCCCAGCGGAGCGGCCGCTTGAGCCAATAGGCGATGTTGCCCAGGTGGCAGACCGTGGTGGCGCGGTGGGCGATCTCGATGTCGCGAAAGGGCTTCTCACGGGAACGCACGCAATGGAGGAAATCGCCGAAGATCCCACCATTCCCCTTGTAGCCGGGAATGTCCACGCGGCCTACCGGCGTGCGGTGCTTGCCGCCCTGGCGGCTGAGTTCCCCCTCCGTGCCCTTGTAGGTGATGTCGTTGGTGCCGCCGTGATACATGAGTAGCCCGTTAGCGAAGCGGTAGGTGAGCAGCTTGTGGTCCTTGCCGTCGGGCGGGATGATCTCGACGGGCCCCGTCTCGTGGAGCCGCACCGCGAACATCGCGGCCCCGAACCGGTGGGCGCCCCAGTCGGTCATGCCTCCGCCCGAGTAATCGCGATAGCCGCGGAAGCCGCCGTGGATCAGCGTGTCGTGGAACGGTCGCCACGGGGCCGGGCCGAGCCAGAGGTCCCAGTCCACGCCGGGCGGCACCGGCTGCGGCTCCAGGTAGCAGTCGCCCGACGGGCCGCCGCAATCGACGAAGACCTCGCGGATCTGGCCGATCGCGCCGCCCCAGAGCAATCGCGGCCAGTCGCCGTAGTCGCCCAGCACGCGCTGGCTGCCGCCGGAGAAGACGCGGCCGTAGCGCCGCACGGCCTGGACCATCGCCCGCCCTTCGCGGATCGTCAGGCACTCCGGCTTCTCGCAGTACACGTCCTTGCCGTGCTTGCAGGCCTCGATAGTGACGATCGCGTGCCAGTGGTCGGGCGTGCCGATCAGGACCGCGTCGATGTCGTCGCGGGCCAGGACCTCGCGGAAGTCGTTGTAGGTCTTGCAGTCCTTATTGTTGTACCGCTGGTCCACGCCCTTCTTGGCGTTTTCGCGGTGCTCGGCAACCGGGTCGCAGACGGCCACCATCTGGACCTGCGGAAAGCCCAAGAACCCGTGCATGTCGCCGGTCCCTTGGCCGCCGGTGCCGATCGTGCCCATCACGATCCGTTGGCTGGCCGGGGGCCTGCCATCGGCTCCCAAGGCCGAATTGGTGACGACGTACGGGGCGGCGAGGGCCAGGCTCGCGGTCTGGAGAAACTGCCTACGGCTGGCGCGAATGCTTCTCATGAATATGATCCTCTCCGAATAACTCGTCTTGTAGGACGGATTGCCAATCCGTCCTACGGAAATTCTGCCTCATCTCTCGTGCCCAAGCTCCAGCTTGGGCACGCCGGAGTGTGAGACTCCGCGTCGTGCGTTGTCAAGCAGAGCTCCGCAGTGAGCGTTCAAATAGGACAGACAGGAATGTCCGTCCTCCTGCTCGACAGGCAGGAATGTCTCTCCTCCTGAAGCTATTGCGCAACGCGCAAGGGTGGTCGGACGCTAAACAGGTCGGTCCGCTTGTGTCCCCCCTCGGTGATCCGCGAGAGGGCGTACGCCGTTCCGTCCTTGCCCACGGCAAGCGAATTGACGTAAAGCGGCCGGTCGCCGCTGGGGAAGAAGATCGCGCCGTGGTCGGTGTACTTGGCCGTGGGGATGTCGTAGGTCACCAGGTGCAGGTCTTCGAGCCCCTTGGCTTCGCCCATGGCGGTGGTGGCCTTGCCGGTGACCCGCTTGCCGTCGATGTAGATCGGCCCGCCGGTAAGGTAATAGACCGTGCGCCCATTCGGCGCTAAGGCGAAGCCCAGGTAGCCGTAGCTGAACTGGTCGAACATGCCGCTCCGCTTCGACGGCTCCGAGGTGAGCCGCTCCAGCACCTCCACGCGCACGGCCCGCGGGTCAAAGCGGAAGAGGTATCCCGAGTTGCCGTGGACGCCGTAGACCATCTTGTCGGCGGGCCGCCAGAAAACTTGCCGCCAGTTGTAGCCCATGTGGCCGGGCGACGTGTAGTCGTACAGTCCGAAGTAGTCCTTCTTGAGGTCTTCGCCCTGGACCGTCTCCAGGGCGTCGCGGTCGGCGCGGTAGCGGAGGATCGCTCCGGTGCCGACGGTGAAGTAGGCCGAGCCGTCGTCCGGGTTGACGGCGATCGAGCGGCAGATCGTGCGGTAGTTGGCGCCCTTGCCGTTCTCGCCCGCCTCGTTGACGCCGCCGAAGTCCTTGAGGTCCTTCTTGGCCAGGTCGTAGCGGAAGAAGCGGCCGGTGGGCCAGGTCAGCCCGAAGATGCGGCCGCGGCGGCAGTCCATGTTCATTGTGAGGATGCCTTCGCGCTCGGGGGCGATGGCGAGGTCCTCGAACTTGCCGGTCGCCATGTCGTAGGCCAAGAGATGCCCGCCGGGATAGGACTTCCAGCCGGCCGGCGGGATGCCCATCTTCTCCATGCCGTCGATGATGCTGTAGAAGCCGATGTGCGTGGCGAAATAGAGCTTGCCCTTGCACTCGGCGAAGGGGACGTGGCTCTTCCCCTGGACGATCGTCTTCTTGTCCTTTTCGCCGCACGCCTCGCTGATGTCGCCGAGCGGTTTGACCTCCTGGGTAGCGGGGTCGAAGGAGAACATCCGGGCGCTCACGTCGAACTTCTCGGTGCTGAGGACGTAGTAGATCTTTCCGTCGCTTGCGGCGGAGATGCCGTTGTAGGTGTCGTGGGCCTCGGGGAAGCCCGAGTTATAGGTGCGGGCCATGAGCTTTCGGGGTTCGGACGGGCCCTTGGGAGCGCTGGCTGGGTCCGCGATCAAGGCGAGGCGCTCAGCGCGCCGTTCACGCGGGCGCGGAAGCTGGCCGCTGGCCGTGTCGGCAAGCAAAATGATGTAGCACGCGCACAGCGCGGCAGAGAAGAGGAGGGGCAACTTGATTCTGTGGTTGTTCATGGATCTTGGTACCTCGCAGTTGGTGGGGCAGTGTTCCATTGCGATCAACGTTGGTTTCTTACGTCGCGGCCTCCGGGCATCCCCGGCTATCAGCCATCAGCCATCAGCCATCAGCAGCTTTCTGAAAGCTGATAGCTGACAGCCTTCATCGCAGCCGGTGCCCCGCGTTAGCGGAACTCAGCCAGCGACTTCAGGTACGCTACCGAATCGGCGACGTACTTCTTGGTTTGCTCCTCGGTCATGGGGGCGCCGGCGACGCCTTCGACTTCCATAGTGATCGGGCCACGGAAGCGATGCTCCTTGAGCACCCGGAGCACGCCGGGGAAGTCGACCACGCCCTTGCCCAGCGTGGGGAAGTTCCAGGTTTGGTACTGGCCGCTGTGGTCCTTCAGCTCCATGGTGGCCACGTAACCGATGATCTTCTTGAGCTCGGTGACCGCGTCGCGGTCCTTGTTGTAGAAGGTGATGTTGCCGGTGTCGAAGTTCACGCGGACGTTGGGGTGGTTGATCCGCTTCATCGTCTCCAGGTGGACGTCGGCGTTGGTGCCCAGGTCGGGATGGGTCTCCAGGGCGATGGTGACCCCGTGTTTTCGGGCCACGTCGCCCGCCCGGCGCAGGCGCTCGCAGGCGACCTCCTTGCTGACGCCGGAATGCTTGGGGGAGAGGAACATGTACTTGACCCCCATGTTCTCGCAGACCGCCAGTTGCGCGGCGAGCTCGTCCACGCTGGAGGGCCTGCCCAGATCGGTGCCGCCCCGCATCACTAGCGCAGTAAGCCGCGAGTCGGCCAGCCGCTTCTGGACCTTTTCCGCTTCGCCGGGAGCGGGCACGCTGATAAAGGTATAGTGGACGCCGATGGAGGGCAGGTGCGTCCAGGCCGACTGTTGGTACTTGCCGTAGTTGGCCAGCCGGCAGGCCAGGGGGCTTGGCGGGGGGAGAGAATCCGGCGCGGGGCGAGTTGCATCGGACAATGGTGCGTCGGCGCCGACGGCAAGGACCATGAGTAACGTGGCGGTGGTCACGATATGTCAACCCCGTAAAGCCCAGGGGTTGCAGCCCCTGGGCTTTGATTTACTGGCTACCCTCCCGGGCCGACACGGCCCGGCTCTGCCGACTGCCCTCTGCCGTCTGCCCTCTGCCTCACGCCTTCGCCAGATCGCCGGCGTGGGCCTGGATCTTGCGGATCGCTTCGGCGATCTGGTCCATGTCGCTCCGCGGGCCGAGGAACATCGTCTGGAAGAACCAAACGCCCTCGCTGCAAAGCTTGTCGTTCTCGGGGCACTGGTTGCGGTCTTCCCACTGGGCGATCCGCTCTTTGGAGTAGACACGCTCGTATCCCCGCGTCTTGAGCGTGCCGGCGATGAACGATTCCTTGTTCAGCGGCGAGTAACCCGAGGAGCACGGGATCCCTTCCGCCGAGAGGGCCGCGAGGAACTTCGCCCGCGACAGGCCGGCGAATTGCTCGGGCTTGTAGCGGAGCATGTACAGGTGGTAGGCGTTGCGGGTGCAGCCCTCGTACATCTTCGCGGGCACGATCCCGGGGATCTCGCAGAGCATCTTGGTGAGATACTGGGCGTTCTCGGTGCGGGTGCGCGATTGCTCTTCCACGCGCGTCATCTGGGCCAGGAGCAGTGCGCCCTGGAACTCGGTCATGCGGAGGTTTTGGCTGCGGGCGCCGAGATACGTGAAGTTGTAGCCCGTGATCTGCCGGGCGCGGCAATTGTTGTGGAAGGCGTAGCACTTCTGCGCCAGGTCCTGGTCGGCGGTAAGGATGGCGCCACCCTCGCCGGAGCAAAGGTTCTTGGTGACCTGGAAGCTGAAGCAACCGGTGGTGCCGAGGGTGCCGACTTTGCGGCCCTTCCATTCGGCCAGGTGGGCCTGGCAGGCGTCTTCGATGACCGGGAGCTTGTGCTTGGCGCCGATGGCCAGGATGGCGTCGAGGTCGGCGACGGAGCCGCCGATGTGGACGGGCAGCAGGGCCGCCGTGCGGTCGGTGATCGCCGCCTCGATCTTGCGGGGATCGATCTGGAAGGTCTCCGGATCGGAATCGACGAAGACCGGCAGGGCGTAGTGCATGAGCACCGAGGTGACCGTCGCCACGAAGGTGTAAGGCGGGACGATCACTTCGTCGCCGGGACCTACACCTAAGGCCGCCAGCGAGGCCACGAGGGCCGCGGTGCCGTTGGCGGTGGCGACGCAGTGCTTGGCCCCGGTCAGTTTCGCGTAGGCCGTCTCGAACCTGGTCACCTGCTGGCTGTCGCCGCGGAACCAGTGGCCGCTGCGGAGGACCTTCAAGATCGATTCGTCTTCCAACTTGTCGGTCTTGGGCCAGGATGGAAATGGCTTGGTGCGAACCGGTTTGCCGCCCAACCGGGCGGGCTTCTCCGCGGCGGAAGACGTGCGCGTGAGCGATAATCCCGCGCCGGCGGCCGCGGCCGATGCGGTGGCGGCCGCGATGAAACGGCGCCGAGTCAATTCATGGCTCATATTTGGTCCCCTTTCGTTGGTTGTAGGAGCTATCAGCTTTTAGCTATCAGCCATCAGCTTTCAGTTGTCAGCCTTCAGCGATTGGCTTTCAGCTTCCTGACTGCTGATAGCTGATTGCTGATGGCTCATCCTCTCAAACGTTTGCCAACTCCTTCCGGTGGGCCCAGACCTTCTCGAACGCCTTGGCGTACTGGTCGATCAGCTCCGGGACCTCGGAAGTAAAGTACGGTAGCCCGATCGCGGTCGCGTTGGCCAGCTCCGACCCGGGCAACTCGGGGATGGTCGGCTTGTGGTGCCACCACTGGGCCTCGCGGTAAAGTGCCAGCGTGTGCTGGAGCAGGTAACTGACGGCGCCGGCCTGCACTCCTTCGGCCTGGAGGGCCTTGACGCAGGCCGCACGCGACATCCCCGCCTTGGCCGGGTCGATGAAGAGCATGTTCCAGGCGTAGTGCAGCCGCTTCATGTCGGGCCGGGCGGCCTGCTCGTATAGGCCGGGAAGTTGCAGAAGGCGGTCGTTGAGGCGGCGGACCTGGGCGACCCCTGCGGCGTTGCGCTCGTCCAGCCCACGGAGCTGAGAGCGCACCAGGGCCGCGGCCATGGGGTGCATGCGCAATTTCAGCCCGAGGCCGGAGCCGCCGTACTTGCGGTACGCGCTCGATTCGGGATAACTGCCGGGAACGTCGTAATGCCCGAACGTCACCCCGCGCTCGTAGTCGCCGCGCTCCTGGAAGTTGGCCATGCCGCCTTCGATGCCGGGGAGCGGCTTGGATGCCTGGAAGCTGAAGGCCGCCATGCGCCCCCAGGTGCCCATGAGCCTTCCCTGGAGCGAAGCCCCGTGGGCATGGCAGGAATCCTCCAGCACGATGAGCCCCTTCTCCTTGGCGAAGTCGCAGATGTGGTCCATCTCGCAGGGCAGGCCGATCCAGTGGACGGGCAAGAGGGCCTTGGTGTTCGGCGTGAGGCGGCGCTTGGCGTCTTCGACGTCGAAGTTCAGGGTGCGCGGGTTGATGTCCACGAAGACCGGCACCAGGCCGAACAGGCGCATCGGCACGATGGTGGCGAAGAAGGTGTAGCTGGGGACCATGATCTCGCTCCCCGGCGGCAGGTTGAGGGCGAAGAACATGGTGGTCAGCGCGCTGGTGCCGTTGCAGTAGGCCTTGCAGAACGGGACCTTGAAGCGGTCCTTCCAGGCCCGCTCCAACGCGTCGTTGGGGGAATAGTTGGGGTGGCGGACCAGCTCGAGGATCGCCTTTTCCTCGTCGGGGCCGTAGAGCGGCCAGCGGGACGCGCTGCCCTGAGGACGCGTGACCGCCTTGGGGCCGCCGAGAAGGGCCAGGGTTTCGCGCCCGGCCTTCTTGGCTTCGGCGCCGGCTTTCACGTCGATCGCGCCTGCCAGATACGCGCCGGCGGCCAGCGCGCCGGTGGACTTGAGAAACGCGCGCCGCGTGTTCGGCGACGCAGGCCTGTGGGTGTCGCGTTGCATGGAGTGTTCCTCCGCAAACCGGGGTTTTCCACGGGACTTCACCTGGCCCTCATGATAGGCAAGGCGGGCGGGCCGTGTCAATCAGCCGCCGGGCCCGTGGCGAGGATCTCGTGGAGGAACAGCTCGCCGAGAGTTTCCCAGGCCACCTGAGAGGCCGATGAACAGCCGAGCAAGCAGGTGTCGCCGTCTTCCCGGTGTCGCCATCGCACGATCCCCGGCAAGGTCATGCTGAAGCCCGACTTCTCGTCGCGGAGCCGCAGGGTGACCGGCTCCTCGACCTCCAGCGGAAGGGCGATGCGAAGCTGAAAGCCGTCGCGAGAGAGATTGACCAGCTCCGCCTGGAGCACGGCGGGCTGGTGTCCCGCAGGTCGCTCGACCTCGACGCGGAGCTCCGTGGTCCTGCCGGCAAAGTGCCGAGGTCTGCGAAAGACGTATTTTGCGGGGTCGTCGCTCATGGCAAGGGATCGATCGCTGGGGAGATGCCCCTTGGCGCCGCGTCGAGTTGCGGAGTCTTCGGATTCCGGCCCGCCACCGCGGTTCAGCACAAGCATAAGCCACACTGACCGGCGGCGGACCGCGGCACGAGGAGCCGGTGACGGCGGGGCAGGATTCTTCCGAGAGTAGCGATCGTATCGGCGCTGAGCGGCCTAGCGGGCCGAGGGGCCGAGGACGGTTTCGATGACGTCGAACAGTTGCTTTGCGCGGATCGGTTTGGCGACGTAATCGTCCATGCCCGCCTCCAGGCACCGCTCGCGGTCTCCCTTCATGGCGTGGGCGGTCATGGCGATGATCGGGGTGTGCCGGCCGCGCTGCCGCTGTTGGGCGCGGATGACGCCGGTCGCTTCGAGTCCGTCCATCTCGGGCATCTGCACGTCCATGAGGATCAGGTCGAAGTCCTGCGACGCCGCGACGGCAATCGCCTCCTTGCCGTTGCTGGCGACCGTGACCGTATGCCCCTCCTTGTGCAACAGCCCGACCGCCACTTTCTGATTCACCAGGCTGTCCTCGGCCAGGAGGATGCGGAGCGGACGCAAACGGCGGGCCGGCGCGGAGGGTTGATCGGCGACCGCGTCCTCGGCCTTGGTGACGCCCAGGGCCAGCACGATGGCGTCGAAGAGTTCCGACTGTTTGACCGGCTTGAGGAGGTAATGGACGATGCCCAGCTCTTCGCAGCGGGCGACCTCTCCCGGCTGGTCTCCGGAACTGAGCATCATGATGATGGTGCTGGCCAGCTCGGGATCGCGCTTGATCTGGTGCGCCAGGGTAAATCCGTCGGTCTCGGGCATTCTCGCATCGAGGAGGACCAGGCGATACGGTTCCCCGGCCTGGTGCGCTTGGCGCAGGCGCTGGAGCGCCTCGCGGGCCCCTGCGGCGCTGGCGGGCTCCATCAGCCAGTTGCGGAGCATTTCTTCCAGGATACGCCGATTGGTGTCGTGGTCATCCACGATCAGCACCCGGGTGCCGCCGACGACCGCGGGCTCGACGGGGCGCGCGGGCGGGGCCGCCTCGTCGGCCAAGGCGAAGCGGGCGGTGAAGTGGAAGGTGCTCCCGCGGCCGACTTCGCTTTCCACCCCAATGCACCCTCCCATCAGCTCGGTCAGGCGGGACGCGATCGCCAGGCCCAAGCCGGTCCCTCCGAACCGGCGGGTGGTGCTGCTGTCGACCTGCTCGAACGCGCCGAAGATCACGGCCCGCTTGTCTTCCGGAATGCCGATCCCCGTATCGGTGACGGCAAAGCGCAAGACCACTTCGTGCTCGGACTGCGACTGGCGATCCACGTCGAGGAGGACTTCACCCCGGTCGGTGAACTTGATGGCGTTGCCGACGAGGTTGACGATGATCTGGCGCAGCCGGGTGCGGTCTCCGACCACCGCGTCCGGGACGCCGGGGTGGACGTGATAGGCCAGCTCCAGGCCCTTGCCGTGGGCCCGGAGGGCCAGCGACTTCATGGTGTCGCCGACGGTTTCGGCCAGGTCGAAGGCGGACTGTTCGAGGACGAGCTTGCCGGCCTCGATCTTGGAGAAATCGAGGACGTCGTTGAGAATCGCGAGCAGGGATTCCCCCGACTCGTGGACCGCGGCGAGGTATTCGCGCTGCTGGGGAGTGAGCTGGGTATCGAGGACCAGCTCGGTCATGCCGAGGATGGCGTTCATGGGGGTGCGGATCTCGTGGCTCATGTTGGCCAGGAAGAGGCTCTTGGCGCGGTTGGCGGCCTCGGCGGCCTCTTTGGCGGCCTGCATCTCCCTCTCCGCCCGCTTCCGGTCCGTAATGTCCCGGGAAATGCCGAAGGTGCCGATGACCTCGCCGGTTTCGCTGCGGAGCGGGACCTTGCTGGTGGAGACCCAGGTGACGCGGCCGTCGGGCCAGGGCTGCTCCTCTTCCTTGTCGATGATGGGCCGGCCGGTCCTCATGATCTCCTGCTCGTCGGCCAGGTATTGCCGCGCGCGCTGGGCGTCGAAGAAGTCGAAGTCGGTCTCGCCGACCGCCTGGGCCGGGTCGCTCAGGCCCAAGTACTCCGCCAGGGCTTTGCTCATGCGGACGAAGCGGCTCTGGGCGTCTTTGAAGTAGATGAAGTCCGGGGAACGGCTCGTGAGCGTCGCGAAGAGAAACCGCTCGTACGCGAGGGCGCTTTGCGCTTGCTTGCGCTCGGCGGCTTCCCGCACCAGCACCGCGTTGGCCTCGGCCAGCTCGGCGGTGCGCTCCTGGACGCGGACCTCGAGGGCGTCGCGGGCCTTGCGGAGCTCCTCGACGGCCTCCCGGCGCTGGATCAATCGCCACATGCCCTGCATCAGGAGCGTCAATTGGCGGATGTCCGACTCGTCGTACGGCTCCTCTTTGTTTCCCACGCCCGCCACGGCCACAATCCGCTGGTCGTCGAAGATGGGGACGTTCATGTGGCGCGTGACCTGGACGTGGCCTTCCGGATGCCCTTTCTTGAGCGGGTTCGGCGCCGCATAATCGTTGGTAATGACGGGCTGCCGCTGGCGGACCGCTTCTCCCCAGAGGCCGGTGGTCTCGATGGGATAGACGATGAGCTTGTCGATGATCGCGCACTGGTCCATCGCCGTCTTGGACCAGGAGTGCATGGTCAGGACCGTCTCGTCCTCGTTCATGAAGGCGAGGTAGCCGATCTTGCTCTTGGTGAGCCGGACTCCTTCCTCCAGCGCGAAGGCGGTGATTTCCTGGAGCGACGCCTGGGTCATCTGGTTCAGGCGCAAGAGCGCTTCGAGCCGCGACTCGTCGAGGCGCAGGGCCTCGGCGGCCCGCTTTTGCTCGGTGATGTCCCGGAAGACCAGGACCACGCCGATCACGCGGCCGTCGGGATCGTAGATCGGGGCGCCGCTGTCGGCGATGGCCCTCTCGGCGCCGTCGCGGGCCACGAGGACCGTATGATTGGCGAGTCCCGCCACCAGCCCGGACCGCAGCACCTTGGCCACCGGGTCTTCACAGGGGCGGCGGCTTTCCTCGTGGACGATGCGGAAGACTTCCCCGAGCGGCCTTCCCACGGCTTCCCGGCGGTCCCAGCAGGTCAGGCTCTCGGCGACGTCGTTGATCAAGACGATCCGGCCGTCGGTGTCCGCGGCAATCACGCCGTCGCCGATCGAGCGGAGGGTGACGCTTAGGCGCTCGGTTTCCCGCGCAAGGATCCCCTGGATTCGCCTCAGTTCGCGAATCGTGGACGTCTGGTAGAGCGAGAAGCCGAGGATGGGGAGGGCGTAGCCGATGGTCTTGTAGACGTGGGCCACGTCGAAGAACAGGTCGAAGAATTCCTTGGAGAAGGACATCATCACCTGCCCGATCGCGCTAATGCCGATCGATAAGGCCACCCACCAGGTCATCTCGTCCCCGGTGCGGTGATACTCCCTGAGGAAGATTGCCAGGGCCACGACGAAAAGGACCGCCGAGGCGAAATCCACGGGTCGGGAGATGACCTGCAAGGGGAAGACCAGGGCCGGCAGCTCGACGTGGAAGGCGGCAACCGTTCCGGCCACGGTGACGGCCAGCACGATCAAGGAGGCCCAGACGGTTTCGAGCTTTGGATTGCGAGGTTTTCCCAGGCGCGTGTGGAGCAGCGGGGCGAGGATCAAGAGGGCGGCCATCAGGAGCCGGCCGCTGGTGTAGGTGGCGGGGATCGAACGCGTCAGGACGTCGGTGGGGAGCACGATCCATCCGTGCCCTGCGGCGAACGGAAGGAAGCCATGCACAAAGTCCTCGGCGCCGCTGACGAAGAAGGCCAGGCCGACGAGCAAATGGAGCCGGTGACCGAGGTTGTAGAAGCGGATGATGAAGCCCGCCCCGGCCAGCAGGCCCATCATCGCGCCGGTCATCTCGATGGCCGCGTGGAATTGGGCATTGCCGCGGTAGGTCGGGCTCTGGAGAAGAGGATACGCACACTCCAGCAGCCCGATCAGAATCACCAGGACGAGGAGGTGATGGCCCCGTTTCGCGGCCCGGTCGCGGGACGTCCGCGTGGGGTCGCTTTCCGAGGCCGCCAAGTGGGGGCGTCCCCCATCGGTTCGGACTTCGTTGGCCATGGCCGACCCTCCAACCCTTTATACCACTAGTTTGCGGGATGTCAATCCCTGCCAACTTGACACCACTCCGTGGGTCAACGATACTGAGCGCACTTGACCGGACGGAGTGGTGGCCTTTGTGAGAGCTTGTGAAAAAAGGAAGGCTCAGCCGTGAAAAACCAAAGAACTCTCTCTCGCCGCGACGTTTTGAAACAAGGAGCAGCCGCGATGGCCGCGGCTCCGTGCGTGATCACGTCGGCCGCCCTGGGCGCGGCGGACAGGGCCCCGGCAAGCCAGCGGATCACGATCGGCTCGATCGGCGTGGGCGGCGAAGGGGGCAAGAACCTGGGCGCCTTCCTCGGCCAACGCGACGCGCAAGTCCTGGCCGTCTGCGAGGTCGATCCCCAGCGGCGCCAGCAGGCCCGCGATCGGGTCAACCAGCGCTATCAGAACAAGGATTGTGCCGCCTGCGCCGACTTCCGGGAAATCATCGCCCGCGGCGACATCGACGCGGTCTGCATCTCCACGCCGGACCACTGGCACGTGCCGATGTCGCTCATGGCGGTCCGGGCGGGAAAGGACGTGATCTGCGAGAAGCCCACGCTGACCATCGCCGGGGGCCGGATGCTCAGCGACGCGGTCAGCCCCTACGGGAGGGTCTTTCAGACGTCGACCGAGGACCGGTCGCTGCCGGTGTATCACCGCATGGCCGAGCTTGTGCGCAACGGCCGCATCGGCCGCTTGCAGCGGATTCACGTCAAGTTGCCGGCAGGGCCGGACACCCCCGGCGACCCGACGCCGCAGCCGGTCCCCAAGGGCTTCGACTACGACCTGTGGCTTGGCCCCGCGCCGTGGGCGCCCTATTGTGCGGCACGGATCCATTGGAACTTCCGCTGGATCACCGACTACTCGGGCGGGATGTTGACCGACTGGGGCGCCCACCTCATCGACACCGCCCAGTGGGCCAACGATACCGAGCGAACGGGCCCGGTCGAAGTCGAGGGGACGGGCAAGCGTTACCCTTCCGGGCTCTACGACACCTGCTACGAGTATCGTCTGCGCTACCGGTACGCGAGCGGGGTGGAGATGTTTGTCCAAAGCGGCGGCGTGGCATTGCGGTTTGAGGGCACCGACGGCTGGATCGCCAACGACGGGTGGATCGGTCCCTTGCAGGCCAACTCGAAGGAGATACTGAATTCGGTGATTGGGCCGAGCGAGATCCACCTCTTTACGTGCCCCGCCGGCGAGCACCGCAACTTCCTCGATTGCGTCCAATCGCGCAAGGACCCCTACTTCCCCGCCGAGATCGGCCACCGGTGCTCTTCGGTGATGCACGTCGGCAACATCGCGATGACGCTGGGGAGAAAGCTGCGCTGGGACCCGCGCGCGGAGCGATTTCCGGACGATGAGGCGGCCAATCGCATGTTGTCGCGGGCGATGCGCGAGCCGTGGCAGTTGTAGCGGCTCGGCAGGAGCCTCGCCCTCCCGAAAGCGTGAAACTCCATTGAGGAGGAGAGAATCCTTGACAGGACGCCAACGAACGAGAGTCGCGTGGCGGGCGTTGCTTGCCGGATCGGTCGGTTTGGCTCTCGGGCCTTTGCCCGCCGCGGCGCAAGAGCCCACCGAGGACGCCATTAAGATGATCGTCGACCTGGTGAGTGATGCCGATCGCGACATGCGCGCTCTCGGGCTTCAACAGGTTCGGGAGGAAGCCCGGGGAGAGAAGGCCACGCGGCGGTTTGCCGAGCTGCTGGCGAAGCTCGCGCCCGAGGCCCAGGCGAGCTTGCTCGAAGCCCTGGGGGACCGGGGCGATCCGGTGGCCCGGCCCGCCGTCGTGGAGATGCTCAAGAGCAGGGAGGAAGGGGTGCGGGTGGCGGCGCTGCGGGCGCTGGGGAACCTGGGGAGCGAAAAGGAGGTCCGCCTCCTGGCTGAGAAGGCGGCCGCAGGCCCGGAGCGCGAGAAAGCCGCTGCCCGGGCGAGCCTGGTCCGGCTCCGTGGCGAGGGGGCGAGCGCGGCCATTCTGGCCGCCATGCGGGGAGCCGCACCGGGCGAGAAGGCCGTGCTCTTGGGCGTGCTGGCCGACCGCCACGCCGCCGAGGCCCTTGCCATCGCGTTGGAAAGCGCCGTGGACCCAGACCCTGCGGTCCGCCTGGCGGCCCTGGGTGCGCTGCGCGGCCTCGCCGACCAGCGCCACATTGCCGCCCTGATCAAGGTGCTCAAGGCCGCCAAGGACAATGCCGAGCGCCGCGCGGCCGAATCGGCGCTCTTGGCCGTTTGCGGCCGCGCCCGCGAAAAGTGTACCGCCGGGCTGGTGACCGGCATGGCCGAGCCGGACGGGGCCGTGCGGGCGGTCCTGCTTCGCGCCTTGGGCCGGGCCGGCGGCGCGAAGGCCCTGGAGGCGGTGGTCGCCCGGCTGAGCGATGCGGATGTAGCGGTTGGCGACGAGGCCCTGCGGGTCCTTTCCAACTGGCCCGATTCGTCCGCGGCGTCCTACTTGCTCGCGGCGGCCCGGGACGCCAAGAGGCCGCAGCAGGAGGTGCTGGCGATCCGCGGCCTGGTGCGGCTGGGCGGCGCTCAGAAAGGCAAGCCGGCGGACGTGAAGCTCCTGGGCGAAACGCTGAAGCTGGCCAAACGGCCTGCGGAGAAACGGCTGGTGCTCGGCGCGCTGGGCGGCATCGCGACGCCGGAGTCGCTGGAGTTGCTAGTCCCCTTGCTCGATGACGCGGTGCTGTGCGACGAGGCCGCCTTGGCCGTCGTCA